>Ga0224505_10002486_pt1 | contig 10799 bp, 10 predicted proteins | sample SF_Jan12_sed_USG_FD_169102 | JGI IMG/M metagenome (GOLD analysis project Ga0224505, IMG submission 169102) | Sediment microbial communities from San Francisco Bay, California, United States - SF_Jan12_sed_USGS_4_1 | ecosystem: Environmental > Aquatic > Marine > Sediment | place: USA: California...
TGCTGGCCTTCGGGGACAATTCGTCAGACGAACGAAGCAGCATGGGTTGGTGATCCGCGCGTCTCTCATTCAGCAGGCAGCACTCATCCACATCGGAGCCGACGACGTGGTCTCTACACAGTAAGCCTCCATCTCACCACGTCATCGGCTTTATCCACTAAAGCCTGTCCACCGTCCTGTGGATGGCCTTAATGTCAAGATTACGTTTATCTCAAGATCAGATGAAGGTCGTACTCTCGGAGCTAAGCGCCGGTCGTCCGGTGCCAGAGGTTTCTCTCAAGCACGGGATCTCCCTCAAAACCCTCTACCGCTGGCGGACGAAGCTTGCCCGTGAGCAACAACTGGAGATAGAGCGACTACGTTCGCTGGAGGCTGACCATCAACGGCTGAAAAGCAAATTCGCTGAGCTCGCGCTCGATTACGCAACGCTCCGGGCGGCCTTGGTCAAAGACGTCATGGGAGATTGTTAGAAGGGCAATTCCTGTCAAGAAGGTGCACAGCTGGACCGTGTATGCTCCCTAGCGACGTAACGCAGCTGGCAAAGAACCTGTTGGAGAACAGTGCCACGATGATACAGCGGTCATCGTTTGGAAACGAACTGAAGAGAAGGGCCGCTCGCCACAAATTTAAGATATCACCGTGGAACTAGCTCAATCACAGGCATCAAGAGTGCAACGCTCACGGGCCTGTTCCAAAAGTTTCATTTAATCGCAAGGTGGGGGCCGGACTCCGTCATTGCTGAGCAATACCGAGTGGCCGCGACGCGCCTGCTGTTGATGACGGCTGAAAAGCAGAACGTGGTCTCCCTTGTGGCCAGCAGCATCATGGGGGAGGGCAAAACAACCACGGCAGTCAATCTTGCCTATGTTCTGGCTCATGACTTGAAGAAAACTACGCTCCTGATCGATTGCGATTTCAAGCGCCCGATGGTGCACGAATATGAATATATGGACATTCCGGTCGAGCCTGGCCTCAGTGAAGCGAAACAGGGGAGAGACATTCTTGAGGATTGTATTCATCCCTATGACGGTATTCCTCTCTGGATTTTGCCATGCGGGGATCCGAAGGTTAGGCCTGCCAGTATTTCTGGGATTCAGTATGTGAAACAGATCCTGCCGGAGCTAAGGACCCGCTACGACCATGTGGTTTTGGATGGACCGCCTGTGTTGACGCTTGCGGACGTCAATGTTCTCGGTAGTCTGGCGGATCGTGTGATCCTCGTGGTGCGAGCTGGCTTGACGAGTCTGGAGATGGTACTCAAGGTGCTGAAACAGCTCAGCGTCGAGAGCGACGCCATCGGAGTTGTCTTAACGCAGGAGGAAATGGAGTTTGCACTCCATCTCATGCTCATGGGCGAAAAGGACTATGCCACTAGCAACGCTTGAAGTGACGAATAATGAGGCTGTAGTGGATCAGGGGGTACAGTTGTGCAGCTTCAAGGAGGACTCGTATCCGACCCGGAACATACGGAGTCACAGGAGGCGGGTGCTCATCTTGGGGGGAGGGACGCTTGCCCGTGAACTCTATCGAATCGTACTTTCGGAACGCCTTGGCCTGATGGACATTGTTGGGGCTCTTGTAGTGGAAGATGCGCAAGTGGAGAGAAATGCAAGAATACCTGGCATAATTGGCACGCATGAGCAGTTGGCAAAGGTGGTAAAAGAACAGAGAGTGAATACCATCGCGGTCTGTTTTGAAGACCGTCGCTCGATACTGCCGGTTAAACAGCTCCTCGATTTGAAGGCGATGGGGATAGACGTTCTTGACGGCCATCAATTGTTCGAAGAGATCTCTGGCCGCCTCTCGATCGATACGCTTCGCCCGAGCGCCGTGATCTTTTCGTCCGGCTTCAAGCAGAGCAGGGTCTCCCGTGCCACAAAGCGGTTCGTTGACATACTGCTTTCATCCTGCGGGGTGCTGATGCTGTACCCGCTATTCCTGGTGGTTGCGCTTCTGATCAAAGTCGATTCACCGGGACCGGTTATCTATCGTCAGCACCGTGTCGGGTTGCACGGGCAACCCTTTCAGATCTGGAAGCTTCGATCAATGAAGCAAGATGCAGAAAAGTCGGGACCTCAATGGGCTCAAGGGGATGATCCTCGGATCACCCGCGTCGGGTGGTGGCTGCGAAAAACTCGCATTGATGAGCTTCCGCAGCTGATCAGCGTGTTAAAAGGGCAGATGAGTCTTATCGGGCCGCGTCCTGAGCGACCGATGTTCGTGCAAGACTTGCGAAAAGTCATTCCCTATTATGATTTGAGGCACACAGTACGACCCGGCATCACGGGATGGGCGCAGGTCAATTTTCGCTATGGCGCTTCTGTAGAAGATGCCCATATTAAGTTGCAATATGACCTCTACTATGTCAAACGGCTGTCGTTCGCCCTTGATATCAGAATTCTAAGACAGACGGTGCGAGTGATATTGTTTGGGGAAGGAGCGCGGTAACGGCTTTCAGTCAGCAGAATCAAAAGATGAGCGTACGACATGTTCTCTCGTTTGATGTGGAAGATCATTTTTAGGTGTTGGGCTTTTTGTCCGATACCAGAAGGCAATAACGGGATCGACTGGAATGTCGCATAGAGCAGAATACGCTCCAGCTTGCGGGGCTTCTGGCGCACCTTGAGAAAAAGGCACATTTTGTTCTGGGTGGGTGGTTGAGCGACATCCGGGGTTGGTCAACCGGTAGGCGAGACTGGGGTATGTGGAATGTAATGGCATCGCACGGTTATGGATATGACTTGGTCGCCAATCAGACAGACAGCGAGTTTCAGACGACGTCAGGCAGTCAAGGCGTATTTGGGGAAAGATTAGACGCGAGAGATGGTACTCGGCTATTCGGCGCTCAACTTCTTGGTCACTGACTCAGAACCTATGGGCGTTGGCGATTTTGGTCGAAGAAGGCTACCTCTACGGCTCCAGTATCTATGCTCGATTCCAATGTTCGGAGAAAATGGGCAGAGGGAGTTGTGTGCGCGGGATTGTAACAGTGGCTGGCCTCTGTAGTGGAAACAGTTCGGCCGATCCGCGACCTGGTCCGAGCGTGGGCACAGTGCGGCACGCCTCAATGAGTAGTGCCTGTGTGAGCTGCCAAGGTCGATGATGCAGTGCTTGGAAGTACAACGGTTCCATCAACAGATAGTCTTGACGACATGTTGGTATGCGGTGTGATTCCAGCTACGGAAACCTGGAGGCCGATCAAGGGTTATGGCCAATGACAAGATGTAAGTTGTCACGTAGATGTGACTGAGGAGAAGCAGTCGGCATAAAATGGTGATATCGTGGCGAGCAGGGAAGTCTCACGATGCGGTTATACGCCTGGGCCGAGGAAAGCAGAACAACGCATTGAGAAACAGATATAGGCAGAGTCTTTGCGCGTTGGCGTGCTTAGTGGTCTTAGTTGGCGCGTGGCTACAGCGGGTTGGAGAAAGTTTGGCGCAGCAGGCCCCATTATCTCAAACCGTCGTATTCGGTGGAACGGGGCATACGTGGTTCTCGCAGTATGCCAATCCAGCGCTTGTTGGCGCACTGTATCAAACGCCGGATTGGCCATTAACCGGCTACTACACACCATTTCCGGGATCGGCCCTCCCGCTAATCCCAGCTGATGGGATAAAATTGTTTGAGTCGCTTAAGTTGAATCCGATGTTGGGTGTTGCTCAAATGTATACAGACAATGTATTTCGAACGAATGACAATCGGAAGAGCGACACTTTCACAACGTTTGCTCCCGGCATTCAAGCTCAGTTGCCTTTCGCGGGACGTCATCTCATCCAGATGGATTACCGAACAAATATACAGTATTACGCAAACAATCCGTCGAACAACGTCCAAGATCAGACCGCTTCAGGAAGGGTAAATCTGGATTTTCCAGGAGGTCTCAAGATTGGAGTCGCGGGGGAGCATAAACTTGGGCATGACCCCAGGGGGACTGCTCTGGATACGAGAAATGTGGACATAAATAAATGGGAGGCGAACGGCGCTTTTGGCCATGCAGAGTATGTCGGCGCACAATCCAGTATCAGGATGGACCTAAGAACGACGAATATGACCTATCTGAATAACGCTCAGGGGCCCCTCCAGAACCGGTTAATCAACTATGCAGGGTTGACTCTCGCGCGCGATGTATTTCCAAAAACAGCTCTGGTGGCGAATGTTGGGGCAACTCAACAGATTTATGAAAATAATAAGAATCTTAGTAGTGTCATATACCAGGCGAGCGGAGGAGTGAGATGGTCCGCAAGCGAACGTACCTCCGGACAAGTGCTGGCTGGAGTGCAACACCTACAATTTTCAAACGCACAGGTCAACCAACCTCCCCCCCTCGACAGGTTCAGTAGGACCGAAGATTCCTTCACCAACTTTTTTATCATGGGCAATCTGGCGTGGAAGCCGACATCGTTATTGACGATTAGTCTGCAGGGATACCAGACTGTTCAACAGACAGCGGTGCTAACGTCGCTGTTTTTTGTTTCTACTGGTGGAAATTTAGCCATCAGTCAGGGGTTGACAGACAGCGCAACGGCCACACTTAATGTTGGAATAGAACGGGACAAGTTTACGAGTGGGGCCGGGGCGACTTCCTCAGCGAATAGGACCGATCTCCTTAAGAATGTGGCTCTTGGCATAAAATATCGGGCGGTCAAGTGGTTGGGGTTGAGTGCCCAGTACATATATGAGGACCGAAGTTCAGATCAAGTCCTATTCGAGTATCATGCCAATACCATGATGGTTTCTGCCCAATTCGTATACTAACATGGGAGCAGAGAAATGAATCGCGACATCAATGCGGACTTTGCTCAGTCAGACCAAGTCGAGATGCGTGATCTGACATTTCTCAATTATGCCACCGTGTGCAAGGAGTACGCATGGCTAATTGGCGGATGCGGAGTCGTGCTAGCTGGGATTGCGTTCATCTGGTCCTTCTTGCAAACACCTATCTATCAGACAAGAGCCACTGTGGTTATTGATCGGGAAGGAAATGATCTCATTGAACGAGAGAGGACTTTCTCGGACGTGAGCCCGGAATACTTTCAGACCCAATTTGAGCTGATGAAAAGTCGTATTGTTTTGCAGCGTACGGCAGAGGTTCTTCATCTGTCTGAGTACAAAGAATACAGCGATGAAGGATCTAAGGACATGGCTGTATTGTCTGCTGAGGACAAATTAATTAGGCAGTTGCAGCGCAATGTGGATATTATACCTATCCGGGGGGCAAGGCTGGCTCATATTTTCACACTATCACAAGATCCGAAATTGGGTGCGGAGATCGCCAATACACTGGCCGAAGAATATATCAATCGCGCCCAGGAATTGAATGCTCAGTCAAAGGAGAAATCCGCTCAATGGTTAATGGGCCATCTCGAAAACATGCGTTCAAAAGTTGAAGCATCACAGCAGGCGCTGTATGCATATCGTCTGAAGCATGGGTTGCTGGGTAGTCGAGATCAGCAAGCAATGGCTGTTCAGACAAACATGGGGTTGGATGCGGAGCTCATTAAGGCAGAAATGCAAAAGGCGGAAGCAAAGGCGCATCTTGAGCAGATTCAGTCGGGGCTGCGTCACAGAGCTGATGTTAGTGGAGCAGTAGAAATAGATTGGTCAAGTTTGGACGCATCACCTGAAGTGTTGCGCTCGCCACTGATTCAAACGCTTCGAACGCAAGAGATCACGGCATCAGGCCAGGTAGCTGAATTGGCGGATAAGTATGGTCCCCTTCATCCAAAGTTGGCGCGGGCCAAGACAGAGCTGCAAGATCATCGTGAACGGATCCGACAAGAAGTGGAAAAGATCTTTAATTCGTTGAAACGAGATTATGATGGCTCGGTTGCGCGAGTTCGCGCCATCAGAGAAGCAGCAGGACGTCACCGGCAAGAGAAACTAAAGCTTGAGCAGGCTGACATTGAGTACGGGGTTCTAGAGCGAGAGGCCGAAAGCACCCAGCATATGTACGATATATTTCTGAGGCAGGCAAAGATGGCCGACATTTCGGCCGGGGTTTATAGCGCCAATGTCTATCTAGCTGACCCTGCAGTGCCAAGCGCAAAGCCATACAAGCCGAAAAGGAGCCTGAATACATTTATAGGTTTGCTTCTGGGTCTTATGACCGGAGTAGGGTATGTAGTAGGTTTTAAGACTCGTGACCAGAAACTCAAAGACCCAACTGATCTAGCACGGTGTCTGCCGCATACCTCTGTGCTAGGAGTTGTACCGGTGATGCCAAAGGCGCAAATGGCGGACAGGCAACTGCTAGTTACAAGTCGGGGTGAGACAGCCGTGGCGGAAAGTGTGCGAATCATCCGGACAAATATGCTTTTCACTGCAACCGGAGATTTACCTTCTTGTGTCCTCATCACGAGCCCCGGAGAAGGTGAAGGCAAGACCACATTAGCTGTGAGTCTGAGTGCGGCGCAAGCTCAACTGGAGGATGTGCGGGTGCTTCTTATTAATGGGGACCTTCGAACCCACAGCTGTCATGAAGTTTTTACACCGATGAAACATGGGAGCACAGTCAAAGGGCTCAATGATTTCCTGAATGGTGAGGCTAGCATCGAGGAGATCATTTACCCGACAACATTGTCGAGACTCTCCATGATTCCTGGCGGAAGCTATCTAGGGAATGCTGCAGAACTACTGCAGTCTAAGAGAATGAGGACGCTTCTACAGCACTACCGGGATGAAGGGTTTCATATAATCGTGGATGCCCCGCCTATTCTGCCGGTTGCCGATGCGCTGATCCTCGGATCCATGGTTGACGGAGTGTTACTGGTGGTTGAAGCAAGTCAAACGACATCAGAGGCGTGTAGGCTTGCTGTTGAGCGTGTAAGTGCTGCCAGAGGAAGAATAATAGGAGTTGTGATGCAGAAGACGACAATACAAAGCACGTATGCCCTCTATGGAAGGTATCCGGCTGCGTAGTACTCAGGTTCGATACATCTCTGTATTAGGACACAGGAGGTGAAGGATGTGGTCTTCGGCTCAGACTCATGAGACTGGAATCGTCTTTCGCCGTAAGTCCTTTCCAGTAAAGGCGTGGGGCAGTTCGGCTGATATCGCAACGCCGACAGACCAAGTCCGCAAGCTTCGTTTCTGCGTAGAGCTGAAGCCAGGTTCTTCGGCGTCGTAGTTCCTCTTATGTCGCCATTCACAGCGCAGGTTATATCTCCGTTCATTGAAAGGCCGTTTCTAACCACAACGATCCATTTCATAAGTAAAGATTTGCCCGATTGTGCGAGGCGTGGTTCCGGATTCACTTGTAAAGTATTGGGATTTATCGAATATGAACGGCGTCATTAAGCTTGGTCTGGAGCGATGGGGTACGTGGCAGACCCACTCCGTAAATCGTCGTATCTTGGCGGCTATGGTCACGGTAGGAGGGTTTGCAGCCCTGGTCAAACTTGCTTCCGTCGCCAAGGAATTAGCTATTGCAAACCAATTTGGCACGGGTGACGAGTTAGATGCATTTTTGATTGCATTTCTTTTTCCTCAATTTGCCATTACCTTAATAGGAGGATCGTTGAATGCAGCGTTGATCCCCACCTATGTTCAGGTACGGGAGAAAGAAGGACCAAGGTTAGCTCAGCGGCTGCTGTCGACCGTCACCATTGGGAGTATTGGATTCCTCTTGGCTCTGACAGTCGTCCTGGCCTTCACCGCTTCGTGTATCCTTCCGTTGGTGGCATCCGGATTTTCAGCCGAAAAACTGGCGCTTACGCAGTCTCTGTATTATGTGTTATTGGCTACTTTGGTCTTGAGCGGCTTAGCGACAACCTGGGGCGCGATTCTAAATGCTGAGAACCGCTTTGTCTTGGTTGCTGTGGCGCCGATGGCCACTTCGATCGTGACGATACTTGTCATCGTGACGATGGCAAAACAATGGGGCGGCTACGCGCTCGCTATAGGGGTCGTCGGTGGAGCGATCATTGAAACGACTTTGTTAGGTTGGGGGCTTGTGCGAGTAGGTGTTTCGCTGGTTCCCCGGTGGTGCGGGGCTTCTCCTGCCGTCAAACAAGTATTAAGTCAATTTGCGCCAATGGTCGTTGCTGCATTCTTAATGGGGGGGACGACTGTGGTGAGTCAGTCGTTAGCCGCAATGCTTGATCCTGGCTCAGTGTCCATTTTGGCCTATGGGTACAAACTCACAAGCCTCATTGTCGCGGTCGGAGCAATGGCTGTGAGTACGGCGGTCCTTCCGCATTTCTCCCGTATGATCACCTTCGATGATTGGCAAGGGCTTCGCCACACATTGGCCATATATATCCGAGTCCTGCTTGGTGTTAGCGTCCCAGTGACTCTGGTACTGATTTATTACTCTGAATCTGTTGTGGCGGTGATGTTCCAACGCGGAGCGTTTACACAAGCCGATACCTTCGTCGTGAGCCAAGTCCAGGCAATGTATTTGTTACAGATCCCATTGTACATTGTAAGCATGCTATTTGTGAGACTGATATCGGCCTTAAAGGCCAACTACATGATGATGTGGGGCAACGTAATCAACCTGACCGGGTGCATCGTATTGACTTATGTATTGATGCATCGGTTTGGAGTGGCAGGCATCGCACTCGCGACAAGTTTGATGTATCTGCTTTCAATGTGCTTTCTGTGGATTGTTTCATCTCGGTTGCTACACAAAAAAGCAGTGGGCTGTGAATAGCCACGGATCCCACAATCGCAACAGAAGGCATGTTGAAATACTCAGGCCCAGTCGAATGCATCCCTGCAGGATCAGCAAAGTATCTTTTCTCCCGTAACTAAACCCAGCTCAATTCAAAATCAGTATCTCTATGTGCTGATTATTATAGACGTTTCTTGAGCTGGTTTTTGTGCTTCACGAGAATTTGCCAGGATGCCCCGCTCTGAAGAGCGGGGTTCTTTACCGGCTCCTGCGGAACCTTGGAGAAAGCCGTGCGAATAACCTTAGTTATTGAGAATCTTGGTGGAGGGGGAGCAGAACGTGTGGCCTCCCAGATGATTAATTACTGGGCAGACCAAGGGAAAGCCGTCACACTGATAACTCTAGCTTCAGAAAAGAAAGACTTCTATGCCACTCACTCTCAAATTCATCGAATAGCTCTAGACCTTACAGGTCCTTCACCCTCCGTCCTTTCTGCCGTACAGAACAATGTCAGGAGAATTAGGCGATTACGTGGTGCAATCACGACCTCACGGCCGGATTGCATCATAAGTTTTATGGACAGGATCAATGTGTTGACACTGTTAGCAAGCAGTGGATTAGGAATGCCCGTAATCGCATCTGAGCGTATCGATCCTCGCCAGCACAATATCGGCTCGATCTGGACCGGGTTGCGTCGGTTAGTTTATCCGCAGGCCGCTGCTATCGTTGTATTAACCGAAGGGGTTAGGCCTTGGGCTGAACAGTTTGGACATCCCAATAAAGTCCATGTGATACCAAATTCAGTGTCGGTTCCGGTGGAAGAGCGGTCAGAAGGTTGTGGCCGGAGTTATTCTGGCCGGACAATTATTGCAATGGGGCGATTAGATCCTCAAAAGGGGTTCGATTTGTTATTGAGAGCCTTTGCTCGGTGTGTGGTCGCACACCCCGAATGGTCGCTACTTATTCTTGGCGAAGGTGATGAGCGTGGTCGATTAGAAGCCTTGGCTGTCGAATTGGGAATTGCAAAGCGTGTAACGATGCCTGGGCGTACCCCAAATCCGTTCAAACTAATTCGGGCGGCAGATCTATTCGTCTTATCTTCACGTTATGAAGGATTCCCCAATGCGTTAGTGGAGGCGATGGCTTGCGGGTTGCCTGTGATCGCGGCGGATTGCCGGAGTGGGCCCAGGGATATTATTCGCGATGGAGTGGATGGTGTGCTAGTCCCGCCAGAAAATGTGGACATGTTAACCTCAGCCATGGATAGTTTGATGATGGATCCAGCCAAACGTCAACGCCTTGGTGCCAACGCGCTGGAAGTGAGTGAAAGGTTCAGCACAAACAAGATTATGAACAAGTGGGATGACATATTTTGTAACATCCTTTCGAGCAGGGTTGCTGCGAATCATTAGAGAGCTAGTTTGACAAAGAGGGGAGCTTCCTCTCCTGACAGCATTTCATCATTGCGCTACGGAGTTTTCTGGATTTTGAATCTTCTTATGAGAGCTATTTGAGAGAGTGGTTACGGCATGCTGCGGCAACGATGAGAAGCCCTCTGATATGGGGTTGGCCGAATTCTCGGTATGTGGTTAATGAGGTAATCGCATACATCTTTAGGAAGGTCTGATTAATTGAGCTTTTCAGCCAACCAACTCTCAAAACGCTGGAGATTCTATTGGTTTCTACACGAAACTCCAAATTAATCAGACCTTCCTTTATTTTGTCAAATTCCCAGCCGCATGTAGTGCTCCCCATTAGGCAAGCGGTCACGACCTGAGTACTGTGGCTAGGTTGTTGTTCAACCTGGCACGGTGTTCGATACTCGATCGCTGAATGTAAATACCTCGGGTTGTACCAGTCGACCCACGCCGCCAGGGCGTGTTCCAGCTCCAGTGGACTCGTCCACTCCCTGAGCCAGAGGAGTTCTTCTTTGAGTGTTCGCATGAGCCGTTCTGTGTCGGCGTTCCCTTTCGGGTTGTTATAGCTCGTGAAGGCTTGTGTGATGCCGAGTGTCGCGCAGGTTTTCATAAAGGCGACTGACATTGTTCCCACCGGCTTACCTTTGAGGCCCTCTAGCCCGGATAATTCACGACTCGGCCAAGAAAAAAAGCCATCGAGGCTCCACACTGTGCTATAGGAGCGGCGACCAAGCAACTTCTACAGGCAGCGACGGAGGACCCCGATG
>Ga0224505_10002489_pt1 | contig 10793 bp, 8 predicted proteins | sample SF_Jan12_sed_USG_FD_169102 | JGI IMG/M metagenome (GOLD analysis project Ga0224505, IMG submission 169102) | Sediment microbial communities from San Francisco Bay, California, United States - SF_Jan12_sed_USGS_4_1 | ecosystem: Environmental > Aquatic > Marine > Sediment | place: USA: California...
CCTCCAGCCTGCAGCGTGCGCTCGAGCCCCAGCAGGGCCACGCCCTGCGCCGGGTCCCGTTCCAGCGCCCGCGCGAACCGTTCCGCCGCTTCGAGCGATCGCCCCTGCCGCTCCAGCTCGATCGCCGCGACGAGGTCGCCATCCTGGGCCGCCAGCACCGCGGGCAGTCCGCAGGCGACGACCACCGCCAGCGTCAGGCTACGGACGCCGCGCATCGTTCAACATCCGGAAGTACGCGAGGACGGCCCGGCGGTCCGCCGGGGAGAGTCCCTGGAGTTCCTGCCACGTCGGGTAGCGGTAGCGCGGCCCCGCCTCGGGGGGGCGCTGCCCCGTCGGGCGCAGCACGTTGTCGGGGCGAGCGGTCGTGGACTGCCGCTCCTGTTGATCGTCCGCCTCCGGACCGCGAAGCAAGCGACCCGCATCGAGCAATCGCCGATACAGCTGTTCTTGTCGCTCGACGACCTCGCGGGTGAGGGCACCCCGCTCGAGCGTTCGGGCGATGGCCTCCGCTTCTTGCGCCAGCTCGCCGGCGCCTGGTTGATCGCCCTGCGCCTGCATCCGCTCGAGCTCGGCCGCGAGGGCGCGCTGCTGGCGCGCGAGCGTCTGCAGCTCCCGCATCAGCGCCTGCCCCGCCGATTGCATCATCGGCAACAGACCGCCGGACTGTCCGGCCATCTGTCCCTGCTGGTCGGCCAGCTCGGCCATCCGCTCGACCGCCTCGGCGAGCCCCGATCCCGACGCCGCGCCTGCCACGTCACCACTGCTCCGCAGGAGTTGCGTGGCGAGGAGGTTCAAGCCGTCGAGGGCCTCGCCGGCGGCTTCGGCCGCGGACCGCGTATTGGGGATGCCTTGCTGGAGCTGCTCCAGGGCCGCGCCCATCCGGTTCCGCGTGTACCCGAGCGCCATGCCCAAGGTGGGCGCCACCAACGCGTTCTTCCCGGCGGCATCCTGCACCCGCGCCATGACCCGTTCGAGTCCATCACGGGTAGCACCCTGCTCCGCCCGCACGTCCGCCCCGGACTCCCCGCGGGCCAGCCGACCGAGCGTTTCCTCCTGGCTCCGGGCCAGGCGTGCCGTTTCCACGAGCGCCGCATCCAGCTGCGCCGCCACCTCCTGCCGCCAGGTCTCGCGCATCGCGTCCCGCTGCTCGGTCAGCTGGCCGGACAGGGGATCGAGTTCTGCGGACGCGCGCTGCCCCGCCTGGACTGCGGCCGACTGACGGCTCGCCGCCGCTGCCGCGGACGCCTGCTGCATCTCCCGCGCCGCGCGCGCGGCCTGCTCGGCCCCAGACTCTGTGGACGCGGTCCCGGCCTCCGCCATGGCCCGCTCGGCTTCGGCAAGGCGGGCCGCCAGCGAGTCGGCCTGTGCCGCGAGGCGCTCCTCCTCCGTCACCGTCGTGCTGTCCACCCCCTCGGCGGCCGACGCGTTCCACTCACGTTGCTCCGCCGCGAGGTCCGCCGCGTCTTCCGCGAGCGCCGTCAGATCCCCTTCGAGCGCCGCCCGCTCGAACAGGGAACGGCTGCGCTCGAGCTCGCGGCGCAGCGCTTCCTGGGCCTGGGCCAGCCGTTCCAGCGCCGAGCGCATGGCATCGGCGTCGAGGCGCGCGAGCGCGGCTTCCAGCTCCTGCAACGCGGCCTCGAGCTCCGGGGTGAGCGCGCGGTCGAGCAGCTCGCGCAATTCCGCGAGCTGTGCGTGGAGCGCCGGATCGGTGAGGCCCGCCTCCCACGCCGTGCGGTCGAGCGCCGCAAGCCGCTCGCGCAGCTCCTCCGCCCGCTCCAGGACGTCGCGCTGCTCCGTGCCGAGCGTGCCGGCCCGTTCCGCCTGCTGGAAGTCCATCCCCGACTGCCCCTGCGTGCCACGACTGTCGGCGGGATCGCGCATCCGTTCCTGCGCCAGGTCCTGGACCGCCCGCTCGACCGCCCGCTGCGCATCCGCCAGCGAATCGGCCGCAGCCGTCAGGGCGCGCGCGTCCGACCGCACGCTCTCCCGCAGCTCGGCCAGCGACGGGAACCGCAACCGGATCTCCTCGGTCTCGGCCGACCGCGCCCGCGGCGCATTGTCGGTGGCGCGCACTCGCACGTACGCCGTGTCACCCGGCAAGAACCCCCGTTGATTGAGGTCGAGCGGCGCCATCACGACCCCGCGCTCGATCCCGTCAGCCGGCAGCGGCACCACTTCCCGCACCTCCTGGCCGACCGTCCCGAGCCGACTCACCCGCCGGCTCACGAGCTCGAGCTGCATCACCCGGTGATCATCGCCGGTCTCGATCACGAGTGGCTGGATGAGGCTGGTGGGCATCACCGTGTCCGCGCTCGGCACCACCAGGGTCACGTGCGGCGCCGCGTCTGGTACGGCGATGGCCGTAAACGACGGCGGCACCCCCTCGAGCGGGATGGGGTCCGTGGCCCGCGGTGCGAGCGTCCACGTCCCGGATCGCGTGATCGTGAGCGCGCCGCGCAGGTCCCGCCCGTCCACCTCGAGCGCCACCGCGCGGCTTCCGTCGGACCACACGGCGGCAGCCAACGGCAATGTCGCGCGCCCCTGGACGGCCACGACGGTCCCGACCGGGAGGGACAGGGTGTCGCCCTGCGCCGCGATGGGCTCATCGGGTCGATCGAGGTAGGCCGGGTACCGCGCCGTGATGGCCAGCTCGGCCAGGAACAGGCTGGGATGCAGGACGACGCGCACCGTATCCGACCGGCGGCGGCCACTCTCGGCGACCAACTCGAGATCCGCGTCGAGCGGTCCGACGGTGAGTGTGCCCGTGCCATCGGGCAACGGCAGTGGTGCGCCCGTCCAGGCCTCCCCGGCGCTCCGTTGGTGCAGGATGGCCGTGCGTCGCCCCGGTGCCTCGACGCGCACGGTCACGACCTCGCCGCGGGCCACCCGCGTCCGGTCCACCACGAGCGTCACGGGGGCGTGCGCCTCGCGGATGGCCGCGAACGGTCGCCACAGCACCGCCGGCCGCTGCACCACGGCAGCGGCACCGAGCACGATGATCCCGGCAAGCCCGGCCGAGCCATGCACGGTCAGGGAGCGGCGATGGTCACGACCCAGATGGTGTGCCGCGTCCACCCCATGGCTCTCGAGCCACCCACCCATGCGCCGGTCCGCGAAGGCGGCCAGCGTCGGACTCCCGTGCGTTTCGCCAACCAGGCCGGCGAGGGCGCCGTTCCGCAGTCCGCCGATGCGTTCGACCCTGGTACCGATGCCGGACGGCGACGCCGCCCGCACCACCGGGAGCCGCCGTCGGACCACGACGAGCGCGGCCGCCGCCGCGCCGAGCCAGGGGAGCAGCGCCAACTCCGGGACGGAGGCGAGGGCGCCGAGGCGCTCGACCAGGAGTCCCAGCGCCAGCACGCCGGCACTCGCGCCCGCGGCGGCCAGTCCGGTGGCAGCCAGCGCCGCTCGCCGGGCGCGCCGCCCTTCGGCGACCAGCCAGTCGCGCGCCGTCATCGCCCGGACGCCACCGCGTAGGCGAACAGGTTCACCCCCATCCGCAGCGCGGCCTCGTGCAACGGCAGGGGGTCCCCGTGCACCGATGGGTCCTCCCATCCGTCACCGAGATCCGACTGATACGAGTAGAAGACCGCCAGACGATCGCCGAGGAACAGCCCGAGTCCCTGGGCCGGCTTGCCGTCGTGCTCGTGCACTTTGGGCAGTCCGTCCGGAAACGCGTGCACGAGGCGGTAGACCGGGTGGTCGAGCGGCACGTCCACCAGCGCGCGATCCGGGAACACCCGCGCCAGTTCGCGACGGAATGACTCGTCCATGCCGTAGTTGTCATCCGCGTGCAGAAACCCACCGGCCTCGAGGTATCGCCGGAGGAGCACGACCTCCTGATCGGTGAAGCGCACGTTGCCGTGCCCGGTCATGTAGAGGTACGGCGTGTCCCACAACGCCGGGCTATCGAGGGTGACGGTCACTTCCCGGTTCGCAACCGGTAGCGCCGTCTCCGCACGGATCGCGGCGAGGAGATTGGGGAGGCTGGAAGGGTTGGCGTACCAGTCGCCACCGCCATCATACTGCAGTCGGCCGATGGTCAGCGTACCCTGGCCGGTGGCGCCGGGCGGTGGGACGATGACGGCAAGGAAGAGGGCGACCCGAACAGCACGCATCATAGGGATGCCACCAACTCGTACGCGGCGTTGCGGGACAACCCGAATGCGTCGGCGAGGTGCCGTGCCGCGTCCCGTCGTGTCATGCCCTGCGCCAGGAGTCGGCGTGCTTCGTCCTGCAGTGCGGCCTCGTCGCGTTCCTCCGCAGCCGGGATCGGCGCGCCCGCAATGACGACCGTCACCTCGCCGCGGGGCTCGTGTGCAGCGTAGTAACCCGCCAACGCGTCGAGAGTTCCGGCGCGGAATTCCTCGTGCACCTTGGTCAGCTCACGCGCGACCGTCACCAGCCGTCCGCCGCCGACCGCCGCCACCAGATCGGCCAGGAGCGTCGCCAGGCGGTTGGCCGCCTCGAACACCACGACGGTGACTGGACTGGCCGCGATCTGGGCCAGCATGCGCGTACGGTCAGCGCCCTTCCGCGGCACGAAGCCCAGAAACGTGTACCGGTCGGCAGCGAGGCCAGCGCCGCTCAGGGCCGCGGTCACGGCCGACGGCCCGGGCACCACGACCACCGGCACGCCGGCGGCGCGTGCGGCAGCGACCAGCGTGGCCCCCGGGTCGCTGATCGTCGGTGTCCCGGCGTCGGTGACGAGCGCGACATCCGCACCTGCTGCCAGCGCATCGAGGATCGCGTCCTGACGCGATGGCGGTGAATGCGCGTGGTAGCTCAGCAGGCGCGCGTGCGCGTCGATGTGCGCCAACAAGGGTCGTGTGCGCCGCGTGTCCTCGGCCGCGACGACCGCGACGCCGCGCAGCGTCTCCGCGGCGCGGGGGCTGAGGTCTCCGAGATTGCCGAGGGGGGTTGCGACGACGAAGAGTGTGCCGCTCACCAGTTCACGGTCCAGGGGAGCTGACCGTAGAATCCGGCCCGCTGCAACAGGAACCGGTAATCCTTGGTCGCCGCCCGGAGCATGTCCGGCGCGGCCCCCGGGGCCAGGACCTCGAGCTGCTCGAGCAACTGGCGGGTCCACAGCGCGAGTCCCGTCGTGACCTCCGCCGGGGTCATCACCGCCACCGACAACGGCCGCTCGCGGGGCACGCTCACGGCGGTGAGTGGCGGGTGCGGCACCACAATCGCATCCCTCAACTTCATCGCGCGCTTCATACCATCTTGCGGCGCCTCGCGCTCGGCTTGCTCGACCAGGCGCCAGAACACCTCACGGGCCGCCTCGAGCAGTGCGACGCTGGCCTGCTCAGGAAGGTCGGTCTCCGGCTGGAACGTGCCGACCGCCACGGCCGGTGGGGCGCCGTCGGCGTGGGGTTGCAGGAGACGCTCGATCCACGCCGACACGGAGAGGTCATCCGGCTTCTCGGCGAAGTACCCCGTTGCGAAACGCCCGGCATTCATCTGGATGAAGCTCACCCGCCCGTCCACGATGAACTCGACGACGCCGCTGAACTGCTCCTGCTGCAGCTGCGCGAAGACCCTCGCGGGTTCCCGCCGATCGACCGGGATCCTCGCCACCGGCGCGACGCCAGCGTAGTACATCCAGGTGAGCAGCTCGGGGGACCCCTCGCAAAAGGCCAGCTCGCCCCGCTCGACCCCCTTGTGCATGGCCTGGACCGCCTCGGGGACCGGGACCGCCGCGCGCTCCCGCTGCGTGAGCGCGACCGCCGTCACGACGTGCCCACCCCGGATGAACACGATGGCTACCTCGTCCGGGAGGTACGCCACCACGTAGCCGTCCACCCGTCCGTCGCGGTCGAACTTCGCGAAGTTCAGGAGGTTGTCGAGGTGGATATACGCCAGCCGTGTCCGGTGGATGAACACCCGACTGGTGGGGAATCGCAGGTCCCAAAGACGGACCGGCGTGCCGCTCAGGATTGCCGAGCTTTGCCGCACGCCCGCGTCCGCTGGTGAGGCTTCATGGAACCGGTCACCTCAAGTGTTTTTCGATCCGATCGACGAGTTGCGACTTCGGGACGGCACCCACCACCTGGTCCACGAGTTCGCCCCCGCGGAAGAACAGCACGGACGGGATCGAGCGCACACCGAACCGGGCCGGCGTCTGCGGACTCTGATCCACATCGAGCTTCGCCACCTTTACCTTGTCGGCATATTCCGTCGCCAGCGCCTCGACGTGCGGGGCAATGATCTGGCACGGACCGCACCACACGGCCCAGAAATCCACCATGGCCAACCCGTCGTGCTGTTCAATCTCCTGTGCGAAGTCCGCATCCGTCACCTTCATCGTTCCTGCCATGCCTCTGCTCTCCACGTTATGTTCCGCCCCGCGAACGTCCATCGCGACGGAGAACCGTTGTCTCTCTGGTGAGGAAAGTCGATGCCGCTCCCCCACGCCATGATTGCCCACATCGGCGTCGCCGTTCCGGATCTCGACGCGGCGCTGACCTTCTACCGCGAGATCCTCGGTCTGACGCCCGGCGCGCCCGAGGTGGTCGATGGCGCGACCATCGTGGCCCTGCCGTTTGGCGAGTCGCAGATCGAGCTGCTCTCCCCAGTTACAACCGAGAGCCCCATCGCGAAGTTCCTCGACCGCCGGGGCCCCGGCATCCACCACATCTGCCTGCGCGTGCCCGACCTCGATCAAGCCCTCGCACGGTGCCGCGACCTCGGCTACCGACTGGTCGACGAGCAACCTCGCACCGGCCATGGCGGACAGCGGATCGCCTTCCTGCACCCGAAGTCCACCGCCGGCATCCTCCTCGAACTAACCGAGTAGTCCTATTGGCACGGCCGGGCTGGATTCCCGGCCGCCTCGAGGTCGATCGCGGACACGAGCCAACGCCCACGATACTGCAGCGTCGTGAACGGCACCACCGGCGCACATCCTCTCCGGTTGAGTCGTACGCGCACCATCCGCTCCCCAGAAGAGTTCCCGGGGAGCGCCCCGCCCGGCTCGATGCCGTAGGTCTCGTGCGAGAGGTACGAGCGGACCACCATGAGCCGCTTCTGTAACTCCTCGGAGTTCATCCACGCGGTGGCCGGTCCCTTGCTGGACCCCCACACGCCCCCCATCACGGCAAGGTCGTTGGCACGCACCCCTTCCATGAACTGCCGGACGGCGGCTACCGGTTCCGTGGGGAGCCCCATGGGATCGACCCGCTTGCCTCCGCAGGCCGAGCTGGCGAGGATGAGGGCCAGGAATGCCAATCGAGAGTTTGTCACGTCGTAGCGCACTGCGCGGTGGTGAGTTGCCGGAACGTAAGAGCTTCCCGGACACGAGGCAAGCACGTCATGCGGCTCTATATCAACGTTGATCACGTCGCCACCGTCCGGCAGGCGCGCGGCACGACGGAACCCGACCCGGTCGAGGCCGCGGCCCTCTGCGAGCGGGCCGGCGCGGACGGTATCACCGTTCACCTGCGCGAGGACCGGCGGCACATCCAGGACGAGGACGTGCGCCGGCTCGCGACCTCTGTGCGGACGGTGTTGAACCTCGAGCTTGCCACCGCCGACGAAATCCTGGCGCTGGCGGTCAGCCTCCGCCCCCATCAAGCCACGCTCGTGCCGGAGCGGCGCATGGAAATCACGACCGAGGGGGGCCTCCCGCTCGGTACGGATCCCGACGGCGACCGTCGGCTTCGGGACGCAGTCGCCCGACTGAAGGACGCGGGGATTCGCGTCAGCCTGTTCGTCGATCCGGATGCCGACATCATTGAGCGCAGCGCCGATCTCGGGGCTCACGCCGTGGAGCTCCACACCGGCCGCTATTGCCTGGCCTTTCCGGACGCACGCCGCGAATTGGACCGGTTGGCGACGGCCGCCCGTCACGCGGCCTCCCTGGGACTCGCCGTCCATGCCGGGCACGGTCTCAACCTGGCCAACGTGCCACCGGTGGCCCGGCTGCCCGAGGTCGAAGAACTCAACATCGGCCACAGCATCATCGGCCGGGCGGTCATGGTTGGGATGGAACGGGCGGTCGCGGAAATGCGGGTCGTCGTGGACGCGGCACGCGTTGACCAAGCTTCGGCGGGACCGTAACTTAGCCCAGGTTTGGCAAAGGCGCGCATGGACCGACAGTACGGTATGGCGGACTTCTTCGTGATGGAGGCGAGCGAATATCTCGAACGCCTCGACGGGCTCGTGTCCGCCCCGGGGCCGCCCCAGGGTGAGGACCTGCAGCGCCTCACCCGCGCTCTGCGAGGCGCCGCGCTGATGGCCAACCAGCAACCGATCGCGGCGGCGGCGGGCGCGTTCGAGCATCTGGCCAGGGCGGTCCGTGAAGGCCGGCACGACTGGGATGAAGGCACGCGGCAGCTCGCCGTTCGCACGGTAGACGATCTGCGGATCTTCGTGCGCCGCACACGCGAATGGACCGACGCGGACACGGCCCGTGCGCGGGACCTCGCGGCGACACTCGAGCGCGCCGGGGGCCGCGCCGTGATCCCGCCGCGCGTCATGCGTTCCAGCTCGCCCGATGCGGGCACCCGCGCGTTCGTCGCGCGCGAGGGCGCCGCACTGGCCAGCACGCTCACCCGCGTCGCCGAAGCCGTGCGCCACAACCCCGCCGTCACGGACCCCGTCCAGACCCTGCTGCGCCAGATGCAGCCCCTGCGTGGGCTCGCGACCCTGAGCGAGTACCCGCCACTCCCCGATCTGCTCGACGGCATCGAGCGGGCGGCAGGACTGGTGGCGCGGTCCCCGGCGGCTGTGGCCGCGCCCGGCGCACTGCTGGAGGCGGCGGCCAAAGCCCTCACAAAGGCGACGCGCGACATCACCACCCAAGGCAAGTCCGACCCCGACGCCGCCGAGGTACGACGGTTCGCGGGAACGCTGCGTTCTGCCCTCGGCCTGGACCGGCCGGACGTGCCGATCGAGAGCCTCTACGCCCACGACGGCCCCCCCATCATCGAATCCCCGAGTGATTCGTCCGCGCCCGCGCTCGGCGAGGTCGAGCTGACGGCGCTCGGTGAGCACCTCAGGCAGATCGGGATTGGCCTGGCGGGTGCGGGGACCGACGCGCAACGCGAGTTGCGAATCCTCGCGCTGGTCCAGCCGCTACAGGCGCTCGAAACCGGGGTGGAGGCCGAGCTGCGGGAGCCGGTGCGCGCGTTCGCTCGGGCCACGCGGGACGCCATCGCCGGCAACATCGTGACCCGCAGCCCGGAACCGCTCGGCCACGCTATCCAGGAAGCGGGCGTGGCCGTGGCCTCCGGACGGACCAACACCCTGGCGCGCATCACCGACCAGCTGCTCGCGCTCGTCGGGACGCTGCCACCGACCGTTGCACCCGAGCCCGTGGTGGCCGCCGCCGAGCCCGCACCGCCCCCCCGGCCCCCGCCTGCACCCGCGCCACAGCCCGCGGCACAGGCGGAGCAACCCGCACCACCCAGCGAGCCTGCGGTGGCGCCCGAACACGAGACTCCCAACCTGGTCGGCAGCATCTTTCGATACCAGCGGCTGCTCGAGACCCTCGGTCTCGGCATACCGTCGCTGGAAGAGCTCATGGCGGGTGCACCCGTGGAGCCAGCGATGGCGCGGGTATCCAGCGCCGCGCCGCAGCCCGCCGCGCCCGCGCCAGCGGGTCCCGTCATCGCGCCCGTTGCAGCCGTCCCCACGTCCGCCGCGCTTGCAAGAGCGGAAGCGGAAGACGAGATCGTACTCATTGAGGCGATCTGCTATTCGGGCAAGAACGCGCTGAACCGGGCGTTGAGTCTGCGCGAGCAGGTCAACGTGCTCGTCGCCGCGGGCGCGCCGGCAACCGAAGTCCAGGAGCTTCTCGAAGAGGTCTTCGACCTCGTCCGCCTTGGCGCCGCCGACATCGCGTAGTCGCCGCTCCCATCTCCCGGCCATCGTCGGGCTTGTCATCTCTGCCTTGCTGCTCTGGTGGGCGCTGCACGACGTGTCGCCCGCCGAGGTGTGGGGTGAGATCCGCAATGCCCATCCGGGATGGCTGTTCGCCGCCACCGTGGCAGTAACGCTCACCTTCCCCCTCCGCACGATCCGCTGGCGCTACCTGCTGCGGGATCAGGGAGCGGTCCTGCCGATGGCGCCGCTGTGGCACGCGACCGCCATCGGGTTCATGGCCAACAACCTCCTGCCGGCCCGCGCCGGCGAACTCGCGCGCGCCTATGCCGCGCGGTCACTCACGGGGGTGCGCTTCACGACCGCGCTGGCCTCCGTCGCCGTCGAACGCGTGTTCGACGGGTTGTTTATCGTGGGCCTGCTCGTGGTCGGATTCCTCGGCGGTGGGTTCACCACGGCCGCCACGATCCAGGGGGTGCGACTCAGCAGGATGGCGGCTGGTGGGGCGATCCTGTTCGGGTCGGTCCTCATCGTCGCGGTTGCCGTGGTCTGGCAGCCGGCCGTCACCCGCCGGCTCGCCCATGCCGTGCTGCACCGTTTGCTTCCCGCGCGCTGGGCCGACCGGTTGCTCGTGCTGGTGGACGGCGTGCTCGACGGTCTGTCCGCGCTGCGTGCACCCGGGCGGCTCGGGGCCGTCCTGGTCTGGTCCCTGATCCTCTGGCTGACCAACGCGGCGTCGTTCGCGCTCGCGTTCGTCGCCTTCGGCCTCACGCTTCCTTGGGGCGCCGCGCTGGTCCTGCAGGGCCTGCTGGCGTTTGGCGTCGCGGTCCCGTCCACCCCGGGGTTCTTCGGGATATTCGAGGGGGTGACACGTGCTGCGCTGGCGCTGTATGGAGTCGCGGGCACCGCAGCAGTCTCCCTCGCCATCGGATTTCACATTGCCGGGTTCATCCCCATTACGGTGT
>Ga0224505_10002491_pt1 | contig 10784 bp, 15 predicted proteins | sample SF_Jan12_sed_USG_FD_169102 | JGI IMG/M metagenome (GOLD analysis project Ga0224505, IMG submission 169102) | Sediment microbial communities from San Francisco Bay, California, United States - SF_Jan12_sed_USGS_4_1 | ecosystem: Environmental > Aquatic > Marine > Sediment | place: USA: California...
ATACAGTCTGTCGCCATCGAGGAACCTCCTCTCTGTATGTAGAAGCTGCTTGGTCGCCGCTCCTATAGCACAGTTGGGAGCCTCGGTGGTTTTTTTATTCCCAGAGTCGTGAATTATCCCGGCTAGGTAAGCCGTAGATATCGTGCAGCAATCGATGGTGGACGATGACTCCGAAGAACGCTCTAGCTACCAGCAATGGATCGACGGGACGGAAAGCGGCGTCCTCGATGCGTCGGCCAATGTAGCTCGCAAGAAGATCGTGGAAAGCGCGATACTGCTGCTGAAAAAATAGATCGGCCATCTCATGCCCCTCCAAGGCACTGAAAAGGAGTAGGCGGAACAGGGTTGGGTCCGCCCCCTCTCTAATTCGATAGCTCGCAAGCAAGGTGAAGAGCCGCACATCATCCTGCTTCTTCGCGGCATCCTCGACCGCCTCTCGAAGCCCTGAGTATTGAGCTTTCTCCTCGAGAATCGCAGTATACGGTGCACGCATAGTCGGAAAGTATTTGAAGAGAAGAGCTTCACTGACTCCAGCTGCCTTCGCGATTCGTTTTGTGGTCGTTTCGGTAAACCCGTTGGCTGCAAACAGCGACGCCGCAGCGTTAATCAGGCTGGCTTGCCGTTGGTTAGCCGACGTTCGCAACTTCCGCTGAGGATGAGGAGGTGGTTTCTGAATGCTAACCATGGTGAGTGAGTACTCACTCGCCATGATTAGCATTCGGCTATACGAAAAGGCAAGGCAGGACCAGCGTGTAGTTCTAGCACTAACGCGACTAAGCTTGTCCAACTGACTGTGTGTGAAGAAATACCCGCATCCGATCTCCCTCCGGCAGGCTCAGCTCTTTCAAAGCTACACCGAACAGTGCCCCATGGCTCCATGCTACGGTGGCTTCCAAAATGAACAGCGGATCCTCCTCGTCCGGGAGGTATAAAAACAGGGTGAGCTCCGTCCCAACCTGCACAGGACAATTTCCGCGAATGCCAACTCCACCCTCGGACAAGTCGACGACGGTACCGTCACCAATTAGAACGTCCTCCCCGTTGAAGCCTGAGTACATCAGACCAAATGAGATGCTGGTTCTCCCCATTTTCCGGCGCTCGATTGAACCGTGGGAATGCTGGCCTTGTGAGTGTCCTACTTGTTTCATCTGTCTCATCGTATTCCTCCAAGTTATATTTCCAGTTCCAGAGTTCTCGTATGGAAGAAGATTAGCGCTGAGCGTCGGTTCTGCCTTCCCACAAAGGGAGGGGGCTAACTTGGTCAGAAGGGGGGTAACCAGGTGGTGGCGACACACCCTGGGGAGAGAATCTATTCGGAACGGAGGCGGAGTGATGAAAGACCTTTTGTGGGCTCTTAAAGGCGATACGCTCTCTGCGGCATCTATCAATAGCCTGGCGGGGAGCTACATCAGTCGAAAGCGAGTTCGTTGATCACTCACGGTGGTGTGGGAAATGCTTTTCCAGATGAATGATTGGAGTCGCTTTCGGTACTCCCGGTTCAGGTCCATGAATCGGACGGAAAACTGACAGCCAGATACCCATACGACATGCGCTGATTTTAAGGTAAGTTGCGGTAATCCATCTGGAAGTGCAATAGTCAGAGTCAATAATGTCCCACGGGTGACTGGACGGTCGCTAATGACCTTGCATCCGGAAACCGATATGTTTTTTGTGAGCCCTTCTCCTTGGTGAGGCTGTGTTGGAACTTCGCCAACATAGCGAACCCGACAGGTGACAGCTACACGTTCAGCATAGCGGTTATCTAACGGCACGTAAGGCTTCCGGCTCATCATCGTAAGGCATCATCATACCCTCATGGGTTACTCTCTCCTAATCAATTCAGCAATGCGGCTTAGGGATGTTTGTCGGCGTATGGAATGGTGGTGTCGACTCAGGTCCTGGCGGTGTGCCAACTCATCCGAATGGCCCAGTCTTTTAAATTTGGTTCTCCGTTCGGGGACAATTGTTAAGGAAGCTCGGATGAGGTGAAAGTGTGTGACGGATAACAGTGCAAGTGCTGAGAAAGTCTCAAGAAGATTAGAAGGCCGTCTCCGAGGTCTCGTCAGCGAGTTTTTCAGGAAGCGTCCGACTCTCGAAAAAGATGATGCCACGATCAAGCCTGTTTTCGAACCGCAACGTCACCTCCGTATGAAAGCCATGCCAAGCATACACCTTCACTGAGCCGACGGCGATTTGTCCCGGTGTTCGATCGAGTGGACCGTACTTCGATTGAAGGTAGCGCATGATGTCCTCATGACCTTCTTTGCCGCTGTAGCGAACAGTCACCCGGCCAAGCTTGTTCTCAAATGTTGTAAATCGGAGAGAGTCGACTACCGTCGTGCCAAGCATGGGAGGGCGATGTTTTAGCTCATATGTTTGAATGCGACCTGAATCCTCGATCTTCATGAATTGCTCCGTCTCCGACAGGATGGTCCCCCAGGGCAGGCCTTCGAATCCACTTGGATCGTTCACGATGGGGACACCCGCAGCGGGAGTCCCAGACACGAGCAGACAGAACAATAATGCGAAGAACCGTGTGAGCTGCTCAGCTTGGTAGGTACGCATACAGCTTACTCTGCGGAATCGGTGATGTCATCGTTGAACCGAGGTGCAAGGGTGCGACTATCGATGAAGAGGTAACCTCGCTCCGTAGCAGATTGATAGGTCAGATTGATTTCGGTATCGGTGCCGCGCCAATTGTACTGCTGGGTGAGCCCCCGTGCCATTTGCCCAGGAATTCGATCGAGTCGTCCGAATCGGCCTTCTAAATGGCCCAACACCTGTTTATGGACCTGTTCACCTTCATAACGGATGACCACGCGTGCAAATTGATCATCCCATGAGACATAGAGGATGCTGATTATTTCAGCTCCAGCAAACGAGGAGAGCCCTTCCTTGTGGAGGTATTCGACGATATGCGGGCTTGAACGGATGGTTTCCAGGTCCTGGCGAGAGGATAAAGCAGTCCCCCAAGGAATATCGCAAAATCCTTTCGGATCGTTCGTCATGGGAACCGCCCATGCTACGTCCACGCCGAGCATGATTGTGAACAGCGTGAATAGCGGCCAGATATGCATCGTACGATGGGATGGATGGCTCATATATGCTGGCGGATCGGAGAGAACCTTACATATACTCACGCTAGCACGAGGACCATCCAAAGACAATCACCGATCATCCTTGAGAACGTGGCAACCCCTATCTTATAATGCGCCGTTTTTGGAAGGCGTTTGTCGACTAAGTCGAGGAGAAGAACCCAGTGATTGAAAGCGATGTGTTTGTGCAAGCCATGCAGGATATGGGGGTCAACTTTTTCACCGGAGTACCGGATTCAATCCTGGGGGGCATCATCGCGGAGTTGATGAATCGCCGGCTGTACACTCCTGCAGTTCGAGAGGATGAAGCAGTTGGGATGGCCGCCGGAGCATACATGGCTGGAAAAACTCCGGCCGTCCTCATGCAGAATTCAGGTCTCGGAACTTCGCTCAACACCCTCATTTCACTCAATATGATCTATAGGCAACCCTGCGTGCTGATCGTTTCATGGAGAGGCCAAGGAGGGAAGGATGCCCCGGAACATCTGGTGATGGGCGACGTCATGCCGCAATTGCTCGATACCGTTAGAATTCCACACCGGACGCTCACCGAAAAAACGGCCATCGAAGACTTCCGATGGGTCGCCGAAACATTTATGAAGCAACAGATTCCCGTTGCGCTCTTTATTACAAAGGGCGTGGTGAAGGGGTTGCACCCATGAGACCAGAAGAGGGAACCTTAATCAGTCGCGCGCAGGCCATGGCAGCCTTGTTGGATTTGCTGACCGACCAACCCGTCATTATCTGTAATGGGTTTCCTTCTCGCGAGGCCCACAAGATAGCGGACCGCCCCACCCATTTCTACATGATCGGTTCAATGGGCAATGCGCCGGCGATCGCGCTCGGTGTTGCACTTGCTAAGCCGAATAAGCAGGTCATCACCTTCGATGGCGACGGAAACGTCCTCATGGGCATGGGCACGCTTGCGACCGTCGGGGCTTTGAAACCGAAGAACTTCATCCATGTGGTGTTCGATAACGAAGTATATGGAACGACGGGGAATCAGCCGACGATATCAAATGTCGTGCCACTGGAGAAAGTGGCGAAGTCGGCAGGCTATGTGAATGTCGAGCGGGTACTGGATCGTGACGATCTTGTCTACGAATTCAAAGACATGCTGAAAATGGATGGGCCCAGTATGCTGCTTATCAAAGTCAATGAATTTGTGGAAGATGCTGGTCGTGTCCTGCACGAGCCGCCAGAGATGACCCGTCGGTTTATGAAAGCGATTGAAGGATAATGGCGCCACGAGTTTCCTATGTGCTCTTTGGCCGCGCACGATAAGCGGAAATCTATTTATGCCATTTAAAAGTGGAAGGAGAAAAGCGTGGTTCTCCTGAATCCTGGGCCGGTAAATGTTTCCGAACGAGTACGACAAGCTCTACTCCGTCCAGATATCTGCCACCGAGAAGATGAATTTTCAGGGTTGCTGCATCGGATCCAAACCAAGCTGCTCAAAGCGTTCGTCCCTGGAGCTGAGTCGGACTATGTCGCTGTTGTGATGACGGGGTCAGGGACGGCTGCTGTCGAAGCCGCCTTGATGTCGTCGCTCCCGCATGGTCGACGGATACTCATCCTCAACAACGGCGTGTATGGAGAGCGAATGTCCCAGATCATTGGGCTTCATCGCTTGGGCGTGAGTGAGTTGAAAAATGAATGGACGGTTCGGCCGGATCCGGAAAGGCTGCTGCTCGCGTTACGTCAACATCAGGAAGTCCATGTGGTCGGCATGGTGCATCATGAAACGACGACAGGGCTCCTGAATCCTGTTCGCGAGATCGCAGAGATTGTCGATAACCAGAACCGCGTGTTTGTGCTGGATGCCGTCAGTGCGCTTGCCGGAGAAGCGCTCGATATCGCCAAGTCGCATATCTACATGGTGGCGGGTACGGCTGGGAAATGCATTCAAGGGTTCCCAGGCGTTTCGTTCGTGCTGGTGCGAAAGGGGTTCATTGAGAAAATGCGATCGTATCCAAAGCGGTCGTGGTATCTCCATCTGACACATTACATCGACAATGAAGGGCGAGGTACGATTCCGTTCACGCCGGCGGTACAAGTCTATTACGCGTTCGATGAGGCCCTTGATGAACTCCTCGAAGAGGGTGTCTCCAATCGCGTCCAACGGTACAAGAAGATGGCCACGCTGATCCGTGAACGAATGGCGTCGCTTGGCGTGAAGGCTCTTCTTCCCGCGGATCGGCAATCCAATACCATTACGGCCTATCACCTGCCTGATGGAGTGACATACCAATCGCTGCATGACCGGCTCAAACAGCAAGGCTATGTGATCTATGCCGGACAAGGAAATCTAGAAAACAAGATCTTCCGCGTTGCTAATATGGGGGCATTGACCGAAACACAGTTCGGCGGATTTCTCGATGCGTTTGAACAGGCGTGTAAACCCGTATGAAAGCGATTATTCTGGCAGCCGGAGTCGGGAAACGCTTGTGGGAGATTACGCAACATCGCCCCAAGTGCCTCATTGAGATCGGCGGTCGATCGCTCCTGCATCGTTATCTGCAGTCCCTATCGAGCGTCGGCATTCGTCGGGTGGACATCGTTGTCGGGTACAAGCAGGAGATGATTCGCGCGGTGGTCGAACAGGATTCGTGTGGTCTCAACGTCACGTTCTTGGTTAACGAACAGTTTCACCGAGGCAGCATTTCATCGCTGTGGATTGCCCGAACCGCGTTCGACGACGATACCATTGTGATGGATGCGGATGTACTGTTCCATCGGGAAATTCTTCGACGGTTGGTCTCGTCGCCCCATGAGAACGTGCTGCTGATGGATGAAACTGTGAAGCAAACCGGTGAAGAATCTATGGTGGTTGTGGCGGGTGGCCGCGTGATTGCGCTGACGAAAAAAATGCCGGAACAATATGACTATGCCGGCGAGGGCGTGGGATTTTTGAGGGTTCGGCATGCCGACACGCCGCGTGTCATCTCCTCGCTCCGCGACTACATCGACAGAGGGATATGGGATATGGAGTACGAAGATGCCCTACTGGCGTATTTTCAGGACGTACGAGTCGGTCATGAAAAAATCGGAGGACTCCCTTGGACTGAAATTGATTTCATCGATGACGTAAAGAAAGCTGAGTTGGAAGTTTGGCCAAGATTATGAGAAAGTCTTCCCTGTGGTACGATGTTAGAAGTGCACGATTGGGGGGGCGGGCGTGATCGTCAAGCATCGCTGAATGGGAGCCCATGAGTAAGAGTATTCTCCAACGGAGAGCAGAGATTCAAGGATTGGCGACGGCGATTCTCCTGCCTTCCGTTGGAGTGTTCGGCGGACCGATTGGGCCGGATATCGGTCAGCTGGGTCCTCTGGCAAGTGTCGTGGGCATCGGACTCTTTCAGCGCACGGTGCTGACCCTGCAACGGGCGGGGATTCGTCAGCTAATCGTGCTCTCTGGTTCGGAGGAAGAACAACTCAAGCTGGCGTTGGGAAAAGGACCGCGTGTCACGATTCCCGTCCGCTGGATGCCGACTCGTGAGTTTCCACTCGACGATCCTCGGACATGGGAATCATTGGCTGCGGAAGTGCATGGCTTTGCGCTGGTTGCCAGCATCAATAGCGTATTTTCTCGTGAGTTAATCGAACAACTGCGGCGCGACGTGCGAGATGGCCAATCGATCGTGGTCGCGCAATCCCGACAGGATCAACTCGAGCAACCGATGATGCATGGTGTGTCCTTGACAATGCCGTCCGGTCGTTCGAAGACCGTTGCCTCGACGCGCTTGGAGGAGTCAACCGTGCGCGTTGCAGAGCTTGTGGTTGTTCCAGCAAGCCTCATGAGCGCGGCGAATCAAGCGGCGAATGAGAAAGGTAGCCCTCCGATCCGCCAGTGGATCGAGCGGGCCGCTGCAGACGGACGAGTACGGGTCGTTACAGCTGAAGCGAAGCGGGGTACCTGGTATCAAGAGGTTCGCACCTTGTCCGATGTGGACACAGCGGAAAACAAACTATACAACTCCCTCAAGGGGGAATTTGAAGGGTTTGTTGACCGGTACTTCAATCGGAAGTTGTCTCGTTGGTTCACGCGCCTGTTTCTCGCCATCGGGCTTTCGCCGAATTCCATCACCGCGCTTGCTGGACTCATCGGTCTGGTCGCCGCTGCCGGATTTGGGCTTGGTACGTACAGCGCCGGGGTTGTGGCGGCAGTCTTATTTCAATTGGCGGCCGTCATCGATTGTTGTGATGGGGAAGTCGCGCGATTGACCTTTACGGAGTCGCCGTTCGGCGCGTGGCTGGATCTCGTCCTGGACAACATCGTGCACATGGCGATTTTTGCAGGCATCGCCGTGGGGCTCTATACCACGAAAATTGGACAAGATGATGAGTGGGTTCCTCTCGCACTCGGTGTTGCGGCGGTCGTGGGGAACGCCGTTTCATTTTTCTTGGTCGAAAAGGCGCAGAAAATCAAAACGATGAGCGGGTGGAAATCTCCAGCCCATGCAGCCTGGGCCGATACCTTGTTGAGGAATGTCGCGAGTCGGGATTTCTCGGCAGCCTTGCTGGGGTTTGCGCTCTTCGATCAATTATATTGGTTTCTCATCTTTGCAGCAGCCGGCTCGTTGCTCTTTGCCGGCGCGATGGTCTGGGTCATCCGCCCATCCTCGATAGCTGTGCCTCGACAATGAATGCGACGCCTACACCACTGACCACGTGTTGAGGTATTTTCTACTCGCCCTCGGTCTTGCCGTTCTCGGCCTTCTCGTTTGGCGTGTCGGACCCGGCCATATCTACGAGGCGGCGTCGCAACTCGGTCCGGTCACCTTGTTGATCATCCTCATTCCGTCCGTGCTCATGTATACAATCGAAGCCTATGGCTGGAAGATAGTCCTAGGGCCGGCCGGGAAAGCGGTGGCATTTTGGCGGTTGTTCACGATTCGGACGGCCGGTGAAGTCGTGAACATGACCACCCCAACGGCCTACTTGGGGGGCGAACCACTGAAGGCATACCTGCTGAAACAGCATAATGTTCCGATGGCGGAAGGAGCTGCGTCTGTCGTCATTGCCAAAACAACCATGACGATTGCCGAGGTGTTCTTTATCCTTATGGGGATCGCCCTTGGATTTTTACTGTTGGGTGCCGGCAGTTCGGCGGGACAGACGATCACAGCTGCGTTGGTGAGTGTCGGACTACTGGTATGTTCAATTGCTGGGTTTGTCTTTATTCAGCATCGTGGACTCTTTGCGTCGATTCTGTCGATCGTCAAGAAGCTGGGTGTGAGGATCAGAACGTTGGAAGCGCAGGAAGAACACCTGCGCTCGATCGATCAGACGATTCTGAATTTCTACCGTCACCACAAGAGAGCGTTTCTCGCATCGACCGGAGTGTACTTTTTCGGTTGGCTGGCCGAATCGCTGGAAGTCTTTGGGATTATCTATTTTCTCGGTGGTTCGGTGAGCTTCTTGGCAGCCATTTCCATTGGGGCGCTTGCTGTTTTTATCAAGGGCGGGTCATTTTTTATCCCCGGAAGTCTGGGCGCTCAAGACGCCGGCAATCTTTTGTTGTTGCAAGCCTTCGGCTACAGCGACGTGACCGGTATCACATTCGCGCTGCTGAGGCGATTTCGTGAGCTGGTCTGGATTGCCATTGGCTTACTGTGCCTTGCCATGGTGGGGAAACGAGGGATGAATCAGGATCAACGAGTTGAAAGCCCGTCCTGAATGATCGTTCGAAACCGCTCGACCATACGATCCCATACAAACCCATGCAGTCGAAAGTCTGCGGCCCGCTCCACCTTGTGAAACTGCAGGCCCATTCGATTCCCCTGGACCCATCGAACCTCCGCTTCTTCAACTGGAAGTGACCGTGCGTGATCAGGGAGGATCAGCCGCACACGGAGCGTCGTCTGTTTTGGGAGGAGATTGTCACATTCAATCGCGCAGCCGAACACCGTGAGATTCGTCACTTTCCCTTCCGCGATGGTCTGGGCATCGGAAAACATGACGGGGTATGGCACGGGAAGCAGGACTCGATAGTGGTGCCGCTGATAGAGGTGTGTCAATTCCACGGTGGCCCAGTCTAGATGGCCGCTCCCATGAGAATGAACCCCCCTTTGGTGGGGCGACGGAACAGCCTCATCTGTAACGTGGGTTGAACGGAGAGATCACTGGGCTTGATCAAGCAGAATAGTGCTTGTTGAGGTGCACACGCTGTAGCTGCAGAATACACCGGACCAACATTTCTCGCTCCTCCGAGGTCAATCTGATAAAGCGTGCGTGGAGGCGATAGGTATTCGGTGGGTAGGGAAGGGGATCAACCCGCAAGACTTCAATGGAGGGGGTAAAGGGTTCTTGATTGGGGAGGAGCAACGTGCAGGCAAGCACCTCGTTGGCCTGGTAGGGTGTGGTGACCACCAAGCCGATACCACCGGCACTCAGGTTCACGGATTTCTCAGTGATGTCCCCTTCGGGCACGTCTGTTTCGGGTTGTAACCGAATGGGCAGGGTGACGGTGATCCGATAGTAATCTCGCCGCTCTCGCGCAGTCGGCGGCGGAGCTGGTCCATCTGGTGACATGATGGAACGCAGTATACCAAAATGGGAGCCTCGATCCATTGTGCGGCTCTCGATTGATATCTTGATGAATGGGAGTGGCGGAGGGATACGTGGCGTGCAACGAACGATTGACGGAACGAATCCGAGGGTATTTTAAACGCCGAAAGGGTCTGGAAGAAAAACGCATGTTCGGTGGGCTCTGTTTCATGGTCAACGATCACATGTGCTGCGTGGTCGAAAAGGATCGCCTCATGGTTCGTGTCATGCCGGACCGCTACGAAACGCTCCTCTCGAAACCGCACGCTCATGAAATGGATTTCACTGGCAAGCCACTCAAAGGCTTCCTGTTCGTCAGTGAATTCGGCTATCGTACAGCCGCTGGCCATCGCCGGATGGCTTGACGAGGCAGTCGAGTGCGCAAAATCAAAGCCGCCGAAGAAGCGAAAATCCAAGATCGCTCGCAAATCTATAAGGTAGACTCCGTCTCAATCGATGACAGCTACGAGGCCGGGAGCCGGGTGACAATATCCACTCCAACTCCATTGGGATCGACAACGGCAAAGTGACGGTCGCCCCAGGCTTCGTTCCGAAGTGAAACGACGATTGGTAGCCCCTTTGCCACCAGCTGCTCGTGTTCGGCATCGACGTCGGCTACCTCAATGGTCACCCAGAGCCCGTGCCCAGAAAAGGCGTCCTGAAAGAGAGGCGCTTGCGAGGGCTGGTTCGGGAGCAGAAAGCCAAGTTCACTCTCCCCAAGTTTCAGCAACACAAACCAGTCCGCTTCCCAGAGAACTGTGGCAGGTATAAAGGGGTAGCGTGGGATCATGCGAGTCCATCGCTTGCCAGTAGCAGGAGACAAAGATATCAAGACTCGGCGACGGGCTTCGTTCCTGATAGACTCCGAGGAGCGAGGTGGAGGTATCTCGAGAGGATTGTGGCATGAACCACCCTTCAGGAAGGACAGTACTGTGGCGAATTGTCGTTGGCAAAGTCAAGGCACGGGCCTTCGCCATCACTGAGGCGTTGCCCGCTGTTCGCGTTTCGGGATAATCCCGGATTCCGCAGTTGATTTGGAATTGAGGTAGAATCGGTGGCCAGATTCTCTTGGCAACCCAGGAGGTTGGCATGCGCGTCCGTCCAGCTCCGACGTCACCGCTCTATCCGAAGCTCCGCTTT
>Ga0224505_10002492_pt1 | contig 10784 bp, 8 predicted proteins | sample SF_Jan12_sed_USG_FD_169102 | JGI IMG/M metagenome (GOLD analysis project Ga0224505, IMG submission 169102) | Sediment microbial communities from San Francisco Bay, California, United States - SF_Jan12_sed_USGS_4_1 | ecosystem: Environmental > Aquatic > Marine > Sediment | place: USA: California...
AACCGCCCGAGCTGGGGATCCGACGCCCAACGCGCGGTCAGACGGGCGGCGGCGGCCAGCATCTGCCGGCCGATCTCGTTGACCAGGCCCGTCCGCTCGGCGATCGCGATGAACGTGGCGGTGTCGACGAACCCGTCGGGACGGGGCCAGCGGGCCAGCAGCTCGAGCGCCGCCGGCCTGCCGTCGGCGAGCGTCACGACGGTCTGTCCCCAGGCGCGAAGCTCGCCGGTGCGCACGGCGTGGTGCAGCTGGCGCTCGAGCATGTTGACCTCGTCGAACTCGCGCTCGAGGTTCTCGTCGAGCACCGTGACGCGCCGGCCGCCGGCGGCCTTGGCCCGCGCGAGGGCCGCATCGGCGCGGCGGAGGATCTCGTGGGGGACGTGGCGCCGGCCGGACGACCACGCCACGCCACAGCTCACGGTGATGGCCACGACCTCTCCATCGGTGACGACGGGCTCGCTCATCGCCTGCTCGATCCGGTTGGCCACGGCCAGCGCGTCCTCGACGCGCCTGACGGCGGGCACCATCACAGCGAACTCGTCGTCGCCGACGCGCGCCACCCGGTCGGCTCCGGCGCGGGCCAGACCGACCAGGCGCTCGGCGACGGCCACGAGCACGGCGTCGGCGACCTCGCCCCCCATCAGATCGTTGATCCGCGAGAACCCGTCGATGTCGACCAGGATGAACGCGACGCCGCTGGCCGACCGTTCGGCCCGGGCGGTCGCCCGCTCGGCGAGCGCGAACAACCCGTGGCGGTTGAGCACGCCCGTCAGCGGGTCGTGGGTCGCCTCGTGGATGAGACGACCCTCCCAGCGGCGGATTTCCGAGCGGTCCTCGGCCACCAGGCGGGCGCGCCCGCCGGTCAGCGGCTCGCACGTCAGCTCGAGAACGAGGTCGGAACCGTCGGGCCGCGGGCAGCGGATCTCGACGCGAGCGGGCGCGTCAGCGCTGCCCCAGAGCCGTTCGGAACCGGGCAGCACCTCGCCGATCGCCACCCCGATCAGCTCGCGATCGCCGCCCAGCAGGGCGACCGCCTCGTCGTTGACCCAGCTGATGCGGCCCCGGCCGTCGATCTCCCAGACGGCCTGCGCCTCCTCGGCGCGGGCGGAAGCGGTGCCCGGCGCGGGTGTGGCCGGGCGCGGCCGGGCGGACGAGCCGAAGGTCCGGGCGAGCTCCAGCACGGCGCCGGCGAGCGCGACGCCACCGAACGCCGCGGCCAACCCGGCGCGTTCGGTCCGGGTGACGAGGACGGCGGCGGCGAGCGCGATCGCGAGGCTGCTCCACGCCAGCAGCGAGCAGCGCCCGCTCGCTGGCGTCCATCGACGCGACGATCCGAGCCGTCGGGACGAGGACACCTGGCCGACTCGCCCGAACGCGTGGACCGCTCGTTTCACTCCCGACGAGCGTAGGGGAACTCTCCGGCGGCGTTCAGTGGCAAAATCACCCAACCACGCAGTGGCAAAATCACCCAACCACGCCGGTGCCACTGGGCCCGGGCCGGCCCGGAGCCTCAGTCGTCGACGGTGACGATGGCGAACTCGGGGCAGTTGGCGATCGCCAGCTCGGCCTTGGCGACCAGGTCATCGGGGACGACGCCGTCGTTCAGCTCGGTGGCGTAGCCGTAGTCGTCCACGTCGAAGAGTTCGGGAGCCAGGGCGTAGCAGCGGTTGTGACCCTGGCACTTGTCGCTGATGACCTTGATACGCATCCGGGCCACCTTATCCGCGCCCGGTGGGCGCCGGCCCACCCGGCGGGGCGAGGTCCGCGCCGATGCCCCGGCCCGGCTGGGCGCCGACTCGCCACAACACCGTGGCGACCAGCGCGGCGCCGGTGAACGAACCGGTCAGCGAGAGGCCGAGGTCGCCGATCGTGTCGCGGTAGGCGGTGGCCAGCTCGTTCGGGTTGCCGCGGATGAACGCGAAGTACTCGAGGATCTCCCAGATGATGTGGGTGACCGCGCCGAAACCGACCGTGAGGCCGAACGTGTTGAGCCGGCCGAGGGGCAGGTAGCGCAGCACGAATCCGAATGCGACGACCCAGGGGATCCACGTGACGAAGTGCATGAGGTCGTCCCACCAGTCGACCGTGTCGTAGAGGTTCGCCGCGTTGCCGGCCGTGTCGATGAGGAACGGCGCCACCACGCACAGGTCGATCGCGTGGGGGTAGCGGTGGGTGCGACTCCCCGCCCGCAGGGCGCGGTGGGCGAACCACACGATCGGCACCAGCACGGCCGAGATCGGATAGGTGGCCAGGCGCGTGCCGATGCCCTTGCCGGCGTACTGGGGGAGGTCGGGGAAGGCGACCGCGTGCAGGAGCAGCGCCACGAGCGCGACCTTCGCAGTGAGGTTGAGGGGCGCGAGCCACCGCCGCGTGCGGGGCTCGACGTCGGGCGCCGGGGAGCGGTCGGTGTTCATCCGGGCCCAGGATGCCCGCGTCGGGGCCCGGACGCGCTCAGCGGGTGAGACGGCGGTCGTCGAGCATGGCGTCGACCTGGCGGCGTACCAGCTCGGCCATCTCGGGGTGGGTGAGCACCCAGAACCGGTCGTTGCGCACCGCATCGAGCACGAGCGCGCCGACCTCGTCGGGGTCCATGCCGGTCGCCAGGGTGCGGGTGAGCATGTCCCAGAACTTCTGGCCGGCCTCGGTGTCGACGCGCTGGGCGGCCTCGTCGGGGTCGCGGTTGCGCTGGCTGTCGACGATGTTCGTGTTGATCGGACCGGGGCAGAGCACCGACGCCTTGACGTTGGAGCCCGCCAGGCGCAGGTCGCGCTCGAGGCTGGCCTGGAGGGCGACGACCCCGTGCTTGGCCACGTTGTAGGCCCCGAGGGAGGCGCCGGCGTACAGCCCGGCCATCGACGCGGTCGAGTTGATGTGGCCCTCGCCCTGGGACTCCATGATCGGCAGGAACACGTGCACGCCGTAGATCGGGCCCCACAGGTCGATGTCGAGCGTCCAGCGCCAGTCGGCCATCGAGGTGGCACCGACGGGGTTCGACACGCCGACGCCGGCGTTGTTGCACAGCACGTGCACCCCGCCGAAGCGGCCGACGGCGGCCTCGGCGAGCGCCTCGACCTGTTCGAGCTCGGACACGTCGGTGCGTACGCCGATGGCCTCGGTGCCCCGAGCGGCCAGCTCGGCGACGGTCTCGTCGAGCGGCCCCTGCTCGATGTCGGCCGCCACGACCTTCATGCCGGCTCCGGCGAAGGCGCGGGCCATGCCCCGGCCGATGCCGCTGGCTGCGCCGGTGACGACTGCGACCTTGCCCTGCACGTCCATGTCTGCTGCGCCCTCCTCGGTTGTCTGGGACCGTGACCGACCCTAGGCGACGGGCCCCGGCGGGCGCCCGCCGGCCTCAGCGCAGCGTGTCGCCCAGCCGCTCGAGCGTGTCGATCAGCTCGCTGGCCATGTCCAGCACGACCTGGCCTGCGGGCCGCACCCGATCGGCGTAGCCGACCACCTGGCCGCAGAAGTACTGCGACAGCTCGGCGGCGCCGGCGCTGGCGTGGGCGTAGTTGCGGATGCGCGCCTGGGGCCGGGCCACGAGCTGGCTCTGCAGCGGCATCGGCAGCGGATCGGGCGTGTCGGCGCGATCCCACTCGTCGGTCCAGGCCGAGCGCAGCATCCGGGCCGGCTTGCCCGTCATCGAGCGCGACCGCACCGTGTCCGACGTCGTGGCCGCCAGGAACTTGTCCTTGATGGTCGGCACCACCTCCGACTCGGCCGTGGTCAACCACACCGAACCGCACCACACGCCCAGCGCGCCGAGCGCGAGCGCGGCCGCCATCTGCCGGCCGGTGGCGATCCCGCCCGCCCCGAGCACGGGGGTCGGCGCCACGGCGTCGACCACCTCGGGGATCAGCACCATCGACGCCACCTCGCCGGTGTGCCCGCCGGCCTCGTAACCCTGGGCGATGATCACGTCGGCGCCGGCGGCCTTGTGGCGTACCGCGTGCGCCTTGGTCCCCGCCAGCGCCGCCACCTTCACCCCCTTGGCGTGGGCCTTGTCGACCAGATCGGGCCCGGGCGGACCGAGCGCGTTCGCGATCAGCGCGATGTCGTGCGCCAGGGCGATGTCGACGAGGGGCAGCGCCCGGTTGTGGGTGAGCGACAGGCCCGTGGTCGAGGGCCGGTCGGCGCGAGGTGGCAGGTCGGGTACCTCGTAGCGCTGCATCATCTCGTCCATGAACCGCCGGTGCTCGTCGGGGATCAGCTGCTCGGTCCGGTTGCGGTCGAGCCCGCCCTCCTCCCGGCCGACGTACCTGACGGGGATGAGCAGGTCGACGCCGTAGGGCTTGCCGCCGGTCTCGGCCTCGATCCACGCCAGGTCGACCTCGAGCGCCTCGGGGCTGTGACCGACCGCGCCCAGCACCCCGAGCCCACCGGCGTTGGTGACCGCGGCCACCACGTCGCGGCAGTGGGTGAAGGCGAAGATCGGGAACTCGATCCCGAACATCTCACACAACTCGTTGTTCACCGGCCCAGCCTCGCGCCAGCCACCCGCGGCCGCCACCCGCGGCCGTCGCCCGCAGCTCCGCCTACCAGGGGGTCCCGTCGGCCTTCAGGTAGTCGAGGGCGAGGTGGCCGTCGGCGGCGAGCTCGGCCATGGCCGCATCGTCGAGGCCGAGCAACCCGCGCAGCACCGCGTCGTTGTCGGCGCCCATCACGCAGAAGTCGCCCCATGCCCACCCGGGCCCGTCCCAGCGCCACGGCGAGATCGGGATGGGCGTGGGCGGCACCTCCGCCGAGGCGTTCTCGCGCCACACGCCCCGGGCCGCGAGGTGGGGATCGGCCAGCTTGGCGGCGTCGTCGAGCACGGGCCCGGTGATCACCCCTGCGGCCTGACATCGGTGGAACAGCTCGACCGCGTCGTGGCCGACGGTCCACGCGGCGAGCCGCTCGTCGAGCTCGTCGTGGTGGGCACGGCGCCCCGCGACGGAGCCGAAGCGCTCGTCGTCGGCCCAGAGCGGCCCGCCCATCACCGTGCGCAGGGCGGCCCAAGCCTCGTCGGAGTCGACGCACAACGTCAACCAGGCGTCGTCGCCGCGGCACGGGTAGCAGCCCTGCGGTGCGTGGGTGGCGTGGCGGTTGCCGAGCAGCGGGGCGTCCGAGCCGCTGCGGGCCGCGTCCAGCACCTGCTCGCCGACCGAGTGCAGGATCACCTCGACCTGGGGCACCTCGACGAGGCGGCCTCCCGCACCGACACCGACACCGGCACCGGCACCGGCACCGGCACCGACACCGACACCGGCACCGGACCTGGCGCGGCCCGACCGCAGTTCCCGCAACGCCGCGAGCACGCCGATCGCCGCAAAGGCTCCCGACACCGGGTCCATCGGGTAGACGGGGTTCTTCTGGCTCGCGTCACCGTCGCGGTAGCCCCACAACGACGACGAGCCGGCCAGCGCCTCGAGGTGGAAGCCGAACCCGACGTAGTTCCGGTACGGCCCGTCGAGGCCCATCGACGGCATGCGCAGGTGGATCAGGTCGGGGTTGGCGGCGGCGAGGGTGGCGGGATCGAGCCCGAGCTTGGCCATCACGTCGATCGAGTTGTTCTCGATCACGACGTCCGAGCGAGCGACGAGCTCGAGGAACCGCTGGCGACCGAGCGGGCGCCGCAGGTCGAGCGTGACGCTGCGCTTCGTGCGCGAGTGCGCGACGAAGTTGCCGGCGCGGTTCCACGGGCGTTCGCCCGGTTCGTCGCCGGGGTAGCAGCCGAGCAGCGGGCCGAGGCTCACCAGCGCCTCGGGAGCGGGTCGCGGCACCGCACCGCGCGTCGTGGTCGGAAACACCCAGGGGTTGTCGACGCGGATGACGTCGGCACCGAGGTCGGCCAGCATCATCGTGGCGTACGGGCCCGACCACACGACGGTGAGGTCGAGCACGCGTACCCCCGCCAGCGGAAGCTCGTCCGGATCGGCCGGGGACCGAGCGATCCGCGGCGCGGCCGCACCCGGCCCGCTGCGCTGGCCGGCCGAGGCGTCGAGGGGGTGGAAGCGCAACGGCGGGCGCAGCCTCGTCGCCTCGCCCTGCCCCACGAGGAAGCCGCGCTCGGCGATGTGGGCGTCGCTCAGCAGATCGCTCGGCCGGTTGCACGCGGTGAGCGCCCAGCGCGCCGCCTGGGCCTCCTGCATCGCCTCGCGCTTGGTCCGCGAGGCGAGCCACACGTACAGCGCGGCCTCGGTCAGCCCGGGTAGGTCGGGGTCGGCCATCCAGTTCGGCTCGGCGTAGCGGCGGGTCAGCTCGTCGTCGCCGAGCACCGCCAGCATCCGGTCGAGCCAGGTCGGCACCATCAGCACGGCGACCTCGCCGTCGAGGCAGGGGTAGTAGCCGTTGGGCAGCATCGCCTGGCCGCCCGCCGGTGGGCGGGTGGCCTGGCGGCCGGTCCACTGCCACCACAACAGATGGCTCACCTGACGGTCGATGGAGCCGACCTGGGTCTCGAACCCGGACACGTCGAGGTGCGCGCCCACGCCCGTCGCCTCGGCCCGGGCCAGCGCGCCGAGCACGCCGACCGCGCTGACCGCACCCCACTGGTAGGTCGAGGTGTAGCCCGCCAGCTTGAGCGGCTCCCGGCCGGCGGCGCCGGTCGCCAGCATCGGCCCGCCCATCGCGTACAGCGTGATGTCCTCGGCCCGGTAGCCGGCGTAGGGCCCGTCGCGGCCGAACGGCGTCAGCGAGGCGACCACCAGGCTCGGATCGCGCCGCCGCAGCGCCGCGGCGTCGAGGGCACCGTCGTCGATCACGACGTGCACGCCGGCCGCCGCCTCGGCCGCCCGGGCGGCGAACCGCTGCGGTACCTCGCCGGCGGGAGCCGTCACGATCGTCTTGGCGTCGTTGAGGTGGACGAACAGCGACGATGCCGCTCCGGGCGCACCGAGCGGCTCGCCGTCGGGTCCCAGCGCGGCCGCGGCGTGCAGGCCGCGGGTCGGGTCGCCCCCGGGTGGTTCGAGCTTGCGCACCTCGGCGCCCAGGTCGGCGAGGATCTTGCCGACGTAGGGCCCCGCCACCCCGCACGCCGTTTCCAGGACCCGCACGCCGGCCAGCGGGCCCGCTCCGATCTTCGACACGCGGCCCACCCTACGCAGGGGTAGCGTCAGCGATGGGGAACGGTCGTCTCAGGGGGTTCGTGCCATGCAGGCAGTCGCCATCACCGGCGCCGGGATCGTGTCGCCGATCGGCACCGGCTACGAAGCGTTCGGCGCCGCGGCCTGCGCCGGAATGGTCGGCATCGGGCCGGCGCCCTATCGCGATGTGCCCGGCGCCGAGCACGCATGGGGCGGGGTCGTCACCGACTTCGACCCCCTCGACTGGATGGACGCACGCGTCGCCGAGGGCTCGGCGCGCTTCACGCACTTCGCGTTGGCTGCGGCGGCCCAGGCCGTGGAGATGGCCGGCATCGAGCTCGATCCCGACCGCACGGGCTGCGTGCACGGAACCTCGATGGCGGGCGTCGACGTGCTCGCGACCAGCCAGCACGGCCTGTCCACGGTCGGGCCCGAGGGCGTGTCCCGCAAGCTGAACATCCAGGCGTGGCCGAACATGGCCGGCGGCCAGATCGCGTTGCGCTGGGGGTTGCACGGGCCGCTGCTCACCGTGTCGACCGCCTGTGCCAGCTCGCTCGACGCCATCGGTCTCGCCGCCCAGAAGATCGGCGCCGGCGACGCCGACGTGATGCTGGCCGGCGGCAGCGACTCGGCCATGTGCGAGGTCACGTTCTTCAGCCAGATGCGCTACGGGATGCACCGGCCGATCGCCGACCCCCGGCGCGCCAGCCTGCCCTTCGACGTCGCCCGCTCGGGCATCGTCGAGGGCGAAGGGTCCGGCATGCTGCTGCTGGAGCGCGCCGAGCACGCCCTCGCCCGAGGCGCCACCATCCTCGGTTGGGTCCGCGGCTACGGCACGGTGTCCGACGCGTTCCACCCCTCCTCGCCCGAGCCCGAGGGCGTCTACGAGGAACGGGCGGTGCGCCTCGCCCTGGCCGACGCCGCGCTCGCCACCGACGACATCGACGCGGTGTACGCCCACGGGACGGCCACCCCGGTCGGCGACGCCGCCGAGATCAAGGTGCTGAACCGGCTCTTCGGCGAGCGGGTCGAGCCCATCCCGGTGACCTCGCTGAAGGGTCACGTCGGCCACAGCGGCGGGGCGGCCAACGTCACCGCGCTGATCGCCGGCCTCTACGGCATGGCCCGCGGGGTGGTGCCGCCGACTGCGGGCACGACCGAGCTCGATCCCGAGATCCGTTTCCGGGTCCCGATCGGCACCGAGCCACTCCCCCACCCGGTGCGGGCGTTCCTCGTCAACGGCTTCGGCTTCGGCGGCCAGGACTCGTCGATGGTGATCGGCGCGGCCGCCGGCTGAGCCTCACGGCGGGGCGGTCAGCGCGTTTCGGCGGTGCGGTCAGAGCCGCTCGTCGAGCTGGATGATCGTGCCGTCGGGGTCCTCGAACAGGCAGGTCAGGATCTTCTCGCCCTTGACCCCGCCGTAGCCGCGGGCGTCGACCTCGGTCGGCTCCATCACGAAACGCACGCCCGCGTCCCGCAGGCGCTCGGCCCAGCCGGCGAGGCCGTCGACCCACAGGGCGACGTGGTGGATGCCCACCTGGTCCAGCCGCAGCGGCGCCCCGCTCGCGACCGGGAACTGGGACAGCACGAGAAACGCGGCGTCGCGCCCCTCACCCCAGCGCAGCTGCGCGACCCGGCGGCTGGAAGGCCGGTCGTCGTCGTACATCGCTCCCCCGCCCGTGGCGTGGGTGCGGTCGCTGGTCACCTCCATGCCCAGCAGGTCGCGGTAGAACGCGAGCGAGCGGTCCATGTCGGCGACGCCGAACGCGAGGTGTGACACGGCTCCGAGTCCCATAGCGCCGCACGCTACCTCGCACCGTTTGGGCGTGGGCCGGGGTCGCCGCGCGAGATTGGAGGCCATGCACGGCGAGGACGCGGCAACGCAGGGACGCCAAGGCGGGCCCGCCGGCGCCGAGCGGACACCGGCCCTCGACGCCACCCGCTCGGTGCTGGACGTCGTCGCCGCGCACCGCTCCTGGGCCGAGGACCACGCCCGCATGGCCGCCCCGGTGGTCGAAGCGGCGGGTGCCGCCGGGCTGTTCCGCATGGGCGCGCCGGCCGAGTACGGCGGGCTCGAGGCGCCGCTGCCCGACCAGCTCGCCGCCCACGAGCTGCTGGGCCGGGCCGATCCGACGCTGGCCTGGTGCGTGACCAACTCCGGGGTTGCGGCCCGCATCGCCGCCTACCTCGAACCCGGCGCAGCCGCCCTCGTCTACGGCGAGCCGGGCTCGGTCTACGGGTTCTCGAACGTGGCTGGCGCCGAGGCCCGACCCGTCGACGGTGGGTTCGAGCTCTCGGGCCGCTGGCCCGTCGTCAGCGGCGCCCACGACGTCGCCTGGGCGGTACTCGGCGCGACGGTCACGCCCCCGGCCCCCGAACCGGGCGGCCAGTCGGCCGGGGCGGCTGAGCCTCCCGACGGGCGTCCCGACGTGCGCTGGATGCTCGTCCCCGCCGCCGACCTCGTCGTCGAGGACACCTGGGCCGACGCGAACGCCATGCGCGGCAGCGACAGCTGCGCCGTACGGGTCGACGGCGCGTTCGTGCCCGCCGAGCTCGCCCACAGCTGGTCGTGGCCCCGCCGCATCGACCGGCCGTTGTTCCGCCTGGCCCACACCTCGGTGACCTCGGCCAGCACCGCCGCCATCTGCCTCGGCGTGGCATCCGGGGCGCTCGACTCACTGGTCGACATCCTCGCCGCGACCACCTCGACGCTCGATGGCACCGCCCCGCGCGACTGGCCGAACATCGGGGCCACCGTCGCCGAGCAGACGGCCGCGCTGCGGGCCGCCCGCAGCGCCCTGCACGGCGTCGCGGCCGAGGTGTGGCACGCGGTGGTCACCGACGGCCAGGCGCCACCGCGGTCGCGCGCCGAGATGTTCGCCGTCGCCGACCACGCCATGCACGCCGCGATCACCGCGGTCAGCCGCGCCTACGTGTGCGGCACGGCGAAGGCGCTACGGCGAGGCCACCCGCTCGACCTGGCGCTGCGAGACGTGCACGGGATGGCGGTGAACTGGGAGCGGCTGCGGCGGCTGGGCTTCGACGCCGGTCGGGTACTCGTCGGCGAGGAACCGAGGTTCCGGGCGCTGTGAGCGAGCGGATCGAAGCCCGAGCCGCCGGCGCTCAGGAGCCCGACGCCTGCGAGGCGTGGGCGGCGGTGAACTTCTCGATCGCCTCTGCCTGTTCGGCGTTCAGCTTCTCGCGCACCTGCTGGGCCCGGCTGACCGCGTCGGCGAGGCGGGCGTGGGTGTTGTTCTGGAAGTGCGGCATGACCCGCTGGGCCAGCAGCTCGTAGGAGCGGGCCTTGGCGGCCGGGTTGGCGAAGTCGTGGTCCATGCACAGGTAGCCGCCGAACCCGCCCGACTGCTTCCACAGCGCCTCGATCTGGCGGATGCAGTCCTCGGCGGTGCCGATGGCGCCGACGCCGGACTCGTTCACCCAGTTGATCCGTTCCTGGAGCGTGTCGCCCTCGGGGCAGAACTGCGGGGCCGCCGCGGTCTGCTGCAGATAGTCGAACCAGTGCTCGATGCCGTACTCGACGTCGCGCATCGCCTGTTCCTTGGTCTCCGCGATGTGCATGAGCCCCACCAGGCGCCACTTCTCGCGGTCGGCGTTGTGGCCGTTGGCCTTGGCCATCTCGTCCCACACGTCGTAGTGGAGGGCGAGCACGTCGGCGCCGATCTGCATGGTCGCGCCGATCGACAGCAGACCGATGCCGTG
>Ga0224505_10002493_pt1 | contig 10782 bp, 6 predicted proteins | sample SF_Jan12_sed_USG_FD_169102 | JGI IMG/M metagenome (GOLD analysis project Ga0224505, IMG submission 169102) | Sediment microbial communities from San Francisco Bay, California, United States - SF_Jan12_sed_USGS_4_1 | ecosystem: Environmental > Aquatic > Marine > Sediment | place: USA: California...
CCTTCGTCCGCGAGACGATCGCCCGCACGCCCGCCGGCGTCGCGTGAGCGACGACCCGACCTCGCCGTCGGGATTGCCGATCGCTGGGTACTACGGCGACGAGCCACCCGGAGTCTTCCCGTACACCCGCGGAATCCATCCCACGATGTACCGCGGTCGGCTCTGGACGATGCGGCAGTACGCGGGGTTCGGGACGGCCGAAGAGACCAACACGCGGTTCCGCGCGCTGCTGGACGCCGGGCAAACGGGACTGTCCGTGGCCTTCGACCTGCCGACGCAGATGGGCTACGATTCCGATGCGCCCGCGGCGGAGGGCGAAGTCGGGCGCGCCGGTGTCGCCATCGATAGCGTGGACGACCTGGCACGGGTGTTCGCCGGGATCCCGCTCCAGAGCGTCTCCACCTCGATGACGATCAACGCAACGGCCGCGATTCTGCTCGCGATGTACGTCGTGGTCGCCGAAGACCAGGGGACGCCGGCGCATCAACTGCGGGGCACGATCCAAAACGACGTGCTCAAGGAATACGCGGCACGCGGAACGTACATCTACCCACCTGAGCCGTCGCTGCGGCTGATCACGGACACGTTCCGATTCGTCACCGACGAGCAGATGCCGTTCAACCCGATCTCGGTCAGCGGCTATCACATGCGTGAGGCCGGGGCCACGGCCGTCCAGGAGGTCGCGTTCACGTTTGCCAACGGCATCGAGTATCTCGACCGGGCACGGGCGGCGGGACTGGATCCTTCCGAGGTCGCCGAGCGGATGTCGTTCTTCTTCGCGGCCCACAACGACCTGTTCGAGGAGGCGGCCAAGTTCCGGGCGGCGCGACGGTTGTGGGCGACCATCGTCCGCGAGCGCTATGCCGGGAGCGATGCCGCGTGCCGGTTGCGGTTCCATACGCAGACTGGTGGATCGACGCTCACGGCGCAGCAACCGCTCAACAACGTCGTGCGGGTGGCCGTGCAGGCGCTCGCGGCCACGTTGGGGGGGACGCAGTCGCTGCACACCAACAGCTTCGACGAGGCACTCGCGCTGCCGAGCGCGCCCGCGGCGACGCTGGCACTCCGCACGCAACAGATCCTGGCGCACGAGAGCGGTGTCGCAGAGACCGCGGATCCCCTGGGAGGGTCCTACTACGTCGAAGCCCTCACCGACCGGATCGAACGCGAGGCGCGGTCGCTGCTCGCGGAGATCGAGCGTGGGGGTGGTGCGGCCGCGGCCATCGAGCGCGGTGATTTCCAGGAGGCCATTCATCGGTCTGCCTATGCGTTCCAGCAGGCAGTGGAGACCGATGAGACGGTGATCGTCGGAGTGAATCGTTACGTGGAAGATCAGCCGCCGCCGAACATCACGGCCCCGGACTACACCGCGTTCGCTGAGCGGCAGGTGCAACAGGTGCGGCAGGTGCGGCAGGGGAGGGAGCCGCGGATGTGGCGGCAGGCGGTCGACGCGCTGGAGGCCGCCGCCCGCGGGTCGGAGCCGCTCGTGCCGCGCATCCTTGACGCCGTGCGCGCCCGGGCCACGGTTGGGGAGATCAGCGATACCCTGCGGCGTGTGTGGGGCGTGTTTCGACCGCACGTCTAGCGGGCGCCGCGCGGCCTAAGGTATCATAGAGGGAACCTTTGCATCGAACCGCGGTACTGCTGCGGGGGGTTGACCACCACCGCCCGTACCTGACGCGCCAACCGATAGACACTCCGGGAGTTTCATGGCTTACTTGCTTCGTCGCCCGCCGCGACGCTATGGGGCGTGGTTGACTGCCCTCGCGCTTCCGCTCCTGCTTGCCGTCTGCGCCAAGCCCATCGCGTTGCCGCCCCTGCCGGCGGCCGCAAGCGGCGCGCACCTCGCGGGGAAGTTCATCTGGCGGGATCTCCTTACCGATGACGTGGACGCGGCCAAGCGATTCTACGGTGGTTTGTTCGGGTGGGAGTTCTCGGATGTGGCCGACGGCGCGTACGCCGTGATCACCCACCGAGGGCGGCCGATTGGTGGTATCGTGATCGCCGAGACGAAGGTCAAGGTGAAGGTGTCGCAGTGGGTGAGCTGGCTGTCGGTGCCTGATGTCGACGCCGCCGCCCGCGCGGTGCGGGACGCGGGCGGCACGGTCCTCCGGGGGCCGATGGACCTCGAGGGCCGGGGGCGGCTGGTGGTCGTCACGGACCCGCAGGGCGCGCTGCTCGTCCTCGCCCGCACCACCGACGGCGATCCCGCGGATGCCGAAGCCGGCATCGGCGACTGGCTGTGGACCGAGCTGTGGACGCATGACCGGGACGCGTCGCTGAGCTTCTACGGCGGGCTCGTGGGCTACGGGGTGGACGAACGGGACATCGGCGACGGGAACGCCTACACCGTGCTCTCGGCAGGCGGAACCCCCCAGGCCGGGGTGGTGCGCAATCCGTTCGAACAGGTGGCGACGCACTGGCTCCCCTACGTCCGGGTTGCCGATCCGGTGGCCGTAGCGCAACGCGTAACCGAGCTTGGCGGGCGGGTGCTGGTTGAGCCTGGTGACGAGCGCCGCAAGGGAACGGCCGCCATCGTGGCCGATCCCACCGGCGCGGCGTTCACCATTCAACGTTGGCCCTTGAACTGAGGCGCGAGACTACGATGCGCAGAGTGCTTCGCTACACCATCATCGTCCTTGCCGTCGCGGCCCCCCTGGCCCTCATAGCGTGCTCCAATCCCAACGTGTATGTGGGTGTGGGCGTGGCGGGACCGTGGGGGGGGCCCTATGGGGGCTATCCGTATCCCACCATGGGCGTGGGGTGGGGCCGACCCTACTGGTAGTCCCTGAGGCGCGCGCGCCCCGCGACTACCGGCAGGTGTGGCTCGGAGCCGCCTCTTGCACGGCATGACGGCTCTCGGCAGGTTGCGATCGTCATGCCCGGCGTCAGCGCTCCCGACTTCGTCTCGCTCCAGGCGGCCCTCCGGGGTCGCTACGCCATCATGCACGAGCTGGGGCGTGGGGGCATGGGGATCGTCTACCTCGCGCACGAGGTGGCGCTCGATCGCCCGGTCGCGCTGAAGCTGCTGCCGCCGGCGCTCGCCGCCGAGCCCCACCTGCGTGAACGGTTCCTGCGGGAAGCCCGCACCGCGGCCCGGCTCTCCCATCCCAACATCGTCCCGATCTACGCCGTCGATGAGGTGGACGACTTCGTCTTCTTCGCCATGGCGTTCGTGGACGGGGAGACGCTCGGGCAGCGCGTCCGGGAGCGCGGACCCCTGCCGGCGGCCGAAGGAACCCGGGTGCTCCGCGACACGGCCTGGGCGCTCGCCTACGCGCACGCGCAGGGCATCGTGCACCGGGACGTCAAGCCGGACAACATCCTGCTCGAGCGGGGCTCCAACCGGGCGCTCGTCACGGATTTCGGAATCGCGCACGTGCGGGATGGCACCGCCTCCGCCGCGGGTGAGGTGGTGGGGACCGCGGAGTTCATGAGTCCGGAACAGGCGAGCGGGGAGCCGCTGGATGGACGCAGCGACATCTACGCCCTCGGATGTGTCGGTTACTTCGCGCTGAGCGGGCGGCTGCCGTTCCAGGGGGACAACGTCGGCGCGGTGCTGGCGAAGCAGATCGGGGAGACGGCGGCGCCGCTCGCGACCGCGGCACCGGAGGTACCGTCCAGGGTCGGGCGCGTGATTGCCCGGTGTCTTGCCAAGGCACCAGCCGATCGGTTCCCGACGGGTGAAGATCTTGCCGAGGCCCTCGCGCAGACCGCCCCGGTTCGCCGCGAGCTGCCCCTGCCGCTTCGGGTCTTCGTGAACCAGAACCGCGAGGCGTCCCGCCACTCTCCCGCCGTCATCGTGTTGGCGGTGATGTTCGGATTCCCGGCCATCATGTCCGTCGTCGTCGGTGGAGTCCTTGGCCCTCCCGCGGTGATCCTCATCGTCGCGACGGCCATGGTGGGCTTGCCGCTGGCGTCCGTGCTTCGGCGGGCGCGCCGCGTGCTCCGTGCCGGATATGGACTCGAGGACGCACAGCTCGCGCTGAAGGAAGACGTGGAACGACGGCGCGAGGAGCTGCTTTTCGAGTTCGGCCCACCCGGATGGGTGGATCGCGCCCTCAGGTACACGACGATCGGTGCACTCGCGATCACCGGAGCATCGTTCGGGGCCATGCTCATGAGTGGGTTCCCGTATACCGGATCGCTCTGGGGCGTGTTCGCTAGTTCCGCGACCGCGTTCACACTGAGCGGGCTCGCGTACGCGGCCCGGAGTGAGCGCCGCCGCGATATCTGGGGTGGACGCTGGCTCAGATTCTGGAAGAGCACGCTCGGGCGTTGGGCGTTCAAGATCGCCGGCACCGGGGTGCAGCACGTGCGCACGGCGTCCACGGCGACCTATCGTCCGACGGAGCTGGCATTGGGCCTCGCGGCGGATCACCTCTACCAGGCCCTGCCAAAGCGAACGCAGCGTGAGCTGCCCGACCTGCCCGACGTCGTACGTCGGCTCGAGACGGACGCGCACTCGATGCGCCGCCGCGTCGAGGAGCTGAACGACCTCATCGGTCAGGTGGGGGACGATGACCGGGTGGGCGGGGAGCGGCGAGCGAAGCTGCGCGAGGAGCTGCGAACCACGCGGGACGCGGCGCAGGCCAAGATGCTCGAAGCCGTCACGGCCCTCGAGACCATCCGGCTCGGCCTGCTGCGCCTCCAGGCGGGAACCGCAACCGCGGATGGGATCACCCAGGATCTTGCGGTCGCGCGCGGGCTGCTGGGCGAGATGGGCGAGCTGGCGGAGGCGGCGGAAGAGGTTGAGCGGGCGCTGCAGGAGCCGGACTAGCGGTCTCCGACGGCAGGGGACAACGGCAGGGGACAACGGCAGCCGGCCGGACGGTCATCATCATGGTCGGCGGAACCTGCATCTGCCAAGACCACCCAACCACCCATCCGCCTGACCGCTTGACACCGGTCGGCGGAAGCGTAGATCGGACGATGATTCCGCAGTCTCCGCCATCATGTCGTCAGCCCCCTCTCGAGGAACTTCCATGCGCCGCCTCTCTGCCGTCGTCCTGCTCCTGACCGCCGCCCTCACACTCAGCATCGCGGGGAACGCGGTGGCGCAGGTCACCGCCATCCGCGCCGGCCGCCTGCTCGATCCGGAGGCAGGCACCGTCAGCACCAACCAGATCGTCCTTGTCGAGAACGGGAAGTTCACGGCCGTCGGCGCGAACGTCGCGATTCCGAGCGGCGCCGAGGTGATCGACCTCTCCAACCTCACGGTCATGCCGGGGCTCGTGGACGCCCACAACCATCTCGCCATCACGTACAAGGAAGTGCCGGAGCACAACGTCTACTACTTCACGTATGTGATGGACCCGACACCGCTGCGCGCCATTCAGGCGGCGTCCAACGGCATGCAAATGCTGAGCGCCGGCTTCACCATCGTGCGCGACATGGGGAATGCCGGCAACTACGCCGACGCGGCGCTCCGGATCGCGATCGAACAGGGGTGGATCGCGGGGCCCACGATCATCAACTCGGGGATCATCATCGGAGGGATGGGGGGGCAGTTCTGGCCCACACCGGAGATGGCCAAGGAGCACAACATCGTCTACCCCGAGTACCTCGATGCCGACACGCCCGATGAGATCGTCAAGGCGGTGCGCCAGAATGCCCTGTTCGGCGCCAAGGTGATCAAGATCTGCGTCGACTGCAAGCCGTGGGGCTACACCATTGACGAGATCAAGCTGTTCATTGCGGAGGCGGCCAAGATCGGCTTCAAGGTCGAGGGCCACGTGCAGACCGTGGACGGCGCGCGGCGCGCGATCGCGGCCGGCATCTGGTCCATCGCGCACGACCGCGGCATGACCGACTCGCTGCACAAGGAAATGGCGCGGAAGGGCGTCTGGCGGGCGGGCACCGAGACGCCCATCACGCTCACGGGCCACACCAGCCAGGCGCGGTACGACAACACCGTTGCCATGCTGCGCAACGCGTGGGAGAACAAGGTGCCGCTGACTTTTTCTACGGATGCCGACTACTACGTGCCGGGCATGACGCGCGGCGAAGTGGCCATCGAGTTCATCGAAACCTGGAAGGCCGCGAAGATCCCCAATGCGGACGTCCTGCGCATCATGACCACCAACGGATACAAGGTGAGCGAAACGGAGAACACGCGCGGGCCGATCAAGCGGGGTCTCGCGGCCGATCTCATCGCCGTCCCCGGCAACCCGCTCGAGAATCTCGATGCGTTGCGAACCGTGTCGTTTGTCATGAAGGACGGGATAGTCTTCAAGCGGGACGGCGTGATGACGCCGGAGAAGTTCTTCCACGGCGGGCCCGTGAACGGGTGGAACATCCGGTAGCGTGACGAACCCGCGCCTGCACCCGCGCCGCTCGACGATCGCGGACGAGATCCGCTCGGTCGGATCGCTGGGGCTGCCGGCCGACTTCCTGACGGAGTCGGTGCGGCGGCTGCAGACCGTGGCGCTACTGTACGCCATCGCGTTCTTCCTCGCGGCGGTATTCCCCAACATCCTCTGTTTGGTCATCGCCCGGTTCACGCCGCAGGCGGTGTGCGCGCCGTACTTCACGACCGCCCGGTTGGTCATTCCCCCGACGGTCTCGATCCTGATGGGACTCGGGGCGTTCGCGCTCATCCGCTGGGGCAGGCAGTCGTCAGCGACGACGCTCAACCTCGGGCTCGCCTTCGAAGTCCTCGGCAGCTTCGGCATTGCGCTTGCCGAATACTCCGGGGTCGCGAGCGGTGTCACGTACGCCGGGGCGGCCGGCGTCGGTGACATCGCAGGGTTCGGGCTGTCCTGGGTGTCCGTCTGGGTGCTGCTGTTCACGGTCGTGGTGCCCAGCCCCCCACGACGGGCGCTCCTCGCGGCGGTGCTTTCCGTGAGCGCGGTGCCGATCAGCTTCGCGCTCTACGTGGCGACCGGCGTCTCCCCCATCGAGATCGACGCCCCCGAGTTCTTCTTCACGCTGATCTTCCCGTACACGATCGTGGTGGGCATGGCCGGAGTGGCGGCGTCGGTGGTGTATCAGCTGGGGACGGAGGTGCGCCGCGCCCGCGAGCTGGGGAGCTACCGGCTGGTGGAACGGCTGGGCGAGGGCGGGATGGGCGAGGTGTGGCGCGCGGAGCACCGGCTCCTGGCCCGGCCTGCCGCCGTGAAGCTGATCCGGCCTGAAGTGCTCGGCGCGAACGACGCAGATCGGCGTCGTATCAACCTGCAGCGGTTCGAGCGCGAGGCGCAGGCCACCGCATCCATGCGCTGCCCGCACACGGTGGAGCTGTACGATTTCGGGGTGGCCGATGACGGGACGTTCTACTATGTGATGGAGCTGCTCGACGGACTCGACCTCGAGGCCCTGGTGCGCACCCACGGGCCGGTGCCGGCGTCACGGGTCGTCTATCTGCTGCGCCAGATCTGTCACTCGCTGGCCGAGGCGCACGAGTCGGGCCTGATCCACCGTGATATCAAGCCGGCCAACATCTACGTATGCCGTCTGGGCCGCGAGACGGACTGGATCAAGGTCCTCGATTTCGGCATGGTGAAGCGGCGCGACGATCGCGGCGACAGCGATCCCAAGCTCACGGCGGAGAACGTCGTGGGCGGTACACCCGCGTACATGTCTCCGGAGCAAGCGCTGGGTGATCCGGTGGACGCGCGCACCGATCTCTACTCGGTCGGGTGCGTCGCGTATTGGCTGCTGACCGGCCACCAGGTGTTCCAGGGCCGGACACCAATGGAAACCATGATGCAGCACGTCCAGGCCGACCCCGTACGCCCGTCTGTCCGTACCGAACTGCCGATCCCGCCCGCGCTCGAGGACGTGCTCATGGCGCTCCTCGCCAAGGAACCCGCCAGCCGCCCGCAGACCGCGGATGCCCTGGCCACCCGCCTCGCCGACGGACTGCCGGAGGTGGCGTGGACGGCGCAACAGGCCGCCATGTGGTGGGACCGTCACTACCCACGGCCGGCGCGCTGAGCCGCGCGGCGGCGGCCCCGCCGCTCCCGGTGGCGTGCGTTACGCGCCGAGGGCCGCGCGCAGGACGGACTCGATCCCGGCATCGAAGGCCACCAGGACGACCCGCTCCGGAAGCGGGTGGGCGTCCAGGAACATTCGTATCTCCCGCACCGCAATCGCGGCCGCCGCGTCGAGCGGATACCCATAGACGCCGCAGCTGATCGCCGGGAACGCCACCGATCGGAGCCCGTGCTCGGCGGCGAGGGCAAGCGACGACCGGTAGCATGACGCAAGCAGCTTGGGCTCGCCAGCCATCCCGCCGCGCCACACGGGCCCGACCGTGTGGATGACATGCGCCGCCGGCAGGTCACAGCCGCCGGTAATGCGTGCCTCGCCGGTGGGGCAGCGGATGCCGGGCCGCACCTCCGGGATCCGGCGGCAGGCCGCGAGGAGGCTGGGACCCGCGGCGCGGTGAATCGCGCCGTCCACGCCCCCGCCCCCCAGCATGCGTTCGTTCGCGGCGTTGACGATGGCGTCCACCGCAAGCGTGGTGATGTCAGTGCGGTGGACGGTGACGCGCGGTTGCCGCTCGGCGCTCATGATCGGGACACCTCCCTGCGACGCGAGGTCGACTGGGATTCATGGGTGTGCGAGGTCGTGCAATCCCGGTCCCCCCAGCGCGGCCCGCACCGCGGCGCCCAGCGCCTCCTGGGTAAACGGCTTCTGAATGACCGACATTATCGTCTCCCGCGCGGGACCCAGGGCATGGGCTTCGGCGGGGTGGGCCGACATCAGCATGCATTTGAGGTCCGGGTGGCGAGCCTTGAGCTGGCCGGCGAGATCCACGCCGTTCATCTCGGGCATGACCAGGTCCGTGAGAAGCAGGTGAATCGCACCCGTATGTTCTGCCGCGACCCGAAGCGCCTTCGTTGGCGTGTCCGCAGCCAGGACGGTGTACCCCAGGTCCGTCAGCAGCCGCCGGGTGCCCCGCAATACCGCCTCCTCGTCCTCGACGACCAGCACCGTCTCACCGTGACTCCGGAGGCCGGTGGCGGGACGTTCTAACGGCGTTCCCGCGATCTCGGCCTCCGCCTGGGGCAGGTACAGCCCAACGGTGGTCCCGCGCCCCAGTGCGCTGGAAGCGGTGAGGAAGCCGTTGTTCTGCTTGGCGATACCGTAGGTGGTAGCTAGTCCCATGCCGGTCCCTCGGCCCACCTCCTTGGTCGTGAAGAACGGTTCGAAGATCCGGTCGAGCGTGGCCCGATCCATCCCGGTTCCATCGTCGCTGACGGTGAGCAATACGTATCGTCCCGGAGCGGATCCGGGATGATCGGCGCAGTACGCCTCGTCCAGTGTGACGTTGGTGGTCGCAATCGTCACCGTACCGACATCGACGATGGCATCCTGGGCATTGAGGCACAGGTTGAGCAAGACCTGCTCCAGCTGCGCCGGGTCCACGTTGACTGGAGCGACATCGGCGCCGGGCCGCCAGTCCAGCACGATATCTTCGCCGATGATCCTGCGGAGCATCGAGCAGGTGCTCGACACGGTCTGGTTGAGGTCAAGCACCTTGGGCGCGACGGGCTGCTTGCGCGCGAACGCTAACAACTGCCGCGTAAGGTCGGCAGACCGACGGCTGGCCTGGTGGATGTCCTCGAGATCGGCGCGGATCGGCGACGAGGGATCGACCACCGTGAGGGCGTGGGTGACATTCATGAGGATGACGCTGAGCATGTTGTTGTAGTCGTGTGCCACGCCACCCACCAATTGGCCCACGGTCTCCAGTTTCTGGGCCTGCACCAGCAGGGCCTGCAACGCCTTGAACCGGCTGACGTCGAGCGATGCCCCTCGAACACCGTCCACCCTGCCGGCCGCCGTGCGTTTGGGCTCTACCGTGAGGTCGAGCGTGACGTCGACTCTGCCCTGCCTGATCGTGACTTCCTCGCGCACGCGCTGGCCCGATTCCAGCGCGCGCCGCTTGACGGCCATGATCGGGAGACCCTCGTCCCCGAGGAGCTCCTGATCGGTCCGCCCGATCTGGGCGTCGGAGGAGTAGCCCAACTGGGGGTTGTAGATCCACGTGTAGCGCAGGTCGGTGTCCATTTCGAAGAGCGTGAGGTTGGCCGTATCGATGGCGACGCGCAATCGCTGTTCGTTCTCCCGGAGCACGTCCTCTGACTGGCGACGCGCCGTGACATCTCGGCAGTTGATCACGATGCCGTGCGTCGCGGGGTCGTCGAGGTGATTCGTCCCAGTCCCCTCCAGCCATCGGAACGCGCCATCGGCGTGGCGAACGCGCAGTTGCCATGGGATACCCTCGCCGGGAGTCCTGAGGCCTCGCGCGAGCAACGCTACGGCTGCTTGACGGTCATCGGGCCAGACCAGGTCCAGCAGGTTCTCGCCGATCCATCCCTCGGGATCATGTTCGAGGATCGTCCCGAAGGCGGGGTTCAGGTACTGGATGAGACCGTCGGCCGAGACCAGGGCAATGAGATCGGTGGAATCCTCGATCAACGATCGGAAGCGCTGTCCCTGGGCCGTGAGCTCCGCCGACAGTTCTTGCGTCTCGTGTTCGGCCGCCTGGCGGGCGGAGACGTCGAGAATGACGGCGAGAACGACCCGTCGCTGCGGCCGCATGGCGAGCTGGAGGTGCACCTCGACCGGGTACCGGGTGCCATCGGCCCGACGATGCTCGGTCTCGAACACGAGTAGCGACGTCTCGCCGCGCAGGAGCGGGGCGAGCAGGCGCTCGAACGACGCCTGGTCGAACGCCGGCTTGAGATCGACCGGCGTGAGCGCCCGCAGCTGCTCCATCGAGTAGCCGACATTCCCGGCGAGCGCCCTCGTTTGCATACTCGAATCGCA
>Ga0224505_10002496_pt1 | contig 10769 bp, 10 predicted proteins | sample SF_Jan12_sed_USG_FD_169102 | JGI IMG/M metagenome (GOLD analysis project Ga0224505, IMG submission 169102) | Sediment microbial communities from San Francisco Bay, California, United States - SF_Jan12_sed_USGS_4_1 | ecosystem: Environmental > Aquatic > Marine > Sediment | place: USA: California...
GGGGAAAGTGCTTGGTCCTGAGGTCGTCGATCCGGAGCGGATGTCGGCACTGATCGATGATGCGTTCAGAAAAGCGTTCGGCAGTCAGGAACTGGGCAATCAGTATCTCATGAAGCTGCAGTTGAAGGATCATCTCACCCGCTATCTCGTGGAGTATGAAGATCCGAGATTGCGCCCGGGCGGAACGATGCTCGTCTCTGTCGAATCGGACGTCCGGGTCGAGAAGCGGGGGTATCGGTTTCGCGGCCGGATTGACAGAGTCGAAAAGAAGGGAGATGGGACGGTGATTCAGGACTACAAGACCTCGGGGGACAAAAGACGTCTGACGATCAATCCGGAAAAGATCGTCATCGACCAGAGGTCGACGTGGGCCGAGGGAATCGGCTCGTTCCAGCTTCCGCTCTATTTGTTGCTTTACGCTGAATCATCCGGTAGCGATGCTGCCGGGATCACTCCACTCTATATCCTTCTTGGAAAGAACGACATTGATCCTTCGATCGAGATCCCGTTGTTTGATGAAACGCAGCCATTCCACCTGCTCTGGCCGTTGCTCGAGGAGCTGATGTTTGCATTGCTGGATGAACTCACAAATGAAGAGACGCCGTTCCTGCCGACCCATGACCTGGAGGCGAACTGTCCCTATTGTCCGTTTACAAGGCTCTGTGGCACCAGTTGGGTCAGGAGGCGGAGCCGCTCATGATCGCCAGTTTCAATTCCGGAGAGCCGAAATGATCCGTGTATTCATCGTAACCTGCATTCTGATATCGCTGACGTTCCTGGTCTTCAGCGACACGCTCAACTATGAGTTCCTGAACTGGGATGATGATGTTTATGTTACCGCCAATGACCGCGTGAAATCCGGGGAGGATCCCTGGTGGTGGTTTCTTCATACCTATTACTATTCCTACATTCCCATAACGATGTTGTCTCATCAGGCTGACTACGCAATGTTCGGCGGGATGGCGAAGGGACATCATTTGGCGAACGTCCTCCTTCACTCGTTCAATACGGGATGGGTGTTTCTTGTCGGCGTTGTACTCATCAGCTCGAGAAAACAGCTTGACGGCGTGATCATTGCCGGAATGGCTGCCGCGGCACTCCTTTTCGCCCTTCATCCTCTGAGAGCTGAATCGGTTGCATGGATTTCTGACAGGAAGGATCTTCTGTGCGCGTTCTTCCTCTTACCTGCAATTCTCTTTTACATCGAGTACCGGAAACAGGAGGGTTCCCGGTTCGTCTTTCTTGTCATTACCTTTGTGCTCTTCCTGCTCGCCGTTCTTTCCAAATCGATCGCAATCGGCATTCCCCTGGTTTTTTTGACCATTGACTGGTTTCTGCTGTCCGGTGACGGATGGAAGAAGGAGCGGTGGAATCTTGTTTACGAGAAATGGCCTTTCATTTTCGTCTCATCTGTCCTCGCGATCATCCTTCTGATAATTCCGTCAGGAGGAAAGCAGGCCTATGCGGTTGAACAACTCCAGGGAGCGGAGGTGGTCCTCTTTCCCTTCTACACGGTGATGTTCTATCTATCGAAAACGGTCTTCCCGGTCGATCTGTCCCCGGTTTACCCGGGGATTCCACTCGGATCGATGATCATGAGTCTGATTCTCGTCGTTCTCGTGACCGTGGCAGTGATCGCTGCAGCGTCCAAAGGATACAAGGGATCCCTCGCCGCCTGGTTGATCTACCTTGTATTCATTCTTCCGACCATTGTCGGATTGTCGTCCGGAATGCAGGCTCAGGCTGACAGGTTTTCATATCTTTCCACCATTTCAGTGTACCTCTTGTTTGGCGGAGGGATCACGTGGGCCCTCGGCCGTGGATCGGGTTTGGGGCGTGTTCTTGCAGGGACCGGTGTGACAGTGGCTGTTCTTGCGCTGGCCTCACTGACCCTGAGGCAGATTCCGATCTGGCAGTCCTCGGAACAGCTCTGGGGATATGTGTACGAGACATTCCCGCCATCCAGAGATTATGTGGATGCGTATGTCAATCTCGGCAGCGACCTTGCTTATCAGATGAAACTTCCGGAGGCGGAAGAGGTCCTGAGAACCGCGACCAGGGTTGATAGTACCAACGCGGATGCCTTTTACAATCTCGCTCATGTTTTGTATCTTCAGGGTGAGTGGGAAACGGCGGCCGGCCTTTTCCTGAAATCGACGGAGGTTGATTCGAATTATGCCGACGGGTACTTCAACTATGCGATTGTGACCTCCCAGCTCGGACGCGACGAGGAGGCAATCCCGGCAATGAAAAAGGCTGCCAGTCTTGGTCTGGAGTCTGCAAAGGCGGCTCTGAAGCAAAGCGGAATTCCTGAGTGAATCGGTTCGCAACTTCATAAACGGAGTCCCGTACATTCATCTTTCCCGAAAGGATCAGAACCATGGCAGAACAATCACCTGAAGGGAACGGCGGAAAAGCCCCCGTCAGGAAAGAGAGCATTCTTGGTGGTGTGATCCTGATCGTTCTCGGTCTCCTCTTTCTGGCAAACAACCTGATCCCGCGCTTCGATTTCTCCGATTACTGGCCACTGATCCTTGTCGCGATCGGAGGGTCACTGATCTGGAAATCAAGACAGTCAGGGTAACTCTGTGAAATCGGGTCGTCTTTTCCTGGGTACTGTCTTTCTCGGGGCAGGGGTCTTCCTTCTTTTCAGCCGCTTTGAACTTCTTCCGGAACATCTTTTGCTGTCGTGGCGTTGGTGGCCGCTGGTTCTTGTCTTCACCGGATTTGCGATCCTGATCCGGAAGGTCACTGCGAAGATTTCCTTCATTGTGCTTGCCGCGCTGACCTTCGCCTCAATCACGGCAGGGTTGATCCACCTGCCATGGACGTATGAGGGCCGGGATCACGATGGTTCATACGACCAGTTTTTCTCCGAGCCCTATGTTGACAGCATACGATCCGCCGTCATGCGGGTTGAAACCAGTGCCGGGGAGCTCACCGTCAGATCAACACACGGTGATCTGGTGAACGCAGCAATCGAATCTGGTGTGAGTGCCTATGCCTTCAGGACCGATCGTCGTGAGGGGCGGGTCGAAGCGGACCTCATTCAGGAGGAGAGTGGATGGCGTCCCGGTGGGAAGATCCGCAACATTATCGACCTCCGGCTCAGACAAGGACCGTCATGGAGGCTTCATATCGACGCCGGGGCGGCTGACGTCCGCGCGGATCTCAGCGATCTGAGAATGGAGTCAGTGACAATCGATGCCGCAGCAGCGTCGGTCCACATGACTCTCGGCTCTGATGCGCCGAGATGCCGGGTCCAAATCGATGCAGGCGCTTCCTCGGTCACCCTGCGCATTCCGATGGAGGCGGGTTGTAAGATGGAGATTGATGCAGGGTGGTCAGATATTCAGATTCCCGGTTTCACCCGGCTCGGATCGGGACGGTATCGAACCGCAAACAGTGATACCGCGTCCTGCATGATTCTGGTCGACTTCGATGCAGGTGCATCCAGTATCCGGGTAGAGCGGTATTAATGTATCATTCATGGTTCTCTTCCGGTAAAGCTCCGGTTATTCATGTCATCTGACCAGTCTGTTCGCCATTTCGATCAATCGATCACCGAAGGTCCGATCCTCAGGTCCGTCTGGAAGATCGCATGGCCGACGATGCTCCAGAACGTGATTACGGGTCTCCAGGGATTCGTTGATCATGCGATGGTCGGAAATTTTGTCGGATACCATGGCAATGCTGCAATCGGCGTCAGCTGGCAGATATTCCTGGTCGTCCTGGTGTTCGTGAGTTCGATCTTCACGGGAATGGGTGTGATGGTGGCCAGGTTTGCCGGTGCCAATGATCCGGCCACCGTGAATCGGGTGGTTCAGCAGGCATTCCTCACAGCCGCAGGCCTCGCCTGTCTGATCCTCGCTCCGATTGGATACTTTCTCGCGCCGGCGCTTCTCAATTTTGTGAATGCCGATGCGGTTGTGCAGGCCGAAGCACTTCCCTATCTGCGGATCATGGTGGTCTCGAGCATCGGACTCCTCCTGTTTTTCATGATCGGAGTTGCCCTGAGGAGTGCCGGGGACGCGAAGACACCTCTCCGGCTTGGGGTTCTTCTGACTATTCTCAATATCGGATTGAACATCGTTTTCATCCGCGGTCTGGGTCCGATCCCGGCGTTCGGAACGATGGGTGCCGCGATGGGAACCGTCCTGGCAGCTGCGATTGTCAGCGTGATCGGGATGTACTATCTGTTCTCCGGACGTCTTGTGATCAGGCTGCAAAAGCGAATCGGGTGGAAGCCGGACATTCAGATCATCAGGTCCTTGTTCGGGTTCGGGCTGCCGACAGGGGTCCAGGGGATCGCCATGAACGTTGCTGGTGTCCTATTGCTTCGCTTTATCGGGTCGCTTCCTGACAGCGCGGAAGCACAGGCGGCATACACAGTGGGATACACCCAGCTGTTTTCCCTTGTGACCTGGACTTCGGTGGGACTGATGGGAGCCACGGCCGCTGTGGCGGGACAGAACCTCGGCGCGGGGAAACCGGAACGAACAAAGGAGGCTGTACGGACAGCTTCCAGGCTGGGACTTGGGGTTGCTGCTGCGATCGGACTCGCATTTCTGCTTGTTCCCGGAAGGCTCCTCGGAATTTTCGGTATTGCTGACAGTACGGTGCTGAATCTCGGGTTTGAACTGCTCCGCTTCCTGAGCCTCTCCGGGTTGTTCGTGACTGTTGCTCTTGCGTACACGGGCGGATTGCAGGGGACAGGTGACACGAGAAGCCCGCTGGTGATTTCCATCATTTCGCAGATGATTATCCCTGTCGGCTTCTGCCTGCTCATGCAATCAACGACGACCCTCCAGTCGTACCATGTCTGGCTTGCCATCCTGTTCGGCCATTTCGCCCGGGCCAGCCTGTCCATGTTGCGGTTCAGGCAGGGGAAATGGGCTGACATCAAAGTCGACCTGAACAGGACCTGATTCCTGTTTCCGCGATCCGCGCCGGTCGGCGTGAATTCCGGTGTGTTTGTGAGTTGCAACTCCCGTTCCAATCGCCTACATTATTTTGCAAATCAATCTGTGCCCACCCTTCCGGAATATTGGATGACTCCCGGCCTTCTCACCCACACATCTGAATTCGTCACGTCGCTGTTGTATGAACAGCTTCCGGACTGGTCTCTCTATCATAACCTTGAGCACACGCAGGATGTTGTTGAGGCATGCGAAGAGATCGGCAAGGGAAGCAAACTGTCACGCGACGACCTTGAGCTCGTCCTCCTCGCAGCCTGGTTTCATGATACGGGATATGTCCGAACCCGTGAAGGGCATGAAGAAGAGAGTGTCACGATTGCCCGGGAATTCCTGACTACCCAGGGTTGCCCCCCGGAGAGGATCGAGCAGGTTGCCACCTGCATCAGGGCGACTGCGTGGTCCGCAAAGGCACGGACACTCCCTGAAATGGTGATCAAGGATGCCGACGTCCTGCATGCCGGGACGAAGGAATTCGGGACGAGAAGCCAGCTTCTTCGTCTGGAGCAGGAAAAGATTCTGGGGAAGAAGTATACGGACCTGGAATGGATGGACGTGAACCTGGGGTTCCTGGCCCGAAGTGAATTCCTGACTGATTATGCGCGCAATGAATACGGGGCACGAAGGAAGAAAAACCTGCTGCAGTTACATGACCGGATTCAGGAGCTGACAAGGGAGAAGGACGCCCGGAAGAAAAAAAGCGACAGGGAGAATGTGAAAGCAGCGGCGAAGAAGGAAAAAACAGCGCGTCCGGATCGGGGAATCGAGACGATGTTCCGGACGGTCCCGACCCATCACCTTACGTTGAGTTCCATCGCCGATCAGAAGGCGAATATCATGCTCAGTTCCAATGCCCTGATCGTATCAATTGTTTTCGGGTTGTTGATCAGCAAGCTCGATACGAATCCCCATCTGATCATCCCCACGTTCTTGCTCCTTGCCGTCTGTCTGACGGCGATCGTGTTCGCCATTCTTTCAACCCGCCCGAAAGTCACCCGTGGCACGTTCTCCCGCGATGATATCCAACAGAAGAATGTGAATCTCCTCTTTTTCGGGAACTTTCACAGCGTGCCGTTCGAGGATTTCGAATGGGGGATGAAGGAAATGATGAAGGACAGGGAATATCTCTACGGAAGCATGATTAAGGATCTGTATCATCTCGGGCAGGTCCTGGAAAAAAAATACCGGTATCTCCGAATCTGTTATAGTGTATTCATGTACGGGCTCATCGCCTCCGTCATCGCGTTTCTCGTGACGTTCCTCAGCATGCCGGGCCTTACGGACTAGTCCGGTCGGTGACTTCCTCGAACTCTCCGGTTTTCCGGTTCTTTCGCACATTATTCCAGTCGAAGTACCGGCCGTTCATGGCTACGTAGACTCCAGAAGGAAGAGTCTGTGCCAAAGCCAGTGCGCTCCCGAGATTGAACAGTCCGTCCGAGCTTCCGAATTTGTAGGGGATCATCGCGCCGGTCAGAATAATGGTCTTCGCGAGAGCCGCCCTGCCGAGCGTCTGCGCGGTGACCTCCATCGTGTCCGTTCCGTGCGTGACAACGATTCTTTTCTCCCCGGCCTTTCTGCACTCCGAGAGGATACTCTCGCGCTCGGTTTCACCCATCTCAAGACTGTCGATCAGCATAAGCTTCGTGATCCTGACCGGAAGCTTACATCGCCCCAGTGTCAGCATTTCCGCGAGGTGAGTTTCACTGAAGAAGAGCGTCCCGGTAATTTCATTGTATTCCTTGTCGAAAGTTCCGCCAGTCGCGAAGACGCGAATATCCATACCTATTATCCATCCGTTGTTGAGAAAACGTTTCAAGAAAGAGAAAACATCAGTCAGAGTAAAGGCGGTGCCGGCAGGGAGGACCGGTTCCCCGGCCGGTCCGGGACCCTTGATGCTGACAGAGACATTGATTAAATTATGGTGTTCGTTGCATTCTGCGTGGAGCCTTTATGAAAATTCAACAAATTCGCTCGAAAGATGGGACAGGAACCCTTTCGTATCTGCTGTCAGACGGAAGTGTCGGCCTTCTGATCGATCCAAACAGGTCGGATCTTGCGGAGATCCGGCGCCTCGTCAAGGAGGCCGGCGTGCGGGTAACGCATATCGTTGACACACACACTCATGTCGACCATGTTTCAGCTGCTGGTGAATTCGGAACTTCGTTTGAAGCTGAGGTCGTTATGCATGAGAAAACGAAGGACAAGTGGAAAGTTGTTGAGCAGGGTGACCGCTTCGGGATCGGGGAGACCCTCCGGGCCAATGCCGCGATCACCATTGATCGACATGTCCGGGACGGCGACACGATTACAACCGGAGGAATCAACGTGACCTTGCTCCACACGCCCGGCCATACGGACAATCACCTGACCGTTGTGGCAGGAGAGAACCTGTTCACGGGAGATCTTCTCCTCATTGGACAGGCCGGAAGGTCGGATCTTCCTGGTGGTGATCCCGGAGAGCAGTATGATTCGCTCTTCAACAAGATTCTGAAATTCCCGGACCATGCAAGAATCTACCCGGGGCATGACTATGCTGACAACGAGTATGCACTTCTTTCGGATGAAAAGAAGACAAACCCGTTCCTGCAGCCGCGGACAAAGGATGAGTACCGGGCGTTTGTCGAAGAGTTTTTCCCTCCCCTGGCAGAGGCGACGGCAAACGGCGGAGCGGTGACATTGCAGTGTGGTGCAACCCGTGTGATTCAGGAGACAGAGCACATCAGCATGATCACGTCCGAGGATCTGGCAGGATTTCTGAAGGAGCAGCCGGATGTACTCGTGCTGGATGTGCGTGAGCCTGCCGAGCTTGTCGCGACCGGTCATATCCGGGGGGCGGTCAACATCCCGGTGGGTCTGTTGCCGAAGGAATTGAACAATCTGCGCGCGGGGAAAGATTCGGATATTGTCTGTGTATGCCAGAGCGGCGGGCGTTCGCTGGAGGCGGCACACCTCCTGCAGAGCAGAGGGTTTACCCGGGTGAAGAACCTCGTAGGTGGAACGGCGGGATGGATCCTCAGCGGCCACCCCGTTGTCCGGCCGACCGGTCAGAAAGTGGCTGGCCAGCATCGATGACATCAATCAGACTCTCCGGAACAAACAGAAAGATTCTCATGGTTTCCATCGCATTGTTGGGCCTCATGGTTCTTGGGTTCTTCCTCTCCAGGTCGCAGTCCCAGTCGAACCTCATTAACGTACAGGAGACGTACAGGAAGGCACTGGAAGATTCCTCAACAGTTCTTCTGGATGTCCGGACCCAGACTGAATGGGATGATGGGCATATCGATGGTGCACTGTTTATCCCGGTCCAGGAGCTTCAGGACCGGGTGGCGGAACTTGAACAATACAAGGACAAGACCATCATCGCGTACTGCCGGAGCGGTAACAGGAGCGGCGTTGCGGCGAAGATCCTGGAAAAGCAGGGTTACTCGGTCCTGAACATGGAGGGGGGAATTATCCGATGGCAGAAGGAGGATCTCCCGTTGACAAAAGAAAGCAAGAAATAGAAATTCTCCGGTGATTTCACCCCACCCTTCCCACACCGGCCTCTCCACCGATTTGGCCCCTCGACGGCGAATGCGCCTGCAATGATCGACCGGATCATGTTGTATCTTCAACTCATCCGGCCCGGACAATGGGTGAAGAACGCATTTGTGCTGGCTCCGTTGATTTTCTCCAGAGAACTGTTTGATCCCGGACCCCTGCAGGATGCCCTCCTGGCATGCGCCGGATTCTGCCTTGCTGCCGGTGCTGTCTATTGCATTAACGATCTGACCGACGTTGCGGCAGACAGGGTTCATCCGGTCAAGAGAACAAGGCCACTTGCGTCGGGACAGGTCAGCGCGGCGGAAGCACTGATGGTTGCCTTCTTTTTGCTGATTACCGGTGCTGTCGTGACTGCCGGCCTCGGGTGGGTGTATCTCTCCGTCATCGGAACATATATACTCCTCAATATCCTCTACTCGTTGAAACTGAAAGAGGTCGTCCTTGTGGATGTCTTTCTCGTCGCCTCCGGCTTCATGCTCAGAGTTCTCAGCGGGGCGGTCGCGATCGATGTGCCTGTGTCAAGCTGGATCATCCTGTGCACGTTGTTTATCTCATTGTTCCTCGGCTTCGGTAAGCGACGGGGTGAGCTGACAACGGCTGGTGGAGGGGAGACCAGGAATGAACGGAAGGTGCTTCTGCGGTACAGTGTCGGTTTTCTCGATCAGATGCTGACCATTTCTGCAGCAGGGGCTGTTATCACCTATGCATTGTACACGATGGCTCCTTCCACGCTGAAAATCTTCAGTACAGACCTTGTCATTTATACGACGGTCTTTGTCATCTTCGGCGTCTCCCGCTATCTTTTTCTGATCCATTCCGGGAAGTCAACAGATAATCCGACTCTGACCGTCACATCTGATCTTCCGATTCTCATCACCGGAATCGCCTGGATTCTGGTCTGTGTCTCCCTGATTTATTCCCATCCATGAACAGCCGCACGAAACTGCTTCGGATAAAGTTTCACCGGTCTCACCCGGGAGACCGGGAGGGAATGATCTGATGCGATACCTGATTACCGGAGGAGCAGGGTTCCTGGGAATCAATCTTGCCCGGTACCTGCTCGCAAAAGGAGAGGAGGTGACATCGCTTGACCTTCTTCCTTTCGACTACCCGGATGTGCTGGAAGATGTGAGAGAGGTGCAGGGGGACATCAGGGACCCGGCTGCGGTACGGTCCGCCGTTCAGGGAGCTGACATTGTGGTCCATGCGGCCGCTGCGCTGCCGCTGTACAGCGATGAGGATATCGTCACGACCGATGTGCAGGGAACCCGAAACGTTCTTAGCGAAGCGATGAAGGCGGGGGTGGGACGGGTTGTCCATATCTCTTCGACTGCCGTGTACGGGATTCCCGATCACCATCCGCTTCTCGAGTCAGACCGGCTTGAGGGGGTGGGCGCGTACGGAAAGGCAAAGATTGATGCCGAACTCGTGTGCAATGAGTTCCGCCTGAAGGGCCACTGCGTGCCAATTCTCCGGCCAAAGACGTTCATCGGGCCGGAACGTCTCGGTGTGTTTGCACTGCTTTATGACTGGGCTCTTGAGGGTCGGGGTTTTCCGATGATCGGGAGCGGCAATAACAGGTATCAGCTTCTGGATGTTGAGGATCTTTGCGATGCGATCTACCTTGCAGCCGCAGGAGAACCTCATCTGGTCAACGACACGTTTAACATCGGGGCAAAAGTATTCGGGACGATGAAGACCGACTACCAGGCAGTCCTCGATGAAGCAGGATTCGGCAAGAGGATCAGACCGTTTCCCGCCGGTCCGGTGATCCTTGGTCTGAAGGTGCTCGAAAAACTCGGCCTTTCTCCGCTCTATCAATGGGTCTATGAGACTGCGTCGACTGATTCGTTCGTATCAATTGAAAGAGCGGAGAAGATACTGGGCTTTAGCCCGCGGTATTCCAATGAAGAGGCACTGATCCGCAATTTCCGCTGGTACCGGGAGAACCTTGATCGTTTCAAGGAGGCCTCCGGTGTCACTCACAGAGTTCCCTGGAAGCAGGGTGTTCTCAGTCTTGTGCGGTATTTCTTTTGAATGTGTGCGCAGCACCTGCGCACACATGAACTGCTTCTTTATTTCAACAGGGTCATCTTCCGGGTCTGAACTTCCGTTCCGGTTTTCAGCCGGTAGAGATAGATTCCCGCCGCCATCTCCTCACCTGTCCCGGACAGTCCGTCCCATTGAGTTGTGTGAGTTCCCGCCTCCAGATATCCCTGCACGAGCGATCTGATCTCCTGTCCAAGAATG
>Ga0224505_10002497_pt1 | contig 10767 bp, 11 predicted proteins | sample SF_Jan12_sed_USG_FD_169102 | JGI IMG/M metagenome (GOLD analysis project Ga0224505, IMG submission 169102) | Sediment microbial communities from San Francisco Bay, California, United States - SF_Jan12_sed_USGS_4_1 | ecosystem: Environmental > Aquatic > Marine > Sediment | place: USA: California...
GGGGCGCCTTTCTTCCAAGTCCTGGAAGATCTGATTCTGGGTCCCCTGGGACTCGAGGACACCTGGCTTCCGGGCCACCGCCGGGGGAGCGGTCCGGAGCCCGACGTGGCCGCACTTTACGCCGGTATGGAGGTCGCCCGGTTCCCCAGCTTCCTAGCCTCGATCGGTGACATGAACTCGACCTGCGAAGATCTCATTCGGTTCTTGAGGGCCGTCGTGGGGGGCCGTCTCTTTCGGGATCCCGGCACCTGGCGGCGCATGCGGGCGCGGTGGCGCCAGTTCTCCTTGCCGCTGGACCGCGCCGCTCTCCGGCAGCCGGGCTGGCCGATCGAGTACGGCCTCGGGGTCATGCGTTTCCGGCTCCCGCGCTTCCTCACGCCCTTTCGGCCAGTGCCGCAGGTCGTGGGACACACCGGCTCCACCGGGACGTGGCTCTTTCACGCCCCGGAGCCGGACCTGTTCCTCGCGGGGGCGGTGAGCCAGATCGCCGCCGGTGCCATCCCATTCAAGGTGGTTCCCAGAGTCCTCCGGGCGGTGGCGGACGGCCAGAAATGAGGAAGGGATGGAGAGCAGACGACGGCAAGGGCCTGGGCAGATTGGCTCGACCAGTTGGTCCGCGAGACGCTTCCTGCTCTCTCCATGCCAGTGGGGCGTCCAACAAGGCAATGAAGCTGACAGTCGCCTCCGGCGCCAGCAGCTTATCGCCGAACGTTGGGCGGAGAAGAACACCGCCTTCGCAGAGGGAGGCACTACCATGAACAAAGTGACACCTTTTTTGATGTTCAATGATCAGTTGGAAGCGGCGATGGAGTTTTATGCGGCGACGTTTCCGGGGTCGGAGGTGCGGAAGGTGGCGCGTGCGGGGGAGGATGGTCCGGTGAGCTCGGCGGAGTTCGTGGTGGGTGGTCAGCTCTTCCTGGGTTACAACGGGGGGTCGTACTTCAGCTTCTCGGAGGGGGTCTCGCTCTACGTGGACTGCGCGGATCAGGCTGAGACCTAGAATCCGTAGGATACTGACAGTACGGCGTAGTGCAGCCAGGCGAAGTTGTACACCTCGTCCACGTCCGCGCCGCCTTCGACGGTGCGATAGCCGGCGGCCACGCTCCAGCGCTCGCCGATGTCGCGGTAGATCTTGAGCGAGGCATCCTCCGCCCGTCCGGGTCCGCCGGCCAGTGCGTCGGCGTCCAGCACCACGCGCCAGTTGTCCGACAGGCGGCATTGTGCCTCGATGTGCAGCAGGGGCACGAAGCCCACGTCGGTCTTGCGCGCGGAGGTCGCCCCCTGGCGCAGCTCGATCTTCGCGTCGCGCACTTTGGCGGTGAAACCGACCCACCATGTCCAGCGGTCCCCCTCGTGGAAGCGGTAACGGTACCCGAGGCGCCAGGAGTTGAACTGGTAGGTGGCTTCAACCGGCACACCGGCCGTGAACTCGCCGCCGGCGAAATCGATGTCGGTGGCCGGCACGCCGGTCTCGGTGATGGACAGCGGTGCGGCCAGCGCGCGCAGGCTGTGCCGCGCGTTGATGTTCCACGTCAAATACAGGCGACCGGCGGGCCAGGGGCCGTTGCCGGCGACGTCCACAAGGGAGAAGCGCGTCCCGGTTTCGTCGTTCGGGATCTGGACGTCGTTGCGGCTCTGCCAGAACGCGCCGCCCTCGAGTTCCAGGACGAACGCGGGTGGATCGTTCCCCAAGGCGAGGGCCGTACCGGCCGATGCAATCAGGCCGGTGGATAGAAGCAGCGTGGACAAAAGTCGGTTTCTCATAACGATTGGACTTCAAACCTACGAATGGATCCGCGGCGAGTCAAGCCGCACCTGCCAGGGGATCGCCAGGGAGTCCTTCCAGGGGAGTGCCCATGGGGTACCCGAGCCACGCGTGGACGGGAACACCGCCCACCACCGGGAACTCAATTCTGTTCGAAACACCCCCATCGAGAACAGGCCATCGCGACGTGACGATGGCCATGATCTACACCCACGTGCTGAACAAGGGCGGCCTCGGCGTCAGGGCGTCCAGCGCAGTGTTTGGCTTGTTAGCCTGCGAGTTGCGCAGTACTATTTGCGCGCGCGCCCCATCTGGCGGTACGGCAGGGCTCTTTCGCCGCGGCCTATCAGGCTAGGCCGCGAATGGATAGCCGCAGAAGACCAATAGAACGGTAGTTAGACGCCTGTGACACCGGGTGCGGCAGTTACGACCAAAAGGAATCCAAACTCGATGTCCCTTGCCCTGAACAAACCCAAGCTCGATAACCTCGCCGACGAGATCTGGAAGTCGGCCGAGCGGCTGCGCGGCAAATTCAAGCCGTACGAGTACCAGAACGTCGTCCTGCCGATGATCGTGATCCGCCGCCTGGAGTGCGTGCTGATCAAGTGGCGCGAAGAGAAGGCAGCTGAGGTGCTGGCCAAGCGGCCCAAGCTGACCGAGAAGGAACTGGCCAAACTGGTGAAGGGGCTGGAGACGAGCACGGCTCCCTTCTCCAACAAGACCGACTGGACGCTGCGCCGGGTCTACGAGGAGGACCACACCCTCCTCGACGAGAACTTCCGCGCCTACATCAACGGGTTCTCGAAGAACGTCGACGACATCATCGAGCACTTCAACTACCGGGCCACCATCGGGCTGATGGTGAAGAACAACCGGCTGGCCCCTATCCTGAATCAGTACAAGGAAATGGATCTCGGCCCGGACAAGCTCTCGCCGCTGGAGATGGGTTACGTCTACGAGGAGCTGCTGCGGCGATTCTCGGAACAAAGCGGCGAGGAGGCCGGAGAGCACTTCACGCCACGAGAAGTCATCCGCCTGATGGTGGAGCTGCTCGAAATCCCGATCCCCGACCGGCACCTCTCCATCTACGACCCTGCCTGCGGCACGGGCGGAATGCTGTCGGTGGCGAAGGAACATCTCCTCGATTGCGCCGCCACCCCGTGCGTGAGGTGGTCAGAGACAACGAGTGACTCCTGCGGACCAGGAGAAAGGCAAGTGCGACTCGAAGGATTTTGCAAACAGCGACGGTCATTTTGGTTGCTGGTGTGCAGTGGGCTGCTGCTCATCGGGTGCGGCGAGGAGTCAACTGTGGAGCCGAAGGCTCATATTCTCGATGGAGAGTGGGCATACTCATTCGCAGCAACAAGTCCAGTTGTGTGTCCGGCCGTGCCAGTATTGGTGGGATGCAGTGGCGGTGGGGTTCTCCTGTTCACGGGATCAGGCACCTCGCTGCAGTGTGCCTATAGTTTGCGTGGTGCGTGTCAGGACTGTGGGTTTGTCGGGGACTACGGTAGTTCAGGCAACGTCGAGAACCTGGGAGTATCTAAGGGTGAAGTCAGATTCCAGATAGCAAACTGCCAATTCACGGCACAGCTCCCGATGAGCGCCGAAGATCAGATAGCCGGTGTTGTATCTTGCACGATGGGCCTGGATCCCGAGCCAAGCGGCTCATGGCGCATGATAAGAAAAGATTGACCACGTAACTCGCCGCTCCTGCCGACCCGCCGGGACAGCGGAGATAGAGTGCAGTTGGCCAGGGCGCGCGGCGGAGCGCCGTGTCGCTAGGAGGCGGGATGCCACTTGATTTGCGAAAGTTCTGCCCATTGTGCTCTCATGAGATGTCGTCCAAAGAGCGCCGGGCTTTTGCGAAGCCATGGGGAACTCGCTGCGTGGCGCCGTGTCCCAGTTGCGGGAGCTATCTTCGCTGGACGGCCGTGCCGTGGCACACGATGAACGTCGCGGGTGTCTGTCTGCTTGTTTTGGCGCTGGTAGTGGTTCTGGCAAGGGACGCCATGCCTGGAGGGGTGATCGCAGGCCTTTGGGTAATCTCGCTGGCGTTGGTTATTGTTGGCGCTGGTATGACGAGGTTGATTGCGGCGGAAGCTCCAGCAACTCCCCGTCCGGGCGCTGACGCGCGCGCCTCCTAACAGGCGGCTGCTGCCGCGGAGTACCTCATTAGAGGGGCTCGCCCCGTCCGGCGGCTCCGGGACCGGAATGAACGCTGTCCACTGGGCCGCGAACCTGGGAAAACTGAGCACGCTTCGGCTGTTGCTAGACCATCGTGTGCGCTGGAGATCCGGAACAACTACGGAAGCACGGTCCCAGGGCAGACGGTGTGGTCGGCCGTGAACCAGCCGCGACACAGTCAGCTCGAGGCAATCAATGAGTTGCTGCGTGCGGGCGCGGACATCAAACAGGTTGAGTTCCCGACGGGAAACCGGCGAGTCGATGAACTTCTCTCGCCCGCGAGGCGGGGCTGATCGTGCTTGTGGCTACTGGAGCTCGTCGTTAACTGCGGCCTCACAACCGGTTGCAGCGGACAGTCCGCTACGCGGCCCGCGGCTGAACCGGAGCATAGGGGTTCGGTTGTTTGCGATTTACATCCAGGGCGGCATCCACCACGGGCTCTGGCAGCGGTAGATGCTCGTCTTGCTTGAAGCCGATTGGATGGTGAGTGAACATGATAGCCCGCGAGATCAAGCGGTTAGAGGAGCAACTCAAGCGAGCGCTGGAGGGGGAGGCATGGCATGGGCCGTCCGTGCTGGAATCTCTTGCTGGAGTCTCCGCGCATGAGGCGGCTGCACACCCAATCTCGGGTGCCCACAGCATTTGGGAGATCGTTCTGCATCTGACTACTGACTACGGCCTCGTCCTCCGCCGCCTGTCTGGAGATGGGCGCCAGCTCACGCCGGAAGAGAACTGGCCGCCTTGCCCGGCAGCAACCGAAGAGAACTGGAGGAAGGCTGCGCAGGACCTCACGAAACTCAACCCGCTCGTGTCAGAAGTGCCGTACACGGCATACACGCAGTTCATCGGCGTCACCCAGCACGGCCTCTACCACGCCGGTCAGATCGCGCTGCTCAAACGGGCACTGCGCACGGGATGACATGCCAAGGCCGCAAGAGCGTTAGGCCCTGTCGATGACTTCGACGAGAGGCTTCGACGCATTCGTGAGGGCAGCGGTGAGATCATCAAGGGATCAACTGACGCCGGGCACGCCGTCAATCGAGACCTGGTCGGTGTTTACGTAGCATTGCAGGCAAATAGGTGATGCGCAGCACCTAACAATCGCTTGAACCCAACACGCGCCACCGCAACCCGAGCGGCCCGCGAAGGGATTGACGGGCCGCTTCGCCAACCGTACGCTGAACGCCCCGAAAAGGGGGCGACGCGCATATGCCGAAAACAGGTACAAGACAGGATCTTGCGGTGGGCCAACGCAAAGCGCTGCTCGATACGCTGAAAACTCGTTTTGCGAGCCACACGACCCGCCACAAGGGCATTCGGTGGACGGAAGTGCAGGCGAGGCTGGAAGCCAGGCCCGACAAGCTGAGGTCACTCGCGGAAATGGAACGAACCGGCGGCGAACCAGACGTGGTGGGGCAAGACAAGACGTCGAATGAATACATCTTTTGCGATGTTCGCTCCGTGTCTAGATCGTCCGTCAGAGCCGGCAGGGTGTTGCGAAAGCGCTAGCCAGCCGGGTCGAACCGCAGACACCTCGGAAACGTTCGTGGCTGCTATCGGTGGATGACCATCTTGTGGGTGGCCGTCTCGCCGTTGACCGACACGCGGTAGAAATACACGCCGCTCGCCAGTCGGTGGCCCTGCGAGTCCAGTCCGTCGAACGGGAGCCGGTGCCAGCCCGCAGCCAGCTCTCCGGCATCGCGTGCGTACACGCGCCGGCCCGCCACGTCGTACACGGCGATCGACACGCGCCCGCGCGCGGGCAGCCCGAACTCCACCACCGTATTCTCCCCGAACGGATTGGGCGCGTTGGCGACCACCTGCAGGTGCGTCAGTGCCGGCGTGTCGCCGACGCCGGTGACGGTCGCGCCGACCATGGCTTCATTCGATGGTGCGCTCTGGTTGCCGTGCACGTCGACGGAGACGGCGCGGTAATACCAGGCCGTCCACTGAATGGCGGTTGCGTCGGTGGTGATCGTGTCCGCTGTGCTGGCCAGGAAGTGCGCGCTGTCGACCGGAAACCCGCTCGTGTCGCCGCGGTAGATCCGGTACTCCTTGAAATCCGGTTCTTTGGGTCCGCCTGCTTTCCAGTCCAGATCGACATTGTCTCCGCCCGTGCGCGCCGCGGAGAGATAGAGGGGCGTCGCGGGCGCCAGATTGTCCACGGAGTATCCGCTGTCGGGCGCGGAAGGGAAGAAGACAAGGGGATCTGACGTGTGCGCCACCACCTGGAAGTAGTGCAGCGCCGGGTCGCCGCCGACTGAGTCCTGCCGCGTGGCCACGACGTCGCTGTAGCCGGGCGAGAACAGCGCGTCCTGCGTGTCGACGAACTCCCACAGGTAGATAACACCATTCGACGCGTCCGCGCGGATGGCGGGTCCGTCGAAGTCGGCGCCGACGTCTGTGAGGGTGACGACGCGCGTCGCGCTGCCATAACGATCGGCGACGACTCGCGCGAACGATTCGTCAGCGGGGTGCCCCGGGGAACTGCGGGATATGGCGTCTGCGAGCGAACCCACGATCGTGTCGAGCGCGCGCCACTCGGAGTAGTGCGTGATCTGTTGATAGGTGAGGTTGTCACGCTGACTCGCCGTCCAACCGAGCGCGACGTTCCCGCCCTGGTCGCCCGGGATGTCCGCCACGGAGACGATGCTCGGCTCCGGACGGCCCCACCAGCCGTAGCGCGGCTCGATACGCTGCGTGTACACGAGGAGGTTGCCGGCACGCCCGTCCACCCAGGACACGAGCGTGCTGCCGTCCCCCGCCGGCACGGCCGACACGCTGGTCCTGAACCCCGGCAGTTCCGTGACGGGAACCCCCGTGCTTGCCCATCGCTCCTGCCCATCGGCATCGACACGCTGCGCATAGAGGTCGTTCCCAGTCACGGGGAAGTCCCGCTTGTCCAGGAAGAACAGAGTAACGCCGCCTTCGCCGTCCGGTGCCGCAGTCTGGAGAGTCTGGTCCCAGGTCGTCAGCGGAGCGCCGATCGTGCTGGGCCAGACAGGCACGCCGAAACCGGTAATGCGCTGCGCGTGAACGTCCGACGAGGGGATGCTGTTCGGAGCCGACCAGCCCGCGATGACACCGTCGGCCCCGTCGCTGACGGCTGTGACGGATGACGCTGAGCCGACGTTGGTCTGTATGAATGGTCCCCACTGTGCAACACCGGCTGCGTCGAGACGTTGCCCGTACAGGTAGATTCCCCCCGCGTTCCTCCACAGGACGAGGGCGCCGGAAAGCCCGTCGGGAACCAGCCCGACGAGAAACTCGTCGCCCGCGAATGTGCTCACGGCCACGCCGTTGGACGTCCACGCCGGCGTGCCGAAGAAGTTGATCGACTGCGCGTAGGTGTCGCTGTTCCCGCTTCGGTAGTCGTTCCAGGCCACGATGGCGCCCGCCGCCCCGTCGGAGATGATCCGGGGGAGGCTCTGTCCGTTCGCCGCCGTACAAACGGCCACACCATTTGCTGCCCAGAGAGCGTTGGCGTTGGCGTCGACGCGCTGGGCGTAGATATGGCCGATACCACTCCTGGCGTCGATCCACGTGACCAGAAGCGCGAAGCCGTCGAACTCGGCCCACGTATCCCCCTGGATACCGCTCGCGGAGCAGACGGGAATCCCATTGAACGCCCAGAGCATGACGCCGTCGTTCCGGACGCGCTGCGCGTAGATGTCGAACACACCCGTGCGCTGGTCGCTCCATACGATAAATGCGCCGCCCGAACCGTCCGGGACGATGTTGGGCTTCTGCTGGATGTTCGCCGCCGTACACACGGGGACCCCGTTGACCTGCCATACGCGATTGCCGTCGGCGTCGATGCGCTGGACGTAGATATCTTCATCGCCGGTGCGAAAGTCCGCCCACGCGACGATGGCGCCGCCGGCTCCATCGGACGCGATCGTGGGATCCAAGTTGTTCTGCGACGATGCGGCGGTCAGCACGCCATCTTTCACCCATTCCGCACGGGCCACGGGAGAGGCGACGGTAACGAGCAGAAGGGTGATAGCAGAATAGAGAACGGGTTTCCGCATGAGAGGCTCCTCGGGTTCGATCCGGTCGGCGAGGATCATCGTAGAATACCCATTGTACCACGGCCCGCACGGGTGGGACACCTCGGACCGCCCGTCGAGATTTTTCCTTGACCGGGGCGGGGCCGACCCATATAGTTGCTAGTGACAACTAGGAGGGGTCATGCCGGGTGCGACGAAGATACGGGGGAGCCGGGACGCGGAGGCGGCCCTGGAGCGCAAGGGCTACGTTCGGCGGGTGGCCCATCCCGACGACGGGCGGGCGATAATTCTGTCGCCCACGCCGAGCGGGCGAAAACTGCACCGCCGGATCACCGAGAATCTCATCGACGAGGAGAAGCGCCTGATGGCTCCGCAGATTACTTGGCAAAGGGGAACCGCCTGCGGGCCCCTGGTTACCGCACGCGGCGACCCGATCCACTGGGTCGCAGTCGTTCGCCGAGGAGAACAACGACTTTGCGCTGTCGATGTACGGGCAGTTGCGGCAGCCGTTCGAGAATCTGCTCTTCTCTCCGTTCAGCATTCGGATTGCCCTTGCCATGACCCGAACCGGCGCCAGAGGGGAGACCGCAGCGCAGATGAGAGACGCCCTCTGCATCTCGTCCTCTGATGAGACGCTGCACGTCGCCTTCGCCGAGACTGTCGAGCGGTTCAACGCAGCTGGCGGCGGCGAGTACGAGCTAGCCGTGGCAAACTCGCTCTGGGGCCCTTCCACCTGGAAGGCGGAGGGAAGGTGCAGGCGCCGCTGATGCACCAACACAAGGAGGTCCGGTACACGCAAGCCCGGGGCTACCGGGCGGTCGATCTGGTCTACCGTGGCGGCGACCTGTCCATGCTCGTGCTCCTTCCGGACCGAAAGGACGGGCTTCGGGATCTTGAGGAGGCGCTTTCCGCGCGCATGCTCCAGGATTGTGTGGCACAGATGGATACGCGCGAGGTCAGGCTCTTCCTCCCGCGGTTCAAGATCACTTGGGGAACTGTCAACGTGCGCGACCAACTCACCCTTCTCGGCATGCCGCTGGCGTTCAACCGCTTCCAGGCGGACTTCTCGGGGATCAATGGCCACGAGCCGCCCCACGAGGATTCGCTGTTCATCTCGGGCGTCTTCCACAAGGCCTTCGTCGAGGTTAACGAGGAGGGAACGGAGGCTGCGGCCGCCACGGCTTCCACGATGATACGCGGTTCGTCGCTCCGACCTTCGAAGCCGCCGCCAGTTCCAATCTTCCGCGCCGACCATCCCTTCCTGTTCGCCATCCGCGACCGGAGGAACGGCACGATCCTCTTTTTCGGGCGCATGGCCGATCCGACGCGGGCGAGCTGACTTGAGGTTGAGAGTCGGTGGGTTACGGCCTAACAACAGCATGCAGCCGACGGCGCTGCGCGCCGCCGCTGATGCTGGGCGTTCGGCGGATAGGAAGTAGTTCCTGGAGGTATGGTAAAGTGAACACCGTATTTCGTGTTATCGCAGTCCTGTTGTTGCTGTCTCTTCCCGCGGTGGCGGAACAGCAGGGCATTCAGGACGAACTACTTGACCGTATGTCCGGAAACTGGGTTATGACGGGTACAATCGGCGGAGCTCAGGTGACACATGATCTGGTAGCCGAGTGGGTACTCGGTCATCAGTATCTGCGTTTTCACGAAGTGGCGCGTGAGGTGGACGATGAAGGTGTACCTGCCTACGAGTCCATAGTCTTCATTGGTTGGAATGAGGCCCTCGGCCGGTATACATGTCTATGGCTAGATGTAACAGGAAGTGGAGCTCAATTTCCTGAACACACCGGATACGCGGAACCGGCGCCTGATGAATTGGCCTTCGTTTTCGATACCGGTGACGATAGCGCTATCCACACAACATTTACTTACGATCGAGAATCCGACGTATGGCATTGGATCATAGAAATAGAACGTGGCGCGAAGCATTCGACTTTTGCGCGGGTGTCGCTGACGAGGCAGTAACCGTTCCGGTATGTGGAGATAAGATGATTTGCAGGTGAAGCCATGGAAGCGGGTGCATTGCGTCCTGCCCGTCAACGAAGACAGAATGAAAAGCACCTCCGGTGACCGCGCCTTCTCGCTGACCGTGCTGCTGCCCTTCGCGGTAGCAATCGGGTATCTGCACTATTCGAAGGACGTGCCTTTCAAGTGTTTCATCTACGGTTCTGGTTCCTGGGGTTTCGGCTGTATTCTCAAGCTCGTTCTTTATCATGGGGTAGTTCGCAGGCTGCGACATGACCCATCTCGCATCCTCGGCACCGCTGCGCTCAACGGACTGGTGTCAGGAATAACGGAGCTTGGCTTCGCACTAGTCTTCTTCGCGTTTCTACCCGTCCTGACGTTCTGGGAGGTGGTCGCGTTTGGCGTTGGCATCGGGACAATCGAGGCGTTCGTGGGCGCCACGACTGCTAATCCCCTTAAGGGCACTGCCTTGGAGAAATCAGCCGACGAGCTGGAAGCCATGGTCGGTCGCCTGTCGGGAGGACCACGCCTTGTGTACGGGTACATCCTGCCGTTCAGCGAGCGCGTCATCGCAGCGGTGATCCACATTGGAACTCGCGGCCTGGTTTACGTTGCCTACCACTCAGCTAACCCACTGCCGCTTGTCATGGCCTTGGCCGCGTTCTTCCTCGCGGACGGGATCATCGGCTATCGCTTGATTCACCAGGGCAGGCTTTGTGATCTTCGGGCTCTCAACAAGACGTATGCCGGGCTCTCGGCCATCGCGGTCATAGTGTTGGCGGGCTTCCTTCTCTACTGGCCGGAAGGTGGATATGGATAGTTGCCCTTCGA
>Ga0224505_10002499_pt1 | contig 10759 bp, 8 predicted proteins | sample SF_Jan12_sed_USG_FD_169102 | JGI IMG/M metagenome (GOLD analysis project Ga0224505, IMG submission 169102) | Sediment microbial communities from San Francisco Bay, California, United States - SF_Jan12_sed_USGS_4_1 | ecosystem: Environmental > Aquatic > Marine > Sediment | place: USA: California...
ACCCTCTCGACGGCGCGTTCCAGTAGGTGCAGGCCGTCGGTCAGGCCGGCTCCCAGGTCGATCGGGGGCGCGGTCTCGAGGTAGTAGGCGAGGTCGTCGGGCAGGTCGGTGTCCGCCGCGATCACCGGGAGGACCGGGCGCCGCTCGACCGCCGCCAGGTGGACCTCGCGTGTCACGGCTGCCGAGCGCGCCGCGTCCGGTGAGACGACGAAGACGATCGCGTCGCAGGACCAGACGGCGTCGAGCAGGCGGCCGCCCCAGCCGTCGCCGGCGCGCGAGCGGTCGATCCACACGAGGTGGCCGGCTTCGCGCAGGTGGGCGACGATGGCTTCGGCGATCTCGCGGTCGGCGGGCGCGTGGCTGACCAGCACGGTGCGGGCCCCGCGCCGTCGTCGACGGGCGCGGTCCCGCCGACCCGCCGGCTCGGGGGGCTCGCGGCGCGCGGTCCGCACGTCGGGCGGGGCCGCTGCCGCCACCAACTCGAGCTCGGTTCCACCCAGCGAGAGGTGGTCGCCGACGGCGAGCTCGCACGGCCCGTCGATCGCGACGCCGTTGACGAAGGTGCCGTTGGTCGAGTCGAGGTCGGTGAGGACCCAGCCACCGTCGGCGGACAGGGTGGCGTGATGCTTGGAGACGCCGCCGTCTGGGAGCTGGATCGTGCTGTCCTCGGCCCGGCCGAGCAGGTAGACGCCGGACTCGAGCGGCACGTTGAGCCCGGCGGCCGCACCGTTGAGCACCTTGAGCCAGACGTCGGCCGTTCGGGCCTGCGGCTCGTCGGCGCCCGCACCGCCCGGCCGCGTGGTTTCGACGATCGCCGATCGTCGCTCGCCAACAGGTTTGTTCCTGGTTCGCGCCCGTGGCATAGTGGCTGACACTATGTCGCACGCGCAGCATGCCGAAGTCGCGGGCCTCGATGTCGCGGGCCTCGACCTCGTCGTAGTAGTCGTGGTGTAGCGCGCGCTCGTCCACCGTCCCAGCGTGCGCACGACCTCCCAGGCGGGGGGTCGTTCTGCTTTTCCCGGCGACCCGTCGCCGCGGGGCGGTGGCGAGGAAGGTCGCACCCAGTCCGAGCGAGTCCCACCCAATCCGAGCGAGTCCCACCCAATCCAAGCGAGTCCCACCCAATCCAAGCGAGTACGGAGATCATGGCCATGGCCGAGCAGATGAACGGGGGAAGGGCGCTGATCAGGGCCCTCGAGCTGGAGGGCGTCGACGTGCTGTTCGGCCTGCCCGGCGGCGCGATCCTCCCCGTCTACGACCCGCTCATCGAGTCGCCCATCCGTCACGTGCTCGTGCGGCACGAGCAGGGTGCCGGGCACATGGCCGAGGGCTACGCCCAGGTCACGGGTCGGGTCGGGGTGGCCATGGTCACTTCAGGGCCGGCGGCCACCAACATCGTGACGCCGCTGTGCGACGCCTACATGGACTCGATCCCGATGGTCGTGATCACCGGGCAGGTCCCGTCCTCGGCCATCGGCACCGATGCGTTCCAGGAGTGCGACACGGTCGGCATCACCCGCTCGGTCACCAAGCACAACGAGCTGGTGACCGACCCCGCCGAGATCCCCCGAGCGATCCGCGACGCCTTCTACATCGCCCGCAGCGGCCGCCCCGGACCCGTGCTGGTCGACATCCCGAAAGACATCGTCGACCCGGTGAATCCCGCCTCTGCGATGGAGTGGTACTGGCCCTCCGACGCGGATGTGGCGGCCGGGCTGCCAGGCTACAGCCCGACGACCAAGGGCCACCCGCTGAAGATCCGCGAGGCGGCTGAGCTGCTCGCGCGGGCCGAGAGGCCGGTGCTCTACGTCGGCGGCGGCATCCTCAAGGCGCGCGCCGCCGAGGCACTGCGCGAGCTGGCCGAGCTGACCGGCATCCCCGTGGTGACCACGCTGATGGCCCGCGGGGCGTTCCCCGACGACCACCCTCTGTGCCTCGGTATGCCCGGCATGCACGGGAACTACACGGCGGTCACCGCCATGCAGGAGGCCGACCTCCTCGTGGCGCTGGGCAGCCGGTTCGACGACCGGGTGACCGGTCGGCTCGACGGGTTCGCCCCCGACGCCAAGGTCATCCACGTCGACATCGACCCGGCCGAGCTGGGCAAGGTGCGCCAGGCGACCGTGCCGATCGTGGGCGATTGCCGCCTGGTGATCGAGGAGCTGATCAAGGCGACCCGGACCCAGTTCGAGGCGGGCGCCCGCGCCGACCTCGATCCGTGGCGCAGTCGCATCTCGGGCTGGCAGGAACGCTTCCCGCTGACGTACGCGCCGGCGGAGCCCGGCGAGGGCTACGTCAAGCCCCAGCACGTGATCGAGCGGCTGCGACATTTCGCGCCCGACGACGCCATCGTGTGCTCCGGGGTCGGTCAGCACCAGATGTGGACCAGCCAGTACTGGAAGTTCCGCTACCCCTACACGTGGGTGAACTCGGGCGGGCTCGGCACGATGGGGTTCTCGGTGCCGGCCGCGATCGGCGCCAAGGTGGGCCGCCCCGACCGCATGGTGTGGGCGGTCGACGGCGACGGTTGTTTCCAGATGACCGCCCAGGAGCTGGTCACGGCCACGGTCGAGCGGATCCCGATCAAGGTGGCGATCCTGAACAACGCCTACCTCGGCATGGTCCGCCAATGGCAGGAGATGTTCTACGACGAGCGGTACTCCGAGGTCTACCTGTCGCCCGACATGCCCGACTACGTGAAGTGGGCCGAGGCGATGGGCTGCGTCGCCATGCGCGTCGAGTCCACCGACGAGATCGACCCGGCCATCGAGAAGGCCAACGAGATCGACGACCGGCCGGTCGTGGTCGAGTTCCGCACCGACTCGCGCGAGAAGGTGTTCCCGATGGTCCCTGCCGGCAAGATCAACAGCGAGCTGATGGTCGATCCGAGCCAGGCCGCCGAGCTCGAGCGCGAGCGGGCCCTGCGGAGCGAGCGGTGAGCGCCGCCCGCAGCCCCCAGCTGCACACCCTCGTCGTGCTCGTCGCCAACAAGCCCGGCGTGCTCGCCGGGGTCGCGAGCCTCTTCGCCCGCCGAGCCTTCAACATCCACTCGCTCGTCGTCGCCCCCACCGACGACGCTCGCACCAGCCGGATCACGATCGTCGTCGACGCCGAGTCGGCGCCCATCGAGCAGGTCGTCAAGCAGCTCTACAAGCTGATCCACGTCATCAAGATCAACGAGCTCGCGCCCGGCGAAGCGGTCGAGCGCGAGCTGCTCATGGCGACGGTGAAGGCCGCAGGGGCCGTGAGGAGCCAGGTCGTCGAGCTGGTGCAGATCTTCGACGGGACCGTGCTCAACGTGGGCACCACCGAGATCATGGTGTCGTTGTCGGGCTCGCCCGCGAAGCTCGACGATTTCGAAGAGCTGCTGCGCGGCTTCGGCATCGTCGCGCTGCAACGGACCGGGCGCGTGGCGTTGCCCAAGCTCGACCGTTCCGCCGCCGTCGCCATCCGCGCCGCTGGCTAGCTCGCCGGCCAGCCCTCGGCTGGCCCCTGGCGGGTCCGACCCCGCCGGTCGCGGCCCGCGTTCGACCGGCGGGCCGCGACGCGGCGATACTTTCCACTCCGCAGGTAACCCGTCGTGCTGCCGGCCCGCAGCACATCCGGTCCCGCCAGGGGCGCGACCGGGCCGCCCAGCCAGAGGAGCCAGCCGTCCATGGCGACCATCTACTACGAGAAGGATGCCGACCGCTCGCTGTTGGCCGACCGCAAGGTCGCCGTCATCGGCTACGGCAGCCAGGGCCACGCCCACTCGCTGAACCTGTCCGACTCCGGCATCGACGTGCGGGTCGGTCTGCGCGAGGACTCCTCGTCGGTCGCCAAGGCGCGAGAGGCCGGGCTGCGCGTGCTCGGCATGAGCGAGGCCGCGGCCGAAGCCGACGTCATCATGATGTTGGTGCCCGACACCATGCACAAGGCCATCTTCGAAGAGCACGTCCGGCCCAACCTGGCGGCGGGCAACCTGCTGCTCGTGTCCCACGGCTTCTCGGTTCGCTTCGGCCAGGTCAATGCGCCCGCCGACGTCGACGTCGCCATGGTCGCGCCGAAGGGCCCCGGCCACCTCGTGCGGCGCACCTACGAAGAGGGCGGCGGTGTGCCCTGCCTCGTCGCGGTGTCCCAGGACCCCTCGGGCACGGCGCGCGACGTCGCGCTGGCCTACGCCGACGCCATCGGCGGCACCCGGGCCGGGGTGCTCGAGACCACCTTCGAAGAGGAGACCGAGACCGACCTGTTCGGCGAGCAGGTGGTCCTGTGCGGCGGGCTCACCGCGCTCGTGCAGGCCGGCTACGAGACGCTGGTCGACGCCGGCTACCAGCCCGAGGCCGCCTACTTCGAGTGCCTGCACGAGCTGAAGCTGATCGTCGACCTCATGTACGAGCAGGGGATCTCCGGCATGCGCTACTCGGTGTCGGACACCGCCGAGTTCGGCGACCTGACCCGCGGGCCGCGGGTCATCGACGATCACGTGAAGGCGACGATGCGCCAGATCCTCGACGAGATACGCAGCGGGAAGTTCGCCGAGGAGTGGATCGCCGAGTCCGAAGCCGGCCGCCCGAACTTCAACCGTCTCGAGAAGGCCGGCCACGAGCACCCGATCGAGGTCGTGGGCGAGGAGCTGCGAGCCATGATGCCGTGGATCTCCGCCGGCAAGACCCGCGTCCAGGACGCATCGGGTGGTCAGGGCTGACCTGCCGGCTCCCGGCGGGCCCCAGCGGGGTTGCCAACAAAGTTGACTTGGCCGGTCGGGTTTAGTGGACTGAGCGCGCACATCCGTCGATCCGGGAGTATCCGCCTGTCATGTCCGACGCCTGGGGTTTCGAAACCAAGCAGATCCACGCGGCCCAGCAGCCCGACCCGGCGACGGGTGCCCGAGCGGTCCCGATCTACCAGACGACGGCCTACTCGTTCCGCGACTCGGCCCACGGCGCCGCCCTGTTCGCGCTGCAGGAACTGGGCCACATCTACACCCGCATCATGAACCCGACCCAGCAGGTCTTCGAGCAGCGCGTCGCGCTGCTCGAGGGCGCGCCCGAGACGGTGCCGCCCGGCGTTCCGTCCGGCCTGGCGGTGAGCTCGGGCCAGCAGGCCGAGAGCCTCGCCATCATGACGCTGTGCGAGGCCGGCGACCACGTCGTGGTCAGCTCGTCGCTGTACGGCGGGACCTACAACCTGTTCCACTACACGCTGCCCAAGTTCGGCATCACCGCCGACTTCGTCGAGGACCCCGACGACCTCGCCGAGTGGGAGTCGAAGATCCGCCCCAACACCAAGGCGCTGTACGGCGAGAGCATCGGCAACCCGAAGAACGACATCTTCCCCGTCGATGAAGTGGGCGCGCTCGGCCAGCGCCTCGGGATCCCGTTGATCATCGACAACACGGTGGCGTCGCCCTATCTCATGAACCCGCTCCAGCACGGCGCCAACATCGTCGTGCACTCGGCCACCAAGTTCATCGGCGGGCACGGCACGTCCATCGGCGGCGTGATCGTGGACGGCGCCAACTTCGACTTCGGCGCCAGCGGGCGGTTCCCGAACTTCACGTCCCCCGACCCCAGCTACCACGGGCTCACCTACTGGGACGCGCTCGGCCACGGCTGCTTCATCGTCAAGGCCCGCCTGCAGATGCTGCGCGACCTGGGCGGCTCGGTCAGCCCGTTCAACGCGTTCCTGTTCCTGCAGGGTCTCGAGACGCTGTCGTTGCGCATGGAACGCCACGTCGCCAACGCGCAGCGCGTCGCCGAGTTCCTCGAGGGTCGCGACGAGGTCGAGTCGGTGCAGTACTCGGGGCTCGCTTCCAGCAAGTGGCACGAACGCCAGCAGCGCCTGGCCCCCCGAGGGGGCGGCTCGGTGCCCGCGTTCGTCATCAAGGGCGGGGCCGCGGCCGGCCAGCGCTTCGCCGACTCCCTCGAGCTGTTCTCGAACCTGGCGAACATCGGCGACGTGCGCTCGCTGGTGATCCACCCGGCGTCGACCACCCACAGCCAGCTCTCCGAGGCCGAGCAGCGGGCGACGGGCGTCGAGCCCGGGCTGGTACGCCTGTCGGTCGGCCTCGAGTCGATCGAGGACATCCTCGCCGACCTCGAGGCCGGGTTCCGCGCCGCCAAGGGCTGACCCGCTCCCGCCGAAGGATGGTGTTCGCCGGCCGCCGACTAGGGTGGTGGGCCATGTTGATCGAAGGCACCAAGGCACCCGCCTTCTCGCTGCCCGATCACGAGGGCAACACCGTGTCGCTGAGCGATTTCACGGGCCAGTTCGTCCTCGTGTGGTGGTATCCGAAGGCCTCCACCCCCGGTTGAACGCTCGAAGGTGGTGGGCTCCGTGATCGAGTCCAGGATCTCCGCGCTGCCAACTGCGCCGTTGTCGGGATGAGTTTCGACACCGTCGCCGACCAGAAGAAGTTCGCCGACGAGCAGAACTTCCCGTTCCCGCTGCTGTCCGACACCGAGAAGTCGGCCGGCCAGGCCTACGACACGATCCGTGCCGAGGGCGAGCCCTTCGCCGAGCACGGGATTCCCCGCCGGTACATGTACCTGGTGGACCCGTCCGGCACGATCGTGGGCGCCTGGGACTGGAACGAGGATCGCGACTTCCCGAACCACGTCGTCGCCGTGCTCGACAAGTTGTCCAGCCTCGCCGCCTGACGGCAGGCGTCGCCGCCCGAACGTAGGGGTCGCCGCCCGAACGTAGGGGTCGCCGTTCGCCACGGCTAGCGTGGCGAACGGTGATCCCGATCTCGGATCAGAATCCGACCAGTCGACCCGCGGTGCTCACCGCGGGTCTCGTCGTTGTGTGCATCCTCGCCTTCGTCGGTTTCCAGACGCTCGGGTCGACCGGAGATGTCCGCACCGGGCTCGGCCGGATCGACGGCGGCCTCGCGTTCGACCTCCGCCACGCCGTCATCCCCTGCGAGGTCCTCACCGGCGAACCGTTGAGCTTCGACGAGGTCATCGCCACCTATCGCGACGGCGACGTGGACGCGTGTCGCAGCGTGGACGAAGGCCCCGAGCTCTACCCCTCCAAGCTCGTCTACCTGGCCGCGCTCACGTCGCTGTTCCTGCACGGCGGCTGGGCGCATCTCGGCGGGAACATGCTGTTCCTGTGGATCTTCGGCAACAACATCGAGGACCGGCTCGGGCACGTGCGCTTCGCGCTGTTCTACCTGGCGGGCGGCTTGGTCGCGACGGCCGGACACGTGCTGGCCGAGCCCAGCTCGACCGTCCCGCTGGTCGGCGCGTCCGGCGCCATCGCGGCGGTGATGGGTGCCTACCTGGTGTGGTACCCCCGGGCCCGGGTGCTGACGTTGATCCCACCGATCTTCGTCCTTCCCGTGCGCGCCCAGTGGTTCCTGCTGATCTGGTTCGTCGTCCAGTTCTTCACGTCGCCCACCGCCGGGGTGGCCTGGGTGGCCCACGTCGGCGGCTTCGCGTTCGGCTCCATCGTCGCGTTGATCGTCGGCCGCCCCGACCGGGCTGCGCCGCCGGCGTCGTCACCGCCGTCGCCCTGGGGGGAGGCCCGCCCGTGAGATCGCCGGGCGCGCCGCAACGAGCGGGGGGCCGGTCGCGCGGTGTCGGCCCCTCGGCGGTCAGCCGAGCGCGGCGACGACGTGGTCGATGCAGCGGGTGAGCGCGGCGACGTCGGACGGATCGGTGGCGGGGAACAGCGCGATGCGCAACTGGTTGCGGCCGAGCTTGCGGTACGACTCGGTGTCGACGATGCCGTTGGCGCGCAGCACCTTGGCCACGACGTCCGCGCTGACGGCGCCGTCGAAGTCGATGGTGGCGACGACGGTCGAGCGCTGGGCCGGCTCGCGCACGTAGGGGCTGGCGAAGGACGACGCGTCGGCCCAGCCGTAGATGACGCCGGCCGACTCGTCGCAACGGCCGGCCGCCCAGTCGAGTCCTCCGCTCGCGTTGAGCCAGCGGACCTGCCAGTCGGCGAGGAACAGGGTGGCCAGCGCGGGCGTGTTGTAGGTCTGGTTCGCCCGGGAGTTCTCGAGGGCGATGCCGAGGTCGAGCGACGACGGCACCCAGCGGTCCGAAGCCGCCCGCATGGCGATGCGTTCGACCGCGGCGGGCGAGCACGCCGCGAGCCACAGCCCCCCGTCGGAGGCCAGGCACTTCTGGGGAGCGAAGTAGTACACGTCGACGTCCGCGGGGCTCCAACGCAGCCCTCCGGCCGCCGAGGTGGCGTCGACGACGACGAGTTGGTCGGCGCCCGCGCCGGTGGGGCGCCGCGGCGTCATCGCGACGCCGGTCGAGGTCTCGTTGTGGGTCAGCGCGTACACGTCCACCGAAGGGTCGGCCGCGAGCGCGGGGTGCGAGCCGGGCGCGGCCTCGACGACCACCGGGTCGTCGAGGAAGGGCGCCGCCGCCGCGCACGCCGCGAACTTCGACGAGAACTCGCCGTAGCTGAGGTGCAGGCTGCGCCGGTCGATCAGGCCGAAGCACGCCGCGTCCCAGAACGTCGTCGACCCGCCGTTGGCGAGCAGGACCTCCCACCCTTCGGGCAGCCCGAACAACTCCGCGATGCCGGCTCGCAACGAGCCGACGACGTTCTTCACGGCGGGCTGGCGGTGACTGGTGCCCAGGTAGGTCGGTGCCGCCTCGGCGAGCGCGGCGACGGCCTCGGGGCGCACGCGCGAGGGCCCGCAACCGAAGCGTCCGTCGGAGGGCAGCAGGTCGGCGGGGATCACGATGGGGGGAACGTCCACGTCAGTCATTGTGGTCGCGCCGACGACCGCGCCGGTAGAACCGGGCGCGGTCGTCGGTCACGTCGGCTCGGGCCCAGCTGCGGCCGGCCGCCGACGGCGCGGATCAGTGGTCGGCGATGGCGCCGAGCACGTCGAGACGGGCGGCCCGCCGGGCGGGGCGGATCGATGCCGCCACTCCCAACGCCGCGGCGATCGCCACGATCACGACCAGGCTCGGCACCGGGACGCTGAAGCTCTCGAGCCCCTGGTCCCGCAGCGCCCGGATGAGCACCCAGCCGAAGAACACGCCGATCACCACGCCCTGCACGGCACCGAGCACCGCGGTCAGCACGGCCTCCCAGCGCACCATCGAGCGGCTCTGGGCCCGGGTCATGCCGACCGCCCGCAGCAGGCCGAGCTCGCGGGTGCGTTCGAGCACCGACAGGCGCAGCGTGTTGGCGACCCCGAGCGAGGCGATGACGATGGCCAGGCCCAGCAGGCCGTACACCAGGTTGACGAACTGGTCGATCTGGGCCGCCTGTGACTCGCGGTACTCGTCGCGATCCTGCAGGTCGGCGTCGGGGTAGGCCGCCACCAGCTCGGCCAGGACCGGGCGCACCTCGGCGATGGTGGCGCCGGGGTCGAGGCGGACGAAGACCGACGAGTCGAACTGCGGGTGACCCGTGGCGGCGGCGAGGCTCTGCGAGATGGCGTAGTTCCCGGCCAGCGAGTTCTCCCGGTAGATCCCCACGACCGTGAGCGGTCGCGGGTCGAGACCCGCGAGGTGCACGGTGACCTGGTCGCCGACGCCGACGCCGAGGTCGGCCGCCTTGTCCTCGAACACGAGGATGCCGTGCTCGTCGAGGTCCTCGCCCCGCCCGGCGATCACGCCGACGTCGAACAGCTCGAACGCCGTCGCCGGGTCGACCACCGAGAAGCCGTCGGCGCCGCCGTTGATCTCGCCCACGGCGAAGCGGATGCCCGAGGTGGCCGCCACCCCGTCGACCGCGGCGATGTCGCGGGCGAGGTCGGGGCTGAGGCCGCCGATGCCGAACGAACCGGACTCGATGGCGAAGTCGCCCGTGAACTGGCCGTCGATCGTGTCGCGGATCGACGCCCGCAGGGACGCGCCCAGCACGGTGATGGCACACACCAGCGCGAGGCCCACCGTCAGCGCGGTCGCCGTGTTGGCCGTGCGTTTGGGGTTGCGCAGCGCGTTGCGCACCGCCATCGAACCCGTCGTGCCCCGCAGCGCCCGCACCGGCACCCCGAGCACCGAGATCACCGGCGGCGCGATGACCGGGCCGAGGACGAAGACGCCGACGAAGATGGCGAGCGCGCCGAGCCCCGCAGGCGCCGGAGCGGGCTGGGCCAGGCCCGCGATCACCCCGGCGGCTCCCACCACGAGCGCGACGACGCCCGCGATCGTGCGGAGCTTCGAGCGGTCGGAACGGTCGACCGAGATCTCGCGCAGCGCGGCGAGCGGCGCGACCCGGGAGGCGCGCAGGGCCGGACCGACCGCCGACACGGCGGTCAGGCCGAGCCCGGCGATCATCGACACGACGATCGTGCGGGAGCTGAGCACGAGGCCGTCGGCGGGAAGGTCGACGCCGAGCGCTTCGAGCATCGCCCGCAGACCGCCGGCCGTGAGCACGCCGGCGACGATGCCGGCCGCCGAGGCGAGGAGGCCGACCACGACCGCTTCGAGCACGACGGTGCCGATCACCTGGCCTCGACCGGCGCCGATGGCGCGCAGGAGCGCCGTCTCGCGGGTGCGCTGTGCCACCAGGATCGCGAACGTGTTGTAGACGATGAAGCCGGCCACCACGAGACCCACCAGGGCGAAGGCGAGCAGGAACGCGTCGAAGAAGCGCAGGCCGTCGCGGATGGCGTTCTGGTCCTCGGCGGTGATCTCGGCGCCGGTGAGCACCTCGACGTCGCCCTGGCCCTCGAGGGTCGTCTGGAGCCGCTCGACCAGCTGCTGCTGGTCGACCCCGTCGACGGCGGCCACGGTGATGGCGTCCAGCTGGCCGGGTTGGGCGAGAAGTCGCTGAGCGGTTGCGAGGTCGA
>Ga0224505_10002500_pt1 | contig 10755 bp, 8 predicted proteins | sample SF_Jan12_sed_USG_FD_169102 | JGI IMG/M metagenome (GOLD analysis project Ga0224505, IMG submission 169102) | Sediment microbial communities from San Francisco Bay, California, United States - SF_Jan12_sed_USGS_4_1 | ecosystem: Environmental > Aquatic > Marine > Sediment | place: USA: California...
ATGATTCCGCATTACTCAATAGCGATCCTGCCAAGCTCGAGGGCCGAGATCGACGATGTGCGTGTCCGCGAACTGGCCGATGGAATCACGGGGCGCAGAAGCGCGAGATCGAGGACATGAACTGGTTGATCGACGACATCTCCGAGAACGGCAAGGCGACGACCCAGGCGGAGGCCGAGGCGCGGCCGGTGCCCGAGTTCACGGCCGACGACTACGACGACTGAACGGCACCTTGTTCGATGACGTGGCATCGGTGCGGATCGGTGCAGTCGGTGTGGTCGAGCGATCCCGCCCGCTCGGCGAGCGATGCGAGGTTGACCCGTGTCGTTCGGAGCTGGGCGATGTGCGCGTCGAGGTCGGCGAGGTGGCGGCGGAGCAGTTCGATGGTGTGTTCGCAGGTGGACTGTCCGGCGGTCTTCAGCTCGACGAGTGATTGGATCTCGGTCAGGGTGAGTCCGCTGGATTGGGCTTCCTTGATGAACTGGAGTCGCTCAATTGCGTCGGGCCGGTAGTCGCGATAGCCGGATGAGGTTCGGTCGGGTTCGGGGAGCAGTCCGATCGATTCGTAGTACCGGATCGTCTTCGTGGTGACGCCGGTTCGCTGTGAGAGTTCGCCGATGCGCATCACACTGCCCTCATCGCAGCAGGCTCGTCCGTGGCGGCAGTCGCTTCGCCGGTGAGGTCGGCTGGGCGGAGGTCGAGCCGTCGCAGGAGTTGGGCGTTGGCGGCGACGATGATCGTCGACATGCTCATCGCGATAGCAGCGGCAGCGGGTGGCATGACGATCCCGGCGAACTCGAACGCACCGGCGGCGATCGGGATCGCCACGAGGTTGTAGGCGGTCGCCCAGATCAGGTTTTGGATCATCTTGCGGTAGCTAGCGCGGGACAGGTCGATCACGCCGGTGACGCTGCGGGGGTCGCTCGATGCGAGCACAACGCCGGCGGATTCGATCGCGACGTCGGTGCCGGCACCGATCGCGATGCCGACGTCCGCGCGGGCGAGCGCGGGTGCGTCATTGACGCCGTCGCCGACCATCGCGACCCGGTCACCGCGTGCCTGGAGCGTGGCAACCTGGGCGTCCTTGTCTTCGGGGAGGACCTCGGCGAACACTTCGTCGATGCCGAGTTCGGTGGCGACTGTGTCGGCGACCTGGCGGGCGTCGCCGGTGATCATCGCGACCCGAACACCGCGACCGTGGAGGTCGTCGACTGCGACCTGTGACTCGGGGCGGATTTCGTCGGCCTGCGTCAGCGCGCCGACCACGGCGCCGTCGGCGACGACGTACAGCACCGATCCGCCGGCGGAGCGCCAGCGATCCGCGACCTCGACGAGTTCGTCGGGCTCGACGAGGTCGAGGTGGTCGAGGAGCGCCGGCCCGCCGACCGCGACGCTGGTGCCGCCGACGTCAGCGGTCACGCCGCGTCCGGTGATCGCCTCGAACCCGGTCATCGCGGCGAGGTCGAGGTTCCGATCGAGGGCGGCGTCGACGATCGCCCGCGCGACAGGGTGTTCGCTGTCGCCTTCGGCGGCGGCCGCCCACGCCAGAACCGCGTTCGCGTCGTGACCATCGACGGCAACGTGATCGGTGACGGCGTGGTTGCCTCGGGTCAGTGTGCCGGTCTTGTCGAACAGCACGATGTCGACCGTGCGCATCCGTTCGAGCGCCCGACGGTCCTTCACCAGGATCCCCGCCCGAGCTGCCGACGCCGTCGAGATCGAGATCACCAACGGGATCGCGAGCCCGAGCGCGTGCGGGCACGCGATCACGAGCACCGTCACGGTGCGGATCACCCCTTCGGACGGTTCGCCGAGTAGCGACCACACGAACATCGTGACCACCGCCGAACCAGCGGCGACATAGAACAGCGCAGCGGCAGCACGATCGGCGAGGGCTTGGGTGCGGGACTGGGATGACTGTGCGTCACCCACGAGACGTTGGATGCCGGCCAGTGCGGTGTCATCGCCGACCGCGTCGACACGCACACGGACCGAGGAATCCGTCGACACCGTGCCCGCTACGACCCGTTCGCCGTCGTGGCGGTGCACTGGCCGTGACTCGCCGGTGATCATCGACTCGTCGAAACGAGCATCACCGTCGACAATCTCACCGTCGGCCGGCACCCGGCCACCCGGACGAACCAACACGACATCGCCGACCACGAGAGCGGCGATCGGCACCGACTCGACATCGCCACCGTCGCCGGCAACCCGCTCGGCGGTGTCGGGCAACAACTCGGCGAGCGCGGCCAGCGCGCCCTGCGCCTGCCCGATCGCCTTCATTTCCTGCCAATGACCGAGCAGCATCACCACGATCAACGCCGCCAACTCCCACCAGAAGTTCAGATCCCCGACATCCAGCGACGACGCCAGCGACGACACGTACGCCACGGTGATCGCCAACGCGATCAACAGCATCATCCCTGGCCGCCGATCACGGAGCTCCGCCACCGCACCCTTCAGGAACGGTTGTCCACCCCACAGGTAGATGACCGTGCCGATGACCGGAGCCGGCCAGGCCGCCCACGCACCGTCAATCGAATACCCGAACCACTCCTGGATCTGCTCGGAGAACACCAACACCGGCACCGCCAGCACGAGGTTCCACCAGAACAATCGACGGAACATCTCCGGGTCATGTCCCGCGTGCTTGTCGTGGCCCCCGTGACCGTGCTCTTGCCCGTGGTCGTGATCCATCGATGGTGGGTCGGAGTGTTTCGATGCGTGCCCGGCCCGATGCTTCGTGGACTCGTGCGTTGCGTGTCGCGTCTTCATGATCTACTTGTACACCTTCCAGTCAACTGGAAGGTCAAGCATCACTCTGATGAAGCGTTCAGGTGCTCGATGCGACGAGTACTGCGGTGATGACGATCACCGCAACCATGACGACCGACTCGATCAGCAGTGACACCCTGAGGTGGGCCGCGAGCTCCGGGTCGTGAGGCCGCGCCTCGAGCGCCGGACGCAGCGCGAAGTGGTTGTAGCCACCGAGTCCGGCCACGACAGCGACGGCGCCGATCTTGACGAGCAGCACTTGGCCCCAGTCGGTCGAGAACAGGTCACCGGGCGAATCGAGCACCATCCACGCCATCACCACACCGGCGACGCTGAGCGCAGCCAGCGAGACAGCGGCGATGGTCGAGAACCGGATGACCATCGCTGCGAGGTCGGCGTCGGCGTGGCGCCGTCTGCGCATCCACGCCGCCAACGTCATCGCGATCACTCCGCCGACCCACAACGACGCCGACGTGACGTGTACGAGGTTGACGGCGGCATGCACGATCCACGGTCCGCGACTGACGGTGTGGCCATCGAACCAGAAGGCACCGAGCGCCAGCACGATCCCCACGCCTCCCGCCGTTGCGGTGGCGTCCGGCACCCACCGGAACTGCTCCCGACGCGCCGCCGGGTTGGCGGCGGTGCTGCGCTCTGGCCGCACGCCGGTGGCGACGTCGGCCGCCACCGCAGCAGACAACGAGCGCTGTTGCCCCACGATCTTGCCCGCCGCGGACGCGAAACCGACGTACACGAGAAGACCACCCGCCATGGTCAACAACGCAGCGCCGCCAGGTTTGCTCGTGGCAGTGTCAGACAGGGATCCCGACAGGGTCTCGTCGAGTGTTGCCAGCGCGGTGACGCCGCCGGCGATCAGGCCGAGACCGGCGAGCCGGACCCATCCCAGCAGTCGCTCGATGTCATCACGGTGCCCCCGGATCACCCACGCCAGCGCGGCCATGACCCCGACCGCGAACACCGTTGCGCCCATTGTCAACGTTCGAGCGAACCGACCAACGATCGGGCCCGGCGCGTCGTCGCTCATCATGAACTCGTGCATCGACATGGTCGAGTGGTCGACGGGCACCGTCGTGGAAGGTGACGTCACCGAATCGGCAGCCGCAGGTGTCGACGTGCCAGATACCGAGGGGCTCGTGGCGGATGCCGAAGGTGTCTCAACCGTGAACTGGAAGGCTCCTTGGATCGGGTGGGCGTCACCAGCCTGAACCTCCCAACGGAACCCGTAGGTTCCGGCTTCGAGGGCAGGGTCGAACGACACCACGAACGCCGTCCCGTCGGTCGGGTCGACCGCCTGAGGGATTCGAACCGTGCCGTCCGGTTCGAGCAACCGGAATCCGTCGCCGGACTCGACCGCCGGGTTGGTGAACTCGACCGTGATCGACGAAAGTGGACCGTCGACCGTGGCTCCGTCAGCCGGGACCGAGGCGACGAAATCGGTGTGCGCCGACACCGAGGCCGACCACCCGAACGTCACGAGCACCACGAGACACACCGCTCCGAAGGCGCGACGCGCCAGAACAAGGCTCGGGTGTTTCGTCATGGAACTGACACACTACCGAGCCGGTGTACTCACAGCGACGCAGGGTCGTCGTGGCAAGGTTTCCGATCACCCACCGATCCGGGTGCGGGAGGTCTCGTCGACCGTCCCGCACCCGGTGCAGCGGTCAGACGTCGATGTCCAGCTTCATGCCTGCTTCCCAGTGACCGGGTTCGTGACAGCCGATCATCGTCGACGCAGCGTCGAAGGTGTGCGTCATCTCGATCGACTCGCCGGGCTCGACGATCACCGAGTGCAGCTCGGTCATCTGCTCGTGGGGCGTCGATCCCATGTCCATCGCGTCATGAGACCCGCCCATCTCCGCCATCTCGACATGATGTGCTTCCTGCTCGGCGAGATCGCCGAACACTGCCTCGTGGCGGACGGCGCCGTCGTTGCGGAACACGAACGTGACTGTTTCGCCCGCGGCGACATCGATCTCGTTCGGGCTGAAGGCCATGTCGGTCATCGCGACTTCGATGGTTCGTGGTTGGTCGCCGGGGACGCCGGCGGTGTCGTCACCGTCGGAACCGCACGCGGTGAAGATGACCGCGGACGCGGCCAAGAACGCGATTGTTCGCTTCATGTGATGTTCTCCTGAGTCGTTGTGAGTTGGTTCGAGCTGAGTTGATGTGCAAACTGAGGAGAAACGCGGCACTGGCGGCTCGGGCCCAGTCACACAGTCCGGCGGCGCCGTCGTCAGACGGGTGCCGGCCAGACGGACGTCGGTCGGGACGACCAAGTCGGGAACGCGGAGTTGCACCGACGTCACGCATGCCATCCCCGGGTGCGCCTGGCCGCTCGACGATCCAGGCTCACCGTCGGAACGGCCCGAGGACTCAGCGGCGTCAGCGTCTGTCGGTGCATCGTGTCGACCATGATCGGTATCCGAATGCTCGGCTCGGATATCGGGGGCCGCGATGTGAGCGCTATGTCCTGCCGCCATGCTCGTCGCACAGGACATCGCTCCGAAGAACACACCGAGCGTGATGGCGACCGGCAACACCCATCGCCCGGCCCGACGACGCATTGCTCCGCGGACGGCCATCACGCGACGCAACCCGAAAGTTGTCGGCGTCGCGACCGGCGTGTCCATCAGCCGGAACGCTAACCGGAGCGATCGTCGATCGTGTCGCGGCGCAGCACGACCACACTTGCCCTTGCGATGTATCAGCTGCACCACACGGTCATGTTCGCAGCCGAACTCCTCCGCTGATTCTCATGCCACCAGGCGATCAGCTCGCGACCCGAGCTGACCACGAGCGTGGACTCGTCGACTCCGACCGGAGTGGGTGCTGAAGGTGTCCGAAGCGGCGATACTGATGTCCGTGAATCGGGTCGGGGCCGCACGATGCCTGCTGGCGGCGGTGCTGTTCGGAGCCAGTGCCCCGCTCGCTTCCGAGTTGGCAGGCACGATTCCGGCATTCACCCTCGCCGGGCTGCTGTACCTCGGCGCAGCGTTCGCGGCGGCACCGACCACGATCCGTCGGCCACCGACCGCACGTGCGCTCCGGACCGAGTGGCGTCCCGCTGCTGCTGCTGTGGTCGTCGGTGGGGCAGTCGGGCCGGTGTTACTGGTCGCCGGGCTGGCGCGAACGAGCGCGGCGACCGCGTCGATCTTGCTGAACGCCGAACTCGCCGCGACGGTGGTGCTCGCCGCGCTCGTGTTCCGTGAGCACCTCGGCGCACGGTTGTGGTGGAGTGCAGGTCTGATCACCTTCGCGGGTGCGCTCTTGGCCTGGCAGCCTGGAGCGCGCCTCGACATCGGAGCCGTGCTGATCATCGCGGCGTGCGTGGCGTGGGGGTTCGACAACGGCGTCACCGCCACCATCGAACAACTCGCCCCCGAACACGTCGTCATGCTCAAAGGAATCATCGCGGGCGGCGCCAACCTCGCGATCGGCCTGCTCGTCGCTGGTTGGGGTGATGGCACCACGCAGTGGGACGTGCTCGCAGCCCTCGCGATCGGCGCTGCGGGCTATGGCCTGTCGATCACGCTGTGGGTCAAGGGCGCACGAGACCTCGGTGCCGCCCGAGGCCAGGTCATCTTCGCCACGGCCCCATTCATCGGGGCGCTGATCGCATGGACCGTCCTCGGCGATGACGTCACGGCCATCGAACTGGTCGCCGCCGCCATCGCCGCACTTGGCGTTGCCGTGTCGCTGCGGTCGGCTCACGATCACACCCACCGCCATCACGACATCGTCCACGAGCACGAACACGAACACGACGCCGACAGCGACGACCTCCACCATGACCACGCCCACGCCGATGGATTCCGCGGCCGCCACACGCACCGACACGAGCACCGCCCACTCGCGCACTCTCACCCGCACGTCCCCGACCTCCACCACCGTCACGAACACTGACGGCCATCGGACGCGACACCCAAAGTGGACGGACAACTCGCACACCTCAGGGTGATTCGACCTCGCCGCCCGCGATCGATCAGGCGAACGACTCTCGACACCGAACCCGCATGAGCTGCGCCGCACCGACCGTGTCATCGAGATACCGTTGGTCCAGATGACGACTCGTCGGCGCCGATTCCTCAACCGTCTCGTCAACACGGCGTTCGCCGCGCTCGTCGTGACATCCGCTGCGGCATGTGCGAGCTCCGAGACCGATGAAGCAACCGTCGCCAATGCCCAAGACACGGTGTCGCCGGCAGGCGGCACAGAACTCGCCGGGAAACAGTTCGACGTCTACCGAGATCCTGGTTGAGGCTGCTGCTCATCGTGGGTCGTGTACCTGCAAACGCACGGAGCGACCGTCGAGGTCACCGATGACGCGGAGCGCGCCATGTTCCGAGCCGAGCGTGGCGTCCCCGATGAAGCGGCCTCGTGCCACACCGCAGTCATCGAGGGCTACACCCTCGAAGGGCACATACCGGTCGAGGCCATCGCACGGTTGCTCGCCGACCGACCCGACGCTGTCGGGCTCGCACTCCCCGGCATGCCCGCCGATTCTCCCGGCATGGGCGGCGACACAGCCAGCTGGAGACGTCAACCCGTCATGCTGATCGGTGCCGACGGAGGCCTCACCGACTACGACTACTGACCCGACACGGACGTTCGACTTCGTGATCGGGTGAGGTCTCGTCCAGCAGGGTCCCGCTCAGCTCTCGAGGTCGACGTCGTCGGGAAGCAGGCCGCGTTCGTGACGAGGGTGGGTCTCGTACATGCGCACCATCACCACGATGCCCGATGCAGCAGTCAGCCCGGCGATAGCCCAGATGGCGACGCTGATGTCGAATGCGTCGGCCAGTGCACCGGCGAGAAGGGCGCCGACGGCGAAGCCTCCGTCACGCCAGAGCCGGTAGATGCCGACCGATCGGGCCCGCCAACTCGGGTGAGCGACATCGCCGATCGCAGCGAGCAACGTCGGGTACACCATCGCGGTGCCGGCACCGATCAGCACCGCCGCAAGCGCCCAGACGGCGAAGCCCTCCGTCGCGGCGAACAGACCGAGCGCGACCGCTTGAACGAACATGCCGCCGGCGATCAGGGGCTTGCGACCGACGCGGTCCGACAGTCCACCGGTGATGAGTTGACCAACGCCCCACACAGCCGGGTAGAGGGCGGCGAGGATGCCGATGCGGGCCACCGACAGCCCGGCCGCAGCGAAGTACAACGGGAGCAACCCCCAGGCGAGCCCGTCGTTGAGGTTGTTGACGAGGCCGGCCTGAGATGCAGACGACAACGCCTTTTCGCGGAACGAAGTGAGGACGAAGATCTTGCCGGTGGTCAGGTCGCCGTGGAGGTGATCGGCGCTGGCGGTGTGGGTGGCGGCTTCGTGGAGTGCGTGGTCGCGTGTCTCACGAACGAAAAGCGTCGAGATGCCCAGGCCGAGCGCGGCGTAGGCGATGCCGAGGTAGAACGGCTCGGGGCGCAGCCCGTGGCGCGAGGCGATGAACCCGGTGGCGAGGGCGGTGAGCGCGACGGCGCCGTAACCGGCGGCCTCGTTGAAGCCCATCGCGAGGCCTCGCTTGGCGGGGCCGACCAAGTCGATCTTCATGATCACCGTGGTCGACCAGGTCAGACCCTGGTTCACACCCAACAGCACGTTGGCGAAGATGACCCACCCCCATGTCGGCGCCCAGATGAGCAGGAGCGGCACCGGGATCGCAAAGATCCAGCCGGCGACGAGCACCGGTTGGCGGCCGAAGCGGTCCGACAAGGTGCCGGCGAAGAAGTTCGTGGCCGCCTTCACGACCCCGAACGCAGCGATGAACGTGAGCGTGCTCGAGAAGGCAGTGAGGCCGAACTCCTCCTCGGCCAACAGCGGCAGAACGGTGCGTTCCTGGCCGATCATCCCGCCGACCAGCGCGTTGACGCCGACCAGCAACATGAACTGAGCGAGGTTCTCCCGCAACCCGAGCCGGATCGGCTCCGACGAGCGCGCCGGCCGCATCGCGCTGGTCATAGCTTGAGCACCAACGGTCGGCTGGTCGCAACCGACCAGGAAACGGGGCCACCGTCGAGAACCACGACGTCTGGGTAGCCGCGGGCGACGAGCAGACTGGCACGGTTCATCGCTCGCTCACCATGACCGCACATCACCGTCAACGGCTCAGCGCCGAGCGCACCACAGGACCTGGCCGCCCCGATCTCGTCCAGGCTCAACCGTCACTGGACTCTCTGAGCACGTCGATTCGCCGGCGATAATCGTCGGCGTCGATCTCACCACGAGCAAGTCGCTCAGCGAGGATCTCATGGGCGGACGATCGCTGAGTCGTGTTCCCCGCAGCAGGTGAGGTCACCGACGGCGCATGATGGTTGTGCCGCACCAAGGTGATTCCGAGCCAGATCAAGCCGCCCCAGAAGGCGATCATCATGATCAGCATCAAGAACCACCAGCCGCCGCCATCGCCCATTCCGTCGTGCCATCGGCCGTCATGCATGGTGCACCTCGTCTCGGTTCTCTGCACCAACCCTACGTCCGACACGACCTCGGTCATCACTTTCGAGCGGTGACACAAGCGATCACGTGTGGTCCCGCGTCTTGGGAGCGTCAACCGCCCTTCTCACCACGGAAGCGAGGTCGACGAGAAGGCTCTCCTAGCTGCAGGGGTTGTGGACATCAAGGTGTCGATCTGGGAACGCCAGATCTGTCGCTCGGCGCTACCTCACCCACCGAGGCCGAAAGCGACGATCTCATCTGCGCAGCGCAGGATCTCCAGTCGGCGTCGACAGACGGTAGATGTGACCAACCGACGAAGAAGCCGGCGAGGTCGTCGCTTCGAAGTCCCACGGTGCCCGAAGACAAGATCACAGCGCCCATTCACCGATTCTCAAAGGCACAACGGGGAAGCACTGAAAGTGCCGGTCGAGGGCACTCGATAACACCGCCCCGTAACCCGGTGGCGCCGCAGGGACTCGCGCCGCATCGCGGCCCAAGCCGCACGCTGCATAATCCCGGCGGCCAATGCCGAACCGGCGACTGTCGGTGATCGCGGTGTGGCCCCGGGATGCTCGCGTGCATGCGGTCGATCGATTCACCGGTCGGAGGTGCCGATCCAGAGCGGCTATCGCTGGGGCGCGACCGGCTCGACATCACTCGTGAACAACCCGTCGTGTGGGCATGATGATCGAGCCCCTCGCACGTTCGGTGCACCCGACAACATCCTCACTGCCAGTTCCCGATTGGGTCGAATCGGATCTTGACGGAGGCCAACTTCCAAGGGTAGAAATCTGCGAGAGGCGAGCCGCTTGTGTTGGGGAACTCTGAAGGCTCACGCCACGGCGGCTCCGTGCCTCGCGACCGCTTCGACTCGTTCGTTGCCGCCCCAGGGTCGTCGCGGCCGATCCGAATGGAGCCCATCATGCTTCGGAACAAGTGGTTCTTGTTCCTGGTGCCCCTCTTGGTTGTCGGGTCGTGTTCATCGTCAGAATCAGCTCAGACGTCTCGCGACACCACTGCGTCGATCTCGGCGGCGTCTACAACTGCGGTTCAAACATCAACGACCGTGGAAGCCGAACGCGACCGCATCGCATTCGTGCGCTGGGCACCCGGCGAAGACCGCAGCCAGGAACCACTGATGTGGACAAGCAACATCGACGGAAGCAATGCCCGACCCGTCGGCGACGAGCGCGGTTGGTACATGGAATGGAGTTCTGACCACGACCATCTCGTCTTCGACCGTGCCGCCGACGACGGCACCAATCAGATCTGGATCGTCCGGGCTGATGGCACCGATCTCCGGCAACTCACCGCCGGGTCGGGGTTCAACGGCGACGCGGACATCTCGCCGGACGACGAGACGATGGTCTTCTCCCGCTCGAGTACCGACCCGGATCAGGGAGGCAGTGGGACCCTGTGGATGATGAACGCGGACGGCGGCGATCCACGACCGCTGATGGAGCCAGGCAACGACGAGACGAATGACTGGGAGCCCTCGTTTTCGCCGGACGGCTCGCAGA
>Ga0224505_10002501_pt1 | contig 10753 bp, 10 predicted proteins | sample SF_Jan12_sed_USG_FD_169102 | JGI IMG/M metagenome (GOLD analysis project Ga0224505, IMG submission 169102) | Sediment microbial communities from San Francisco Bay, California, United States - SF_Jan12_sed_USGS_4_1 | ecosystem: Environmental > Aquatic > Marine > Sediment | place: USA: California...
AAGTCGTGGCTGGAGCGGCTGGGCCTCGGTGAATGGACCCTGCGGAAGGTGAGCGACCTGTCCAAGGGCATGCAGCAGAAAGTCCAGTTCGCCGGCGCGCTGCAGCATGAGCCCGAGCTGGTGATCCTCGACGAGCCGTTCAGCGGGCTCGACCCGGTCAACAGCCAGGTGATGCGAGACGTCGTGGTGGATGTGGCACGGAGCGGCCGTACCGTGCTGTTCTCGACCCACATCATGGAGCACGCCGAGAAGATGTGCGATGGCGTGGTGATCATCGCCCGGGGCGAGAAGGTGGTTGACGGCCCGCTGGCCCGGATCAAGCGCGAGTTCGGCAAGAGCCACGTCGCCCTGGTGTTCTCGCGGAATCAGGTCGCTGCCGAGCGGGTGCTGGCCGACCGGAATCTGGTGGCTCACGCCGACGATGCCGGGGCCTCGGCCGAGGTCGAGCTGGCCACCGGCGCCGAGCCGGACAGTCTGTTGCGGGCGCTGGTGGAGGCGGATGTCGGGCTGTCCCGGTTCGAGGTGGTCGAGCCGTCGCTCCAGTCCATCTTCATCGCCAAGGTGGGTGATGCGGCCCAGCCCGCCATGCGGCAGGAGGCCTGAGTGAACAAGATCCTGGCCGTCATCCGGCGCGAATTCATCGAGCGGGTGCGCACCAAGTCGTTCCTGCTCGGGACCTTCCTCCTGCCGCTGATGATCGGGCTGTTCGGCTATCTCCCCCACTTGCTGTTGACGCGAGAGACGAACACGCGCGGAGTGGTGGTGATCAACGCGGTGGAAGGTGACGCTGCGGACCGGGTGGCGGAGGGAGTGGTCAAGGCGCTGCTTGCCTCCCGGGTCGGCGAGGGCGAGCTGGCCCGTTCCCGATTCACGGTGACCCTGCTCCCGGCCGACGGGCGCATGGAAGAGCTTCGGGATTCGATCATCCGGACCATCGGACGCCGCCAAGGTCCTCCCGGCGCTCCCGACGGCGTGCTCATTCTCACCGAGGCCTCCGTTACCGAGGGGAAGGTCTCCTACCTCGGCTCCAACGTCACCAGTATCGGTGACATGAAGGTGCTGGGGGGGGTGCTGGGTCCGGTGCTGAGTGAGGAGCGGCTGCTTCGCGCCAACGCCGATTCGGCGATTCTAAGAGCTTCGATGATCAAGCTTGTTCTCGATGCCAACAAGGTGACCGAGGGCAGGCTGACAGGGCAAGACACGGAATCGTCGTTTGCCCTGGCATATGGCGTGAGCCTCATCATGTACATCACTCTGCTGCTCTACGGCATACAGGTCATGACCGCGGTGGTGGAGGAGAAGTCGAACCGGATCGTCGAAGTCCTGATCTCAAGCCTCACCCCCTTCCAGCTCCTGTTGGGCAAGATCATCGGGGTGGGCGCCGTTGGGTTGGTGCAGCTCGGGATCTGGGGTGCCTCCAGCTTCTATCTGACGTCGATGTTTGGATCGCGGGCCTCGGGGATGGAGAACCTGGCGGCGGAGGGCACCGCCCGGAGCTTCACCATGCCAGAGGTCCCGGTCGAGCTGGTCGGTGTCGTCCTGCTCTTCTTCCTGCTGGGGTTCTTCCTCTACTCGGCGCTCTACGCCGCGATCGGGTCGATGTGTACCACGACCCAGGAGGCCCAGCAGGCGAACACGCCGGTGACGATGATGATCGCGGTCGGGATGATCTCCATCTTCGGCCTCATCAACGAACCCTCCGGTACCATGGCCCGGGTCATGACGTTCATCCCATTCTTCACCCCAATCGTCATGCCGGTCAGGTATGCCATCGCGCCGATGGGAGCGCTGGAAGTTCTCCTCGCCGCACTTGACGTCGTCCTGAGCCTGCTGGCGGTTACCTGGCTCGCGGGACGGATCTACCGGGTGGGAATCCTGTCCTACGGCAAGAAGCCCAGCGTCAAGGAACTCTGGGGGTGGGTGCGGACCCGCTAGCGCGGTGACGCGTCGATGAACCTGGCGTCCCGGGGTCTGCTCGCCGCGCTCGTCCTGATGCCCTCGTTCGCCGCCAGTCAGGCCGATTCGCTTTCGTCGCTCGCGCGCTCCAGCTACAGGGAGGCCGTGGCCGCGGGGCGGGGCGGCGACGTCGCGCTCGCGCGGGAGAAGTTCGTCGATGCCGCGACGCTGTGGCCGGCGCAGGCTGCCTATCTCCACGCGGCGGCATCCGCCTCCGCCCGTCTGGGTGACACTGCTGCCGTCGTGCGGTGGCTCGGCAGGGTCGCCGACCTCGGGCAGTGGCGCGAGGTGCGTGGCGACGACGATTTCGCCTCGGTCCTCGGCGCGGCGGACATCGAGGCCGCCATCGCGCGTCTGGAGGCCAATCGCCTGCCGCTGGCGCGGAGCCGGATCGCGTTCACCCTTCCCGATTCCACGTTCTTCGCCGAGGGGATCGATGTGGATCCGCTCCGGCGAGAGTGGTTCGTGGGGAGCATCCGCCACGGGCGGATCCTCCGGATCGATCAGTCGGGCCGCGCACGACCCTTCGCGAGCGGTACCGTGCTCGACGCCGTGTTCGGTGTCCGCGTCGACCCGACTCGCCGCCGGCTCTGGGTGACGACCCGTGCGACACCGCTTCAGGGGGGATTCCAGCCCGACACCCGCGGGGGGTCCTCCATCGTGGTCTTCTCGCTGGACGACGAATCAGTGCTCGCCCGCCTGGTATTGCCCGACAACGGCGCCACGCACACCCTGGGCGACCTCGCCATTGCGCCTGACGGGAGTGCGTACATCACTGACAGCGAGCAGCCGGTGCTCTTCCGCGCCCAGTATGAGGCAGCGCATGGCATCGCGGCCGAGCCGTGGCTCGAACACCGGCTGTTCCGCTCACTGCAGGGCGTGGCACTCGCGGACGATGGGAAGACCGCGTCTCTCGCCGACTACAGCCACGGGATTCTCGCGCTCGATCTGGCCACCCGCGCCGTTCGGGAAATCCCGGCTCCTGCGGGTGTCTCGACGCTGGGGATCGACGGCCTGATTTTCTGGCGTGGCTCCCTGGTTGGCATCCAGAACGGGTCCTCGCCACCGCGGGTTGTCCGCCTGACGCTTTCACCCAAGGCCGACGCGGTGGATCGACTGGACGTCATCGACCGAAACCTCCCCGTCGCCGACGAGCCTACCACCGCCACCCGGCTGGAGGACCGGCTCTACTACATCGGCAACAGCCACTGGCCGCTCTACCAGGACGACGGAAGGCCCAAGGCTGGCGCGGTGTTCGCGCCGACTGCGGTGATGGAACTGATTCTGACGCCGTAAGGTCACGCCCACTTCCTCTTCTCCGCTCCTGTTGTAGCTTCGCCCACATGGATCAGTACGACGTCATTGTCATCGGAGGCGGGCACGCAGGCGTCGAGGCGGCAAGCGCCTCTGCGCGGGTCGGCGCGCGCACCCTGCTCGTGACGCAGAACCTCGAAACCATCGGGCAGATGTCGTGCAACCCGGCCATCGGTGGAATCGCCAAGGGCACCGTGGTGCGCGAGGTTGATGCGCTCGGCGGCGTGATGGGGCGTGCCACTGACCGGGCGATGATCCAGTTCCGGATGCTCAATCGGTCGAAAGGCCCGGCGGTCTGGTCGCCGCGCGCGCAGTGCGATCGTGGTCTCTACCGGCGGGCGGTCCGGTCGCTGCTCGAGCGCCAGCCCAGGCTCGAGTTCGCCCAGGGAACCGTGGCGGGATTGATCGTGCGTGGTGCGGCCGTAGAGGGCGTCACGCTGCGTGAAGGACGTTCGTTCGGGGCCAGGGCTGTCGTGGTCACGACGGGAACCTTCCTGCGGGGAGAGATCCATCTCGGTCTGTCCACCCGGATTGGAGCGGGGCGAGCCGGTGATCCAGCAGCTCTAGAACTATCTCAAGTGCTTATCAACAATGGACTTACAATAGAACGATTCAAGACCGGGACCCCCCCGCGTATCGATGGACGTACGGTGGACCTAGGCAGGTTCCAGCGGCAGGATGGTGAGCTTGACGGATATCGCTTCTCGTTTCACGAGCGCGCTCCGTCCCTGCCGCAGCTGCCCTGCTACCTGGGCTGGGCGGGCCCTGAGGTGAAGCGGATCGTCGAGGGCAACCTCCACCAGTCGGCGCTCTATGGTGGCGCCATCACCGGTCGGGGCCCGCGATACTGCCCCTCGGTCGAGGACAAGATCGTGAAGTTCCCCGACGCCGAACGACATCAGCTGTTCCTCGAGCCCGAGGGTCTCGAAACGACCGAGCTCTATGTCAACGGCCTCTCGACGTCCCTCCCCGCAGGAGTGCAGGAGGAGATGCTGCGGGCCGTGGCAGGCCTTGAATCGGTGCGGATGACGCGGGCTGGCTACGCCATCGAGTATGACTATGTGGTTCCTACGCAGCTCCTCCCCTCGATGGAGACCAGGGTAGTGGCGGGGCTGTTCCTGGCGGGACAGATCAATGGAACGACAGGGTATGAGGAAGCCGCCGGACAGGGCGTGATCGCGGGCGTCAACGCGGGGCTCCGTGCGCGGGGCGAGGAACCGGTCGTCCTCCGCCGTGACGAGGCGATGATCGGGGTGCTGGTGGACGACCTGGTCACTCGCGGGGTGGACGAGCCCTATCGGCTCTTCACCTCGCGGGCGGAATACCGCCTGTTACTCCGCCAGGACAATGCGTTGCGGCGCCTGCTGGCGCATGCCAGGCGCCTCGGCCTGCTCTCAACCGGAGAGCTTGACAGCGCGGAGCGCCGGCTGCAGGCGGAGGAGGGAGTCATGCGGCAGGCCGAGGACACGCCCGTCTCCCCCGCCGCGGCGAACCCCATTCTCAGCTCCTCGCGATCGGAGCCGATCACCGAGCCAACTCGAGTGGCGCAGCTGGTCCGCCGCCCCGGTGTCGGACTCGCCGCGCTGCTCGCTTCGGCCGGATGGGACGGAACGATCGAAAGCGCCGAGTGGGCGGAAATCGAGATCAAGTACGCGGGATACCTCCAGCGGGAGCGGGACCGGGCCGCCCAGCTTGCCGGCATGGACCAGTTCCAGCTCGACGACAACCTCCCCTACACCACCTTCCGCTCTATTTCCATTGAATCACGCCAGAAGCTCGACCACCTCCGGCCCGTCACCCTCGGACAGGCCGGTCGCGTTCCGGGCGTCTCCCCGAGCGACCTGCAGAACCTGGTCTTCGAAGCGCTGCGCTGGCAATCACGGCGCTCGATTCCCGCCTGACCCCAGCGACATGTTTCACGTGCAACAGGGGAGCGACAGCCCATGGGCTGACCTGTTTCACGTGAAACGCAGCCCAAGGCTCAAGCGACAACCGCCGCATTGAAAAGCGCTTATGCGGCCGGCGATGATATTCCGGTTGCAGTCATGGCGGATCACCTTATATTCGCTGGTGGCCTGCAAGTGCATCAAATGCCGTGTTATCTAGTAACTGATTGTCTCTTAACGATATAGGTATATGGCGCGAGTCATCGCCATCGCCAACCAGAAGGGCGGGGTTGGCAAGACCACCACAGCGGTGAACCTCGCCGCGTCGCTCGCGATCTCCGAGCGGCGGACCCTGCTGATCGATGCCGATCCCCAAGGGAACGCCACCAGCGGCGTGGGACTCCGGCGGGAGGCGCTACGTCTCTCGCTGTATGACGTCCTCATCGAGGGCCGCTCCGCAGGGGATGTCGTGCTGAACGACCCTGCGTTGCCCTTTCTCGATGTGCTTCCCGCGACGCAGGATCTGGTCGGGGCGGAGTTGGAACTGGTCGATCGCCCGGACCGAGAGCGCATCCTGCGACAGGCGCTCGAGGGGATCCGGGACCGCTACGAGTATGTCCTGATCGACTGCCCGCCGTCCCTCGGTCTGATCACGCTGAACGTGCTCACCGCCGCGGACGGGGTGCTGATTCCGATCCAATGCGAGTACTACGCGCTCGAGGGCATCTCGCAGCTGCTGAACACCGTCAACCTGGTGCAGCAGAACTTCAACCCGAAGCTCGCCATCGACGGCGTCCTGCTCACCATGTACGACTCCCGGATCAACCTCTGCCGGCAGGTGGCCGCGGACGCCAAGGAGTACTTCGGGAGCCGGATGTTCGCGGCCGTGATTCCGCGCAACGTCCGACTGGCTGAGGCGCCGAGTTTCGGGAAGCCGATCCTGCTCTATGACATCCAGTCCGCCGGAGCCAAGAGCTACATCGCCGTGGCCCAGGACCTGATGCGCCGGCTGCCGACCGCACCACCGGCGGAACCGGCGCCGCCGCTGCCGACTGCCATCACCGGGGAGGGCGCATGAGCGAGACCAAGCGACTGGGGCGCGGACTCGAGGCGCTGCTGGGCCCAGTGTCGCGCCAGGAAGCCGCCGCCGCCGGGTCCCTGCTGGAGCTGCCGGTCGGCCAGATCCGGCCCAACCCGTACCAACCGCGAACCGCGCTCGACGAGCCGCAGTTCTCCGAACTGGTCGCTTCCATCGAGACCGCCGGCCTGCTCCAGCCCGTGCTGGTCCGCCGGCACCTCGACGGCTACCAGCTGATCGCCGGGGAGCGGCGCTGGCGCGCCGCCCAGAAGCTGGGGTGGCAGAAGATCCCCGCGGTGATCAAGGACGTCGACGACCGGACGCTCCTGACACTCGCGCTGATCGAGAACCTCCAGCGGGACAACCTCTCCGCCATCGAGGAGGCCCGGAGCTACGAGCGACTGGGCCAGGAATTCGGGCTCAGCCATGGCGAGATCGCTCACCTGGTGGGTCGCGACCGCTCCACGGTGGCCAACGCGCTCCGCCTGCTCAAGCTCCCCGCCGGGGTGGTCGGGATGGTCGATGACGGCAGGCTGAGCGAGGGCCACGCCCGCGCCCTGCTGGGCCTGAGCGACCCTGCGAAGATCCTCCGTTTCGCCGGCCACGCGGTGGAGAGCGGGTGGTCGGTGCGGGACCTCGAGAAGAAGGTCCGCAACGCACGACCCGTCGCGCGCGGGCGGACCGAACCGAGCCGGCAGCAGTCGCCGGCCCACCGCCGGGTCGAGGAGGCCCTGCGGAAGCGTCTCGGGACCGATGTCTCCGTCACCGCCCGCCGCAAGGGACGCGGGACCATCGGCATCAGCTACTACAACGAAGACGATCTCACGCGCCTGCTCGAGCTCATCCTCGGGGCGCCGTACGACGGCTGACCATGGGAAGGCGCCAGGTCACCGTCGTGGTGCACGAGGATGGGGCGTTCATGTCGCGCACCTGGCGGATCCCGCTCTGGGCACTCCGGGCCATCCTGAGCCTGACCGTGGTGGTGCTGCTGCTGATTCTGCTCGGCGCCTCCATCTACCTGCCGATCCTCACCGAAGCGGCGCGAGTGCCCTTCCTGGTCCGGGAGGTCGAGCGTCTCGAAGCGGAGAACGGGAAGATCGGCGAGCTTGCCACGGCCCTCGACGAGGCCGAGCGCCGCTACCAGCGGATCCAGAACATGATGGGCGCGGACATCGTGCGCGACCCGATCGCGTTCAGCTCGCCCCTCCCCGTGGCACCGACGATTCGCGCACGCCTCCCGGGAGCGGTCTCGACGCCCCCCGCCGGCCCGTCTGAACCGTCCCGGTGGCCGCTGGATGATCCGGGCTACGTCACTCGCGGGCTGGCGGGGCCCGCTTCCGGCGCGGAGCCGCACCAGGGACTGGACATTGCAGTGCCGATCGGGCGGCCGGTCCGCGCGGCCGGTGGAGGCACCGTGCTGCAGGCCGGCGACCAGGCGGAGTATGGCCGGTTCGTGCTGCTCGATCACCCCGGCGGGTACCAGACGATGTACGGGCATCTGAGCCGGATCACGGTCGCGATGGGTCAGCCGGTGGATGCGAGGCAGGTGATTGGTCTCTCAGGGAACACGGGGCGCTCCAGCGCTCCACATCTCCATTTCGAGATCCGCCGTGGAAGTCAACTGGTGAATCCCAGCGACATGATCAAGGAGCGGAACTGATGTCCGTCTTCGGGAAGGGAAGTTCGGGCCGCGTGGAGCAGCAGCCGCGCCGGGGAGAGGGGACCGGCCTCACGATCATCGCCGTCGGGACCCAGATCACCGGCGACATCGTGAGCGACGCGGTGGTGAAGGTCGAAGGCGTGATCGAAGGGACGGTCAGGGCCGGCTCCCAGCTGCTGGTTGCGCCGGGGGCGGTGATTCACGGCGACGTCTTCGCCCGGGAGGTGCTGGTGGGGGGCATGATCGACGGCCTGATCGAAGCCGGGGAGCGGGTCGAGATCCAGGCTGGCGCCCAGGTGGACGGAGACATCACGACGCAGCGGATCCAGATCCAGGACGGAGGCCGGGTGAACGGCCAGATTTCGATGCAGTTGCCACGGCCCGCGGATGCCTCCCAGCCCGCCGGGTAGACCTCGCGCCCCGGGTAGTCCGACGCCGGCCCTCCGCTGAGGACCTCGATCATGCACAGTCTGCTCGACCTCGAGGATCGAGAGGCGTTGATGGGTCGCTTTCGAGCTCTCACCCCGGACGCCCCAGCCAGATGGGGCCGGATGAACGCACCGCGGATGCTCGCGCACCTCACCGACCAGATGCGCCACACACTCGGCGACGCCACCGCCAGGCCGCGGCAGGGCCCGCTCCGCTGGCCGATCATTCGGGAGCTGGTCATGTACTGGCTACCCTGGCCAAGAGGTAGAGTGAAGGGGCCCCCCGAGGCCTTCGTCACCCAGCCGGGTCAATGGTCCGAGGATCTCGAGAAGTTTGAAGCGCTCGTCGCCCAGTTCGTGGACGGGGGTGGGCGTCAGGACTGGCCCGACCATGCCATGTTTGGCAGGATGACCAGACAAAGCTGGGGCTATTTCTGCTTCCGGCACTTCGACTACCACCTCAAGCAGTTCGGTCGTTGACAGCCAATTTGGCCGAAAGCCGATGCCTTTGTGGCTTGGTGCGATTCGGCCTTCCCACATAAGTTGATAACCGGCAGAAACTTGTGGAAATAATTCAACCTCCATGGGGAGCCTGGTTGACTCGAGGCCTTGGGAGACACGGGCCTCGCCGGCTCGGGCGGAGGCGATGGTCAATTCTGTTCGCCGCCACCCTCCTGGCAGCGACGGTTAGTTGTAGTGGTAATAACTCCGTGCCGGGGTTTCGCGTCGGCCTTGTCACTCCCGGCTCGATTGCGGACGCGGCCTGGAACTCGGGGGCCTATCAGGGGCTTGGCATGATCCGGGACTCCCTGCAGGTGGCAGTCAGCCATGTCGAGGCGCGAACGCCGGCGGAGCAGGAAGAGGCGCTCCGGGCCTACGCGACGCGAGGGTACGCGCTGGTTTTCGGGCACGGATTCGAATTTCAGGGTGCCGCAGAGCGGGTGTCCTCCCAGTTTCCCTCCACGGTCTTCATCGTGACTTCGGGGGAACGAGTGGCAGGGAATGTGTCTCCGTTGATCTTCCGGTTGCACGAGGCGAGCTACCTCGCGGGGATCGTGGCGGGGGGGATGACGAGGACGGGCATCGTCGGCTTCATCGGCGGGATTGAACTCCCGCCGATCCGTCTGGCGGAGGAAGCCTGGGTGGCCGGCGCCAGGTCGGTGAACCCGCGGGTGACGGCGCGCTCGACCTATCTGAACACCTTTGACGACGTGGCCGCTGGTCGGGAGGCGGCGCTGGCACTGTTGCGCGCCGGTGCCGACATGTTCCACCACAATGCCGACCAGGCGGCGCTGGGCATGTTCCAGTCCGTCCGGGAGTCGGCGGGGGGCTATCTCTTCGGTGCCAATCTGGATCAATCCGCGCTTGCTCCGGAGCGCGTATTCGGCTCGGCGGTGATCGACCTCCCCCGCGCGTTTCTGGCCGTCGCGAGGGAAGTGCGGGCAGGCTCGTTCACGCCGCGGGTCGAGTCCTTCGGGCTCAAGAGCGGGGTGATCCGCTACGACGCCAATCCGGCGCTGGAGTCGCGCCTTTCCGACTCCCTGCGCCAGCGTCTGCGGCAGGCGCGGGACTCCATCGTGGCCAGCGACACGGCGGTCGCACCATGAGCGCCATGCGACCGCTCAGCGAACTCACGGCGTACCTCGATGGCTATCTCCGGACTGCCGAGATTCCCGATGAGCCCGCCGCGCTGAACGGACTGCAGGTTGAGAACGCCGGCCAGGTGGCCCGGATCGTGGCAGCGGTGGATGCCTCGCAACAGACCATCGACCGGACCGTGCGGGGTGCGGGTCCGGCATTGCTCCTGGTGCACCATGGCCTGTTCTGGGAGGGGCATCGGCCGGTGACCGACCGGCGGTACCGGCGCATCGCGAGCCTGGTCCGTCACGACGCCGCGCTGTACTCCTCCCACCTGCCGCTCGACCTCCACCCCGAGGTCGGCAACAACGCGGTTCTCGCCCGGCTGCTCGGCCTGACCGGTGTCGAGTCGTTCGGTAGCTACCGGGGCGTGACGATTGGCGTGGCCGGGCATGCGCCGGACGCACTTCGGACGCGCGATGCGCTGTGTCGCGCGCTCGCGGTGGCGCTGGGAATCCCGGCCGCAGGACTTCGACTCATCTCAGGTGGCCCCGACCGAGTCGAACGAGTCGGCGTGATCACCGGCGCCGGGGGGAGTATGATCGCACAGGCGGTCAGCGCCGGTTGCGACACCTTCATCACCGGCGAGGGTGCCGCGCACACCTACTTCGATGCCACCGAGTGGGGGATCAACCTGATCTTCGCCGGTCACTATGCCACCGAGACGGTGGGGGTCCGGGCCCTGGGAGAGCACCTCGCGGTTCGCTTCGACCTGCCCTGGGAGTTCCACGATCACCCCACCGGGCTCTGACCGTTCTCCTGGTCATCGGGTACGCCCGCCTACCCTGCCCTG
>Ga0224505_10002503_pt1 | contig 10751 bp, 9 predicted proteins | sample SF_Jan12_sed_USG_FD_169102 | JGI IMG/M metagenome (GOLD analysis project Ga0224505, IMG submission 169102) | Sediment microbial communities from San Francisco Bay, California, United States - SF_Jan12_sed_USGS_4_1 | ecosystem: Environmental > Aquatic > Marine > Sediment | place: USA: California...
CGATGTCGGCTCATCGCATCCTGGGGCTGAAGCAGGTCCCAAGGGTTGGGCTGTTCGCCCATTAAAGCGGTACGCGAGCTGGGTTTAGAACGTCGTGAGACAGTTCGGTCCCTATCCTCTGCAGCCGGAGGGATCTTGAGAGAGGCTGTTCCTAGTACGAGAGGACCGGAACGGACGTAGCTCTCGTGTGCCAGTTGTCCTGCCAAGGGCATGGCTGGTTAGCGACCTACGGAAGAGATAACCGCTGAAGGCATCTAAGCGGGAAGCTCGTCTCGAGATGAGGATCCCCACCGGGTCAACCGGGTAAGGCCCGTGGTAGACCACCACGTTGATAGGCCGGAGGTGTAAGCGCAGTGATGCGTTCAGCCGACCGGTACTAATCGGCCGAGGGCTTGGTATCGACCCTGATGTTCGTGTTCGCTCTTAGACTCTCGACGGCCTTGTGCCCTCGATGACAGGTTTTCGGTGGCCATAGCGGTGGGGCCACACCCGTTCCCATTCCGAACACGGTAGTTAAGCCCACCAGCGCCGATGGTACTTGGGCGGGGACGCCCTGGGAGAGTAGGACGCCGCCGGATTTCGACGAGGGACCCCTGAGTGATCAGGGGTCCCTCGACCCGTTTCCGGGCCTGGGGGCTGGGCCCGCCTTCGGGGCGTTCGACCTGCTGAGGCGGGCCCGGCCGCAACGATGCGAGGTCGGGCCGGTGGAGGGGCATTGCGGCCGGCGGTGTCGGGTGGGCGGCCGGCCGGACGCCTGACGTCGGCGCGTGGCGAGCGGCTACGGTGGCAGGCTTCGCGCCGGATCGCTCCGGCCCGTGAGGGCCGACGGACCACCGTGTGGTGGTTGCCGGCAGGGCCCGTGACCTCGGCGCGCGGAGAGGATGTCGAGATGGCTGGTGAGCGCTCAGGGCGTAGCGGTGGCGGCGGGCGTGATCGCGGGGGAGCGCGTGCCGGGTCGCCAGCTCGGCGCTCCGGGTCCGCGGGCGGCGCCGGTCCAGGCGGCGTTCGGCGATCGGTCGCAGGAGGTGCGAGCGGGGCCGGTTCACGCGCGGCGTCCAGTGCCGCGCGCAAGCGTGGACGTTCGACCGCGCCGAGCTCGGGTTCGAGCGGCCGGGTGGCGCGAGCGGGGTCTCTCGAGGACAGGGCCCGGGTTGGTCAGGCCTCGAGTGGACCAGCGCTGGGTCGCGCGCCGTCGTCGGCGCGTGACCGAGCCGAGGCGCGAGGTGGCCGGACCGAGCCGGCAGGCCGGTCGAGCGACCGCTCGGGTGCGCGCGGCGGCCGTGGGCGCGGTAACGCGGGGGGGCCAGGTTCAGGCGCCGACGAGCGTGCTGGGTCGGCGCGCGCCGCTGGAGCGAGCGGTGGTCGCGGCCCCGGCGGGCGGGGTGGGGCGTCGGGAGGAAGGTCGGGCCCGACCTCGGGACGGCGGAAGCCGTCGACTGCCGGTGCCAGCGGCGGGCGGCGAGTGCGGCCGGGCGAGCGCCGCGCCGGCGACGGCGATGGACCGGTCCGCTACCGCGACGGCGGCGTGCCCGTCGAGCGCTGGGGCGGGGTCGCTGGCAGGGCGGCAGCTCGGCTGAGCGGAGCCGTCCTTCCGCCGAAGCCGCGTCGAGGCCGCGCGGACGAGTCGCGTGGCGACGTGCCGAACCCGGACGACGGCCGTGGAACCCGAGGCGGCGATCGAGCACGGTCGGCGCCCGAGTACCAGCTCGAGCGGCGCTCGGCGCCCGGTCCCGACGAGGCCGCCCCGGCGCAGGGTCGAGGTCCGACCACCCGGCGGCGCAAGGGTGCGCCCGGGTCCCCGATCTCGGTCGACCGCGAGGCGCTCGAGCGCAACGTCGGCCGCGACCGTGTCGCCCGCATGGAGCGCAAGCTGCGCGAAGCGGCCCGCGCCTACGAACACGGCGACTACGAGGCTGCGCTCAGCCTGCTGCGCGGGCCGATGCAGGAGCTCGCTCACAACGCCGAGGCCCGGGAGCTCTACGGGCTGACGCTGTACCGCCTCGGCCGCTGGAGCGACGCCGCGGCCGAGCTCATCGCGGCGGGGAGCCTGGGCGACTCCGCCGAGCAGCTGCCTGCGGTCGCGGACTGTTACCGGGCGCTTCGTCGCTGGGACGATCTCGAGGCGGTCTGGGACGAGCTGCGCGAGGCGTCGCCGTCGGCGGCGGCGCTCGCCGAGGGGCGCATCGTCGTCGCTGGCTCGCTGGCCGACCGGGGCCGCCTCGCCGAGGCGATCGAGCTGCTCGGGCGGGGCTTCGAGCCGCCGGCCCGGCCCCAGGAGTTCCATCTCCGGCGCATGTACGCCCTGGCCGATCTGCACGAGCGGGCGGGCAACCTGGCGGCCGCCCGCCAGTTGTTCGGACGCATTGCGGGGGTCGAGCCGGACTTCTACGACGTCACCGACCGGGTCCGCGGTCTCGCCTGAGCGCGGCGCGTGCAGCTCTGCTTGGCTGCCCCCGCGGCGTGTGGCGAGGCGATCGGCGGAAAGGCGCGGCATGCCAGCCGTGAAGGCGAACCGGTAGGGTCGGTCCCCATGTTCAACGCCCTGGTACTCGAGGAGACGGACGGCGCGCCGTCGGCGAGCGTCCAAGCGCTCGACGACGACGCGCTCCCCGCCGCCGACGTCACGGTCGACGTCGCCTACTCGACGGTCAACTACAAGGACGGGCTGGCGGTCTGCCGTGGCAAGCCGGTCGTGCGGGGCTTCCCCATGGTGCCCGGCATCGATTTCGCCGGCACCGTGGCATCGGCGCCCGCCGGTGGGCCAGCGCCCGGCACCACTGTGGTCGTCAACGGGTTCGGGATGGGCGAGGGTCACTGGGGCGGGTTCTCCCAGCGGGCCAGGGTTCCCGCCGAGTGGCTCGTGCGGCTCCCGGCGGCGCTCGACGCCCGCCAGGCCATGGCCATCGGCACGGCTGGTTACACCGCGATGCTGTGCGTGCTCGCCCTCGAAGATCATGGCGTCGCTCCCGGTGCGGGCCCAGTCCTCGTCACCGGCGCGGCGGGCGGCGTCGGCTCGGTCGCCATCGCCCTGCTCGCCGGCCAGGGTCACGAGGTGGTCGCCTCCACCGGTCGGGCCGAAGAGGCCGACTACCTGCGCGACCTCGGCGCGTCCGACGTCATCGACCGCGCCGAGCTCTCGGCGGAGAACAAGCGGCCCATGCAGGCCGAACGATTCGCCGCCGTCGTCGACGCCGTCGGTAGTCACACGCTGGCCAACGCCATCGCCTCGACGCGCTACGGCGGCACGGTCGCGGCGTGCGGTCTCGCCCAGGGTGGCGACCTGCCCACGAGCGTGTACCCGTTCATCCTCCGCGGCGTGACCCTCGCCGGCGTCGATTCGGTCATGGCACCGCTAGCCCGTCGCCAGCTGGCCTGGGACCGACTCGCGACCGACCTCGATCCGGCCAAGCTCGACGCCATGACGACGGTCGTCCCGCTGGCGCAGGTACCCGATGTCTGCGCCCGCATCCTCGAAGGCCAGGTGCGCGGGCGGGTCGTCGTCGACGTCAACGCGTAGATGATCGTCAGTCTCATCGCCGTCATGTCCATCGACGGGCTCATCACCCGTCACGACGCGGGCGGCGTGGGCTTTGCGTCGGCCGAGGACGGCGCCCACTTCCGAGCCGAGCTGGCGCGCTGCGATTCGTCGATCTTCGGCTCGGGCACCTACGACGCCGACCGCGAGCACATCCGCCGCGGGATCGGTCTCGCTCGGTCACGGCGTCGGATCGTGCTCACGAGCCGGCCCAACGCGTACCGCGACGACGTCGTGGCCGGCGAGCTCGAGTTCTCCGACGCCTCGCCCTCCGCCGCGCTCGACGCGCTGCGATCGGCCGGCCACCAGCGCTGCGCGCTGTTGGGTGGCGGTCGGGTGTACGGCGCGTTCCTGGCCGCCGGGCTGGTCGACGAGCTGGTGCTGACCGTCGAACCCGTCCTGTTCGGCGCCGGGGTCCGGCTCTGTGCGACCCAGATCGACGAGCGGTTCGAGCTGCGCGAGCACCGGATGCTCAATCCCTCGACGCTGCTGCTGCGCTACGACCGGGCCGGCTGATCCGCGGCCGGGACCGACGTCCCCTGGCGTCGACAGGGCCGCACCCCGCTAGCCTGATCGCTCGCCGCCGGCACGGTTGGTGCTGCGGCGAGCGGCGTGCGGGACCCCGCAGCCTCGAAGGTCCCCGTAGTACATCTCACAGAGGAGCGATCCCGTGGCTGATTACGCAAGTCTGCTCGGCGATGATGCCGGCCAGCTGCTCTCCCACGTCTCCAAGGGCATCCCTGCCGAAGATCTCACCCTCCCGGGCAGCGACTTCATCGAACGGGTCCTCATCGACTCGGACCGCTCACCCCAGGTGCTGCGCAACCTCGGTCAGCTGTTCAACAGCGGCCGGCTGGCCGGCTCGGGCTACGTCTCGATCCTTCCCGTCGACCAGGGCATCGAGCACTCCGCAGCCGCGAGCTTCGCCCCCAACCCGAAGTACTTCGACCCGAAGAACATCGTCGAGCTGGCGATCGAGGGCGGCTGCAACGCCGTCGCCACGACCTTCGGCGTCCTCGGACTCGTGGCCCGCCGCTACGCCCATCGCATCCCCTTCATCGTCAAGCTCAACCACAACGAGTTGCTGACGTTGCCGAACAAGTTCGACCAGATCATGTTCGGCTCGGTCAACCAGGCCTTCGAGCTGGGTGCCGCGGGTGTCGGCGCCACGATCTACTACGGCTCCGACGAGGCGACCCGGCAGATCCAGGAGGTGTCCGAGGCCTTCGCCCACGCCCACGAGCTGGGCATGTTCACGGTCCTGTGGTGCTACCTGCGCAACAGCGACCTGAAGACCTCCGACGCCGACTACCACGTGTCGGCCGACCTCACCGGGCAGGCCAACCACCTGGGCGTGACGATCGAGGCCGACATCATCAAGCAGAAGCTGCCCGAGAACAACGGCGGGTTCAACGCGTTCCCCGCCTACGGCAAGACCCACAAGGCCGTCTACGACACGCTCACCACGGACCACCCGATCGACCTCGCCCGGTGGCAGGTCGTGAACTGCTACATGGGCCGCATCGGTCTGATCAACAGCGGTGGCGCCTCCAGCGGCGAGAGCGACAAGGCCGAAGCGGTCCGCACCGCCATCATCAACAAGCGGGCCGGCGGGACCGGGCTGATCTCGGGTCGCAAGGCGTTCCAGCGGCCGATGTCCGAGGGCGTCGAGCTGCTCAACGCCATCCAGGACGTCTACCTCGACGACGACGTCACGATCGCCTGAGCGGTCCCAACCAGCGGCTCGGCGTGCCCGGCGCGAAGCTCCGAGCACCGATCAACGAGGAATTCGCGTGCGGCGCGGGGTGTCATGTGGCACCCCGCGCCGTTCGATCTCACCACATCGCCCGGCGAGCGCCTACGATGGTCGACCGGCGTGCTCGGATCAGTTGCCCTACCTCTGGTTCCACGCGTTAGTTTCCAGCCATCGATCGTCCGCCCGGCGGGTCCAGACCGCGGCGGTACCCGACGACCACACAGGGGAGGACCCCGTGACCGACGTGCAGACTCGGCCGGGTGAATCGGACGGAGCCGAGCCGCTCGATCACGTCGTGATCAGGTTCGCCGGCGACTCCGGTGACGGCATGCAGCTCACCGGCGAACGGTTCACCAGCGCGAGCGCCATCTTCGGCAACGACCTGGCGACACTGCCCGACTTCCCCGCCGAGATCCGAGCGCCAGCCGGCACGGTCTTCGGCGTGTCGGCATTCCAGGTGCAGATCTCCGATCACGACGTGACCACGCCGGGCGACGCGCCGAGCGTGCTGGTGGCGATGAACCCAGCCGCACTGCGCAGCGAGCTGGCCAAGCTCGAGCCGGCCGGCACCGTCATCCTCAACTCCGACGCGTTCGACGACCGCAACCTCGCCAAGGCCGGGTACGCGTTCGACCCGCGCGACGACGGCACGCTCAACGGCTACAAGGTCATCGAAGTGCCGATGACCGACCTCACCAAGAAGGCCGTCGAGGGCACCGGCGTCAAGCCGCGCGACGCCGAGCGCTCCAAGAACTTCTTCGCCCTCGGTCTCATCAGCTGGATGTACACCCGCCCGCTCGAGCCCACGCTGGACTACATCAAGGAGCGGTTCGGCCGCAACGAGATGGTCCACCAGGCCAACGTCCGGGCGTTGCAGGCCGGGCACGCCTTCGGCGAGACCGCCGAACTCGAAGCCCAGCGCTTCACGATCGCTCCGGCGGCGCAGGACAAGGGCGTCTACACGTCGATCAACGGGAACACCGCGATGGCGTGGGGCATGGTCGCCGCGACCGTCCAGGCCAAGCTGCCGGCGTTCCTCGGGTCCTACCCGATCACCCCCGCCTCGGACATCCTCCACGAGCTGTCCAAGCACAAGAGCTTCGGGATCACCACCCTGCAGGCCGAAGACGAGATCGCCGCGGCCTGCTCGGCGGTCGGCGCCGCCTTCGGCGGGGCGCTCGCGTTCACCACCACCTCCGGTCCCGGCGTGGCGCTCAAGGGCGAGACGATGGGCCTCGCGGTCAGCCTCGAGCTGCCCCTGGTCATCATCGACATCCAGCGCGGCGGTCCCTCCACCGGGTTGCCGACGAAGACCGAAGCGGCCGACCTGCTGATGGCCATGTACGGCCGGCACTCCGAGGCCCCGCTGCCGATCATCGCCCCGCACAGCCCGAGCAGCTGCTTCCACGCCGCCATCGAGGCGTCGCGCATCGCGCTGAAGTACCGCACGCCGGTCATCGTGCTCTCCGACGGCTACCTGGCCAACGGCTCCGAGCCGTGGCTCATCCCCGACGTGTCGACCCTGCCCGACATCTCCACCGAGTTCGCGACGACCACCAACCACGTCGACGCCGAAACCGGCGAAGCGGTGCACTGGCCGTACGTCCGCGATCCCGAGACGCTCGCTCGCGAGTGGGCCATCCCCGGCACGCCGGGGCTGATGCACCGCATCGGTGGCATCGAGAAAGAGGACGGCTCGGGCAACATCTCCTACACGCCCGAGAACCACGCCCACATGGTCGCGACCCGCGCCGCCAAGGTGGCCGCCATCGCCAAGGACATCCCCGCCGCGCCCGTCACGGGCGACGTCGACGGCGCCGACCTGCTCGTGCTCGGTTGGGGTTCCACCTGGGGTGCCATCGTGTCCGCGGTCGACCGGGTCCGGGCCAAGGGCCACCGGGTCGCCCACTGCCACCTGACCCACGTCAACCCGTTCCCCTCGAACCTGGCCGACGTGTTGCGCTCGTACCCCAAGGTGCTCGTCCCCGAGATGAACTCCGGCCAGCTGTCCCGCCTCGTGCGGGCCGAGTTCCTGGTCGACGCCAAGCCCCTGTCCAAGGTCCAAGGTCAGCCCTTCACGGCGGCCGAGGTCGTGGACGGCATCATGAACCTGCTGGGAGGTAACTGAACCATGACCGACGTCCAAGTCCCGGCACCGACCACCCGCAAGGACTGGCAGACCGACCAAGAGGTCCGCTGGTGCCCTGGTTGCGGTGACTACGGCATCCTCACCGCGGTGCAGATGCTCATGCCCGAGTTGGGGGTCCGCCCCGAGAACACCGTGTTCGTCTCCGGTATCGGGTGCGCGGCGCGCTTCCCGTACTACATGAAGACCTACGGCATGCACGGCATCCACGGTCGCGCCCCCGCCATCGCGACGGGGCTGGCCATGGCCCGTCCCGACCTCGACATCTGGGTCGTGGGCGGCGACGGCGACCTGCTGTCGATCGGTGGCAACCACTTCATCCACGCGCTGCGTCGCAACGTGAACCTCACGATCCTGCTGTTCAACAACATGATCTACGGGCTCACCAAGGGTCAGTACTCGCCGACCTCAGAGCTCGGCAAGGTCACAAAGTCGACCCCGGCCGGTTCGATCGACGCTCCGTTCAATCCCGTGTCGGTGGCACTGGGCGCCGGAGCGACCTTCGTGGCCCGCACCCACGACATGGATCGCAAGCACATGATGGAGGTCATGCGGCGGGCGCACGACCACAAGGGCGCGGCCGTCGTCGAGATCTTCCAGAACTGCAACGTCTTCAACGACGGGGCCTGGGACACGCTCGTCACCCGCGACAACCGCCCCGACATGCTGATCGACCTGCGCCACGGCGAGCCCATCCGCTTCGGTGCGGACAACGAGAAGGGCGTCGTGATGGGCAGCGACGGTGCGCCGCGCATCGTCGAGGTCGCCGACGTCGGCGAGGACGCCATCCTCGTACACGACGAGCAGCGCAGCGGTCCCGGCCTGGCGTTCATGCTGTCGCACCTGGCCTCCGGCGTCGACATGCCGACCCCCGTCGGCGTGTTCCGCGCCGTCGAGACGACCGAGTACGCGTCGGCGTCCAAGTCGCAGCTCACCGCCGCCCAGGAGCGCTCGGGCGCGGGCGACCTCTCGGCGCTGCTTCACAGCCTGCCCACCTGGGAAGTCTGATCCAACAGCGGGTCGGCCGAGTCCGGCCCGCATTCCCATGTGGCTCCGAGGCGGCGCCGCCGTCGGAGGTGTTCGACCTCTGGGCGCGGTGCCGCCTCGGGCCCTTTTTCGTGGGTCGACCGAGCCATGTTCGTCGACCCGAGCCGACCGGTACGTTCGCCCGCATGGCTGTCGAGGTTGCGTTGTCCCTGTTCGAACCGGTGTACGAAGATGCCGCGGCGCGCGCCGCGCGCATGCTGGTTCTGGGCTCCAACCACCGCATGGCGGCTGCCCTGGCGCTGCATCGAGCCGGGAACCGGTTCGTCGCCCTGTCGGCCGACGGGGTCGAGCTCAGCGACGAGGAGTTCGAATCGTGGGCCCAGGCGACCGGGCCGCGCCTCGCTGTCGAAGACGTCTCCGAGGTGCGCCTGTCCACCCACGGGCCCTGGATCGAGACACGCTGGGCGCACAACCTTCCGCCCGCCGCCCGCGAACGGATGGTGACGATCCTGCTGGAGGAACTCGCCGAGGTCGGCATCATCGAGGGTGTCATCGCCGCGCCCATCGCAGGCGAGATCTCCAGCTCCGACCCGGTCGCGTTCCCCGGCTGAGCCGCGCTCGGCCCGAGCGTCGGCCGGGGCCCGGGCGTTGCGGCAGCGATGGCGTGAAGGCCGCGTGCGGTGGCAGGCTGGTCGGTCGTGGATGGATGGGCGCTCGACCTCGACGGAGTGATCTGGCTCGGCGACCAGCCGATCCCTGGCTCGGCCGAGGCGGTGGCGCGCGTGCAGCGCAGCGGCCGCCCGGTGATGTTCGTGACGAACAACTCGTCGGTGCCGGTGGGCGAGGTCGAAGCGAAGCTGGCCCGTCACGGCATCGAGGCAGGTGGCTGCGTCGTGAACTCGGCCATCGTCGCCGCCGAGCTCGTCGAGCCGGGTGAGACCGCACTCGTGTGCGCCGGGCCCGGTGTCGAGGAGGCGCTGCTGGCGCGCGGGGTGACCGTGGTGCGAGACGGCGACGCCGATGTCGTCGTCGTCGGCTACCACCGGGACTTCGACTACGGCCGCATGACGGTCGCGGCGACAGCGGTGCGCCGGGGCGCCCGGCTGCTGGCGACCAACGACGACGCCACCTACCCCACGCCAGACGGGCCGATTCCCGGAGGCGGCGCCATCTTGGCGTCGATCGTGACCGCGAGCGGAGCCCGCCCGGTGATCGCCGGCAAGCCGCACCGTCCCATGATCGACTACGTACGCACCCGCTTGGGCGCCGCTGGTGTGATGGTCGGAGATCGACCCGACACCGACGGCCGCTTCGGCCGGGCACTCGGCTACCACTCGGTGCTGGTGTTGTCGGGTGTGACCCAGCAAGGGGACCTCCCGGTCGATCCGGCACCCGATCTCGTCTGCCGCGATCTCGCCGACGCCGTCGACCGCCTGCTGGCCCAGGCGCCGCAGCACCCGGGCGCCTCGGGCTGAGCCGTCCCTACCGCTCGCCCGAGTGCGCCCGGGAAGGGATCGGGCAGGGCGCGTGCCGGCCGGCACGGGAAGGCGGGCGCGCTGCGGGTAGCCTCGCCTCCGTGGCCGAACCTGGTTCCGAGTCCTCCGGCGCAGACCCGCTGCGTGACCTGTTGCGCAACGGTCCAGCGATCGCCGCCCGTCTGGCCGCATTCGGTGGTCGCGCGCTGCTGGCGAGTGCCGAAGTGATCGAGAACGTGCTGGCCGCCTTCCTGCGCGACCCGGCGGCCCGGCCGCCCGCCGATCCGGCCGTCGCCGATCCCGAGCCGGCCGATCCGGCCACCGCCGATCCCGAGCCGGCCGTGGTTGCCGCCGCGGCGGGCACTGGCTCCGACGCCCCGAGGCAGAGCCCGTCGACGGCGACCGCGGAGGCGGCATCGCATCCCTCACCGGGTGGCGACGCCATCGCGGATCTGGTCGAGGAGGGTCTCACCGCGGCGTCGCAGCTGCTCGAGCAGAGCGCCACGAGCGTGTCACGTTTCATCGGCCAGTTCCTCGAGCTGTCCGGCTCGCCGGCATCGTCCGGCGGCGAGGCAGCGGAGGCCGGGGCCGAACCGGACGAGCCCGAGACCGGACCCGGGTCGAGCGGTGGGGGAGCTGGGGCCCCGTCGAGCGCGCCTGCGGCCCCGTCGAGCGCGGCTGCGGCCCCGACGCCCGACGAGCCCGTATCCGTGAACTCCACTGCGCCCCCGACGCCCGACGAGCCCGTATCCGTGAACTCCACTGCGCCCGACGAGCCCACCGCAGCGAAGCCCGCGGCCAAGAAGCCCGCGGCCAAGAAGCCCGTACCCAAGAACCCCGTAGCCAAGAACC
>Ga0224505_10002507_pt1 | contig 10741 bp, 7 predicted proteins | sample SF_Jan12_sed_USG_FD_169102 | JGI IMG/M metagenome (GOLD analysis project Ga0224505, IMG submission 169102) | Sediment microbial communities from San Francisco Bay, California, United States - SF_Jan12_sed_USGS_4_1 | ecosystem: Environmental > Aquatic > Marine > Sediment | place: USA: California...
GCCGAGGGTACCGGCCTGAACAGTGAGGCTTTCGTGGCCGACTGCCCCAGCCTGTCGAATTACCGCCTGTTCGCGGACGCGAGCAACCCGATGGAAAATGCCAACGGCGGTATTATCTACGACCTCAATACGCCGCTGTTTACGGACTATGCCAACAAGTATCGCTTCGTCTTCGTACCCGAAGGTACGCCGGCGGTGTATCGCTCCGAGGAAGTCTTTGATTTCCCGGTGGGTACCGTCATCGCCAAGACTTTCACGATCCAGGCCGACCTGCGGGATGACAGCAGCGCAGAGGACATTATCGAAACGCGACTGCTTATCCACCGCAAGGAGGGCTGGAGAGCCCTGCCTTATATCTGGAACGCGGAAAAGACCGACGCCGTCCTGACCGTGACCGGCGGCACGCAGAACGTGAGCTGGATCGATATCAATGGGGAGCAGCAGTCCACGGACTACGTCATTCCCAATACCAACAACTGCGCCAACTGTCATACGCAGGAGAAGCTCCAGCCGATCGGGCCCAAGGCGCGATCTCTCAACAAGGACTATGCCTATGCCAGCGGCGTGGCCAACCAGCTGGATTACTGGACCGAGAAGGGAATCCTGGTAAGCGCCCCGGAGGACAAGTCCTCCATCGATACCATTCCCCTGTGGGGTGATACCAGCGCTCCGCTGGATGACCGGGCGCGGGGCTATCTCGATGTCAATTGTATGCATTGCCACTCGCCGGCGGGCGCGGCGAAGACTTCGGGGTTGTTCCTCGAGTACTTCCGCCCCTTCGGTACGGCTGTGGGCGAGTGCAAGCCGCCGGTTGCCGCCGGTGGCGGTGCGGGCGACCTCGATTACGACATCGTGCCCGGAAATGCTGCCGAATCAATTATGCACTTCCGCATGGACTCGAACGAAACCGCGGTGCGCATGCCGGAAATCGGCCGCAGCATCATCCATACCGAGGGCGTGGAATTGATTGCCCAGTGGATCAACGCGATGGATCCGGTGAATTGCGCGGCGCTATAGCGGGACAGGCCCACAAAAAAAGGGCTGCAGCGCAAGCTGCAGCCCTTTTTCTTTTCAGTGACCGTCAGAACGTGTAGGTCAGGTCCACCCCGCTGATACGCCCGGCGGAATCGTGGATGAAGGAGCCGCCGAATTCAGGGGCAGGGATGATCTCCTCGAGGTATTGCTCGTCCGTCAGGTTCTTGCTCCAGACCTCAAGTGACCAGTGCTCGCCTGAAATTCCTGCCCGCAGGTTCAGTTTCCAGTAGGCGTCGCGCTCGGTATTGGAGTATTCGCTGGGGCCGAAACCGAAGCCCGGCACCCCGTAGACATTGGACAGGTCAGTGAAGAAATTGACTGTGGTGTCTTCCTGGACGCTGTGGAACCAGGTCTTGCCGACGTATTCGAAATCAAGCCTGGTCATCCATTCCAGGTTGCCGAAAACCGGCATGCTGAAATCCAGGCTCAGTGCACCGGATCCGTCCGGTGCATAGGGCAGGTCGTTACCCTCGGTATAGGGCCTGTTGGTGTTCTGCTTGATCTCGGAACTGATCGCGCCGTAGCCGCCGCTGAAGGTCAGGTAATTGTTGAGCGCCCAGGCAAAGTCGATTTCGGCACCGTAGATCTCCACCTTGTCGATATTGGAAACCACCCGCAGCAGGCCGAAGGGGCCGGCAAAAAAGTTGAAGAACTGGTAGTCATCGACCTCGGTATAGAAAGTCGCTCCGTTGATCCTCAGGCTGTTGTCCAGCCACTGGCTCTTGAAGCCCAGCTCGTAGGTGTCCGTGGTCTCCTTGTCGTAGTTGTCCCGAATATTCTTGGGCGCCGTCTCGTAGGTGCCGAACGCGTTATTGATGGTGGCGGCACTGCCGATGTTGTTGAAGCCCCCGGAACGAAAGCCCACGCCATAGGAGGCGTAGCCATTGAATTCATCCGTGAACTTGTAGGTGTAGCTGATCTTGGGCTGCCATTCGCTGAAGCTCTTGTCACGGTTGGGAATGGTGTCGGTAAGGGAGCCGTCGTAGGCGGGGTTTATCGGCGCCCTGCCGAACTGGCCGAAGATCTGCGCGTTGAGGACATTGGGAACCTTGTTGTCAACCGCGCGGTCCTCCTTGTCGTAACGCAGCGCCAGCGCCAGTTCGCCCTTTTCGGACACATCCAGCTCCACCTGCCCGAAGGCCGCGTACACGTCCGTGTTGAACTTGTCCCAGAACAACTGGTCGGTGGGATTGGGGCCGCTGGGCGGTATGTAAATGGTGCGCCGGAAGCCCAGGCCCAGGTCGGCACCATAGCCCACCGCCGCGGTGCGCTCGATATCGGCGTAGTAAACGCCGGCCAGCCAGCGGAGTTTGCCATCCTCGTTCGACGTCAACCGCGCCTCCAGACTGGTGCTCTTCTGGTCGCGCTGCTGGTACTGGTAGCCGTCGCAGGTGGTGGGTGAGTAGGGTGGCAGCAGTCCATTGAGCCCGCCGTACTCAGGAACGTAGACGCCGGGTGGCAGGCCGTCCTGGATTGCGTAAAAGGGGCTCTGCAGCAGGGAAGTGTCGAAGTTGTTGTAGGTCTGGGTACAGGCGGTCTGGGAGGCCTCGGCGCCCAGGGAGTAACCGCCGAAAGCCGCACTGGTGCCATCGGATAGCAGGTATTCCTTCATATCGTCGTAGGCGGCGGTGACGGTCAGCGTGGCGAAATTCATCTCGTAGTCGGACTTGACCGAGAAAAAGGTGTCCTCCTGCTTGTTTTCCCCGGGTACGTTGAAGATGTATTTGAAATTATGCCGGTTCACATCCCCGTACAGGTCGGAGTTCCCGAGATACTCGGCGGCCACGGGCAGGGCGAACACCGCATTGAAGTTGATGGCGCCGCCCTTCACTTCCCGGTAGCTGCCGATCGTGTCCACGGTCAGCTTGTCCGTCGGCTCCCAGATCAGCCGGCCGCGGGCGGCCTGCTCCTCGGAGTAGTTGACCTGGTCGTCCTGGCCGGTGAACTTGTTCTCGAACTGGCCATCGGATTTGCCGTAAAACATGGTCAGGCGACCGTACAGCTGGTCGTCGATCAGCGGGCCGCTGACCATGGCCTGGCCCTTTTTCAGGTTGTCATCGCCCAGGGTACCCTTGGCGCTGGCTTCGAACTCCTTGGTGGGCCGCTTGGTGTTCACAATGATGGCGCCCGACACCGCGTTGCGGCCGTAGATCGCCCCCTGGGGCCCTTTGAGCACTTCTATCTGCTCGATATCGTACAGCTCACCGTTGAAACCGTTGGGGTTGGTGATGAGGACGCCGTCCACCACGTAGGCGAAGGTCGATTCCGCATCCCGGGTTGAATACTGTCCGCGGATGGTCACCTGGGTGTCCCCGGCATTGGCGGTATCCACGATCGACACGTTCGGTGTGAGGGAGATGAAATCCTGTGGCCTGCTGATCCCGGCGCTCTGGATCTCGTTGGAAGTGAACGCGGTGACCGCGATCGGTACCTGCTGCAGGTCTTCCGAGCGCCGGCGGGCGACAACGACCACTTCCTCCAGCTTCGCCTCCTCGGCCAGCGTAAACTCGGGAATTGCCAGCGCGGAGCTGAAAAGGGCGGCCTGTACTGCGTGAGAGATGAGCTTCTTATGCATTTTTTATTCCTCGAATCAGGAGTAGGTCCTTTTATCGTTACGCTGGTACCTCCCGGGTGGATCAGGGGAACACCGGCTGAAAACAGTGTAATTCCATTGCGCCGCCACAGCCAGCGCCGCCGGGCTTTTTTAACATGCCGTGCGGTCGCCGGGGTCCCTGTACTGGAATGGCAGGGTAGTGAGAATGCAGGCAACAGTGCCGGTTTTCAGCGCGTGCTCGACCGCCTCCAGGTCATTGAATTCAACGATTACCGTTTTATTGCTGAAATCGCTGGTGAAGCCCAGGGGGCCGCACCCTTTTTCAGCCATCGTATCGTCTATGTGCCCGTGGTACTTCCCATTGAATACCAGTACCTGCTCTCTGCCGGTGTAAGCGCGCGCGATGCGGATGGCCTCGGTGTTGGCCGCCGAGGCGGACAGCGTGTACTGCCAGAACGGATGGCGGTAGCGCTGCGCCAGCAGTTCGCTGACCACGATGGCATCCTCAACCGGCAGCAGGAATTGTGTGCCCCGGGCGACCCGCTGCTGTACCTCCTGCACCAGCGCCGGTGCGCCGTAACCGCCATTCATGCTCAGGGCACACCGTTGGGCATATGCCGGCGTGCCCGGGTCAGGAGTTGGGCGGAGCGGGGTCGGCGCGCATGAAATTGCGCGGTTTCCTGTTGGTAAATGGCCGCGACTCGTTCCGGAGAGATCGCCTCAGCGGGCATGGGTAGTCCTCGGTCTCCCGGGTGGGTGGCAAAGTATGGGCCAGAACCCCGGCCGGCGCTGCCGGGCGTTCGCCACGGCCACAGCGCCGCAGTGCGCCAGGCAGTAATTACTACTCGTCGTCGTAGACATCCTCGTCAAGCATCTTGGCGGCAGGCCCTTCCTGCGCATTCGCGGCATCTGCGGGATCTTCGGCCTCATCACCCTCCACTTCTTCATCCTCCCCGGAGCCTGTTGTTATCAGGCTCGATTTGGCGGCATGGATACCGATGTGATAGACGGCGAAGCCCGGCATCACGAACTGGTCCAGCGCCATGCCCAGGATGCGCCCCTTGTAGGGAGAGATAATATCCACCTGCTCGTTACTGATCGGGTTGTTTACCGCGCCCAGGACGTCCCCCTCCTTGACCTCATCGCCCAGTGCCATGCGGCTGAACAGTATGCCGGATGCGTTGGTCCTGACCCACGCGGTGTCGTAGAAGGCGGGCTCCGGTTTTACCCACAGGCCCAGTTTCGAGTACATGCCGCTCTTGGCCAGCAGGGTGTTGATCAGCTTGACGCCCACGTCGACCATATCGCGCTGCATGCGCATGGGTTCACCGGCCTCCAGCGTGACCGTGGGAATGCCGGCGCGTACGGCGGCGGCCCGCAGCGAGCGCTTGTTACCGCGGGAGTGCAGCACTGGAATGTCACCGAACAACTCGACAAAGTCAGCCACCTGCTGATTGCTGAGGTCTGCGCGTAACTGGGGGATATTGGTGCGATAAAATGAGCCTGTATGGAGATCTACCAGCATATTGCAGTGCTTGACCACGTCCTCGAAGAAGGCGTTTGCGATGCGGGAGGCGACGCTGCCGTTGGGATTTCCAGGAAAATACCGGTTCAGGTCGCGCCGGTCGGGAAGGTACCTGGAGTTGCGGCTGAAACCCAGTAAATTGACGATCGGAACCCCTATGATCATGCCGTGCAGTTTGTGCGGATCCAGGTCGTACATGACCTGCCGGACCATTTCTATCCCGTTGAGCTCGTCGCCGTGAACTGCGGCGGTCAGGCACATGGTCGGTCCGTCGTAGACACCGTTGACCACCAGCACGGGCGTGTCGACCGCCATGCCGCTGAAAGTCCGCGATGGTTTCCAAATCAACCGGGTGGCTGTTGCCGGGGGTATTTCAACCTCCAGCAGGCGTCGGGTGGTATTGGGGTGCCGGAGAATTTCGTCGGGATTCAACAGGAACTGTACCGGCTCCCATTTGGCGTCCTTGTGGGCGACCGATGCCGCCTCTTTCTGTATGGCTTTCTCACCGGGCGATATCCGGGGCAGAACCTCCAGGGTCGAAGGTGATTCAAACACCTCCTTGAGGTTGACGCTTGCCGCGGTCGCGGTAGAGGTCGTTTGCCCCTGGTCACCGGGTGAGGCGGCCTGGGGCTCGGGCGCTGGCGCCGGTTCGGTTGTGGGGCTGGCCTGCTGCGCAGACAAGGGCAGGGCAAGCGCTGCCCCAAAAAGGAGCGCGATGAATAACTTGGCGGGCATATCGGTCACAGGGCTGAACACGTCGCCGCCATTGTCATGTTACCGGATCGAAACTGCAATCAGCCGGTTCCGGCAATTTGCCGAGTCCCTGCGGCAGATTATTCCGTGGCGAGGACTGACAGTATGTACTTGGTAGCCGCCTCCATCTGCTCGCCGGTGATGCCTTTCTCAGGGTCTTCAGCCGCGTCGCGCAGCATGCCGTCCTCGAGGTGCAGCGTATGGATCTCGGCCCACTGGATACTGTCGATGTTCTCCCAGTCCGACTTCTCGCTCAGGACGGGGGCGCCCATCTTGCCGGTATCATGGCAGTGGGAGCAGGTGGCTTCATAGACCTGCTTGCCTGCTGCCAGGTCATCGGCCTGGGCGGCGGCAGTGCCAGCCGCCACGAGCAGGATCAGGGCTGATCGGCTCAACGATGGGATGTTCATTTGCGTTCTCCTTTGGGCATTGGGTTGGTCAATGGACAGAGTGTAGCGATTTAACGAGGCCCTGTCCTGTGGATAACTCGGGGAAAATGATACCACTCGCGGAATGGGCCGCGGGCGGATTGGGCTATACTGTAGCCGCCACTGCACTGTAGTCGCCACTGAGCTCTCGAGGCATGACCAAGCGTTGGATATAAAAGATGGCTGACATTTTCATCTCCTATGCCCGGCCCGACCGGGTGAGGATCGAGACGCTCGCCGCGAAGCTGGCGGAAGAGGGTTATTCTGTCTGGTGGGACCGGCAGATCGGGGGTGGCGCCGAGTTTTCCCAGGCCATCGAGGCGGAGCTGGAGACGGCGAAAACTGTCATTGTCGGCTGGTCGGCGCATTCACTCGGGTCTCACTGGGTGCGAGACGAAGCGGACTTCGCCCGGGGCCGGCACAAACTCCTCCCCATCTCCCTGGACGGCGTGCTGGCTCCGCTCGGGTTTCGCCAGCTCCACACCCTCGATTTTTCCGGCTGGAATCAATCCGGTGACGATTCGGTGTTCAGGGAACTGGTGCTGTCCCTGGGTGCCACCTTGCAGCACACCTCCGCGGCGGTTGTCCCTGTTGCCACCGGCACCTCGCCCGGGGCCCGCCCGGCGGGGAGGCCCTGTATAGCGGTACTCCCCTTTGCCAATATGTCCAGCGATGAGGAGTTGGAGTATCTCGCCGACGGCCTCACCGAGGATATTATCACCCTGCTGTCTTCGAACCGGCACCTGTCGGTGCCGGCTCGCACGTCGGTGTTTGTGTTCAAGGGCCAGTCGGTGGATATCCGCGGCGTGGGCGAGGCGCTCGGTGCGCGCTATATCGTCGAGGGCAGCCTGCGTAAAATGGGTGCCCGGGTCCGGGTCACGGTGCAGTTCATCGCGGCGGACAGCGGCGAGCACATATGGGCGAAGAAGTTTGACGTTCTCTTCGAGGAGCTTAGCAACGCCCCGGACGAGACCGTCGAGAAGATTGCCGGTAGCCTGTTCGCGCAGCTGACCTGGGCGGAGGCTGACCGCTCGGAGCAGGCCCTCGTGGACGAACTCGGCGCATGGGAGTACTGCCAGCGCAGCGCGGCGAGGATCGGGCGCGCCATAGGCGCGGTCAAGACATTCCACCGGGTTGAAGCTGAACTTGAGCTGGCGTTGTCTATTGCGCCCGACTACGCCCTTGCCCACGCCCTGCACAGTTGGGGCTGCAATGCCGCGATTATCAATGGCATCTACGAGGACGACCAGCTTGCCGGTTATATCGATAAGGCCAAGTACCACCTTGGGCGGGCGCGCGAACTGGCCAGGGACGACCTGCTTACCCAGATCTATATAGGCGCCTCCGAGAATTTTGCGGGTATGCACAACCGGGCCCTGCAGACCCTGGAGCAGGTGATCGCCCGCAACCCGGCCAGCGCCGAGGCCTGGTACGTCATTTGCCAGGTGTATTCCTACCTGGGCAGGTTCGACGACGCGCGGCAGGCTATCACGCGCGCGTCGGAGCTGGCCCCTGAGGGCGGATTTGCCCCGCTGCACGCCTGGTACCGCGGCCTGGCTGAGTTCCTCGCAGGTGACTATGCGGTCGCCGCTCCCCTGCTCGAAAGAAAGGCGCTGGAACAACCCGAATACGGTTACGTGAATATCCTCTCCGCGCTCTGCGAGGAGTCCTTCGGCAACCACGACGCGGCGCGGAAATTTATCGCCAGGGCGCAGGAACACAACCCGCAGTTGCGGCCCGATAAAGTGGCGGGCATGCTCCTTACCCAGTTCGACCGGGATAAAGGGCAGCGCGAATATACGACCCTGAAAAAATTGTGGTCAGCGTCCGCTGCCTGAATCCTCTCCCTGCCGCCTGCGGGTCACCACGGCGGCGCCCAGCACCACCCCCAGGGCATTGGCCAGCAGGTCGTACCCGGACATGTCCCGGCCGGGTACCTGGGACTGGCCCAGTTCCATCAGCCCACTGTAGGCGATAATGCCCAGGCACATATATAAGTAGTAAGCCTTGTTCGCCAGGGCGCGGTATCCCAGCACGGCGAAAATATAGTACACCAGCAGGTGAACGACCTTGTCCATGGGGTCGATATTGACGTCACCGCCGGGGCGCAGGGATGTGAAGGCGACGATGCCGGCGTAGATGACAAAGATTATTTGTTGCACCGCCTCACTCCAGGATGCCCGATGTGGCTGATCCGGTGCTCCCTGCCCCGGGGCTGACCATCATCCCGGGCATCGCGCCGGTGCTCTTGCCGTCCTCAAAGGTGGCGACACCGTTGACCAGGGTCAGTCGCACCGGGGCCGGGTCCCGGGTCCAGCGCCAGGTGAAGCCGCCCCGGCCATCCGGCACGTCGAAGATCTTGTATTTCCGCCGGTGTTGGATCTCGTCCAGCGCAAACACGGTGATGTCGCCGCGCTTGCCCGGTTTCAGTTCGCCCCGGTCGGTGAAGCCGAAATGCGATGCCAGTTTGCCGGTCTGGCAGTGTACGGCCTCCTCGATACGCAGCAGGCCCCTGCGCACATAGTCGGTATACAGCAGGAGATTGTCGCCGCTGGCGCAGAACAGTTGCCCGTGGGCGCCGGAGTCGTTGATATTGCCCACCGCCAACGGGTCCCGGGTGAGGCGCACCACCATCTCGTCATCCTTCTCCCAGGGCGGCATCGTGACGGAGGATGACAGGCCGTTGTCGATAAACCACTGCGCCATCGCGTCGGAGGCCGGCAGCCCCAGCTTTGCCGCATGGTCGCCGAGGCTGGTGACCGGGTCCGCGCCGTTTTCGGAGTTGTCCAGCATGATGGCCTCGGGCCGGCGAAAAAAGCCGGTCTCCAGCGAGTCGTTGGCCCAGGAGTGGCGGGCGCGCTCGCGCCAGTCGGGGTCAGCCAGCAGCGCCAGTTTGTCCGCGTCGCTCCCGGCGGTGACAACCTCGTGCCAGACATAGTCATTGGACTGGGCGAACAGCAGGGACTGGCGGATGCTGGCGGTGACGGTGATCGGCACGTGGGCATAGCCGGTCCAGAAGTCGCGGCCCTCGGCGCTGAAACGTTCGTGCAGGTCCAGGATGGGTTGCTGGATGCCGTAGTCCTTCTGCCACTGCAGGGTGGGTACGCCCGCCCACTGGACCCTTACCGCCAGGCCCTCGGTGAGCCGGGCTATGCGTTCCATCGAGGCCGCCGCGGTAAAGCGCATCAGGCTGTCGACGATTACCTGGGTGGTGGCGTGGGGATAGTTGGCCATCACCCGGAACAGGGCGCTGAATTCGGCGTCGTCGGCCACCAGTGAGGGTACGGGCCTGTCGCTGCCGTCGTGGTCGAGCAGGTTGGTGGAAAGCCCGAGGGCGCCGGCATCCAGCGCATCCACCAGCAGCCGCGTTATCTGCCCGATCTCTGCGGGCGTCGCGGCGCGCTCCCAGGCGTCCATTCCCATCACTGCCAGGCGCAGCGCGATATGGCCGACGAAGGCCCCGTAGTTGGCGGTAACACGGGTGTTGGCCACCATGGACTGCTTGTACTGCGACCATGTCTGCCAGTCCCAGGGCAGCTTGTCCATGAAGGCCGACTCCGGGATGTCCTCGAAGAATGAGAAGATTTTTACCACCTCCCGGCGCACGGCGGGATCGTCGTGCAGTGGGGCGAGTGCGAAACCGCAGTTGCCCATGACCACGGTGGTTACGCCGCAGCCCGGCAGGGGGTTCAGGTCCGGTTGCCACCACATGGTGCCGTCGAAATGGGTGTGGCTCTCTATCAGCCCCGGGGTGACGAAACAGCCGCTGGCATCCACCACGTCCTCGCCGCTGGTTGCGTCCAGATCCGCCGCCACTGCGGTGATCAGCCCGTCCTGCACCCGCACGTCGGCACCGAATGGCGGGCTGCCGGTCCCATCGACCACCAGGCCGCCCTTGATCAGATAACTGTTTAATGGTGTCTCCATAGGGGTATACCTGTTTGCTCCGTCGTCAGGCGGGTGTGCTTTCCGGAACGAACCAGTCAACCAACTTGGGCCCCACCACGCAAGTGGTGTGCCGGGGTGCGGGTTTACTTTCGTGTACCAGGACTGATTCCTGTAATCCCCTGCGCCGGCTCAGGATTTGATCGCTTTCGGACCGGCACAGGCAGATAATCCGCTGATCTTCATCCGGGGTAGCTGGTTATGAAAACTGGAATATACAAAAGGCGTGCGTATCTGGCTGGTGTTGCAATGCTTGTCACCCTGCCTGTCGGAGCGCTTTTCACGGCGCCCGCCGTCGCCCAGATGAACCAGGAAGTGATGCTGCAATGGATGGACACCGAGGTGGTCCACTGGTCAGTCGTCGGCGATTACGAAGGCGAGGCAATGATCGTGCAGTCGGGCACCAACGGCTATGCACCGGTAAAGGACCACGTTGAGATTGCCTTCGACTACGATATTACCCAGGGAAAATTGGTCGGAGCGGCAGTTTTCACCGATTTT
>Ga0224505_10002508_pt1 | contig 10741 bp, 11 predicted proteins | sample SF_Jan12_sed_USG_FD_169102 | JGI IMG/M metagenome (GOLD analysis project Ga0224505, IMG submission 169102) | Sediment microbial communities from San Francisco Bay, California, United States - SF_Jan12_sed_USGS_4_1 | ecosystem: Environmental > Aquatic > Marine > Sediment | place: USA: California...
TGTCCTGCAGCAGTTCAATGGTCATCGCACAAGTGTCCCCACGCGTTCGCCTTGGAGGACCCGGGCGACCGCGCCGTCTTGGTTCACGTTCATCACCACGATCGGGAGCGCGTTCTCCTTGCAGAGGCCGAAGGCGTTCGCGTCCATTACGCGCAGACCGCGCACCATGGCATCTTGGAACGACACCTCCGGCAGGAACTCGGCTTTGGGGTCGAGCTTCGGATCGGCGGAGTACACGCCGTCGACGTTCGTCGCCTTGATCAGGAGATCCGCTTCGATCTCGAGCGCCCGCAGCACGGCGGCGGTATCGGTGGAGAAGTACGGGTTCCCCGTCCCGCCGGCGAAGAGGACGACGCGACCCTTTTCCAGGTGCCGCTGCGCCCGTCGCCGGATGTACGGTTCGGCCAGCTCCTCCATCCGGATGGCGGTCATCACGCGGGTCTCGATTCCCGTCCGTTCCAGAATGTCCTGCATGGCGAGCGCGTTGATGACCGTCGCGAGCATTCCCATGTAGTCGGCCGAGACCCGATCCATACCCTGCTGACTCGCCGCCGTACCGCGCACGATGTTCCCGCCGCCCAGCACCAGGCCGATGCTCGCCCCGAGCGCGTGCACGCCGCGGAGCTCGTCGGCCAGTCGGGCGAGGACGCCGAAGTCGAGGCCAAACCCGCGCTCCCCGGCCAGGGACTCGCCGGACAGCTTGAGGAGAACCCGTCGGTAGGCGAGCCCCACGCCTATTCGCCGCCGAGCTCGTATCGCACGAACCGCCGCACGGCGACGCGCTCACCCAGCTTCCCGGAGACGGCCTTCACCAAGTCGCCCACCTTGACCGCATCGTCCTTGACGAACGGCTGCTCGAGCAGCACGCGCTCCTCGAGGAACTTCCGGATCTTGCCTTCGACCATCTTCTCTTGAACGGCCTCGGGCTTCCCGGACTCGGCCGCCTGGGCGCGGAAGATCGCCGTCTCGCGCTCCAGCACGTCCCCCGGCACCATCTCGGCGGAGACCGCGAGCGGGTTGGCCGAGGCGATGTGCAAGGAAAGGTCTTTGGCCAGTTGCACGAAGTCCTCGGTGCGGGCCACGAAGTCCGTCTCGCAATTCAGCTCGACCAGGACGGCCACCTTGCCGTTGAAGTGGACGTAGCTGCCGATCACCCCTTCCGAGGCGCCCCGATCAGCGCGCTTGCCGGCCCGAGCGATTCCCTTCTGACGCAGCAGATCCAACGCCTTCTCGATATCGCCACCGGTTTCTTCGAGCGCCTTCTTGCAATCCATCATGCCGGCGCCCGTGCGGGCGCGGAGGGCTGCCACCTCTTTTGCCGTGATCATCGTCGTCATGACTGCTATCCCGTCTCCATACCTACGTGGATGTTCGGACTTTGTCGTCCTGCCGTCCGGCGGTGTTGCATACAACGACCGCCGCCCCAGGCACCAAAGCGTGCGCGGCAGCGGCGGTCGCGAGTGCGGGCGCGCCAGCCCGCCTCAGCTCTGCTCGTCGCCCGCGCTGGCCTCGGCCGGACTCGCTTCCGCCTCGGCGCCGGGCTCGCTCTTGAGCCGAGCCGCAATGGCCTCGGGCTTTGGCCGGCGCTTCCGACGCGACTTCTTGCGCCGGCGCTGCTCGTCCGACTCGCCCTCGGTCTCGACTTCCGTGCTGTAGGTGTACGCCTCGGTGTCCTCGGAGACTTCCCGCAGCGGCACCTGGGTGCGGGCTTCGGTAATCACATCCACCAGGGCCCGCGTGATCAGCGCCACCGAACGGATGGCGTCGTCGTTGCCTGGAATCGGTACCGAGATGACGTCGGGATCAGCGTTGGTGTCGACGATGGCAATCACCGGAATGCCGAGTTTGTTGGCTTCCGCGATCGCGATGCGTTCCTTCTTGGCGTCGACCACGAAGAGGGCACCGGGCAGCCGGCCCATCCGCTTGATGCCGTCGAGATAGCGATTGAGCTTCTCCCGCTCCCGCGTAATCAGCAGTTGTTCCTTCTTCGTGAAGAACTCGTACGCCCCCTCGTCCTGCGCCTGCTCGATTTCCTTGAGGCGGCGGATCTGCTTCTTGATCGTGTTGAAGTTGGTCAGCGTGCCGCCGAGCCAGCGCTCGGTGACCGAGTACGCCCCACACCCTTCCGCCTCGTTCTTCACGACCTGCTTGAGCTGCTTCTTGGTGCAGACGAACAGGACGCCCTCGCCCTTGAGCACGACGCTCCGCAGGAGGTCCTGCGCGGCGTGCAGCTGGGCCAGCGTTTTCTGGAGATCGATCAGGTAGATGCCCGAGCGCTCGGCAAAAATGAACCGGCGCATCTTGGGGTTCCACCGGCGGGTCTGGTGTCCGAAGTGGACGCCTGCTTCGAGCAGGTCCTGTAGCAACGGCTGCGTCATAGTCCTCAAATGGGTTGAATCCGCCACCACCTTCGCGCCCGGCACCGATCCGCCCGAGGCGGACACCCAGCACCAGATCCGGCGGTGTGTGTTGACGTCCTCCGCGCCTACCGCTTGGAGAACTGGAACCGCTTCCGGGCGCCTGGGCGTCCCGGCTTCTTGCGCTCGACGGCCCGTGGGTCCCTGGTGAGGAGCCCATGCGCCCGCAGCTTCTTCCGATGCGTGTCGTCGGCCAAGAGCAGGGCGCGCGCAATACCCAGGCGCACCGCACCGGCCTGTCCGGTCATCCCGCCCCCGTTGACCCGCGCCTTCACGTCGAACGCGCCAAGGGTGTCCGTGGTCTGAAACGGCTCCTGGATGTGCAAGACCAATGACTGCCGCGGGAAGTAGTCGCCGAGTGTCCGACCGTTCACGCTCCACTTCCCGGAGCCGGGTGTCAGGTACACGCGGGCCACGCTCGTCTTGCGACGGCCCACGGCGTGCCAACGGAGTTCGGGTTGCGCGGTCATTCGGCGTCCTTCGTCAGCTGCAGCGGCAAGGGCTGTTGTCCATGGTGCGGGTGGTCGGGGCCGGCGTACACGCGGAGCTTACGGCGCAGCGTCTGACGACCGAGCGTGCTCTTCGGCAGCATGCCGAAGACGGCATTCTCGATGACGCGGTCAGGGTGCTTGGCCAGGAGCGTGGCCACCGGCGTGAACCGGCCATGGCCCATGTAGCCGGAGTGCCGGAAATACCTCTTCTGCACCATCTTCCGACCAGTCAGCCGGACCTTTTCCGCGTTGATCACGACGACGTAGTCGCCGCCATCCATGTGCGGGGTGAACGTCGGTTTGTGCTTGCCGCGGATGATCTGCGCGACCTGGCTTGCAAGGCGCCCAAGCACGACGCCGCTGGCATCAACGACATGCCAGCGGTGCTCGATGTCTCGGGCCTTCTGGGTGTAGGTCTTCATGGCCAACTGCATCACACTCTTGGTAGATCCGTAAGTCCAGACAGACTTGTAAGCTACGCCCCTCCAAAGCGAAGGTCAACCCTCCGCCGCGACCTCCACGAGCACCGTCCCTTTGGCCACGGCGGCCCCCGCCTGCACGTGCACGGCGGTTACCCGCCCCGCGATGCCGGAGGTCAGTTCGTTCTCCATCTTCATGGCTTCGAGCACCACGAGACCCTGGCCCTGCCTGACCTGGCTGCCCACTTCCACCTCTAGCCTGACGACCCGGCCGGGCATGGGAGCCTTCACCGCCACGTGGCCGCCCCCGGCCCGCCCACCGCCGGTGACTTCCTGCAGGCGGCGCGTCCGCTCGTCCACGACCCGCGCGTCCCACACATCGGCTCCGGCATGGACGGTCCACCCGACGTCATGCCGTGCGAGGGCATACGCCGTCACGCCGGTCGGCAGCGTGAGCGCCCTGAGCGGCGTTCCCGGGATCGCGTGCAGTGCCGCGTGGACCACCTGGCCATCCACGCGGGCCTCACCGCCACGCACCTCAATCTCGAACGCCCGGCCCTGGATGGTGACCGTGTACTTCATGCGGCCTCCAGCAGCGCGAGCGTCTCGACATGGGCCGTCTGCGGGAACAGGTCGTAGGCGGTGGCGTGTCGCAGGGCGAATGTGCCCAACCGCGTCAGGTCGCGGGCCAGGGTCGCCGGATCGCAGGAGACATAGGCGACGCGGCGCACCGTTCCCGAGCCGCCCAGGCGGTTCAGCACCTGCGTCACCCGAGCAGCCGCACCACCGCGGGGAGGATTGAGCAGGACCGCGTGCGGCTCCGGGAGCCGGTGCAGCACTTCTTCAACCCGTCCCGTGAGATACCGCACGGGTGTATCGGTCTGCGGCGTCTGACGTTGGGCCCAAGCCACGGCCGAGCGGTCGGCATCCACACTCCACACCTCCGCGCCACCGGCGGCCAGGAGCCGGGCACTATCCCCCACCCCACCGTAGAGGTCCCACACCACGGTGCCCGCACCCGCCCCGAGCCACCCCACCGCATCCTCGCGGATCCGGTCAGCCAGGGCCGGACTCACCTGCTGGAACGCGAGGACCGGAAAGGCGGAGTCGCTCCCCGCCACCGCGCGGACGGCGCCGTCGCTAGGCTGCCACCAAATGGTGGCAGGGGCGGGGGGGGCAAAGGCGGCGGCGAGCGGCCGCGCGTCCCACGGCGCATCCCCGCCCTGAACCACGATGTGGCGCCCGCCACCCCGATCGAGCCGAAGCATCACCTGCGTCACCCCAAGCGGAAGCCGGTCGCGAGCTGACCGCACGCCGCGCAGGAGATCCATGAGGGCGGGCACCGCCACCGGGCAGTCCGCCACCTCGAACACGGTCCCGGGATCATCGTACCGGTGGAACCCGATGCGCTGCCGATCCGCGGTCACCGCCAGCGTGATCTTCGTCCGGTAATGCCAGGGCGCGGGCGCGGGAACGACGGCGGGCACCGCTGCCTCACGTCCACCGACCCGCGCCAGGACGTCGTGTACGATGGTTCGTTTCGCCGCGAGCTGTGCCGCAGGCGTCAAATGCTGCAACTGACAGCCCCCGCATCCGTCACCCTCATAGTGGGGACACGCCGGGTCGGCTCGCTCGGGGCTCGCCTCGCGTATCGACCGGATCCGGCCGCGCGCAAACCGCCGACGCCGCTCGATGACATCCAGGTCCACGAGGTCACCGGAGGCCGCACGCGGGACGAACACGGTCAATCCCTCGGGCAGCCGCCCCACCCCGTCACCGCCCGTGGCAATGCCGTGCACACGCACCTCGGTCATCGCAGACCCCGCAGCCGCGCCGCCCGGAGCCACGCACTGCCGCCACTGCCATCCCCCACCAATTCGGGCGCCAGCGCGACGGAGGCCTGCCGGCTCTCATGCTCGGCGAGGGCCACGGCCAGGGCCGCGTGACGGAGGGCCACTTCGGCGGGAGGCACGTCGAGGAGCTTCAGGCCGACGTGATCGACGTACCCGATGTCGTAGGCGCCGCTCTGGAAGACCGGGTCGTCGACGACCCGACGGTGAAACGCCTGTGACGTCGGGAGGCCAACGATGAGGAGCTCGTCGAGCGCGCGGCGCATCCTCCGGATCGCCCGTTCCCGGCTTTCGCCCCACACGATCAGCTTCCCCAACAGCGGGTCGTAGTCCAGGCCGATGTCGCTTCCGGTCTCGATGCCCCCATCCCACCGCACCCCGGGCCCCGAGGGGACGCGGAGGTACGTGATGCGTCCGGTGGCCGGCAGGAAGCCCCCCAGCGGATCCTCCGCGGTGATGCGGCACTCGATGGCGTGACCGCGCGGGCGCAGCCCATCGGCGATACCTAACGGCATCCCATCCGCTATCCGCAGCTGCTCCCGCACGAGGTCCACGCCATACACGAGCTCGGTGATCGGGTGTTCGACCTGGATCCGCGTGTTCATCTCCAGGAAGTAGAACGTCCCGTCCGGAGCGAGCAGGAACTCCACGGTGCCCGCACTCCGATACCCCACGGATCGGGCCGCCTGCACCGCCGCCTGTCCCATCCGGGCCCGCAAGTCCGGATCCACCACCGGCGACGGCGTCTCCTCGATGAGTTTCTGGTGGCGCCGCTGGACGGAGCACTCGCGCTCGCCGACGTGGACGACCCGTCCGTGCGCATCGGCCACTACCTGGACCTCCACATGTCTGGGGCGCTCGATGAACTTCTCGAGGTACACGGACCCATCGCCGAAGGCGGACTTGGCCTCCGAAACCGCCGCCCGGAACGCTCCGGGAAGCGCGGCCCCGTCCGCCACGCGCCGCATGCCCTTCCCACCGCCGCCCGCCGCTGCCTTTACCATCACCGGATACCCGATGCGCTCCGCCACCGCCAGGGCTTCTTGGGGGTCCTTCAGCGCGTCGATGGTCCCCGGGACGACGGGAACGCCAGCGGCCTCCATCCGTCGCCTGGCCTCGGTCTTCTCACCCATGGCGCGGATGGCGGCGGGTGGTGGACCAATGAACCGCAGACCGGCGCCTTCGACGGCCTCGGCGAAGTGCGCGCGCTCGGAGAGGAACCCGTAGCCGGGATGGACCGCGTCCGCCCCGGTACGCCGTGCGGCTTCGAGCAACCGCTCCACATGCAGGTACGACTCGGCCGATGGTGCCGGTCCGATCTCCACGGCCACATCGGCTGCCTGGACGTGAGGACTGAAGCGGTCGGCCTCCGAGAAGACGGCGACGGCCTCGATGCCCTCTTCACGACACGCCCGGATGATCCGGCAGGCGATCTCTCCGCGGTTGGCGACGAGGACGCGCTTCACTGCCCGCGCCCTTCCGGCGGAACGGCGGAACGGCGGAACGGCGGTCGGCGGTCCCGAGTGGGTCCTACCGCGGTGCCGTCATGGCGCCGTACCGTCGTACTAGAGGGGAATGTTGCCATGTTTCTTGGGCGGGGGGACGTCGCGTTTGCCGAGCAGGGTCTGGAGCGCCGAGATGAGACGCGGGCGCGTCTCCCGCGGGTCAATGACGTCGTCGAGGTAGCCGCGGGCCGCGGCCTCGTAAGGATGCGCGAACTTCTCGCGGTAGTCGTCAACGACCTCGTCGAGCTTGGCCTGCGGATCGGCGGCGGCGGCGATCTCCCGCCGGAACAGGATCTCCGCCGCCCCCTTCGGTCCCATCACCGCCAACTCGGCTGTCGGCCAAGCCACGTTGTAGTCGCCTCCCACATGCTTCGAGCTCATGACGTCATACGCGCCGCCGTAAGCCTTGCGGTGATGACGGTGAGCTTGGGGACCGACGCCTCCGCGTACGCGAACAGCAGCTTGGCGCCGTGGACGATGATCCCCCCGTGTTCCTGCTCCAACCCCGGCAGGAATCCAGGAACGTCTTCGAAGGTCACCAGCGGGATGTTGAACGCGTCGCAGAACCGCACGAAGCGGGCGCCTTTGCGCGACGCCTTGATATCGAGCACGCCGGCCAGCACCGCGGGTTGATTGGCGATGATCCCGACCGGATGTCCGCCAAGCCGCGCGAACCCCACGATCAGGTTCTGGCCGTAGTCGCGGTGGACCTCGAGCAGCTCGCCATCATCGACCACCCGGCGGATGACCTCGTGCATGTCGTACGGCTTGTTCGGGTTGTCGGGGACGACCGCCAGCAGGGCCTCATCGCGCCGGTCTGCCGGGTCGGTGGCGGTGCGGCGCGGCGGGCTGTCCACGTTGTTGCCGGGCAGGAAGCCCACGAGGCGACGGATCTCCGCCAGACACTCGACCTCGGAGTCCAGCACGAACTGGGCGACCCCGGACGTTCCCCCGTGCACGTCCGCCCCGCCGAGCTCGTCGGAGGTGACGTCCTCATGCGTCACGGTCTTCACGACGTTGGGCCCCGTCACGAACATGTACGACACCCCGCGCACCATGAACGTGAAATCCGTGATGGCGGGGCTGTAGACGGCACCGCCGGCACAGGGGCCCAGAATGGCGGAGATCTGCGGGACGACCCCTGACGCGCGGGTATTGCGGAAGAAGATGTCGGCGTAGCCTCCGAGTGACACGACCCCTTCCTGGATCCGCGCGCCACCCGAGTCGTTGAGCCCGATCACGGGGGCGCCGTTCCGGACGGCGAGATCCATGATCTTGCAGATCTTCTGGGCATGGGCCTCGGCCAGGGATCCGCCGAACACCGTGAAGTCCTGGGAGAAGACGTAGACGAGGCGACCGTCCACGCGGCCGTAGCCGGTGACGACGCCGTCTCCGAGCGGCCGCTGGTCGGCCAAGCCGAAGTCCGTGGCGCGGTGCACGACGAAGCGGTCGAACTCCACGAACGAGCCCGGGTCGACGAGCAGGTCGATCCGCTCCCGCGCGGTGAGTTTGCCCTTCGCGTGCTGCGCCGCGATGCGATCCGGCCCGCCACCCTGCTCCGCCTCGTCGCGCAGGCGCTGGAGCTGCTCGAGCTTGGCCTCGATGGTCATCTGTCGTCCTCCTCGCCCCGGCCGGAAAGACAACCGCCGGCGGCACCACGGGAGCGGCGTCGCCGGCGGTCTGGGACTGCTCCCTCGGTCACTCCTCGGAGGCCGTCGGCTCCTCTGCAGCCGGCTCCTCGGCAGCCGGCGCTTCGTCGGCCCCCAGCGCTTCTGCGGACACGGGGTTGACCGCCGCCTCGTCGTCGAGGCGCTCGTCGTCATCGGGCTGCTCATCGTCATCGGGCTGCTCGTCGGTCACGGCCGACACGACCGTACCCTCCGGCGGAGGGGGGCCCTCTCTCGGCTGGCTCGTGGCGGCCAGGACGATCTTGTGATGGATCGGGTCCACTTCCATGACCTTGACGTCCACCAGCCAACCGTCCTTCGCGACATCCTCGACGCGGCGGTTCTCCGGCACCGGGAACTGGGTTGCCGGGATGAGCCCTTCGATCTCGTTCCCAACGTCCACGATGACCGTGTTGTCGAGCACGCGGACGATGCGGCCCTCGAGATCGGTCCCCACCGGGTAGTCTTGCCCGATCTTGAGCCACGGATCGTCCTGGGCCTGCTTGAGGCCGAGGGAGATGCGCTTGCTGTCCGGATCGATATTGAGGATCACGACTTCGACCGTGTCGCCCTTCTTCATGACCTCGGACGGGTGCTGGACCCGGCGGGTCCACGACATGTCGGAAATGTGGACCAGCCCGTCGATGCCAGGCTCGATCTCGACGAACGCCCCGAACGAGGTGAGGTTGCGCACCTTCCCCGTGATCCGGGTGCCGACGGGGTACTTCATCGGCAGCATCATCCACGGATCCTGCTCGGTCTGCTTCATGCCGAGCGAGATCTTCTCTTCCTCCGGGTCCACCTTGAGAACCACGGCCTCGATCGTCTCGCCGATCGACACCACCTTCGAGGGGTGGCGGACGTTGCGTGTCCAGCTCATCTCGCTGATGTGGACCAGTCCTTCGATCCCCGGCTCCAGCTCGACGAACGCACCGTAGTTGGTGATGGACACCACCTTGCCCTGCACCCGCGCCCCGACGGGGTACCGCTCCGCCACGTTCTCCCACGGATAGGACTGGAGCTGCTTGAGGCCGAGCGAGATGCGCTCCCGGTCCCAATCGATGTCGAGGACTTTGACCTCGAGATCCTGGCCCAACTGCACCATCTCGGACGGGTGCGACACGCGACCATAACTCATGTCCGTGATGTGGAGCAGGCCGTCGACGCCACCGAGGTCGATGAACGCCCCGAAATCGGTGATGTTCTTCACGACGCCTTTGCGCACCTGGTTGACCGACAGCTCCTTCATCAGGTGCTCGCGCTTCTCCGCCCGCTCGCCCTCCAGGATCACCCGGCGGGACACCACGATGTTGCGGCGACGCTTGTTCAGTTTGATGATCTTGAACTCGTAGCTCTGGCCGAGCAGCTCGTCGATGTTCGGGACGCGGCGCAGGGCGATCTGGCTGCCCGGCAGGAACGCGTCGACGCCCATCAAATCCACTACCACCCCACCCTTGATCTTCTTGACGAGCGCGCCCTGCACCGGCTCATCGTTCTCGTACGCGTGCCGGATCTTCTCCCACACGCGCATGAAGTCGGCCTTCTTCTTGGAGAGGACGACGGCCCCCTCCTGATCCTCGAGCTTCTCGAGGAAGACCTCGACCTCATCCCCCGGTGACAGGGATTGAGGATCCTTGAACTCGTCCCGACCGACGGCGCCTTCCGACTTGAACCCGACATCGAGGATGACGTGGGTGTCGGTGACCCGGAGTACGCGCGACTTGACGATCTCTCCCTCCACGATGCTGCTCATCGTGCCTTCGTAGAGGGCGAGCATCTCCTCGTACTGTTCGGCGGAGTACTGCTCGTCGATGAGGTCGGGACGGACGACGATGCTGGGGGACGGGGTGGGGTGCGGGGTCTCGGTCGCTGGCTCAGCCATGGGAACGGGGTACCTGCTGTGGGCCCCGGAAGGGAGCCCGGTATCGGGTTGAGGTGCTCTCCCGACAGTCGGGAGAGGCGAGCTTTAAATGCTAGATCGCCACCTAGGCTATGTCAAGGTGGGGAAACGCTTTCCGAGCCAAGTCCACAATCGCCTCCACCTGGACTTCGAATGACATCCCGGTGGTGTCCAGCGGCACGGCGTCCGGGGCCTGACGCAGTGGCGCCACCGCGCGGCCCGCATCCGCCGCGTCCCGCGCCACGAGCCTGGCGGTCTCCGCGCGCAGCGTTTCGGACGAGACGTCACGCGACTCCTGGAGTAGCCGGCGCCGGGCGCGCTCGGCCGGTGAGGCGGTCAGGAACACCTTGAGGCCAGCATCCGGGAACACCACCGTCCCGATGTCCCGCCCGTCAATCACCACCCCGCGGGGATGGTGCGCGGCCGCGGCTCGGAGCTGCCGGTTGGCCGCCTCCCGGACCTCCGGCAGCGCCGACACGGCGGACACCCTGG
>Ga0224505_10002509_pt1 | contig 10737 bp, 7 predicted proteins | sample SF_Jan12_sed_USG_FD_169102 | JGI IMG/M metagenome (GOLD analysis project Ga0224505, IMG submission 169102) | Sediment microbial communities from San Francisco Bay, California, United States - SF_Jan12_sed_USGS_4_1 | ecosystem: Environmental > Aquatic > Marine > Sediment | place: USA: California...
CCCCCGCGCAGCTTGAGGGCCTGCACACCGGCGCCGTGCATCACCTCGACCATCTCCGGGTGGTAGCCCTGGGCGAGCAGCTTGCGCGCGCCCTCGTCGCCGTTGAACGTGCGAGCGACGTCCTCCATGGTCTTCGCGGCGATCGTCGTCGCCTCGTCCCACGAGATGCGGATCCAGTCGTCGGAGCCGCGGAGCGTGACGTCCATCTGCGGCGTGCCGTCGTCGTTCCGCGGATAGCCGGCCTCGACCCAGTCCTTGAAGCCCTTGCGGATCATCGGCGCCTTCACGCGCCGCTCGCTGTAGAAGCGGCGGCTGAGGATCAGGCCCTTCTGGCAGGTGCGCGGATCCCAGCGGTGGGAGGCCCGGTTCCCGTACAGGTCGGTCGCCTCGCCGTAGCCGTAGGTGGGGCTGATGCGCACGACCACGCCGTTCTTCACGTGTGCGCGCAGCAGGCAGTTGTGGGTGTCGTTCGGAGCGCACGTGAAGACGAAGGTCGAGTCGTCCTCGAACTGGTTGCGGTAGATCTGCTCCCACGTGCGGTCCGGCATCACCCGCAGCGGGTTCCCGGGGACGACCGCCCCCGCGGTGGCGGCCCCGGCGGGCGACAGGAAGCGCGCAGGGCCGAGCAGATCGGCGAGAGCCGCCCCCGAGCCGAGCGCCAGTGCGCGACCCAGCAACTGCCTGCGGGAGACGCCCTGTGCCATCACCGGAGACGCTCGCCGCCCCGAGGCGGCCGGGCATCGTGGAGTCCCCGGCGCAGGGTCCGTAGGAATTACGGATCGTGGAAAGTCTTGGAGAAACGCAGGCTCAGTCGACCGCGAGGTGCGCCCGGCAGACGCCCGGTGCGGGATACGGCTCGAGCCGCTGCAGGCTCACGCCGGCGTCGAGCGTCTCGAGGGCGCCGGCGAGCAGGCCCCTGTGCAGGCCGCAGATGACCCGTCCGTACGTGTCCACGAGGTCGTGGAAGGGGCAATGGTGCATCTCGATCACGTCGTCGGATCGCCGCGGCGCGAACCCGTGGCTCGCCAGCACGGCCACGATCCTCGCGACGGCCGCGTCGGCAGAGTCCGCGCTCGCCGGCGGTGCACCGTCGACGAGGTGACGGCCCCAGGCGCGCCCGGCGCGCTCGACGGTGGCCTCGCCGTCCCCGGACGCAGCGACTGCGCTCGCGAGCATCTCGGCCAGGAAGCGGTAGCCGTCTGCGCCGCCGGCGCTGCCGCCCGTCGCCTCGTAGACGATGCGCGGTCGCCCCGGTCGGCCCCGATGCACCGGCCGTGACGCCACGAGCCCGGCGTCTGCGAGGCGCCCGAGGTGCCAGCGGACCGTGTTCGGATGGAGCTCGAGGCGCGCGGCCAGCTCCGGCGCGCTGAGACCGGCGGGCGCATCGCCGAGCAACTCGAGGATCTCCGTGCGGCGCGGCTCCTCCACGGCGTGCCGTGCGAGGTCGCTCATGCCCGGAAGTGTGGCGCCGCCACGACGGTGCGCGCGACCGTGGAAACTCCTGAACCGTCTTCGACGGCGGTCGCGTCAGGGCTGGAGGGCGACGAGCGCGGCGGTGGCGATCGCCTCGGGCGAGATGCCGTAGGCGGCGTACACCTCCGCCTGCGAGCCGACCTGGCCGAAGGCATCGACGCCGAGCGGCACGCAGCGGGTGTCGAGCGCCGAGCCGAGCCAGGCGAGAGCGTGCGACGAGCCGTCGATCACGGTCACGACCGGCAGCCCGCGCTCGTCGCTGCGCACGAGCGCGTCGAGATGGGAGGTGGCGACGGCGGCTGCGCCGCGCACGGGCTCCGTCCGCGCGCGGCGCCAGCCGTGGTAGAGGCGGTCGGGGGACGAGAGGCAGAGCACGGTCGCTTCCACGCCCTCGTCCTCGGCGAGCAGCTCGGCGGCGGCGAGCGCCTCGGGCGCCATCGCGCCGCAGGTGGCGACGAGCACGCGATCGTCAGACGCCCCGGCCTCGCGCAGCCGGAAGCCGCCGGCGACGACGTCGGCGCGGAGCGCCTCCTCTCCGCGGCGCGCGGCGGCGGCGGTGAACGGTGCCTGGTCGAGCGGCTTGGTCGAGAGCCGTAGGTAGAGGGACTCGCCGTCCGGCTCCTGCAGGCGGCGGAGGCCGTCGACGAGCAGCCACTCGAGCTCTCGCGCGTACGCCGGCTCGCAGTAGGTGAGGCCCGGTGTCTCGATCCCGATCCCGGGCGTGCTCAGCGACTGGTGCGCGCCTCCCTCCCGCGAGAGCGAGATGCCCGACGGCGTGCCGCAGAGCACGAACCGGGCCCCCTGGTAGACGGAGAAGACGATCCCCTCCAGCGCGCGCATCACGAACGGGTCGTACAGCGCCCCGATCGGGAACAGCCGCTCCCGCTGGAAGTCCCACGTGAGCCCGAGCTGGCCGAGCGCGAGCACGAGGTTCATCTCCGCGATCCCCATCTCCAGGTGCTGCCCGCCCGGGCCCACGCGCCACTTGAGCGGCGAGTCCTCCATCGCGTCGTACACGGGCTCGTCCTCCGGGCCCCACACACCGGTCTTGTTGATGAAGCCGCCGAGGCTCGTCGACACGGACACGTCGGGGGCGACCGTGACCAACCGCTCGCCAAGCCCCTCCAACCGGGACAGCTCCAGCAGCGCGCGGCCGAACGCCGCCTGCGTGGAGGTCGGGCCGGGATCGCGCTCCGACAGCACCGTCGGCACGGGCACGCTCACAGGCAGAGGGCGCTCACCCCGGTCGAGGCGCTCGCGCGCCTCGGCCAGCAGCCGCCCCTCGACCGAGTCGGGCGCGAAGCCGTCCCACTCCGTCGCCGGGGTGAGGCCGAGCTCGGCGCGGAACGCGTCGATCTGCTCTCCGGTGAGCAGCGCGGAGTGGTTCATCGGCCGCCCGGCGATCTCCAGCCCGTAGCCCTTGATCGTGTACGCGAAGATCACGGTGGGGCGGTCGGTCGTCTCCCTGGCGCGGGCGAGCGCTGTCAGCACATCGGCGAGGTCGTGCCCGCCGAGGTCGCGGACGAGCGCCCCGACGCCACCGGAGTGGTCGTCGAGCAACCCCGCCAGCGCAGCGCGCTCGCGGCCCTCGAGGGGCTCGAGCAGGGACCGGCGCACGACCTCCTCGCTCGCGCCGAACAGCGACTGGTACTGCTCGTTCGGCATCTCGTCGATCCGTCGGCGGAGGAGCTCGCCGCCCGGCTCGGCGTACGTGGCCCGCAGCCTGCGCCCGTACTTGAGCTCGATCACCTCCCAGCCGTTGGTGCGGAACTGGGCCTCGAGCTCCGCCGCGCGGATGCCGGGGATCACGCGGTCGAGGCTCTGCCGGTTGAGATCGACGATCCACAGCACGTTGCCGAGCGTCCGCGCCAGCGGCTCCACCAGCGCCTCCCAGATGTTGCCCTCGTCCAGCTCGGCATCGCCGAGCAGCGACACGAATCGGCCGCCCGTCGACGCGCCGAAGTGCGTGTTCACGTAGCGGTCGGCGAGCCCGGCGAAGAGCGGTGCAGCCGATCCGAGCCCGACCGAGCCGGTCGAGAAGTCCACCGGGAAGGGATCCTTGGTGCGCGAGGGGTAGCTCTGCAGGCCGCCGAAGTCGCGCAGGCGCGTGAGATACGAGCGGTCGAGGCGCCCGAGCAGGTACTCGAGCGCGTGCAGCACCGGTGAGGCGTGCGGCTTCACCGACACGCGGTCGCAGGCATCCATGTCCGCCAGCCAGAGCGCGGTCATCAGCGTCACCATCGAGGCCGACGACGCCTGGTGGCCGCCGACCTTGAGCGCATCGCCCTTCGGTCGCTCCCGGTTCGCGTAGTCGACGATGCGCACCGCGAGCCACAGCACGCGCTGCTCGATCGCCGCGAGGGCGTCGAGGTCGAGCGAGGGCTGCGTCTGCATGGCCACGCTCGCCTGATCGTACGACGAAGCGGTCGCGACCCGCCGCCTGTAGGCAGGGCGAGGCCGCGCAACGCCGTCGCCACCGCCTTCGCTAAAGGCTGCCCGCGCAACGGTCGAAAAAGAGGCGTCCCCGTGCTTACGCCACCGATTCCCGCCGACGAGCCGCGTCGACTGCAGAGCCTGCACAGCCTCGGCGTGCTCGACACCCCTCCGGAACGGCGCTTCGACCGCATCACGCGGGTCGCCACCGCCGCCTTCCGCGTCCCCATCGCGCTCGTCAGCCTCGTCGACCACGACCGGCAGTGGTTCAAGTCCTGCGTCGGCCTCGACGTCACGCAGACGGACCGCAGCATCTCGTTCTGCGGCCACGCGATCCTCAGCGACGACTTGCTGATCGTCCCGGACGCGCTCGACGATCCGCGGTTCGCCGACAATCCCCTCGTCGTCGGAGAGCCGCGGATCAGGTTCTACGCTGGCTGCCCGCTCAGCGGGCCCGAGGGGCGCAAGCTCGGGACGCTCTGCATCATCGACCGCGAGCCGAGGTCGTTCGACGCGGAGTCGGTGGCGCTGCTCCGGGAGCTCGGGAGCTGGGTGGAGGAGGAGCTGGCCTCGATCGGGCTCGAACGCGCGCTGGCCTCGCTGCGCGAGCAGGCGGAGATGCTCGACCGGGCGAGCGAGTCGATCGTCATCCGCGACCTCGACGCCCGCATCGTCTACTTCAACGCGGGGGCGGAGGCGATGTATGGCTGGCCCGTGGACGAGGCCCTGGGCGCCGTCACGCACGATCTGTTCGCGACGGTCTTCCCGGAGCCGCTCGCCGGGATCGAGGAGGCCCTCTATCGCGACGGGCGCTGGGACGGGGAGCTGCGCCACACGACGCGAGCCGGGGACGAGATCGTGGTGCTCAGCCGGTGGTCGCTGCAGACTGCCGCGGACGGGCGACCGAAGGCGGTGCTCGAGATCAGCTCCGACGTCACCGCGCGGCTCCGGGCCGAGGAGGAGCTGCGTCGCAGCGAGGAGCTGTACCGGTCCGTGATCGCGGCGATGAGCGAGGGCGTGATCGTCCAGGACGCCGAGGGCATCGTCACTGCCTGCAACCAGAGCGCGGAGCGGATCCTCGGTTACGGCGCGGAGCGCCTCCTCGGCAGGAGTCCCGCCGACCCTCGGTGGGGCGCCGTACGGGAGGACGGCTCCCCGCTTCCCGTGGAGGAGCACTCCGCCTTCCAGACGCTCCGCACGGGCGACCCGGTGCGCGGCGTCGTGCTGGGAGTGCGCCGGCCCGACGGAGAGCTGCGCTGGCTGTCCGCGAGCTCCGAGCCGATCGTCCGCTCCGGCGAAAGCCGCCCCTATGCGGTGGTCACGTCCTTCGAGGACGTCACCGAGCAGCGCGAGGTAGCTCGCATGAAGGACGAGTTCGTGTCGGTCGTCAGCCACGAGCTGCGGACGCCGCTGACGTCGATCCGCGGGGCCCTGCGGCTCCTCGAGGGGGGCGCCGTCGGCGACCTCGACGAGAAGGCGCAGCGGCTACTCGAGATCGCCGGGTCGAACAGCGACCGCCTGTTGCGTCTGATCAACGACATCCTCGACATCGAGCGGCTGGAGTCCGGCCAGGTCAGTGTCGACAGGCGCCCGGCGGACGCCCTCGAGCTGGTGCGGCTGGCGGTCGACGCGATCCAGCCGATCGCGGAGAGGGCGGGTGTCACGCTCCGCTCGGACGTGGAGCCCGTCGCGCTGGTGGTCGACGCGGATCGCATCGTGCAGACGCTGACGAACCTGCTCGGCAACGCGATCAAGTTCTCGGACCCGGGCGGCGAAGTGGTCGTGGAGGTTCGCGGAGGGGCCGAGGGCGCCGTCGTCCGGGTCGTCGATCGCGGCCGCGGCATCCCTGCGGCGAAGCTCGAGTCGATCTTCGACCGCTTCCAGCAGGTCGATGCGTCCGACTCCCGCCAGAAGGGCGGCACCGGCCTCGGCCTCGCGATCTGCCGCAGCATCGTGGCGCAACACGGCGGCCGGATCTGGGCGGAGAGCGTGGCGGGCGTCGGCAGCACGTTCACGTTCACGCTTCCCGCGGCGGAGATGCAGGCGGTGACGCCGGCCTCGATCGCCGGGGCGGGTCGCGCCACGGCGGCCCCGACGGTGGCCGTCTGCAGCGCGGAGCCCCGTACGATCGATGCCCTCGCGCCCGTGCTCGAGCGTCGCGGGTACCGCGTGCTCGGCATGTCCTCGATCGCCGAGGTGGCCACCGTCACCGCGACGGAGCAGCTGCAGGTCGTCCTGCTCGACCTCGACGGTGAGGGGGCGGTCGCCGACGACCTTCCTGCCGGCGCAGCGATCGACGGCGTGCCGGTCGTCATGTTCACCCGCTCGGGCCTTCCGCACGAAGGCGGGGAAGGCTCCGCGGTGGTCTCGCTCGACACGGGCGCCGTCGACACCGAGTTCCTCGGCGATGTCCTGCAGCGAGCCCTTCGAGCGCACGCGCCCGTGAGGCGTGTGCTCGTCGTCGAGGACGACCCCGATCTCGCCGCGATCATCGTCGAGACGTTTCAGCGACACGGGGTGGAGACCCATCACGCGCCCACCACTCGCGACGCCGTGCAGCTCAGCCACGAGGTGGCTCCCGACCTCGTCGTGCTCGACCTCGTCCTTCCCGACGGCGACGGCTTCTGGGTCGTCGACTGGCTGCGACGCCAGGATCGTCTCCATCTCGTCCCGCTCGTCGTGTACACGGCGAAGGACCTCTCGGACGAGGAGCGGGAGCGCCTTCGCCTCGGGCAGACGGTGTTCCTCACCAAGGGCCGCGTCAGCCCGGAGGAGTTCGAGCGCCACGTGATCGAGCTGCTCGGCCACATCACGCCGCCACGTGCGGAGGCCGCGTAGATGTCCAGGCGCCGTGTGCTGATCGTCGACGACGAGGACGACATCCGCGAGGTCGCGCAGATGAGCCTCGAGCTCGTCGGCGGCTGGGAGGCGACGACGGCCGGCTCGGGCGACGAGTGCGTGGCCAGGGCTGCGGGCGACGCCCCGGACGTGATCCTGCTCGACGTGATGATGCCGGGGCTCAGTGGCCCGGAGACGCTGGCTCGGCTCCGCGACGGGCGCGACACGGTCGGGATCCCCGTCATCTTCCTCACCGCCAAGGCGCAGTCGTCCGAGACCAGGCTTCTCTCCGAGCTCGACGTCGCCGGCGTGATCGCCAAGCCGTTCGACCCGATGACCCTCCACGAGGACGTCTCCGCGATCCTCGGCTGGTCGCCGTGAGCACCCCTGTGTCGTCGGCCGGCGAGCCGGGCCCGGCGCGCGAGCCGCCGCCGCGGGCGCGCGGCGACCGCGTCCTCGATGCGCTCTCCACCCTCTGGGAGAAGCACCGTGCCGTCAACCTCGAGCGCATTGCCTCGTTGGAGGCCGTGGCGCTCGCCGCCGTCGAGGGCACGGTCGAGGACGGCGCCCGCCTCCGCGCCGCCGGTGACGCTCACAAGCTCGCCGGCTCCCTGGGGACGTTCGGTCTGGCCGAGGGCACTCGGCTCGCGCGGCGGATCGAGAGGCTCCTCGACGACGGCTGCCGCGACGCCCTGCAGCTCTCCGAGGCGACCACGGCCCTCCGCGACCTTCTCGAGCACGGCCCCGAGCAGGCCACGGTCGCTGCCGACGCCGGCGAGGAGCACGCGACCGCGCCCCGCATCCTGCTGGTCACGCCCGACGAGCGCCTCGCAGCGCGGCTCGACGTGGCGGCGGTGGCCCGAGGGTTCGAGCTCGAGACGCGTGAGACAGCGGGGCTGGGGACGGTGGGAAGCCTGGCGACGACGTTCGCCGCGGCGATCGTCGACGTCGACCAGCCGGGCGATCGCGGGCTCGATGCCCTGAAGACCCTGATCGCGCGGGATGCCTCCCTGCCCGCGCTCGCTCTCGCCCGCGACGCGTCCTTCACGGATCGCCTCCGCGTCGCCCGGCTCGGGGCGCGTGGCTTCCTCGCCCGCGACCTCTCCGCTGACGTCATCGTGGCGGCGGTGGCCGACGTCGCGCGGGGCGACCCCGCTGCGGGCGCCACGGTGCTCGTCGTGGACGACGACGACGTCGCCCGCGACCTCGTCGGTGAGGTCCTGCGTGGCGACGGGCTCCTCGTGGTCGAGGTCGCCGAGGCGGCCACGGTCTGGCAGCGGCTGGAGGACGTCCGCCCCGACGTCGTGCTCCTCGACGTGACCATGCCGGAGGTCGACGGCATCGACATCTGTCGGGTGATCCGCGGCGACGCCCGTTGGAACAGCATCCCCGTGCTGATCCTGACCGCGCACACGGACGCCGAGACGATCCGGGCCGCATTCGCCGCGGGAGCGGACGACTACGTCGCCAAGCCCGTCGTCGCCCCCGAGCTGCAGGCCCGTGTCCGGGCCCATGTGCAGCGGAGCCAGCTCGTGCGCGCCGAGGCCGGGACAGACTCGCTCACCGGTCTGACGAGTCGCCGGCGCGCGGAGCAGGCCCTCTCCGACCTGATGCGGCTCGCGGGTCGCCACGGCCAGCCGCTGTCGCTCGCCCTCGTCGACATCGACGGCCTGAAGCGGATCAACGACCGCTACGGGCACGCGGCCGGGGACGCGGCGCTGCGGCGGGTGGGCACGCTGATCCTCGCCTCGCTGCGCCAGGAGGACGTCGTCGCCCGCTGGGGCGGTGACGAGCTGGCGATCGGGATGTTCGGCACCCCCTCCGGCGACGCCGTGGAGCGGGTGGCCGAGCTGATCGAGGAGCTACGCGAGGCGGAGCATCGGGCGATCCCGAGCGAGGCGCCGGCGGTCAGCTTCAGCGCAGGGGTGGCTCAGTTCCCCGACGACGGCGCCGACCTGGAGGCGCTCCTCCGCGCCGCGGACCGGGCGCTCTACGCAGCCAAGGCGCGACGGGCCCGTGTGGTCACCGCCTCGAGGCTCGAGCTGGCGGACGATCCCGCCGACGTGGACGTGGTCGTCGTCGAGGACGACGACGCCGTCTCGGACATCCTCGTGCACGCGCTCGACACGCGTGGCTACGCGTCGCGGCGGCTCGCCGACGGCGCCGAGGCGGCGGAGCTGCTCGCCACGGGCCGCCTTCGCGCGCGGGTCGTCCTGCTCGACATCGGCCTGCCGGGCCTCGACGGGTTCGGAGTGCTGCGGCGCCTGCGCGACGCGGGGCGCCTCGACGACTGCCGTGTGATCGTGCTCACGTTCCGCGCCGGCGAGGCCGAGATCGTGCAGGCGCTCGAGCTCGGCGCCGCCGACCACGTCGCCAAGCCGTTCAGCGTGCCGGTGCTGATGAAGCGCGTTCAGCATGCGCTGCAGACGTTGCGTTGATCGACCGAGAGCAGGTCGTCTCGGCGGCGGGTTGCCCACGCGGCCGCGGCGGGGGCGGCGGCGGTCGTCATGCAGCCCACGCAGCCTCGTGCGTCGGTCGTCTGCTGTTCGGCCTCCTGCGCGGGCGGCGCGAGTGGGGGAGCATGGAGCGCCGGCCGTTCGTCCGGCCCGGGTCCGTCACCCCTTCGCGGTGACCCCGCTCAGTCGCCGCGGAAGCCGTAGCGATCGAAGTCCGGCGCGAGCGCGGAGGCGCCGTCGGGCGCGGGCACGATCTTCGTGGGGTCGCCGGCGTCGACGACGAGGCCAACGACCTCCCGGCCGTCCGCGCCGTCGACGAGCGCCCAGGCGACGACGCGTGCGCTCTCGCCGTCCTCCTCGTACTCGCCCCGGTAGAAGGCGCGCCAGCCGACCTCGGCGGGCACGAGCGAGTGGATCGTCGACGCCATTGCCGGATCATACGAGCCGCGAAAGGCTGCCCGCTGCGGTGCGGTAGGATCGGCCGCGTGGGCGGGACCTGGTGCGCAGTCCGGTGAGTGCCGCACCTCAGCTCGACGCGGACGCCATCCGGGCGCTCGCACCGGAGGCGCTGTACTCGCTCGCCGGCCGGGTCGCCGTGGTCACCGGTGCGACCGGTGGGCTCGGTCGCTGGTTTGCGGCGGGCCTCGGCGCGGCGGGGGCACGGGTGCTCGTGACCGACCTCGAGCAGGGGCCCGTCGACGAGCTGGTCGCGCTGCTCGGCGAGGCCGGCGTCGAGGCGGCCGGCGTCGCGATCGACCTCGCCGAGGAGGACGCGCCCGAGCGGGTCGTGGCCGCCGCCGTCGAGCTGCTCGGCGGCCTCCACGTGCTCGTCAACAACGCCGCCGTCAACCGGCGCATGCCGATCCTGGAAATGGATCGCGCGACGTGGGACTGGATCACGCGCATCGACCTCCGGCTGCCCTACTTCCTCTCGCAGGCGGCGGCGCGGCGCATGATCGAGCAGGGCGACGGGGGCTCGATCGTCTCCATCTCCTCGTTGAACGCGCTCTACGCGCTCGAGCAGATCTCGGTCTACGGGCCGGCCAAGGCGGGGCTCAGCCAGCTGACCAAGGTGATGGCGCTGGAGTGGGCCGAGCACGGGATCCGGGCCAACGCGATCGCTCCCGGCTTCATGGACACGCCGCTCGCCGCCCCCGTGTGGGCAGACGACGACATACGCCGGTGGATCTTCAACCGCGTCCCGGTGGAGCGACCCGGCCTGCCCCGCGAGCTCGTCGGCGCGTGCCTGCTGCTCGCCTCCGACGCCGGCTCGTTCCTCTCCGGGCAAACGCTGCACGTCGACGGCGGGGCAAGCGCAGGCGGGCGCTGGTTCCACAAGGACAGATAGCTGCCCTGCGAGCCTGGGCTCCGCGGGAGCGGAGCCCAGGCCGCAACGATCCCGCCGCTTTGCGGCGGGCAGACCCCTGAAGCCACCTGCCGGCTGCGCCGGCGGTGGGGCGTTGGGATGATGCGGTGGCTCTGCCTGAAGCCGTCTGCCGCGCTTCTTGTAGTTGCCTGCGAGCGTCTACCCCGCAGG
>Ga0224505_10002510_pt1 | contig 10733 bp, 10 predicted proteins | sample SF_Jan12_sed_USG_FD_169102 | JGI IMG/M metagenome (GOLD analysis project Ga0224505, IMG submission 169102) | Sediment microbial communities from San Francisco Bay, California, United States - SF_Jan12_sed_USGS_4_1 | ecosystem: Environmental > Aquatic > Marine > Sediment | place: USA: California...
TGTACTAACCCCCTATAAGTTGGACAGAATCGTTGTTTACAATGTGTAGTGCTTGCCGGTTTTCCTGTTCAACTTCTAAGCAAAAATAGGTGTCTGAATCAGCCGTGTCAAGGCTGGCACAAAACGAATGATTTTGTGTTTGATTTTTTATGGAATCATTCGGCCTTGACAGGGCCGCTCCAGCCACCTGGTCGCGCTGCTTATCAGTTGAACAGGAAAGACCTATTGACCATTTCTTGTGCGGAGTTATGCGCCCTAGTTTTCTGTGTTTTCGTTCATAGTTGTACCACTGCATGTACTTTTCCAGATGCTGTTTGGCTTCGTAAAAGCTACTAAATTCAAAACGCTCAATGAGCTCACGTTGAAGGATGCTGTGGAATGCTTCGATGTATGCATTTTCCTCTGGTGTGGCTATGTGAGTAAATTCCTGCCTAGCTTCAAGCTGAACCAGAAAACTCCGAACCTGATTGGCCAGGAACTGAGAGCCATTATCATTTCTGATAATTACTCCCTTCAGGTTGTAAACGGTATGTAGCCAACGAAACATGTTGATCACATCCATTTTGCGAACACTCTTCTGAAAAATCCAATGCAAAATCTTACGACTGAACACATCCATGATCGATAGTAAGTAGTACCACCGACCTTCACCGTGTACCCATACGTACTTGATGTCGAGACATAAATATTCCAGCGGTTGGCTGGCCAGTATTTTCCGGTACTGTACCCAATTACGTTTGCCACTGGTTCTGATCACCTTTCCAAGAAGAAGTTTATGCAAGTCCATGAGCCGATAGGTTTTCTTGTGATTAATCAAATAACCCAATGCACGTAAATCATCGTTGATAGACTGATAACCGTAGGCATTGTACGGACCACTGATCAAGGTCTTGATTTTATCAACCACTTCTTCGTTGGTCACAGGTAATCCATGGTGAAGTGTATGTGTGCTGGGCTTCATGCCCCGTTGTCCACAGTGAGGCTTATAGTAAAATGTGCTCCTTGGCAATTGCAGCCAACTTGAAAGCAGCTGAACAGGTACACGGCCCGAGAATCGTTTGGTCAGCATCACTTTTTCTTGGGTTGGATAGGAGTTTTTTTTAGAAGCTCCGACTTTACTTCTATCTCAAGAGCTTGCCTGGCGATGATTCGTTTCAGCCGCTCATTCTCTTCTTCCAAAGCGCGAACCTCTGGATCTACGCGCTTATACGCTGGCTTGAGGCCTTCTGCGCCTTTGGCCAAATACCGCTGCTTCCACTTCGATAATAGCGCTGGCGATAAGTTGTACTTGCGACAGGTTTCCATATAACCCTCCCGCTCTGCTTCTTGTAGAAGGCTTAAGCGCTCTTCTGGTGTGAATGATCTTTTTACTCTTGACATAGTTCCCTAATTTAACTGTTATAAATCTGTTTTCAGATTCTTGTCCAGTCTTATAGGGGGTTAGTACAATTTTTTCCTTAGCTGTCCTGTTTTTCTTCCTCACACAGAATGATCCTTCGCCAGATGCCGAAGCTGCAAAAATGAACCTTCTTTTTATTCAGATGTCTTGAATTGCATACAACGACAGTGTATGAGCAGTTTAAATTTACCTTTAAAAATAATTAATCAAATTTAAATTGATCATACACTGTTGTTATGCTGAGTTTTCATTTCTTAATTTTTAATAATCTTCTCTTTTACTTAGGTCGTCAGTCACTTCATTCAGGTTTATATCTACCGAAATTGTTTCTTCGCATCCAGTATTGGTTTCAGCAATGATTTTACCGTTCGGCTTGATTATATATGAACCTAATTTCTGAAGTTTTTCACCATTATTTACGCTAACCACAAAAATGGAGTTTTCAATCGCTCTCGAAATGAGTATGTGTTTCCACAATATGTCGTGTGGTTGAATTGCATTATTAAGATGAAATACTATTTTAACCCCAGATTGCTTCAACGAAATCCATTCTTGGGGAAATATCAATTCTCTGCAAGCTAACATTCCAAAGTCGATATCACCTAAACTATATTTCTTCAACTTTTCGCCTGAAACAAAGTGAGTTTTATCAAGCTTTGATAGATATTTTTTATCATGTCTCTTGGACTTGCTTAAGTAGCTAAAAAAATATATTGAATTATACCAAACTTGATTTATCGTTGATGCAGATCCGAGCAAACAATGACATCGTTTTTCAATCACATGCTCCTCTATCTCCTTTAAATAAGTTCTAATTTTATCCCTATCAAGCTTTTTCGTGTATTCTTTTTCTGAAGGGTAATATCCACTCAAAATAGCTTCTGGAAAGACTATCCATTCGTCTTCTTTTGTTTGAGAGATTTCTTTTAATATTTTATCTCTGTTTGAATCGATATTTGTATCTACAATTAATTGTGCAATTCTTATCTTCATTTTTTTACTGGCTTTTTTTTAATTCAGCATAACGTATTTGTATAAGATTAGTTGCGTGTTAAAGCACCTAATTTAGCAAATACGAACCGAATAGAAAATCCGCGAGGATTTTCGTAAGTAGGCTGGCACTAGCAATTAATTTTATACGGTGTTAGCAATAGTTTATCTTACTTATTTTTCTATAATTTATCAAGAGAATCAATTAACGCAAATGCTATCCTAATTGGTTAGCTTATTCTTTCTTCAAAGTACTTGCAGAATAAGGATTGCTTAACAGTTCTTTAAAAACTTCCCATCGTTTTTCAGGATTACTGTAAGAACCCCCTAGCAACTCAACATGCTTAGCAACTAAATCTTTTCCTAAATTATAATTAATTACATAACTGCGGTTTGTTTCAATAAAACGCAAGCTTTGTTCGGCTTTTTCTGGTGTATAAAGACTGTACTTTTCAATTTGTTTTATCGCATTCTCACGTGAGAGGTCCCCATTAAGGTATGCTCTTGCGGTCTCATTTACTGCATAGTCTAATTTGCTCCTTATATCTTGTATTTCATAAAACATATTAGCTTTGCTTGCATCTATGCCTGCAATTGGGAAAAGATGTTCCTTTTCGAATTCTATTCTTTGATCACCAGGAAAAACAACATCGATACCATAATTAGCACTGCCTTCTGCTATAAGGGACAATGGCGAAAATAAAGGATAGACTGAATATTCCATCCAACCTTTTGTATTTACTAGATTTTGCTCTGTAAGCATCATATAAATATGGTGCCCAGGATAACCTTCATGACTGCCTAAATCTATAGCTCTGCTAATATAAATAGGAAAATCAGTATTTATTTGTATCAGACTTTGAGCATTACCTTGATAATAATTATAACCACTCCAAACCTTATCAGTTACATATTCCAAAACAAAATTTTCATTTTCGGGTAGTTTAAAATAGTTTTTTGTAATTCTTCTAGATTCGTCTATAGCAACTCTAAACACTGTATCAAGCTTTTCTTTCGGAATAATAAACTCGGCCATAAAATTATTATACCGCTTAGGTAAATCACCTTCGCCAGCCAATAGGCTATCCAATCCAACTAATAATTTATTGAAATGAATCACCGAGAAATGTGGAGGTACTGCGTCATAAAGTAATTTAGCCTCTTCATCAAATGGAAATGTCTTACCACCTATCATTTCGGTTTTCGTTCTAACAGCAATTAGTTGTTTTTTAAGCATGTTAATTCGAGCAATTTCCAAATTTAGGTTATCTGAAACAAGTAATGCATCACATTGACTTATCAATGTATTGGCTCGTTGTACAAAATTGTCTAGAGGTAATGTTTCAGATTGTGGTTCTGTGGGTTTCCATTCTTCTGGCCCAAAATAAGCATCAACAAAGGCATTATCATATTGTCCAATTTCTAAAACCAATTTTACATAGTCTTCGGCAATGATCTCAATTGATGGTGGATTTGACTTACATGCAGTTATAATTAATACGAGAATGATAATAAGATATTTTTTCATAATTAGGTTGGATTAGAATACCAAAATACAATTTTACTATTAAATATTATTGCTAACGGTTAAGGCTATGTGCCGTTTTAATGGCATATAGCCTGTGTTATCGGTTGGATTTTTGATATTCCTCATTTATTTTCTTCTTTTTTGCTAACGACAAGCTTCAGCTACAGCCGCATCACATAGCAGCGAGCGGAGCGGGCACACCTTCGAGCGGCTGTCAGTTGCAAGCAATGTTAGGCGGCACACGGGAGCCACGAGCAAAAGGAGGCGCGGCCCCGTTGGGCGCAGTATCTGAGCACACTGGCGCAAAGGACGGTCGCGTAGATTGCAATGCTCCGTTTGCGGCAGCTCAGGGTTGACCCATTGCCGTTCACGGTTACGCACGAACGGGCAGACAGACGCTGCGCCTCCGTCATCTTGTTGCCGCCACTTTCATCGCCAGGTCGATGAACCGTTTGTCCTTTGCCACCAGGTACGCCGTCCCTGGCACGTTCCCCGCCGCGGCGGAGCCAGTGCCGGCGCTCGTCGAGTGCATCGATCCCACGTTACTGACCACGGCCACCACCACGTCTGCGCCCTCGACCCAGTAGAACGATCCAGTGAACCCCAGCACGTCGCCGTCATGCCCGATGACCGCGAGATCGCCCGAATACGCGCTGCGAAATAGGCCGTGCCCCACCTGTTCCCCTTCGCCCGCCGGAGACCACTCGGTCATGAACTTCATGCTCGCAGGCTTGAGCAGTCGGCCATCGCGTAGCGCCGCGGCGTAGCGCGCGAGGTCCCGCGCTGTCGCCACCATCCCACCGGCCGTCCACTCCACCGAGAGATTTGAGCTGCTGGCGTCAATCAAGCCCGGGCGAACCTCGGGGAAGGCGGCGTTCACTCCGGCGTCCTCTTGGAAGGTCGGAGTCGCCCAGTGATACCGGTGCGCCAGCTGCCCTGGGGGAATGGGCTCGAAGCCTTCAAGATGGATGTCCTTCAAGCCGAGTGGCGTGAGGATCCGCCGATGGATCTCGTCCACCGCCTGATTGCCGGTCACCTTCTCGATGACCATGCCGAGCAGTGTGAAATTCGTGTTCGCGTAGCTGAACTTCTCACCTGGCGGGGCCAGCGCCGCTTGCCCTTTGATGTAAGGGAGCGTCGCCGTCTTGTCCCAGATGCGGGCCGGCTCGAGCCGGTCGCCCCGACCCTCGTGGATCCAGGCGGGATCGTCCTCCCAGCTGCGCACTCCTCCAGTGTGGTTAAGTAGCTGCGCTAGTGTGGCTTTCTCCGCATTGGGTATTCCATCCACCGCCGCCCCCAGCAGACTCGCCGCCGTGGCATTGAGATCCAGTCGCCCTTCCTCCGTCAGCTGCAAAATCACGACGGCCACGAAAGTCTTGGTAATGCTGCCGATGCCGAAGAGCATCTCGGGGCGTACGGGCGCGCCCGTCTGCAGGTCCGCTTTACCGGCAACCCCCGTCCAGAGGATGCTGTCACCCGTTGCCACGGCGGCAGAGATTCCGGGAATGCCAGAGGCGACGGCCTCGTCCAGGAGCGCTTTAAGCTCGGACGCGGTGCCGCGTTGGTCAGGCGAGCGCTCGGCCGTCCCCGAAGTGCACGCCGAAACGACGACCAGGCTTGCGAGTGTGAGCGCCCACTTCATCAGCATGATTGCTCCCGGTGGATTCTGGTCCTGACACTTCAAGACCGCTATGCCGCCTTGGTCTAATAATCGAGGTTTATTCTCTGTCATATTATTTCAATACTTTTGCTTCTCCAAAATCTTACCGATAACGTTTGTGTTTCTGCAGTGGTGCGCTTCCGAAGCCGCGTCCTGTCCCCGACACCAAACGTTGAACGGAGGTATAAACGTTGGCTACGCCTCACCGCACCATTGAAGAAACATTTTGTTGTGTGCGGCAGTTAGTTCTACACAATAAAGTAATTAAAAATTGAATGAATCAGATTTTCAAGAAAGGCAAAATGGAACTCAATAATTCGTCAGTTCTTTCTAATAACTCATGTCCGCAATTTGGAATTACAGAAATTTGAGCATTGTTAAAGCGTCTGTAGTTCTTAATAATTGTTTCTAAACTAACCCACTCGTCTCGGTCACCGCAGATAATTAAAAGAGGGAATTTAGATTTTAGTACTTCTGATTCATTAAAGTAAATCGGATTTAACCAAGCGCTTTTCAATTTTTCCACAAAATCATTCCATCTGGTCGGCTCTGGCATCAAGGCTTTTTGTTTATTAACCAATTCTGGAAGTTCCTTTTCAAAAAAGTCTCCAGTTTGGCTTTCCAGTCCTTTCATGGCATTTTCTCGATAATCCTTGGGGGAGAATATTATACCGGACAGGCAGATAACTTTGTTTACTAGCTCAGGATATTTTGTGGCAAACTTAAAACCAATCAACCCTCCATCACTGTAACCAATAACTATTACTTTTTCATTCGTTATCTCTTTTAATACTTGATAGACATCATCTGCCAATAGGTCATAGGTAAAAGCTCTTTCACCAATTTCAGATCTTCCATGACCTCTAGTGTCGATAGCTATTACTTTATAATTTTTAGATAATTTGGGAATAATTTCACTGAAATTTGAAATGTGACCAAAGGGTCCACCGTGCAATAAAATAAGAGGCTTACCGGTTCCATACGTTTCATAGTATATGCTGGCATCTTTTACTTTCACATACTTTCCTATCTCTTTATTGCTTCCAAAGTTTACATCTTGACTGTAAGCAAAAGATTGAATTAAGGTTAAGGTCAAAAAAGTGGCAAATCGTTTATTCATCAATCATTGGTTATTTAAGTCTGTATTTGCTATACTGTTGTGTCGTCCTGAAAAAGGTTGCACACAACGACCTGTGTTTATGATGGCTGCGGATTTCGAAGCGCATCTTTGTCCCACGTGCCGAAACGAAATATAAAAACTAAACTCTAAGTTAACACGTCACCCGCAGCTGGCATAAACACAATGTTGTGTGGCGTTTTATTTATTTATCAGTTGAAAGGCCCAATCATAGAAGATTCGGTCCTTGTTCAGGTAGATTAGAGTTAATCCAATCGTATCATAAAAACCGTGTGTAAATACGAGTAAAGCAAGATTAGTTCTGTTCTTGTAAAATGTAAAAAAGAATATTGTACTTGCTAATCCCACGGCAATCATTCCAGAAGTTCCTTGATAGTTATGAGAAACTCCAAAGTAAATTGAAAGTACAATAGCTGAGATAAGCCAAGATTTGTTAGAATCTCCAAATAATTCAGCGAGATGTTTCATGTAATAACCACCAAACAAGAATTCTTCTCCAAAAGCGGCAAATATCCACATGATCAAAAACAGAGGCAGAAAGCTGGCAAAATCACCTCTTATTTCCTCTATTGAACTCAAATCAATCTTTCCAAAGTATATTTCCAAAAATGGCTGTATACATATATCGATTATGAGAAATACAGCTACTGCAAGTAATAAACCTGTCAAAATAGTTCTGAGATTTATTTTTTGCCCAAACCCAAATTTCGCCCAATTCCAACCACTTTTCCACAGCAAGAATAGAGCAATAAAAAGACCAAAAAAGTACCCAAAATTTCTATCCGCAATAGATAATATAGGTGCAATAATCATTACGACTATTACTATGAAGGGCTTTGAAAGAAAGTTATTTAATTTATTTATCATTTCTGTTTTTTTAATGACACACAACGTTTTGTGTTTATGACGGCTGCGGTTTTCGAAGCCGTCATTGTCCACCGTGGGTGGACGAAATTAATAAACCAAAACTACACTTTAAACTGTCACCCGCAGCTGGCATAAACACGTTGTGCTTGTTGCACAACTACTTCATAAATATACAAATGAGAATTATCTTGCAGTATGCAAGGACGAAAAGCTTTTGAAGAAAAACTCTTCACCAATTTTCAGTTGTCGGACCGTGTGCCGGCCGGCAATTCCTACCGTAGGTTAAAGGAAGCGTTAGATCTGCGGTTTCTGTACAAGACGACGGCACAGTATTACGGCACCGAGGGCCAGGAGAGCATAGACCCGACGGTCTTCTTCAAACTCATGTTGGTCGGCTACCTGGAGAACTTGGGCAGCGACAGGAGGATTATCGACCATACATCCATGCGTCTGGACATTTTGTTTTTCATTGGCTACAACATCGATGAGCCGTTGCCTTGGCATAGTACTCTGAGCCGAACACGCCAATTGTATGGGGAGGATGTTTTTAAGGTACTGTTTAAAACAGTATTGAAGCATTGTATCGACAAAGGTATGGTATCGGGAAGGAGGCAGGCCATAGATAGTGCGCTGATCAAGGCCAACGCGTCTATGGACAGCATCGCGGAAAAAGAGGTCATGGATGATGCCGATCAGTTCGCAGATGAGTTGATATTCAACGAGGAAGACAGGGGCCAGAAGGTAGGTGCCTACAAAAAGAAGAAAGTAGAAGAGCACCATCGCTGGAAAGAAAAGGCCTATCAAGGGATGCCGGCCTCTCGACTCAATAAAAAAGCTGAAGATGATAAACGCCCCAAGTTCCTAAGCAACCATACGCATTATAGTACAACCGATAAAGATGCACGTATCGCAGTGAAGCCCGGCAAGCCAAGACAATTTAATTATCTGGCTCAAACGTGTGTAGATACCGAACATCATGTGATTACCCACATCGCAGCCTATCATGCAGATAAAAAAGACAGCCAGTGTTTGCCCGGTGTAATTCGCGGGTTAAAAGAAAACCTGAGCAAGGAAGGACTTATTGTAGAACAAGTAATAGCCGACACAGGCTACAGCAGTGGCCAGGCATTGAAGACACTGGAAGAAAACAACATCACCGGCTACATCCCCAACTTCGGGCAATACAAACACGAGCGCGAAGGATTTACTTACCACAAAGAAGGCGACTACTACACCTGCAGGCAAGACAAAAAGATCGAGTTCAAAAAAATTAAAGACAATAACGGCTACGCGGCCCGCGAATACAGGAGCAGTCGCAAAGACTGCGGCCCTTGCCCACTACGTTCATCATGCATAGGAAAGAGCCCCGAGAAAAAGATCGTCGACACCTTCGATAAGCCCTATTATGATAAAATGCACGAGCGACTTAAAACTCCGTATGCCCGTAGGATGAAGAAACTCAGGCAAAGCACAGTAGAACCAGTGCTGGGCACACTCATCAATTTTCTGGCGATGAAGCGGGTGAACACACGAGGCATTAAGTTGGCCAACAAATGTATGATGATGGCCGCCATTGCATACAACCTCAAGAAGATGATGAAATTCAAAACCAACATACCAATGACTGCCATGGCATGGTTGCCAAAAGAGTCCAATCGCTTTTTGATTGCTTTATTTTCCCGCTTCACTTTCTCCTAAAAACTTAATCCAAATTTAAACTGTAAAAAAAGAGGACGCGGACGAAGTTATCCACAGAGTTGTACACAAGTTGACTTGGGATCAGTATTTCTAAAGAATTTTATTCCCACGAGAAGTCGTGCAACAGCTACCCTTGTTGTGGGCTGGCCCGCCTTACTCCATCTTCTTTTTAATCTCCTCCTTGAGGGGGCCCAAATGTCGAGTTACAATTGACCATATTATGGAGTCATCAACGTTGTCGTAAGAGTGGATCAACCGGTTTCTCAGACTTACTATCTGGGAGGCATTCTTGAGTTCATTTGTTTTTGACTCCTTCAAAAATTTGTTAACAGCTTCTCCTATAATCCCGAGGTGTCGCTCGACGGCACCTTTAGTCTTTAGATCTTTTTGGTAGTCCGTATACGATTTTGAGTCTTTTGTGAAACTCTCAATGAGTTCTATGGAATAGGATATGTCAGACAAAAACTTTTTCTCCTTCTCCGTCATAGATTAGTTTTTTTGTCCGATTAATATTTGACTTAAGGTACGGGTTGCGGATCGAGTCCTCAGTTAACAAGTCGACCTTTCTCTGAAAAAGTGACTCAAGTTTGTCCCATAATGAAAGTAATGCCTCGCCGCGATCAGCTGGGTCGTCAATCTCAATTCTAACGACTAAGTCGATGTCGCTTTTATTTTCATCAAAATGGTCCGTTATGGATGACCCAAATGCATAGATTTTGTCAACCCTATGCGAACGACATAAGTCAACAAAGTCGGTGTGTTTTTCACGTATTATGGTCATCAAGTCCATGTCCAAATATACTCAATTTTTTGTCAGTATTTTGATTCGGCGGGCTTGCCCACAACGCTTATGCATAAGCCGTAGCGGGATGGGGAGGCCTTGGTAAATGAGGAACGAATGCCAAGGCCGACCTTTCCGCGAAGATGTCCGCTTGCGCGTAACTAAAGCTAATCAAACTAATAAAACTTTGCACAATGCCCGCTATGGATTATGCATGTTGTTGTAGCTCGTGCGCAATTGCACACACTTTCTTCGATCCCTGTTATGTTCTCACATCTTTCACCGAAGGTAAAGGTCTCTGAAGAATCTTAGTCTTTGTCCCGGAATGATCATTTTCCAAATGTCCCTATGTTTTATGATCCCTTTGTCCGCTAGTCTTTTCCCATCTATGTAGGTTCTATAAATTAAGATATAGAATAGTAACAAGCATAGAAACCAATTTGGACTTATCGTGTGAGTCCGTGGTAGAAATAGAATGATTGCAAACGGAATAACTATTGCTAGGTAGTATACAAATATATTTTTCATAACGATCTTTTTTTTGCGTATGAGCTACAACGCTTGTGCATAAGCAGTGGCTGGATGTGGCGCCAGAAATCTCTTAACAATTAGAAATATGTTCTGGCGCCTTGCCCTCATGTTTCCGCGTTGCTAAATGCAATTTAGTTAAAG
>Ga0224505_10002512_pt1 | contig 10730 bp, 10 predicted proteins | sample SF_Jan12_sed_USG_FD_169102 | JGI IMG/M metagenome (GOLD analysis project Ga0224505, IMG submission 169102) | Sediment microbial communities from San Francisco Bay, California, United States - SF_Jan12_sed_USGS_4_1 | ecosystem: Environmental > Aquatic > Marine > Sediment | place: USA: California...
TCGCCGTGCATTCCGACGCCGACCGGGCCAGCGTGCATGTTGCAGCGTGCGACGACGCGGTTGCGCTCGGTGGCCTCGCAGCGGCGGACAGCTACCTGCGCGTCGACAAGCTGCTCGCGGCGGCGCGCTCATCGGGCGCGGATGCCATTCATCCAGGTTACGGCTTTCTTTCAGAGAACGCCGATTTCGCCGCCGCAGTCACCGCCGCCGGTCTCGTGTTCGTCGGCCCGCCGACCGCGGCGATCGCTGCGATGGGCGACAAGGCTCGAGCGCGGCAGCGAATGGCAGCCGCTGGCATCGCTGTCGTACCGGGCTACGACGGCGACGACCAGGATCCCGCCATCCTCCAGCACGAAGCAGGCCGTATCGGCTACCCGGTGATGGTGAAGGCCGCCGCAGGCGGCGGCGGTCGCGGCATGCGACTGGTGCAGAGCGCCACCGACCTGCCGGACGCCCTCCGCTCGGCCGCTGCGGAAGCGACCAAGTCTTTCGGCGACGGTCGCTTGATCCTCGAACGCGCCGTGGTCGAACCGCGGCACGTCGAGATCCAGGTGTTCGCGGACGCACATGGGAATGTCCTGCACCTCGGCGAGCGCGACTGCTCAGTGCAACGCAGGCACCAGAAGATCATCGAAGAATCGCCCTCGCCTGCCGTGACCGATGAGCTGCGCGTGCGCATGGGAGCCGCTGCGGTCGCCGTCGCGCGCGAGATCGGCTACGTCGGCGCCGGCACCGTCGAGTTTCTGCTAGATCGCGCGGGCCACTTCCATTTCATGGAAATGAACACGCGACTGCAGGTCGAACACCCGGTGACCGAATGCGTCACGGGCCTCGATCTCGTCGAATGGCAACTGCGCGTGGCGCGCGGCGAAAGGCTGCCGTTGCGGCAGGATGAAGTGCGGCTGCATGGCCACGCGATCGAAGTCCGGTTGTGCGCCGAGTCCCCGACGGACGACTTCCTGCCCGGCAGCGGCACGATCGTGGACTGGTCGCCCCCCGCGGGCGTGCGCTGCGATCACGCGCTGCGCACGGGCGCCGCGGTCCCGGCCTGGTACGACTCGATGGTCGCCAAGCTGGTTGCGCATGCGCCGACGCGCGAGCAGTGCATCGATCAGCTGGCTGCGGCGGTCGATCGAACCGTGCTGCTCGGCGTGCAGAGCAATCGCGCGTTCCTCGGCCGCGTGCTCCGGCACGAAGGCTTTCGCGACGGTCGCGACGTGTCCACGGCTTTCATCGAGCGGCATTTCGGCGCCGCCGAATCCCGCCAGCCGCAACCCGACGCGAGACTCTGGGCGTTGGCCGCCTGGATTTCCGTTGCCGGCGCGCCGGAAGCTGAATGCACACCGTCGGCGTGGCGCAACTGGAGCACTGGTCGGCCGCTGCCGCAACCGTGGCGACTGCGCTGGCACGCGCCTGCAGCGTTCGCGGGGACTGCGACCGAGATGCATGGACGGCTCTACCTGACGCCCTGCAGCGCGCGGGTCGAATACCCGACGGGCGAGCTCCAGCTGCAAGCCGTCCCGGTCACGGCCGGAGTGCACGCGAAGGCCATCATCGACGGCGAGCACGTCGACTACCGTTACGCATGGTCGGGCTCGACGCTGTGGCTGCACACGCCGCGAGGCGATCACGCCTTCGATTGCCGGCGGCGGGAACCCGCCCGCTCGAGCGAGTCGGATGGCGCATCCGCGATGGAAGTCCGCGCGGCCATCAACGGCCGCGTGGTCGACGTAGCTGCAACGGCTGGCCTGACAGTCGCCGGAGGCGATCGACTCGTCGTGCTCGAGGCAATGAAGATGGAACATGACATCCTTGCTCCCCGTGCGGGCCGGATCGCGGACGTCAGTGTCAAGCCGGGCGACCAGGTCGTCCCAGGCCAGGTGCTCGTCCGTTACGAGGGAGAGACCGCATGACCGCCAAAGTCGTCGTGACCTGTGCCCTGACGGGCGTGCTCACGGATCCCGCGCAACACAGCGTGCCTGTGACGCCGGAAGAAATGGCGCGCGAGGCGCGAGCTGCCTACGATGCGGGCGCCAGTGTCGTCCACGTGCACTTCAGGCAGCAGGCCGCGGGCAAAGGCCACTTGCCGAGCTGGGATCCGGCCGTTGCCGTCGCGATCGCGCAGGCGATCCGGGCAGCCTGCCCCGGCATCATCTTCAACCAGTCTACTGGCATCGTCGGTCCGGACATCTCGGGTCCGGTCGCCTGCATCCGCGCCGTGCGGCCGGAGATTGCGGCCGCCAACGCGGGTTCGCTGAATTACCTCAAGGTGCGCAGCAACGGTCGCTGGGCCTGGCCGCCGATGCTCTTCGACAACCCGGTGGAGAAAGTCGCGGCCTTCCTGCAGGTGATGCGGGAGACCGAGGCGTTGCCCGAATTCGAGTGCTTCGACGTCGGCATCGTGCGCAGTGTCGAGATGTTCGTGCGCTCAGGCCTGTATGCCGGCCACCCCGACGTGAACTTCGTCATGGGCGTCGAATCCGGCATGCCTGCCGACCCGGCACTGCTGCCGATCCTGATCGGGCTGCTGCCCGCGGACGCGACCTGGCAGGTGACCGCCATCGGCCGCGAGAACGTCTGGCCGCTGCATCGCCGCACGGCGGAACTCGGCGGCAACCTGCGCACCGGACTCGAGGACACTTTCTATCTGCCGGACGGACGCAAAGCGCGCAGCAATGGCGAACTGATCGACGCCATCGTCGGCCTGGCGCGCGCAGCAGGACGCGAGTGCGCGACACCGGCCGAAGCGCGCAAGCTGCTGCATCTCGCTGCCTGATCGCGACGGGCATCGACTGAGGGGAGGTTCGATGCGCAAGGGCCTGTTGATTGCAGGGGCCGTCATTGCGGCAGCGGTGGTCTACCTGCTCGCGTGGCCCGTCCCCGTCGAACCCGTGGCCTGGAATGCGCCGAAGTCGGCCGGCTATGTCGGGGCCCACGCGCGCAACGAGCGTCTCGCGCAGCTGCAACTGGTCAAGGTGACGCCCGAGGTCGGGCCCGAGCACATCGTCTTCGGTCCGGACGGCAGGCTTTACACGGCAACGCTGTCGGGTGCCGTACTGCGAATGAACGCCGACGGCAGCTCGATCGAAACGGTGGCCAATACGGGCGGGCGGCCGCTCGGACTGGACTTCGATGCGGATGGCCGGCTCGTCATCGCCGACGCGCTGCGCGGCCTGCTGGCGCTCGAGTCCGATGGTCGCATTCGCGTGCTGACCGACAGCGTGGGCGGCGACCCCATTCGCTACGCCGATGCCGTGATGGTCGCCGCGGACGGCAGGCTGGTGTTCACCGATGCCTCGCAGCGCATCTCGCCGCAGCAATACGGCACGTTCGACGCGGCGCTGTTCGACATCATCGAGCAATCGTGCACCGGCCGAGTGCTCGAATTCGATCCTGCGGCGGGGTCGACCCGCATCGTCGCCACCGGTCTCTGCTTTCCGAATGGCGTCGCACTGACCGCCGACGAGCGGTCACTGCTCGTCGCGGAAACCGGCACGTATCGCGTGCTCAAGATCGACCGCGGTTCGAATGCGATCGATGCGGGCAAGGCATTGCGCGATCGGGCCGCGGGTGTCGCCGTGCTGCTCGATAACCTGCCCGGCTTCCCGGACAACGTCACGCGCGGCGCGGACGGACGCTTCTGGACGGGTTTCACCAAGCCGCGCAGCGCTGCGATCGACGGCATGTCGGGCAAGCCGTGGCTGCGCTCCCTCACGCTGAGGCTGCCGCAGGTGCTGTGGCCGGTGCCGGCCGCGTACGGACACGTCATCGCTTTCGACGAACAGGGGCGCATCCTGCTCGACCTGCAGGATCCAGCGGGGCAACTGCCCGAGACGAGCGGCGCGACCGAGCACGACGGCGTGCTCTACGTGCAGAGCCTGCATGCCGACGCCTTCGGCTTGCTGCCGCTCAAGGACGTGGGAGTGACGCCCCGATCTCCCTGACGGCTCGCACGAGCACGGGCAGGTCGGCACTGGTCGTCCGGTAATTGACGATCGCGGCGCGCAGGCAGTAACGGCCGTGCAGGGTCGTGTAGGACGGCGCGGCGATCCCGCTTTCGTGCAGGCGGATCAGCAATTCCTCGTTCAGCGCATTCAACTGCTCGTCGCCCAGGCCGCCGGGGTTGTAGCGGAAGCAGACGATGTTGGTCGCCACGGGCGCCAGCAGTTCGAGGTCGGGCTCCGCCAGCACCAGCGCGGCGAGTTCGTGCGCCTGCGCGATGTTGCGGTCGATCAGCCGGCCAAAGCGATCGAGCCCGTGCTCCTTGATCGAGAGCCACACCTTGAGCGCGCGAAAACCGCGTGACAGCTGCAGCCCGTATTCGCTGAACCAGAGCGCGCCGCTCGCGAGCCCGCGCTCGGTGCGCTCGAGGTATTCGGGCGTCAGGGCAAACGCTTCACGATGCGCCTTGCGATCGCGCACCAGCACGCACGCCGCTTCGAACGGCACGTGCAGCCACTTGTGCAGGTCGAGCGTGACGGAATCCGCGCGTTCCATGCCGCGCACCAGGTGACGGTGCCCTGGCGCCAGCGCGAGCAGCGCACCGATCGCGCCGTCGACATGGAACCAGAGGTGTTCACGTTCGCAGACGGTGGCGAGCGCGTCGAGGTTGTCCGTCGCGCCGGTGTTGATCGTGGCGGCGTTGCCGATGACGCAGAACGGCTGCCGTCCGGCGGTCCGATCCTCAGCGATCATGCGTTCGAGCGCGCCGACGTCGATTTCGAAGTCGGCATTGACCGGCACCTTGCGCAGCGACTGCGCACCGAGGCCAAGCGACTCGATCGCCTTCTGCACGCAGCTGTGCACCTCGACCGACGCATAGGTAATGAGTTTGTGCGGAATGGCCGCGACACCCTCGGCACGGACGTCGACACCGGCACGCGAGTTGCGCGCGACGGCGAGGCCGACGAAGTTCGCCATGGATCCGCCGCTGACGAGCAGGCCGCTCGATTCCATCGGGAAACCCGCGATCTCCTTGCACCAGTCGACCACCTGCGCCTCGACGTAGTTCGGGGCGTGGTTGCCGCCCCCCATGTTGGGGTTGAGCACGGCCGCCAGGAAATCGCCCACGGCCGCGAAGGGCGTGCCGTTGCCCATGAACCAGGACCAGAACCGCGGATGCGTGTTGCCCATCGCATAGGGCATCACGAGTTCCTTGAATTCCCCGTAGGCGGACTCGGCGCCCTGCGGCAGCCTGGGTGCGGGCTGGCGTAACCGCGCGACGACCGCCTCGGGCACCGGCTGCCACACGGGACGGTCGCGGGCGCGCTGCAGGTAGTCGAAGCCATCGTCGATCGCCTGATGCGCGAGGCGTCGCAACGCCTCCCAGTCGGCTGGGTCCAGCGATTCATCGACGGGGGGATTGGTCATCGGCTGGACTCTGCCTGGCGGTGCGAAGGGTCCGCCCGGGCGCAGCCTACTACGGCCGATCGCCCGCGCCAGCCGGAGGGTGGTGGGTCAGGTCAGCGTGACGCTGCCATGGTGCAGCGCGTGGGCGAGGATCAGGAAGGCGGTCGCGGCGGCGAAGGCCAGCCAGAACGCCAGTGCCCAGGGATACGTGCCAGTGAGTTTTTCCATACGACCTCCTGCAAGGATCGCGAGGTCGGAGTCGGTACAGCCCCGCCGGAGGGGGGAAGGGGTCGGGCGAGGCGGCGGGCCGACTCACGACCGGGCGATCGAGCCCTAGCTTAGCGCAAGTCGTGCTGCGCCGCAGCAAGATTACAAACCGCTGTATTTATTGATTTTATTATGTAAGAAGTCCACCGGAATCGCGCTGGATGGGCGATTCCGGCCGGACTTCGGCATGACTCAGAGATAGCTCTGCATGCCTGCCACCGCCTCGACCAGGATGGTCACGACGAAGGCGACGGACACGACCAGGCCGGAGCCGATGGCGAGGTCGAAGAACGAAACCCGGGACTGCTTGCGGTTGAACATGATGAGCCTCCTGCTTTGGTGAGGCACAAGGTACGCCCAGGCTTTGCGCTGATAAATCCGAATAACCGTTGCACTCTATTTTGAATTTCAGAACAATCAACGGATGGACCAACTGCTTGCGATGAAGATCTTCGCCCGGGTCGCCGAACGCGGCTCGTTCGGCCAGGCCGCCGACGAACTCGAAATTTCACGGCCCGCGGCCAGTTCGCACGTCGCCGCACTCGAAAAGCACCTGGGCGCACGCCTGTTGAACCGGACGACGCGCCGCGTCTCGCTCACGGCCGAAGGCACCGAGTTCCTGCGCCGGACGCGCCGCATCCTGGAGGAACTGCGCGACGCGGAAGAGACGCTGCGCGATACGCGTTCCAGACCGCAGGGCAAGCTGCGGGTGGACGTGCCCGTCGCGTTCGGGCGCTACCTGCTGCTGCCTGCCCTGCCCGAATTTACCCGGCGCTACCCGCTGATCGAGCTGGACCTGCGCCTCAACGATCGCATCGTCGACCTGGTCGCCGAGAGCGTGGACGTGGCTCTGCGTGTCGGGCCGATCCGGCAGGCCGGTCTCGCCGCGCGGCGCGTGTCGCAGGTAAACATCGTCACGTGCGCTGCACCCGCGTACCTGCAGGACCACGGCGAACCGAAGACGCCGGACGAGTTGCGGGGGCACAGGCTCGTGGGTCTCACGTCGCCGTCGGGTGCGCCGCCGGAATGGACGTTTCCGCCGCCATACACGCCCAAGCGGCTCGGCCTGAAGTTCTCGATGCTGTTCAACTCGGCCGAGGCCCCGATCATCGCGGCGGCCGCGGGTCTCGGCATCACGCACACGGCCGACCTGGTCGTGGCCGAGTACGTCGGGCGTGGCGAACTGAAGCTGATCCTCGAGGACTTCGTCGTGCCCGGCCCGCAGATTTCCCTCGTCTACCCGTCGGCGGGGCACCAGCTGGCCAAGGTGCGCGTGTTCTCGGATTTCGCCGCGGACCTGCTGCTGCGCTGGAACGAAGAAGTCCGCCGCTGGATCAGGCAGCCACCCCGACTGCCGACCCCCGTGTCAGCTAGACTCGCGCAAAACCCGAGGGAGCCCACATGACCTACCTGGTTGCCGGCCTGCTGCTGTTCTTCGGCGTGCATTCGATTGCCATCGTCGCGCCCGCATGGCGGGACGGCATGGCTGCGAAGCTCGGCGATGCGTCGTGGAAAGCGATCTATGCCCTGCTTTCGGTCATCGGCTTCGTGATGCTGGTGCACGGGTACGGCCTCGCGCGCGCGGATCCGACAGTGCTCTACACGCCGCCGGTCTGGATGCGCCACGTTGCCGCGTTGCTCATGCTGCCGGTGTTTCCGCTGCTGCTTGCGACGTACCTGCCCGGCCGCATCAAGGCCGCCGTCAAGCATCCGATGCTCACGGCCACCAAGGCCTGGGCGCTGGCGCACCTGCTGGTCAACGGCAACCTCGCGGACGTGCTGCTGTTCGGCGGCTTCCTCGCCTGGGCGGTGATGGACCGCATCGCGGTCGGCAAGCGCGTCGTACAGCGCAAGCCCGTGGTCACGAGTGCACCGTCGCGAATGAACGACGTGCTCGCGATCGTCGGCGGGCTCGTGCTGTACGTCGTCTTCGTGGCCTGGGCGCACCAGCGCTTCATCGGCGTGCCGCCGATGCTGCCGCACTGACCGACGCGCGCGCCGCCGCGCGCACTGCGTCGGCTCCGTCGCGCTCATGCACGGCGGCGGGGCATGGTCCAGGCTCGTCGATGTTGCCGACCGCGAGGTACCTCACTTGATCACTGCCCCGCAGCGCTCGTTCGTCCCACTGTGTGTGCTGGCGCTGCTCACGGCCGGCACGGCCGGCGCGGCTTCATCCGCCGTCGAAAGGCGGATCGTTGCCGCCGTCGACCAGCGCGCTGGCGCAGCACTCGAACTGCTGGCCGAGACGGTCAACGTGCAGAGCGCCACCGAGAATCTCGCCGGCGTGCGTGCGGTGGGCGACATCTACGCGCGTGAATTCCGTGCGCTCGGCTTCGAGACGCGCTGGGTCGAGGTGCCCGCGGACATGAAGCGCGCGGGGCACCTGGTCGCGACCCACCGCGGCAAGCGCGGCGGTCCACGTTTACTCCTGATCGGCCACCTCGACACGGTCCTGCAGGGTGAGCCGTTCCGGCGCGACGGCAACCGGGCGTACGGCACCGGATCGTCCGACATGAAAGGCGGCAACCTGGTCGCACTCGAAGCCCTGCGTGCGCTGCAGGCCACGGGCAGACTCCGTGGCATGAACGTCACGGCCGTCTTCACGGGTGACGAAGAGGACCCTGGCTCGCCGCAGCTCGTCGCGCGCGAATCGCTGCTGGCTGCAGCCGCAGATTCCGACATCGCTCTGGCCTTCGAGGGCTCGGCGCCCGGCAAGGGCGTCATCGGCCGCCGCGGCATCGGCTCATGGCGGCTGCACGTGACCGGTGTGCAGGGTCACTCGTCCGGGGTGTTCGGCGATACGCGCGGCTACGGCGCCATCTTCGAGGCCGCACGCATCCTCGACCAGTTCCGGACCGAGTTGCGCGAACCCAACCTGACGTACAACCCGTCGGTGATCGTGGGCGGCACCAGCGTGAGCTATGACACCGCGACCAAGAGCGGCACCGCGCTCGGCAAGACCAACGTGATCCCGCGCGAAGTCCGCGTCGAAGGCGACCTCCGTTACCTCGGCGCCGCCCAGTTCGAATCGGCACGCGCAAAGATGCGGGCGATCGTGGCCGCGAGCCTGCCGCAGACGTCGGCGGAACTCGTCGTCGAGAACGAGTATCCCTCGATGGCGCCAAACCCCGGCAGCGAACGCATCCTCGGCGTGCTCGATGCGGTGAGCCGCGATCTCGGCGCCGGCCCCATCGTCGCGCAGCCGCCGATCGAGCGCGGGGCGGGCGACATCGCCTTCGTGTGCGGCGGCGGACGCCTCGCCTGCCTCGATGGTCTCGGCACGGACGGCGATAACGATCACGCGCCGGGTGAGTACGTGCTGCTCGACTCGCTGCCGCTGCAGGCAAAGCGCGCGGCGCTACTCATGCACCGCTTGACACGTTGATTCACTAAGCACGGACCTGGATGCCGGCCGCGGCGCGCTCCGCTAAGCTTGGCTCATGCTCAAGTCCACGATTCGTGCGCTGCAGTCGATGCTCGACCGTCAGCGCATTCTCACGCTCGCCGTGCAAACCGGGCAGGGCCCGTATGCCGGGCTGCTGCCCTTCGTACCGGTGGCTGACCGCTCGGCCGTGCTCGTGCACGCGTCGAGGCTCGCACGGCATACGCAAGGCCTGACGGCCGGCGCGCATGCCGGCATCCTGGTCCACGAGCAGGACGGACCGGACAAGGACCCGTTGCAGATCGAGCGGCTGATGTTCGACTGCACGGTGCAGCCGTTCGAACGCAAGAGCGCCGAGTGGGAGGCGGGCCGCGAGCTGTACCTCGCACGCTTCCCCGACAGCCGCATCACCTTCGGGCTCGGCGACTTCACGCTCTACCGATTGCAGTTCGTCGCCGGCACGTACGTCGCGGGCTTCGGTCGCGCGATGGACATCGAACCGCAGGATATCCCGCGACTCGCAGAGTCAGTCTGAGTCACGCCAGCGGGCGACTCAGGAGTGGCTCTGCTCGTACTGCGATGGCGTGCAGCGCGCGTGCGCCAGGTATTCGCGCAGGTGACGCATCGCGTTCTTGTCGAGCGTGTTGCCGTGGTGTGGGCGGTGCAGGATGCCCTCGACGCCGTTCAGCTTCACGCGCAGGCGCGCCCCGGACAGGGGCTCGATCTCGGCGGCGAGGTGATGCAGCAAGGACTCGATCTCGCGCCAGTGGATGTTGGCGCTGATCGGATCGTGAAAGATCGTGCGCAGCAGGCTTTCGTGCTTGTGGCTCATGGGCGCCTCCGCGCAGCGAGACCACTACCGTAGCGCGAGCATAGTCCAAACGCCCGGCGCCACGGTTGCGGTTCGCCGCAAGGTGGTTTCGCCCCGCGCCACCGGCCCGTTCAACCAGCCACGGCCAGTTGGCCGCGCTGGTAATCGATCACGGCCTGCTGTATTTCCTCCGGCGTGTTCATAACGAACGGGCCGTACTGCACTACCGGCTCACCGATTGGCTTGCCGGCAAGCAGCAACAGCCGCGCCCCCTTCTCACCCGCACGAATACGCACGGATCCACCCGGCGTGAGCAGTCCAGCCGAACGCAACGGCAGCGGCCTGGCGTCGTCGCCGACCACCGCATCGCCTTCGTACACGTAAAGGAATGTGTTGTGCGAAATCGGCGTCGGGATCATGGCTTCGACGCCGGACGGCAGGCGCACGTCGAAGTACAGTGGCGCGGTGCTCAGTCCGCCGATCGGTCCCGCCGTCTTCGTCCCATCCTGCTCGAACTCGCCGGCGATGACGCGCAGTTCGCCGCCACCCGCCAGCGCGACCGTCGGAATCTCGCGCGAGGGAATGTCGCGGTACGCCGCCGGCTTCATTTTTTCGCGCGACGGCAGGTTGATCCACAGCTGGAACCCGCGCATGCGTCCCGCAGTCTGTTGCGGCATCTCGGAATGGATGATGCCGCGCGCCGCCGTCATCCACTGCACGTCGCCCGGGCCGAGGTCGCCCCGGTTGCCGAAGCTGTCCTCGTGCCGCATGTGCCCGTCGAGCATGTAGGTGACCGTCTCGAACCCGCGGTGCGGGTGCGACGGGAACCCCGCGAGGTAATCGTCCGGGTCGTCGGAGAAGAACTCGTCGAGCATGAGGAATGGATCGAACCGCTGGTTCTGGCGGCTGCCGAGGCTGCGG
>Ga0224505_10002513_pt1 | contig 10724 bp, 10 predicted proteins | sample SF_Jan12_sed_USG_FD_169102 | JGI IMG/M metagenome (GOLD analysis project Ga0224505, IMG submission 169102) | Sediment microbial communities from San Francisco Bay, California, United States - SF_Jan12_sed_USGS_4_1 | ecosystem: Environmental > Aquatic > Marine > Sediment | place: USA: California...
GCCCGTGTCAGTCGCGTGAGGCGAGTAGCGAACACGAAGGCCTCGGAGTGCAACGCCCGGACCGCCCCGCGCATCAGGTGCAGGTACACCCGCGCGTAGGGCTCCATCGACCCGGACACGTCCGCGATGAGCACCACGCGTCGGCGCCGTTGCGTCGGCCTGCGGTGCACCCGGCGGACGGGATCACCTGACGTCCGGTGCGAGGCGCGCAGCGTCGCCCGCACATCCAGCGTGCGGCCCGCGTGGTGCCGACGCTTGCGACGCGCCTGGCGCAGCGGGGGCACCACGGGCAGGCGATCGACAAGCTGTTGGACGAGCACGAGCTCCTCGGGCGAGCAGTCGGCAAAGCTCTTGACCGCGAGCCGCTCTTGGGGGCTCATCGCCGCGAGCACCGAGGGCTCGTCGTCGTCCACTCGCTTGGGCTTGCCGTCGCCGGGCAGTCCGGCCGTGCCGCTCGGCTGCGAGTCGGCGCGCCGCTCCCGCTCGGGGTCACCCGGGCTGCGCTCCCCGGTCGGCAGAACCGACGCCGGCGGTGGGGTGGCGCTGTCGCCACGGAAGTCGGCCAAGTCCACCTGGCCGGCAAACACCTGCGCGAACACCCGGTCGAAGACGTCGATCTGGTCCTGGCTGCTGAGGAGCGTGACCCGGCCGAGCCAGGCCAGCTCGGGCAGCGTCCGCGGTTCAGCGAGGACGACGCACTCGGCGAAGCGGGCGCTGCGCTCCGGGGTCACGGGGACACCCGCCGCGTGCAGCAGATGACCGAATGCGGCGACGACCTCGGCCAGGTCAGCCATCGGCGACCCAGGCCAGCCCCTTCGCCCGGGCGACGTCGTGGTCCTCGCGGTACTTCAGGACCGACCCGAGGGTGGCCTCGACGGCGGCCTCGTCGAGCGTGTCGAGCCCCATGAGCTGCGCCGCCTGCACCCAGTCGATGGCCTCCGCCACGCCGGGCTGCTTCTGGACGTCGAGGCTCCGCAGTCGCTGGACCGCACCCGCGACCTCGGCGGCGAGCGCGGGGCTCGCCTCCGGCACCCGCGCCCGCACGATGGCGGTGGCCCGCTCCAACGGGGGGTAGTCGATCCAGTGGTACAGGCAGCGGCGCTTGAGTGCGTCGTGCAGGTCACGGGTGCGGTTGGACGTGAGCACGACGATCGGCGGGTGGGAGGCCGTGAGTGTCCCGATTTCGGGGATGGTCACGGTTGACTCGGCCAGCAGCTCGAACAAGAAGGCCTCGAACTCCTCGTCGGCCCGGTCCACCTCGTCGATCAGCAGCACCGCTGGGCGCGGACCCGGGTGCTCCAACGCGGCGAGCAGCGGCCTCCGGATCAGGTACTCCGGCCCGAACAGTGACTCCTCCGGGAGGTCGGTCCCCTTGGCCTCAGCCAACCGGATGCCCAGCAGCTGACGCGGGTAGTTCCACTCGTAGAGCGCCTCGGCGGCATCGATCCCCTCGAAGCACTGCAGCCGGATGAGCGGGGTGTCGAGCAGCGTCGCCAGCGACTTGGCCGCCTGCGTCTTGCCGACTCCTGCCTCCCCCTCGAGCAGCAGCGGCTGCGGGAGCCGTACGGCGCAGAACAGCGCGGCGGCCAGACCTGGCTCGGTCAGGTAGCCGCACTCCGCGAGCTGGTCCGCAAGGGTGCCCGGATCTGTGACTTGGTCGGCAAGGCTCACGTCCGCTGGTATTTCTGGGGCTCCTTCAGGTAGGCGCGACGGCATCCCGGGCAGCAGAAGTAGACGCGCTCTCCATCCACATCGGCGAACAGTGCCTCGCCATCGACGGTCACCGTCATCCCACACACCGGGTCGATCCCGGTGGCGACCTCGCCGACGTCTTCGGCCACCGTTACGCTTGCGACGCTGCGGGGAGCCTGCGGCTGGCGGGGCCGTTCGGCGATAACCTGGGCGAACACCGACAGCGCGATCTCGGCCGGAGTTCTGGCTCCGATGTCGAGGCCTGCGGGAGTGTGGATGCGCTTCCGTTCCTCGTCGCTGAGGTCGAGCGAGCCCACCACGGCCGACCCCCGCTTGGGGCTTGCGATCAGACCGACGTAGGGCACGGCGGCCCGCACCGCGGCGACCAGCGCCTCCTCCTCACCCGTGCCGTGCGTCGCAACTACCACGGCGTCCGCCGACTCGAGCTCGCGCACGTCGAGCGCCTTGGCCTCGAACCCTAACGAGCCGGCAAGGGAGATCAGCGCTCGCGCGATCGGGCTGTCCCCCAGGACGGCGAGCATCGGTGCGGGAAGGACCGGCTCCATGAAGATCTCCAACGTCCCCCCCGACAGGCACGGGTTGTGCACAACCGTCTTCCCCGGCTGCTCCGCCTCCGGGTTGGGGGCGATGCGGAGCAGCATGGAGTCACCCGAGGCCAGCAACGACAAGCCCTGCGACGAGACCGTGGACTCCGCGCACTGTCCCCCGACGAAGCCTTCGATGCTGCCGTCGGGCAGCACGAGGGCTTCGTCGCCGGGCTTGGCCGACGTCGGCCTCTCCGCAAGGACGACCCGGGCGTGAACGAACGCGATCCGGTCCGCCCGCAGCGCCTGGGCCCGCTCCTCCAGCACCGGTGAGGTCACTGCTCGACGGCCATGTCGGTACGCACGGGGCGCCCCTGGATGGCCCGCCACACGTTTGCCGGCGTGAGAGGCATGTCCGCGTGGCGGACTCCCAACGGCGAAATGGCGTCGACCACGGCGTTCACGACCGCGGCCGGCGAACCAACCGTGGCCGACTCACCCACGCCTTTGGCACCGATCGGGTGGTGCGGGGACGGGGTCACCGTCTCACCGAGCTCCCAGTTCGGGCACTCGATGGCCGTGGGCAACAGGTAGTCCATGAAGGAGCCGCCGAGGTTGTTGCCGTCCTCGTCGAACGCGATCACCTGCATCAGCGCCATGCCGATACCCTCCGCCAGCCCGCCGTGCACCTGACCTTCGACGATCATCGGGTTGATGCGGGTGCCGCAGTCGTCCACCGCGACGAACCGGCGCACTTTGACTTGACCTGTGCCGGGGTCCACGTCGACGACGCAGATGTAGCAGCCGTACGGGTAGGTCAGATTGGGCGGGTTGTAGACCACCTGCGCGTCGAGATGCCCCTCCACGCCGTCCGGCAGGTCGAGCGCGCTGTGGGCGTCCATGGCGATCTCCTGGATCGTCCGTCCGCGCTCCGGGTCACCCTTGACGAACCAGCGGCCAAGGTCCCACTCGAGGTCGTCCGGGGCGCACTCCAGGGCAGCCGCGGCGATCAGCCTGGCCTTGTCACGCACCCGTCGCGCGACCATTGCCGCCGCCGCACCTGAGACCGGGGTCGACCGAGAGCCGTAGGTTCCCAACCCGAAGGGGGTGTTGTCAGTGTCTCCGTGGATGACCTCGATGTCCTCCGGGGGGATTCCCAGCTCGTGCGCGACGATCTGCGCGAAGGTCGTCTCGTGTCCTTGTCCCTGGGACTGGACCGAGAGCCTCACCTGGGCCTTGCCGGTCGGATGGACCCGCAGGTCGCAGCCGTCAGCCATGCCCAGGCCCAGGATGTCCATGTGCTTGCGAGGCCCCGCCCCCACACCCTCGGTGAAGAACGACAGACCGATACCCATGTACTCGCCCTTGGCGCGCTTCTCGGCCTGCTCGCGCCGCAGCTCGTCGTAGCCGGCGATCTCCATCGCCACCCGCATCGTCTTCTCGTACTCACCTGAGTCGTACTCCCAGCCGGTCGGCGTGGTGTACGGGAACTGCTCGGGGCGAAGCAGGTTCTTCAGCCGAAGCTCGGCCGGGTCCATCTCCAGCTCGGCGGCGAGACAGTCCACGATGCGCTCGATGCAGTACGCGGCCTCGGTGATGCGGAAGGAGCACGCGTAGGCCACTCCGCCCGGTGCCTTGTTCGTGTAGACCGCCCTGACCGAGCAGTGGGCTGCGGGGTAGTCGTAGGACCCGGTGAAGATGTGGAAGAAGCCGGCCGGGTACTTGGTCGGCTGCGCGACCGAGTTGAACGCGCCGTGGTCGGCGAGGACGTCGACCTTGACGGCCAGGATCTTGCCTTCCCGCGTCGCGGCGATCGAGGCCTTCATGTGGTAGTCGCGGGCGAACCCGGTGGACATCAGGTTCTCGCTGCGGTCCTCCATCCACTTCACCGGCTTGCCGGTGACGATGGAGCCCACCACCGAACAGACGTACCCGGGATAGATCGGGACCTTGTTGCCGAAGCCACCGCCGATGTCGGGGCTGATCACTTGGATCTTCTGCTCGGGGAGGCCGGCGACAAGCGCGTACACCGTGCGGTGCGCGTGCGGTGCCTGTGTGGTGGTCCACAGCGTGAGCTTCCCGGTCACCGAGTCCATGTGGGCCACCGAGCCGCACGTCTCCATGGGGGCGGGATGCACCCGCGGGTAGAGCATGTCCTGCTCGACCACGACGTCGGCGGCGGCGAAAGCCGCCTCGGTGTCGTCCTTGCTGCCCGCCTCCCAGTCGTAGATGAAGTTGTTGGTCTGGCCCTCCTTGTCGTCCCGGATGACCGGTGCATCGGGGTCCATCGCCTTCTTGGCGTCCATGACCGGAGGAAGCGGCTCGTACTCGACCTCGATCAGCTCGAGGGCATCCCGGGCGATGTAGCGCGAGTCCGCGACGACGAACGCGACCTCCTGCCCCTGAAACCGCACCTTGTCGGTCGCCAGGACCGCCTGCGTGTCGTAGGACAGGGTCGGCATCCACGCCAGGCCCAGACCTTCGAGCGTGGCGCCGGTGATGACGGCGTGCACGCCTTCGAGCGCCTCGGCCGCCGAGGCGTCGATGGACACGATCCGGGCGTGCGCGTAGGGGCTCCGCAGGATGGCGCTGTGCAACATCCCGGGCAGGTTGACGTCGTCGACGTAGTTGCCCTCGCCCCGCAGGAACCGCGCGTCCTCCTTGCGCAACATCCGGCCGAAGCCGATGGGGTTGCCGGCCTCGCTGGTCGGGACAGCCTCGGTGGTGGTCATGAGGTCACCTCACTCGTGGCGGGGTTGTCGGCGGCCCACTGGATCGCCTCGACGATGTTCTTGTAGCCGGTGCACCGGCAGATCTGGCCGGAGATCGCCTCGCGGATCTCCCCCTCCGACGGGTTCGGGTTCTGGTCGAGCAACCACCGCCCCGTCATCATCATCCCGGGGGTGCAGAAGCCGCACTGGAGGCCGTGGCACTCCATGAACCCCTTCTGAACCGGGTCGAGCTCTGCGCCCTGGGCGAGTGACTCAACCGTCCGCACCTCACGCCCGTCCGCCATGGCTGCCAGCATCGTGCAGCTCTTCACCGGTTCACCGTCGACCCACAGCACGCAGGTGCCGCAGTTCGAGGTGTCACAGCCCCAGTGGGTCCCCCGCAGGAGGAGCTCGTCGCGGATGAAGTGCACGAGCAGCATGCGCGGCTCGACCTCACGCGTGTGCTCCACTCCGTTCACCGTCATTGTCACCTGCATGGTCAGGCCCCCTGGCTGGCTTGGGCGGCGCGGCGGAGCGCTCGCTGGGTGAGCTCGTTGGCGAGGTGCTTCTTGTAGTCGGCCGGTCCCCGTTGGTCGGAGTTGGGACTGCACGACTCGGCCGCCAGCTGTGCAGCGGCCGCCAGGTTCTCCTCGGTCGGCTCCTTGCCGACGAGGAACGCCTCCGCGTCCGGAGCGCAGAAGTGCGTGGCGCCGACCGCAGTCAGCCCGATGCCGCAGTCGGCGACGACGCCCCCCGACACCACCACATAGGCACCCACCGACGCCACCGGCCAGTCGCCCACTCGGCGCTCGACCTTCTCGTAGGCGCTGCCGGCACCCGGGCGGATGGGGAACCGCACCTCAGTGAGGATCTCTGCCGGACCGACCTTGGTTTCGTAGGGGCCCTCGTGCAGCTCACGGATCGGGACCGTGCGCGACCCGCCGGAGCCACGGATCTCCACGGTGCCCTTGAGGGCCGCGCCGACGGCGGACAGGTCCTCGGACGGGTCTGCCTGGCACATCGAGCCGCCAACCGTGCCCCGGTTGCGCACGATGGGGTCGGCGATGACCTTCTCCGCCTCCCGGAAGATCGCGTAGTGCTCGGCGAGGACGGCCGAGTCGAGGACCTCGGCGTGGCGCACCATCGCGCCGACGACGAGCTCATCGCCCTCGACCCGGATGCCCTTGAGCTCATCGACGTCGTTGATGTCGATGAGCATCTCCGGCCGGGCCAGCCGCAGCCGCATCATGGGTATGAGGCTGTGCCCACCGGCAACCAGCCGCGACTCCTCACCATGCTGTTCGAGCAGCGCGATCGCGTCCTCGACGGACCTGGCCCTGGCGTAGTCGACCGGTGCCGGTGTTTGCATGCCCCGCCTCCCATGAGCTGTCGAAGTGCTGACGGACGGCCGTTCGCGCGCCTCCGGCGGACGAACGGGGTGAGCTACTTCAGCCGTCTGACGATCCAGACGACCACGACGATGAGGAGCCCGAGCCCCACGGCGGCGGGGATGGCTCGTTTGAGGACCGGAGCGCCCGCCGTCCCCAGCAGGTCGATGCTGTCCGCAGCGACCGGCTGCGGCGCTGCCGGCTGCGCCGTCGCGGCGCCGGCCGCCGCCCCTGGGGTCTCCTCGGGCGCCGGCCCAGCCCCCAGGACGATGGCCAGGTTGCCGGCGAACTGGTCGATGATCCGGCCCGCGACATCCTGCATCACCCCGCGGCCGAACTGAGCGGCCTTGCCGGTGATGGTCAGGTCGGTTGTGACGTCCACCCGGGTGACGTCGGGACCCTCCTCAACCAGCCGGGTCGTGACCAGAGCCTTGGCCGTTCCGGTTCCCCGGGTCTCCTTGCCGGTCCCTTCGATGACGGCGGTGTGCTTCTCCTCGTCCCGGCTGACGAAGCGGGCCTGCCCTCCGTAGGTCATGCTCACCGGACCCAGCTTGACCTTGACCTTGCCGGTCATCTCGTCGCCGTCGACGGACTCGAGCGTCGCCCCCGGCATGCACGGCGCCACACGTTCGACGTCGAGCAGGGTCTTCCAGGCGGTGTCGATGTCCGAGGGCACGGTGAACGAGTTCTGCAGGTCCATGGGTAAGCACTCCCGGGGTGGTCCGGAGGGCGGGACTTCGCCCACGAGCACGACGCTAAACCCATCCAGGCCCCCTGGCTATCCGCCTGCCGAACCGAGAGGAGCCGTCGAGGAGCCAGGCGGCGCTGGTTCGCGTCATGATGGTTGCCTCCACCACCGGGAAGGAGCTGTCAGTGCGCGAAGTCCTGCCGGCCCTGCTCGCCGCGCACCACCGAGGCGAGGCCACCGCCATGGCCACGGTCGTCCGAACCTGGCGCTCGGCGCCACGCCCGGCCGGCGCCTCGATGCTGGTCACCGAGGGCGGCGAGGCCGTCGGCTCGGTGAGCGGAGGCTGTGTCGAGGGTGCCTTGTTCGAGCTCGGCACCCAGGTGCTGGAGTCCGGCCGCCCCCACCTCGAGACCTACGGCATCAGCGACGACGACGCCTTCGCCGTCGGTCTCACCTGCGGCGGCATCCTCGAGGTCTTCGTGGAGAAGGTGACACCGACGACGTGGCCGGAGCTGCCCGGGATCGCGCAGTCCATGGCCGACGAGGAACCGGTCGCGGTGGGGACGGTCGTCCGGGGGCCGGCCCACGTCGGGCGCCACCTGGTGGTCCGGACCGACGGAGTCGAGGGTGGGCTGGGGACACCGCGGCTCGACGACACGGTGGGGGCCGACGTCCTCGGCCTCCTCGAGTCCGGCAGGACCGGGTTCCTTCACTACGGACCCGACGGGGAGCGGCTCGGGGAGGAGCTGGAGGTGTTCGTCGCCTCGTTCGCCCCCGCCCCCCGTATGTACGTGTTCGGAGCCATCGACTTCTCCGCCGCGCTGTGCCGACTCGGCAAGGTGCTCGGCTTCCACGTGACAGTCGTGGACGCCAGGGCGGTCTTCGCGACCCGCAAGCGCTTCCCGGAGGCGGACGAGGTCGTCGTGGACTGGCCGCACCGGTGGCTCGGGTCACAGCCGGTCGACCAGCGGACCGTGATCTGTGTCCTCACCCATGACCCCAAGTTCGACGTGCCGGCGCTCCAAGCGGCGGTGCGCACCCCGGCCGCCTACATCGGCGCCATGGGCTCCCGGCGCACTCACGAGGACAGGGTGGCGAGATTGCGGGAGGCGGGCGTCAGCGACGAGGACCTGGCCCGGATCCACTCCCCCATCGGGCTCGACCTCGGGGCCAGGACCCCGGAGGAGACCGCGGTCTCGATCGCGGCCGAGATCGTGCAGCAGCGGTGGGGAGGCTCGGGCAGGTCGCTGACCCGCAGTACTGGCCCGATTCACACCGGCGCCCCTCGGTGACCGTCACCGCCGGCCTGGTGCTTGCCGCCGGCGCCGGTCGCCGCTTCGGTGGGCCCAAAGCCCCGGCGGTCGTCGACGACGAGCGGCTGGTCGACCGGGCGGTCCGGGTCCTGCGCGCGGGTGGCTGCCCTCAGGTGGTGGTGGTGCTGGGCGCGTGGGTCGGCGAGGTCCCCGACGCCGACATCGTCGTCAACGACGACTGGGAGTCCGGCATGGCGTCCTCCCTGCGCGCGGGGCTGTCCGAGCTCGCGGGACGGACCGACGTCGACCGCGTCCTCGTGACGCTGGTCGACCTTCCTGGGCTGACGGCTGCCGCCGTCCGACGGCTTGCCGCCTCCGCCGACGAGCTGGCTGTGGCCACCTACCACGGCGACCGGGGCCACCCCGTCCTGCTGGGGCGGGGACACTGGTCAGCCATCGCCGACTCGGCGACCGGCGACCAGGGGGCCCGCCACTACCTGCAGTCCCACCAGGTCTCGCTCGTGGAGGTCGGGGACGTCGCCTCGGGACTCGATCTGGACCAGCGCTAGCGTCACTCTTGGAGTCGGATCCCAGCTACCCGAGCGGCTCCTGCCAGACGAGAGCGGTGCCGTCGAGGACGACCACACCCTCCTGGTTGGTGACCGTGGTGGACAGCCGGTAGATGGGCTTGTCCGTCCGCGCCTCCAGCACCTCGGCGGACGCGGTGATCTCGTCGCCCGGACCCACCGGTGCCCGGAAGCTCCAGTCGACATGTTCCGGTCGCCGGTGATCTCGGTGAAGTGCTCGATGTCGCTGTGCAGCACCCGTCGCGTCCGCGATGCGGTCTGACCGATCTCCGGCACGAGGCTCACCCCTCTCGCGCGCATCGTAGCCAGGCACGTCCGCGGTCGTGCTCACGCTTCGTCGGGCACCGACGCTCAGGTCGTGACGGACCCGCGACAGAATGGGAGCCGACCCACACCTTCGGTGAGAGGAGTCGCCATGCCCGAGACTGCTGCCGGTTGGTACCCCGACCCGTCGGACCCGCGCTACCTCCGCTACTGGGACGGGACCGCGTGGACCGAGCAGCGCGCCGCCCTTCCCGGAGCCCCACCGCCGCCCCAGTACCCAACAGGACAAGTGGCACCACGGCCGCCGTCACAGCCGTACCCGGCTCGGCTCCAGGTGGACTTCGCGGAGTCCTACGACCGGCTGACCACGTTCTTCCGGATCGTGCTGGTCATCCCCATCGCCATCGTTGCGGGTGTGCTCACCGCCGGTGGGACCCGCACCTTCGAGACCGATGCCGGGAACACGGTGACCACGACGACCGGCGGCATCGTGTCCGGGCTGTTCTTCGCGACGCTCCTGATGCTGCTGTTCCGGAAGCGCTACCCGCGGTGGTGGTTCGACTTCGCCCAGGAGCTCGCACGGTTCTCCGCTCGCATCGGCGCCTACCTGGCGCTGCTGACCGACGAGTACCCGTCGACCGTCGAGCACCAGCGGGTGCACCTCGACCTCGACTACCCGGACGCCGAGGCCGACCTGAACCGGGGGCTGCCGCTGGTCAAGTGGTTCCTGGCCATCCCCCACTTGATCGTGCTGTTCTTCCTCACGGTCGCCGCGTTCTTCGTGGTCGTGATCGCATGGTTCGCCATCTTGTTCACCGGTCGCTACCCGCGTGGCCTGTTCGACTTCGTCGTCGGCGTGGGTCGTTGGTGGCTGCGGGTCGATGCGTACGCGTTCCTGCTGGTGACCGACCGCTACCCGCCGTTCTCGCTGGACTGAGCCGCCCGAGCGGGATCCGCAGGGTGACTACCAGGCCCTTCCGCGATCCGCGGTTGGCGACGACGATGTGGCCGTGACCGGGTCGGAGCTCGTCGGTGGCGTCCTCATCGCCGGGCTCGTGCTGTTCCTCGTTGGCGCCGTCCTGTGGCGCCTCGACTACCAGCGCCCCAGGGAGGAAGCCCTTCCCGTCATCCACCGGGACCGACGGCGCCTGGCCTGGATCCACAGCTGGATGGTGGTTGCGCTGGTGGTCACCCCGGCCGGCCTGGCCGGCCTGGCCGCGCTTCTCGAGGAGCCGACGGCACGCGTCCTCGCCTCGATGGCGACCGCAACCTACCTGACCGGAGCCGTCTGCCTGGTCGTCTCACTGACCTTCCGGCTCACCGTCGTCGCATGGGCGGCGGAGCAGACCGTCGCCCGCGGACAGGTCCCCGACGGGTTTGCGCCCTATGACGCGTGGGCCGGGTCGCTCTACGTGGTCCACATGATCACCGCCTATGTCGGCTCGGCCGTGCTCGGGTGCGCCGTGCTTGCGTCGGAGGTGCTTCCCGCGTGGCTCGGCTGGAGCGGCATCGTGTGGGGGCTCGCCTTCGCGGCGGGCTTCGTCGCCACCCGGTTCGCGGGGCCGTTCAACCCCCCCTTCTGGGCACACGTGTACA
>Ga0224505_10002514_pt1 | contig 10718 bp, 10 predicted proteins | sample SF_Jan12_sed_USG_FD_169102 | JGI IMG/M metagenome (GOLD analysis project Ga0224505, IMG submission 169102) | Sediment microbial communities from San Francisco Bay, California, United States - SF_Jan12_sed_USGS_4_1 | ecosystem: Environmental > Aquatic > Marine > Sediment | place: USA: California...
ATCAAGAAAGATGCCCTGAAAACAGAACCGTTCCGCGACGCAAAAACCATCGCTACCCTGGCGGTCGGCGAGAAGGTCGAGATACTGAAACGCCAGGGCGGCTGGTATTATCTCTCAACCGGTCGGGGCAAGGGATGGGTACGTATGCTCAGCGTCAAACGGGGCGAGGCAACTGGGAAATCGGCGGGCAAAGAGGCTTCAGGTCTGCTGGATATCGCTTCAGGCAGGGCCGGGAAAGGGCAGATCGTTGCGACTACCGGCGTTCGGGGCCTTAACGAAGAGGAGCTGAAAGCCGCGAAATTCAACGAGAAAGAAGTAAAAGCGATGGAGTCTTTCACCATATCGTCACAGGAGGCGGAGAAGTTTGCGGCAAAGGCGAAACTGGCGAGACAGAGTGTGCCGTTCCTGGCCGCACCGCCCTCCCCTGTTAGCGAAGGAGGCCGGGACTAGCCATGCGAAAACTCATCATTCTCATCGTCCTTGCCGTCACTGCTTCCACCGTCCAGGCCATCGATCTGGGGGATATCCTCAAGAAGGTCAAGCCGGGAGAACAACCGTCCAGCACTACGGAACAGGCCCCGCAGAAGGATGAAGCGGCCTCGCCTGCTGACTTGGCCTTCGATCTCTTCGGGGAGATACCGGTGGAAGAAGAGGTCAGGATCGGCCGCGAAGTGGCCGGGAACCTGCTGGGAGCCGCGCCGCTGGTAAAGGACGAGAAGCTTCAGAGATACGTCAATACTGTCGGAAGGTGGCTCTCCCTTCAGTCGGAACGGCCGGAACTGGCCTGGCATTTTGGTGTTATCGAGTCCGCGGATATCAACGCCTTTGCAGCGCCGGGCGGCTACATACTGGTAACAAAGGGGCTTTACCGGAAGCTCACCAGCGAGGCGGAGCTGGCCGGAGTACTGGCGCACGAGATCGGTCACATCATAAGGAAACACCACTTGAAACTGATGCAGCAGGGCCGTATGCTCGATATGGGAAGCAGGCTCCTCTCACAAAAGGCCGGTTCAAAAGACGAGGCCATAAAAAGGCTCATCGGCAGCGGCGCCGAGGTCTTTGCCCGCAGCCTCGACAAGAACGCCGAGTACGAAGCCGACCGCATCGCCGTTGTACTGGCGACCAGAGCCGGGTATGATTCTTTCGGACTTCCCGCCGTCTTGCAGGAGATCGGACATGCCGGCGCCGATGACAGCCGGGTGGGTCTGCTTTTCAAGACGCACCCCCATCCCGACGACCGCCTGTCACACCTGGATGACAGCATGGGCAGCGCCTTCGACCGCTATAAGGGAAAGACGGTGGCGGAGAGGTTGTATCGTCTGAAGCAATGACCAGGACCAGGAGATGCATTTCATGAAAAAAGCAAAATACGCCCTTTACTTCCTTGCCGCCCTCGCAACCCTTGCAATCGTCGTTGCAGCGTACCTCGTCCTCACCTTCGACCCGAACAAGTACAAGCCCCTCCTCATCTCATACGTCAAGGAACAGACCCAGCGCACCCTCGCCATCGAAGGCGATATCAAGCTGGCCCTCTTCCCCAAGTTGGGAATCGACCTGGGCAAGGTCTCCCTGAGCGAGAGAAACAGCCCTGAAGAGTTCGCCGCCGTGAATCAGTTACGCCTCTACCTGGCCCTGCTGCCTCTCCTTCATAAAGAGGTGGTGGTGGATGACATCCATATCGACGGCCTGAGGGCAAGGATCGTAAAACATCGGGACGGCACAACCAACTACGACGACCTGGCGAAGGGAAAGAAAGAGGAGAAAAAGAAGGAAGAAGGGGCCATGCCCTTTGCGCTGGACGTGTCGGGCGTGAAGATTACCAACTCCGCCTTCACTTTGCAGGATGAAGAAAAGGGGCGGACATTCTCCGTCAGCTCGCTGGAGGTCAGTACAGGCAGGCTGGCGGGCAATGTGCCTACAAGACTGGAGACCCGCTTCAGGGTGCAGGGTGACAAGCCAAAGATTGACGCGTCGGTGCATCTGGCCACCGGCCTTACCCTGGACCTCAAGGCACAGCATTATGCCCTCATGAAACTGAACGTCGAGGCAAAAGGAGAAGCGGCGGGCATCACCGGCCTGCAGATGACCGCCCGGGGTGACGTGGACTCCGACAGCACATCAAAGTCTTTGGTCGTGCAGGAACTCTCGGTGTCACTCAAGGGAAAGAAGGGAACCGATGACCTGGAGATGAAGCTGGATGTGCCGCGGCTTCAGTTGTCCCACGACAAAGTCACCTCGGAAAAAATCAACCTGCGGGCCATGCTTACCCAACCCGGTGGCCGGATGGATATGACCCTGGGTATTCCCGCCCTGGAGAGCACGCCCCGGACATTCCAGGCGGAGTCAGTAGCGATCGACATCAACGGTACCCGCGGAGACAACGCCATCAAGGGGAGTATCGCTACTCCGGTGAAAGGCGACCTGGAGACGAAATATTTTGATCTGCCGGCTATCCGGGGAGATATCGGGATCACCAATCCGAAGTTGCCCAAAGGCTCCATGACCCTCGCCATGAACGGCAAGGCCCGCCTTGAACTGGCCGCGGAGAAGGTCTCGATTGACCTCACCACGAAGGTAGAAGGCGACACCATTATATCGAAACTGGGCGTCAGCGGTTTCGACACCCCCTACTACACCTTTGATATCGCCATCGACCGGCTCGATACCGACCGCTGGTTGCCGCCCGTTCCTGTGGGTGGACAGAAGCAGATTGCCACGGTACTGGAACCCAAAAAGTCGATCGATTTTTCAGCCATCCGCACCCTCAAGGCCGACGGGAAACTCCGCATAGACCAGTTGAAGACCAGGAACCTGAAAGCGACCAATATCCGCATAGGGCTGAAGGCCGCGGGCGGCAGCATGATCGTGAGCCCGATGAGCGCCTCTCTCTACGATGGGACAACAAGCGGTTCCCTGACGGTTAATGCGGTCAAAACTCCTCATATCGGGGTCCGGCAGGATTTCAAGAAAATCAGTATCGGTCCACTCATGCGGGATGTACTGAACAAAGACGTACTCGAAGGAAAGGGGAATGTTTCTCTCGACATAAACGGCGAGGGGGACACGGAAACCGCCATCAGGAAGTCCCTGGACGGCATCCTGAAGATTAATTTGCGCGATGGAGCCATCAAGGGAATCAACATCCCCGGCGCCCTTCGCTCGGCCAAGGCAAAGCTGGGAATGCTCAAGGGTGAAGAGGTCCAGGAAACCTCGGCCATGGAGAAGACCGACTTCACGGAGATGAACGCACAGTTCAGCATAAAGAACGGCGTGGCCCGCGGCGACCTCAATGCCAAGTCCCCCCTGCTTCGACTGGCGGGGGCCGGCGACATTGACATCGGCGAAGAGAAGCTGGACTATCTGCTCAGGGCGACCATCGTTGGCACGCTGGAAGGACAGGAAGGGAAAGAGCTGGCGGCCCTGCGGGGCGTTACCGTGCCGGTGCGCATCAGTGGCCCCTTTGCCGCGCCCAAGGCCAGGCTCGACTTCAACTCCCTTGCGGAAGAAGCTGTCAAACAGAAGCTGGGAACCACGACTGAAGAGATAAAGAAAAAAGCAGGAGAAGTACTGGAGAAGGGGCTTAAGGGGCTGTTCCGTTAAGGCGCCAGCCCCCTCGCGTGATTTAATCGATCTGTCCGGCAAGATAGTTCTGGATGCCGATCTGCTTTATCTGGTCGAGCTGGGTTTCGAGCCAGTCGACGTGGCCTTCCTCATCCTTGAGAATCGATTCAAGCAGTTCACGGGTGCCGTTGTCCCCTACCTCCACCGCCACCTTTATGGCGTCGTTATACCCCTTTACCGCGTCGAGTTCATAGATGTGGTCGTTCTTGTGCATCTTCTCGACTTGATCGCCGATATGCAGCTTGTTAAGTTCGCTGACAATGGGCTTCCCCTCGAGAAAGATGATACGAGCTATAAGCTTTTCGGCATGCTTCATCTCATCGATGGCCCGCTTCTCGATGGCCTGGTGTAGTCGTTCATAGTTCCAGTTGGCGCACAGCTCCGAGTGGACCATATACTGGTTGATGGCGGAAAGCTCTCCGGCCAGGCGTTCGTTCAGTTGTGCAATAAGCTTTGCATTGCCCTTCATAATGTCGTCTCCTTATTGAATCCGCGAGTGAGATTTGTACATCGTATCATGACTATTGAAGCAGACTTCATAAAAAGGTCAAGAAAACAATGCCACACTACCGCTTTAAGCCAAGCACCGCAAATGCCTTGTCGCGTACCTCATCCGGATCAAATGGCTTCGTCATGTAAAGGTCGCACCCCACTTCGACACCCTTCTTTTTGTCGAATTCCTGCCCCTTGGCTGTTAGCATGACAATGTAAACCCCCTCTACCGGAGCCTCATTTTTTATCGAATTGCAAACGTCGAAGCCGTTCATCCTGGGCATCATCACATCGAGAAAGACGAGACCGGGCTTTTCTCTTCTGATGGTCTCAAGAGCAGTTTGACCGTTGTCGGCAGTCAACAGCTCCACCCCGGCATCTTCAAGCTCTTCAAGAGTCTGCTCAAGAAGCAGCCGGATATGCGGTTCATCATCCGCAATCAGTATCTTCTGCATAACGATCCTCCCTTTATCACTCTGAGCTCTACTTCCAGTACTCCACTCCGTATTTCTCAAGTATCTTGTCCAGCTCGCCCGATTGTTTCAACTTTCGTATTCCCTTTGACAGAATCTCCGCATACTCCTTCGACCCCGGATTTTCTGGAGAAAATGCGACATAGACATTTTCTCCCGGTCCCAGATACCCGGCCCGGACAATCTGATCAGCAACGCCGAGATTTCTCGCCTTCTGCAGTACCATGTTCTGGTCGCCGATGGTAACATCACAACGCCCTGCGGCAACCTTCTTGATATTCAACAATAGCGCCTCACTGCCAAAGACATACTGGACGCGGTCCTCGTGCTCCTTAAAAAAGTTGCTCAACTCCTCCCCGTAAGAATAATCCTTTATCAGGCAGACCGATACCGACGACAGAGAATCGACCCCCTTGAATTTCCATTGCTTCCCCTTGCGCGTGAAGAAGGTAATCCTTGAGTTACCGAACTCTTCATCAGGGAAAACGAAATCCGGAGCGCATGACCGGTATGCGCTGATTACCGCATTGTATTCACCCTGCCTTACCTTTTTGACCGCCCTGTTCCACGGCATTAGGTTGTAGTTCACCGTATGACCCGCTGCCTCAAATACCCGCTTCGCAATTTCGACGCCATAGCCGGGCATTGACGATTTCGGGTCGGTGTTGTAGGGCCCGAATTCATCCCCGGCAATGGTTATCGTATCCGCCATCGCCATCGGCGCCGCAACGACAAAAGCAAAAACAGCCAGCACTATGAAGAACCCAAAGAGCATGGTTTTCATATTTTCATCCCTCCTCGTCAGTTCACCGCACAAAAGAGCGGTAGATTGGCCGAAGCTATCTGCTCGATATGGCGCTGATCCGTTCCGCAACAGCCACCCATAACGTTAAATCGCTTCAGGACCCTTTTGAGAGCGGCGTATTGAATGCCAAGCTCGACCGGGTTACCTGCATCAAGCTCCGAAGCTTCATTCAGCTCGGCGTGGCTCATACGTGAGGCATTTGCCCGGATTCCGTGAATTCTTTCCGTCCATACCCCACCGGTCAGCACCTTCTCAAAATGAGTCGGGTGAGCACAGTTTATCATATAGTAACAGGGGTACCCTGACGTCGCCTCGTCTACACGCTCAATCGCTGCCCGCAGCGTCTCTCCGTTGGGCAGACATCCGTCGGTCTCCACCGTAAACGAGAGGACCACCGGCATGCGCAGGCGTTGCGCAGCTTTCGCAATCCCCACCGCTTCGTCAACATAGTTCATCGTAAGGGCACATACCATATCAGCCGGAGCTCCGGCAAAGATATCGATCTGCTCCAGATGGTACTCCTCCGCCTCGTCAGCCGACATCGCGTTATCGGCCACATAACCGTCCCCTCGGGGACCAACGCATCCGCTGATGACCATTGGTGTGCTTACTGTCTCGTATTGATTCCGTATGTCGTAGAGGAGGCGGATTGCTTGTCGATTCGCGTCAGCCAGGGATTCAGGAGAGTAGCCGAGTTTCCTCCCCCAGTCAGCATTGGCCCTCCAGGTAGCACTTTCCAAAACCAGGCCGGCCTCGAAGCGCCTCGAAATCTCAGCATAGCTGGAATAGTACTTGTAAAGTGACGCCCTGCCCTCAGGTGTTTTCAGCAGGTCAAAGGCGGCGAAGTCCGGGAGATTGAGACCTTCGTGAAAAATGAGGGTCGTCTCAATGCCACCATCAGTCAAAAAAAACTTCTCGCCAAGCTGCGGCAAAGCGCTTCGATATCGGCTCATATCTTCTCTCCATTCGCATCATTGACATATAATGATCCAAGTTTATTTTGCCCTTGAGGAATTCTAAATACAAAAGTACTCCCCTTCCCCTGTTCGCTTTCCACCCATATGCGACCGCCGTGGTGCTCTACAATGGACTTGCATATGGGAAGCCCCAACCCCGTCCCTTTGGGCTTGTCGGTCAGGGTGTTTCCAACCTGCCTGAATTTTTCAAAGATAACTTCATGGTCCTCCTTGGCAATTCCTACGCCGGTATCCGCCACGGAGACCTCGATACCTTTTCCATAGAAATCACTTCCTTCGACAAGTCGCGCAGTGACCCGCACCGATCCTTTTTCAGTAAACTTCCACGCATTGGAGATGAGGTTGATAACCACCTGTATGAGGCAGTCCCGGTCGGCGGTAACGACCGGGAGGTTCGCATCCAGCTCCTTAACCAATACCAGTTTCTTCTGGCCAAAGAGCGACGATGTCGCCGCCGTGGCCCGTTCTATGACATCAGCTATCGAGACATCCTGCATGTTCCACGACATCTTGCCCGATTCGAGCTTGGCCAGGTCGAGGACTTCGTTGATCAGGGCCGTGAGCCGCTCCCCTTCAGCCACAATAATATCGACGTTTTCTCTTATCTGACCCGCTGCTTTAACAGCCTTGCCCTCCTGACCGTCCAGAGACGGGAAGACGTCATCGGCAAGCTTTTTTCTAATGATCTTGGCAAAACCGAGGACGGATGTCAGCGGCGTCCTTAATTCGTGGGAGACGGTATTGATAAAATCAGACTTGGCGCGAGCGGCCTGTTCAGCTTCCGCCTTGGCGACCAGCAACTCTTTCTCGACCTGTTTTCGCTCTTTAATCTCTTCTTCAAGGGCCTCATTAGTCCTGGCCATCTCCCTGGTTCGCTCGTGGAAAAGACGGTCCATAGCCCGGTGCAGGTTGCCCACTTCATCATTGCGGTTCTCAAGCAACAAGTCGGCAGACAGCGGCGAACCTGCTCTTTCATGTCCATTCATAATGCCGTCAGCCGCATTATTGATGGCCCTCGTGATCTCCAGAAGGGGTTTGGTGATGATCCGGTTGAGGGCGATATAAATGGCCGCCACCAGCGCCGCTTCAAGAAAAGCCAGGGCAAATATCAATTTGTAGATAGTCGCGGCCATCGACTGGCGTACCTTCTCGTCGGTAAAGTAGAGGACAATCTTGCCGATCTTCTGCCCCTCCTTGAGAATATCCCGCTCTTTTACGGCATAATACTTCTTTCTGGGCGGCTCCCTGAGTTCGACAATTTCCACGCCTTCGGCCCTTGCGCGGCCGACAAACACACCGCTGGAACCATCTTCCTGGTAGATCATGGCTCCTACCAGAAATTCATTACCGGACAGATGGATATCGAGCATCTGCTGGACCGTATCGTTGTCGAAGTTATATACCGGATCGCGTATCGTCATGGAGGTGTCCTCGGTGTACGACTCGATGTTTGCGTCGAGCTGCCGGTACTCCTTCGACTTCATCGCAAGATAGGTCTGGACGCCAAATACCGACCCTATCACCAGTACTACTACAGTGGTGATAAGCAATATCTTGGCATTGAGAGAGTCTTTGATAAACCCCATTGAAAGCCTACTCCGCCATACCAAAGCGTTGAAGTATGGTCTTGTACGAGCCATCCGCCTTCATATTGTCCAGGGTCTCCTGCCATTTCCTTATCACACTGTCGGGGGTGTCGTGGCTGAAGGCCATGTACATCATCTGCTTATTGATGGTAAAGACCGGTTCGATCTTGTCGGCAACGCCTGACCGCCGGGCCGTGACCAATCCGACGGCAAGGTTTTCCACCCAGAGATCCACACGACCCGCCGCAAGCTTCCGGACATTTTGTCCGCTGACAAGCGTTGATTCTGTGTTGGTGAAGTCCTTCCCCTTGAGAAAGGTCTCTCCAACATCATCCCTGTAGGTCCCTATCTTCCCCGCCTTCCTGGCGTCATCGAGGGAATTGACAATGATTCCCGAGCCCTTCCGCGCAAAGAAAACCATTTTGTCTTCGACGATCGGCCCTACCCATTTGAAGAGCTTTTCTCGTTCTTCCGTACGGGTCGTTGAAAAGACCACATGGTTATCCCTTGTCTTGGCCAGGTTGTAGGCAATGGACCAGGAGCGCACTTCAATAGTGTCCGGATGGCCGACGCGCCGGAGGACCTCCCGTACAACTTCCGCGGCGGCTCCGGTAACTTTCCCTTCGTCAGTATAGTTATACGGCGGCAGCTCTTCGGTGAGGATGGTGAAGTTTGCGGCCTGCGCCGGACACGGGGCAGAACATACCGCCATGAACATCGCCGCGGCAACCAGAACTCTCGTCCAATTCATCATGAACAGATTACGGTTTGACATCGTATTTCCTCAATATCTGGGCATAGGTACCATCGGACTTGATTTCGTCCAGAGCTTTCTGCCAGCGGACTATCTCGCTATCCGGCGTTTTTATATTAAAAGCCAGGTAGAGATGATCAGAGCCAACCTCGAAGATTTTTTCAACCTTGTCTTGAACCCCCATTTTCCTGGCGACATAGTGGCCCGCTATTTCGCTGGTGATCCATAGGTCGATCCTGCCCGCAGCCAGTTTTTGTACGTTAAACTTGTCGTCCAGTATGCTGTTAATGTTAGTAAAGCCCCGTTCCTTGAGCATAATTTCTCCCACGTCATCCTTATAGGTACCTATGCTCTTTACCTTTTTTGCGTCATCGAGTGCTCTAATGACGAGACCGGAGCCTTTCCTGGCGAAGAGGACAGTACGATCGGGAATGAGGGGGCCGACCCACTTGAAGAGTTTTTCCCTGGAAGCGTTCCGACCGGTGGAAAAAAGTATATAACCTTCGTTCTGCAGAGTAAGATTGTAGGCTCGTGACCAGGAATAGCTAGTGATTTTTTCTGGATGCCCCATCTTTCTCATCAGGGCCTTTACGATCTCGGAGCATACCCCGGTCACATCGCCGCTTTCGGTATAACTGTAAGGGGGGAGCTCCTCTGTAACGACCTGGTATTGCGGAGCGCACAGAGCCTCCGTGGTCATAGACAATATGATGACTCCCGCAAGAACACCAGTCAAAAGCCGTTTGAATCGCGCAGACATACGCGGCCAGACTCTCATTTATCCATCTCCTTTATCTTGCCTGCCTAAAACGGTTTTACATTGAACGCAACGGTCATTTTGAACCAGAACTCATCCTCCAGCAGGTTGTCGGGGGCTGAGTCCTTCATAGACCACTGGTAGTAAAGTGACGGTTCAAACCTCAGACCATGCCACGAAAAAGAACCCGCCAACGCCGTCCGCCAATAGCTCCAACCGTGGCCGGTATCAAAAGTGCCGCCTCCGTCATCCCATCCAATCTCGACCGATGGCGTAATCTTGTTCTCACCTATCGGGATATCGTAATTCACGCCCGCCTTAAGATACCAGGCCTCTTTGCCGGCGCCGTGGGCCGGCCAGTCATAGTAGAGGCCCCAGTAAGGAACTGGCCGCGAGGGGCCGAGCCTGGGCAAGAATTCCGGATGATTCACGCTGAGAAAGAGTTCATTGATATCGGCCGTCCCTAACCGAAAGAAGTGGTAGTAGGTATAGCTGATGTCGTAATTTGTCTTGAAACGCGAACTGTCCAGCATACTGTTGTAATACCCTGCATAGTAATCGTGCTCATCCCAGTCCGCACATTTATCGCCGTAAGGGTCTTTACAGTTATTCTCCAGTGAATAGGACGACCAGACGCCGGCATAGAGGCCGGTGGCGCCAAGGTCGATGAATATGTCGGGCTGAAAGGCCGGTGCGTTCTCCCACAGGTCATACCCCTTGGAGAGGTATTTCGACGCATAGGTGAGCTTGACATCTATCGATGTTTTTTTGAAAAATCCTTCTTCTTCCGCAAATGACGGCATGGGGAGCATTCCCAGCAGCAAAATTGTCACCCCACCACATATCTTCCAAAACTTCATCAATCCCCCGTCATAATGCCTAAGCAGCCGTACCGGCAGCAGTATCCCCCCGGGGAAGGGAGAGACTTCAGCCGGTATTTTGTCAGGCTGTATCCTAGTTTATGCTCTCTTTCTTGACAAGACAGATTTTTAGCAGTCGACACCCGTTGTCTGCAACTTCTCACGGTGGTAAGAACAAAACCTCAACATGCCAATCCCCAGCAAGCCGCCAGCCATCAGCAACCATGTGCCCGGCTCAGGGACAGGCTGGTGTTCTCTGCCTGGAACATTGTTGTAATACGCCGCAGCGTCACCGCCAACCGTAAGCCACAACTCCAGAAATCCGTGGTCGCTTAACGTTATCGTTTTGGGAGTTGTGAATAATCCTCCGGAAAATGTCGCGAAGGCCGTCAT
>Ga0224505_10002515_pt1 | contig 10716 bp, 8 predicted proteins | sample SF_Jan12_sed_USG_FD_169102 | JGI IMG/M metagenome (GOLD analysis project Ga0224505, IMG submission 169102) | Sediment microbial communities from San Francisco Bay, California, United States - SF_Jan12_sed_USGS_4_1 | ecosystem: Environmental > Aquatic > Marine > Sediment | place: USA: California...
CCGGGCTTGGCTGCTGCGTTCCGACTGACCCCCAACCCCTAACCCCTAACCCCTGGTCGCCGCTCAGGCCGACTTGGCCTGAGCCGCGACCGCGGCGTCCCTGAGCTCGCGCCGCAGGATCTTGCCGACGTTGCTCTTCGGCAGCTCGTCGCGGAACTCGATGTACTTCGGCTTCTTGTAGCCCGTGAAGTTCTCCTTGCAGAAGTCCATGAGCTGCTCGACGGTGAGTGTCGGATCCTTGCGCACGACGAACACCTTGACGGCCTCGCCGGACTTCTCGTCCGGCACGCCGACGACGGCACACTCCACGACGCCCGGATGGGTCGTTATCACCTGCTCGATTTCGTTCGGGTACACGTTGAAGCCCGAGACCAGGATCATGTCTTTCTTGCGGTCGACGATCTTGATGTAGCCGCGCTCGTCCATGATGCCGATGTCGCCCGACTTGAAGAACCCGTCGGGGGTCATGACTTTGGCGGTCTCGTCCGGACGGTTCCAGTACCCCGCCATCACCTGCGGGCCGCGAATCGCGATCTCGCCCGGCTGGCCGAGCGGCACGGGCTGTCCCGCGTCGTCGAGAATCTGGATCTCGGTGTTCGGGAACGGCAGGCCGATCGTGCCGTTGTAGTCACGGTTGAGGATCGGGTTGCAGGTTGCGACTGGCGACGTCTCGGAGAGGCCGTAGCCTTCGATGATCGGCACGCCGGTCAGCGCCAGCCACTTCTCGCTGGTCGCCTTCTGCACGGCCATGCCGCCGCCGTTGGCAACGCGCAGGCTCGTGAAATCGAGCTTGCGGAAGTCCTCGTTCTCGAGCAGCGCGTTGTAGAGCGTGTTGACTCCCGGCAGCACGTTGAACTTGTACTTGGCCAGCTCCTTGACGAAGCCGGAAATGTCGCGCGGATTGGTGATCAGCACGTTGAGCGCGCCGATGCGCATGCCGAAGAGGCAGTTCACGACCAGCGCGAACACGTGGTACAGCGGCAGCGCACAGATGTAGACGAACTGGCCGGGCACCGGTCCGCGCGACGTGTCCTGCAGCGCGGGCACGATCCAGGCTTCCATCTGCAGCACGTTGGCGACGAGGTTGCCGTGCGTGAGGGTTGCCCCTTTCGACACGCCGGTGGTCCCGCCCGTGTATTGCAGGAATGCGGTGTCCCGCTGCGTGGTGGCGACGGGCTCGAGCTTGCGGCGCGCGCCCGCATCGAGCGTCTCGGTGAACTTGACGTGCCCCGGCAGCGAATACCCTGGCACCATCTTCTTCAGGCGGCGCACCGCGAAATTGACGATCGCGCTCTTCGGAAATCCGAGCATCTCGCCAAGGGACGCTACGATGACCTGCCTGATCGCCGTGCGCGCAATCACCTGCTGCAGCGTCGCCGCGAAATTCTCGAGGATCACGATCGCTTCGGCGCCGGAGTCCTTGAGCTGGTGCTCCAGCTCGCGCGGCGTGTACAGCGGATTGACGTTGACGACGACGTAACCGGCGCGCAGCACGCCCGCCAGTGCGATCGGGTACTGCACCACGTTCGGCATCATGATCGCGACGCGCGCGCCCCGGGCCAAGCCCTGCGACTGCAACCACGAGGCGAAAGCTGCGGAGTAACGGTCGATTTCACCGAAGGTGAAGAACCGGTCCATGTATGCGTACGCGTTGCGCGACGCGTGCTCGCGGAAACCGTGCTCGATCAGGTCGACCAGCGAGGAGTACTGCGAGAGATCGACGTCCTGCGGGACGCCGGGCGGATAGTGCTTGAGCCAGATTCTTTCCATGATGTTCCCCCGAAGCTGACGATCGCCGGACGGCTAAGGCCGGGACCGCGCGACGATCGGTACGTTGCAGAGATCGATGTAGCCGGCCGGCACGAGGTACCAGTCGTCGCGACGGTTGCGCCGCGCCTCGACCAGCTGGCGAAACCGTTCGGTATCGGTGCGCAGAATCTCGAGGTTCTCGCGCTCCGCCGCCGGCAGGTCCGCCGCGACACGAACACTCGTGATTGGCACGTTCTGCTCGGCCTTTTCGTAGAAACCCATCGGACCGGATCCACGCGGCTGCGTGGCCAGCAGTTCCATGCCCTTGACCACGCGCCCCACCAGCGCAATGTTGCGGTCGAGCTGGCGCGGGGCATGGCCCGTGACCACGTACAGTTCCGCGCCGCTGCCGCTGTCGGCCTCGTTGCCGCGGCCGGCACCCACCATCGCGTAACAGTGGGCCAGCCAGGCCTCGCCCCTGGCGGGATCGCGACCGGCGGGGAAGCCCTGGCTGAACCCGACCTCGGGCGCGTACCCGTCGCGGTCCGGCAAGGGCTCGAAGGGCAGCGCAGGTGTCATCTTGACGGTGAACTCGGGTGGCAGCTTGTCGCGTGCTGTACCCAGGCTGCGCTTGCCGTCCGGATCGCCCCACTGCACCACGAAGTTGTCCTGCGAGCGGACGATTGCCAGGCCGTCGAAGTACTTCTCGCGCACGAGCTGGCGCAGATTGTCCGTGTGTTGCGGTGCAAAAGCGGGTGCGAGTTCGATCACCACGCGGCCTTGCGGCAGTTGCAGGTACAGCGTGTTCTCAGGATCGAGGGGACGCCAGTCGGCGGGCGTGGTCGCTGCGAGGACTTCGCTCATCGTGCGCGGAGGCGAACCAGGTGCCGGAGGCACGGTGTCGGCCGCAAAGGCCGGGACAGCAGCAAGCGCAACCGCTGCGACAAGCGCGCTGCGTGGAGCCTTGAACATGGCTGCTGCCGTCGGCTTCATGAGTGAAAATCTACAGGGTGCGGGGGACGAATCAAGCAGAGAATTCCGCAGACGGGCTATGATTCGAACGGGTCGGGGCCGTCCCTCGCCTGCCCATCCTCGAGAGGCTGCTGCGGTAATGCTCGTCAAGTTCTCGACCCGTTTCGGACGACTGCTGATGCTGGGTGAACCGGCCGTCAGGCTGGTGCAGCTCGGGGGGCATTCCGGCACCGTGCCGAGCGCCATCCTCGCAGCCGACCTTGCCGGCTTCGCAGCCAGGCTGCGGGCCGGACTGGTACAGCACGGCGACGAACTGTCGCCGGCTCCGCCGGCCGCCGCACCAGGTCGCGCCGAGGACGAGGACGACGAACCGCGCGAGCGGCCCATCAAGCTCCGCCTGCGCGCCGTGCCACTGCTCGAAATGATCGACACGGCGATCCGGCAGCAGTCCGACCTGCTCTGGGAAAAGGCCTGAAGTCCGCTGCATGCGTCTGGCAGCCCTCGCGTTCCAGCACCCGGTACTGCGTGCGCATTTCGGTTTGCCCTCAAGGCCCGCGGCCGAGCCTGCTGAGCGCTGAACGGTGCGGGCGGCGCGACGACACGCGGCCGACGCGGGTTGGGGCCACGGGCAGGGTCGGGTACCCTTGACGCCCCCGTGCCCGCGGCACGAACCCATCCGAGGACCGACCCGTCCATGAAGACCCTGCTGGTCACTGCCGGCGCTTGCGCGCTGCTTACCGTATCTGCGCCTGGTGGTGCCGAAATGATGTCTGCCGACACGCCCGCCGCTCCTGCCAACATCCTGCTCGCCCCGTGGACGGGGCCGTACGGTGGGGTTCCGCCGTTCGACCAGGTCAGGGTCGCCGACCTGCAGCCTGCGCTCGAAGCGGGCATGACGCTGCAACTCGCCGAGCTCGATCGCATCGCCAGCGATCCGGCCGCGGCGACGTTCGAGAATACGATCGCGGCAATGGAACGCGCTGGCCGCGCGCTCAATCGCGTCGGCACCGTTTACAGCGTCTACAGTTCGACGCTGAACGACGAGGCCGTGCAGGCCGTCGAGCGCGTCATGGCGCCGAAGCTGGCTGCGTTCCGCGACCAGATCACGCAGAACCAGCCGCTGTTCGAGCGCATCGCGAAAGTCTACGAGACGCGCGAGACCGCGGGGCTCACGCCGGAGCAGCAGCGCCTGACCTGGGTGTATTACACGAACTTCGTGCGTGCCGGCGCCAAGCTGGACGCCACGGCCAAGAAGCGCACGGCGGAGATCAACCAGGAACTCGCCAGCCTGTTCACGGCTTTCAGCCAGAACGTGCTGAAGGACGAAAACGATGGCGTGATCTACCTCGACCAGCAGTCCGATCTTGCGGGGCTGCCGCAAGGCGTACGCGACGGCATGGCACAGGACGCCGAAGGCCGCGGCCAGAAGGGCAAGTGGGCGATCGCCAACACGCGTTCGAGCATCGAGCCGTTCCTGACGTATTCCGACCATCGCGCGCTGCGTGAGCGGGCCTGGCGCATGTTCGTCAACCGTGGCGACAGCGGCGGCGCAACCGACAACAACGCCACCATCACGCGGATCCTGCAGCTGCGCGCCGAACGTGCACAGCTGCTCGGCTTCCCGACGCACGCGCACTGGCGCCTCGAGAACACGATGGCGAAGACGCCCGAGCGCGCCATGGAACTGATGGAGGCCGTGTGGGCGCCGGCGGTGGCGCGGGTCCACGAAGAAGTGGCGGACATGCAGAGAATCGCTGACGCCGAAAAGGCCGGTATCAAGATCGCGCCGTGGGACTACCGCTATTACGCCGAAAAGGTGCGCAAGGCGAAGTACGACCTCGACGAGACCCAGGTCACGCCGTACCTGCAGCTCGAGAACCTGCGTGAAGGCATGTTCTTCATGGCGCAGCAGCTGTTCGGCTTCAGCTTCAAGCCGGTCGACGCGACCAGGGTACCGGTGTACCACCCCGACGTGCGTGCCTGGGAAGTCACCAACCCGAAAGGCGAACTGATCGGCCTCTGGTACTTCGACCCGTACGCGCGCAAGGGCAAGCGTTCGGGTGCGTGGATGAGCCCATACCGCACGCAGGAGAGATTCGACGGCGACATCAAGACGATCGTCTCGAACAACTCGAACTTCGTGAAGGGCAAGCCTGGCGAGCCGGTGCTGGTCAGCTGGGAGGACGCGACGACGCTGTTCCACGAGTTCGGTCACGCGCTGCACGGCTTGAGCTCGAACGTGAACTATCCGTCGGTGGCGGGCACCGCGGTTCCGCGTGACTACGTCGAGTTCCCCTCGCAGTTGCTCGAGCACTGGCTGTCGACGCCCGAGATCCTCAACCGGTACGCACTTCATTACCAGACCGGCAAGCCGATCCCGCCGGAGCTGGTGGCCAGGATCGAGGCGGCGAACAGATTCAACCAGGGCTTCAAGACGGTCGAGTACCTGTCGAGTGCGCTGGTCGACATGAAGCTGCACCTTGCCGGAGCGCAGCAGATCGAACCCGACAAGTTCGAGCGCGAGACACTGGCGGGCATGGGCATGCCGGCGGAGATCGTGATGCGGCACCGCACGCCGCAGTTCAACCACGTGTTCTCGAGCGATGGCTACTCGGCCGGCTACTACAGCTACCTGTGGTCGGACACGATCACGGCGGACGCGTGGGAAGCATTCACCGAAGCGGGTGGCCCGTGGGACAAGGCCGTCGCGGCACGCTTGCGCGAGAACGTGTTCTCCGTCGGCAACACGATCGACCCGGCGATCGCCTATCGCCAGTTCCGTGGCCGCGATCCCGGCATCGCGGCACTGATGCGCAAGCGCGGCTTCCCGGTGCCGCCGTCCGCGCCAGTTGCCGCGGGCGCCAGGTAGGCGCCCTTCCGACTACCCCCTATCCCCTTGCAGCGTTCATTCCCGACCAGGCTGTGCCTGGTCGAGAATGAACGCGTACTCCTCGGCCACCTCATGCAGGTGCTCGAACCGGCCCGACTTGCCGCCGTGACCGGCCTCCATGTTGACGCGCAGCACCAGCAGCCGGTCATCGGTCTTGAGCCGCCGCAGTTTCGCGACCCACTTCGCGGGCTCGTAGTACTGCACCTGGCTGTCCCAGAGTCCCGACGCGACGTACAGCGCCGGATAGGCCTGCGCCTGCACATTGTCGTAGGGTGAGTAACTCAACATGTAGTCGTAGAACGCGCGTTCGTGCGGGTCGCCCCACTCGTCGTACTCGTTCGTCGTCAGCGGAATGCTCTCGTCGAGCATGGTGGTCACGATGTCGACGAACGGCACGTGCGCGACGATGCCCCGGTACAGCTCCGGCGCCATGTTGGCTGCCGCGGCGACCAGCAGGCCACCGGCACTGCCGCCGCGCGCAAAGACTCGCTTCGCATCCGCGTAGCCTTCCGCGACCAGCCAGCGCGTAGCATCGATGAAGTCCTCGAACGAATGCTTCTTCTCGAGCAGCCGACCAACCTCGTACCAGCGCCGGCCGCGCTCCTGGCCGCCGCGCACCTGCGCGATGGCGTAGACGAAACCGCGGTCGAGCAGCGACAACAGCGTCGACGAAAACACGGGATCTGATGAAATGCCGTAGGCGCCGTAGCCGTACAGCAGCAGCGGCGCGGTGCCGTCGCGACGGAACAGGTCCCGGCGATAGGCGATCGCAACGGGCACGCGCTCACCGTCCCGCGCCGGCACCCACAGGTACTCGGTCTCATACCGCGACGGATCGAAACCGCCGAGCACCGGGTCGCGCTTCAACAGCATCTGCTCACCCGTGCGGGTGTCGTAGTCGTAGGTGGTGCGCGGAGTCGTGAGCGACGTGTAGGTGTAACGCACGACCTCGCTGTCCACCTCCTCGTTCGCATCGAGCGCCATGCGGTAGGCCGGCTCGCCGGAGTCGATGTGGAAGTCCGCCCCCCCGCGCCACGGCCGGATGCGGATCTTGCGCAGGCCCCCGACCCGCTCCTCGATCGCGAGGAAGTGGTCGAACACGTCGAACCCCGCCACCAGCACGTCGTCCCGGTGCGCGACGAGTTCGCGCCAATGCGCGCGGTTTCCCACGTCCTCCGCCGAGGCCTCGAGCAGGCGGAAGTTCACGGCCTGCCAGTTGCTGCGGATCACCCACCGCTCGCCGACGTGATCCACCGAATACTCGTGCCCGCGGATGCGCGGCAGGAACACCTTGAAAGCCAGCGTGGGATCGTCGAGCGGCGCGTAGCGGACTTCGGTCGTGACCGTGCTGCTCGAGTCGATCAGCAGGAAGCGCCGGTCCTTCGTGAGGCCGACGGACGTGTAGAACGCCTCGTCCGCTTCCTCGTGCACGATCGGGTCGTGCGCAGGATCGGAGCCTAGTTCGTGCACGCGCACGCGCAATCCCAGCAGCGTTACGGGATCCTTCTCGACGTAAAGCACGCGGCGGTTGTCCGCCGCCCACACGATGCCTTCTTCGACGTTCGGGACCACGTCCGGCAGCAACTCACCCGTCACCAGCGACTTGAAGCGCAGCGTGTACTGGCGACGACCCACCGCGTCCTCGGTGAAGGCGAGCAGGCGGTTGTCGTGGCTGACCTCGATCGAGCCGACGTCGTAGTAATCGAGCGAGCGCGCGTTCTCGCGCAGGTCGAGCAGCACCTGCTCGGGGCCCGCGGCGCTGCCGGCGCGGCGTGCGTACACGGGATACTCGTCGCCGGTGTCGTAGCGATGCAGGTACCAGTAGCCGTTGTCCCGGTACGGAACGCTGGCGTCGTCCTGGCGGATGCGCCCGACGATCTCCCGGTACAGCTGGTCTTCGAGCGGCTTCCACGCCGCGGTCATCGCCACGCGGTACGCGTCCTCGGCGCGCAGGTACTCGAGCACGTCGGGCGACGTGCGCGTGTCGTCGCGCAGCCAGTAGTAGTCGTCCACCCGGACACCGTGCGGCGACGGGACCTCGTGTGGCCGGATCGCGGCAACCGGTGGCGAGAGCGGTCGCTGGCTCATGGGCGACGGGTCAAATGCCCGCCTGCCCCATGCGCACCGGATAGGTGGGCCTTACGCCCCCCGCCTGGTAATACGGCATCATCTTGGGGGCGAGCGCACGCAGGCGATCCTGTCGCGTGGAGTCGCTCGGGTGCGTGCTCAGCCACTCGGGCGGAGAGCTGTCGCCGACCTTCGCCATCTTCTGCCACAGCGTGACGGCGGAGCGCGGGTCGTAGCCCGCACGGGCGGCGAGCTCGATGCCGATCTGGTCGGCCTCGTTCTCCGCCGTGCGACTGTTCGGGAGCTTGATCGCAACGGTCGCCGCCGCTGCAGCGATCGCCATCGCCTGTCCCGGCTTGTCGGACATGATGCCTGCCGCAAGGATGCCGGCATTGGCGGCCATGGCCGTCGACATGCGCTCCGCGGTGTGGTTCGCAAGCGCGTGCGCGATCTCGTGGCCCATGACCTGTGCGAGCTCGTCGTCGGTCGGATCGACTTTCGTGATCAGGCCGGTGTAGATCGCCATGCGCCCACCCGCCATGCACCACGCGTTGACGGTCTTCGGATCGTCGATGACCTGCACGCTCCATTGCCACTTCGAGCTGTCGGGTCGCATCTTCACGGCCTGTGCCACCAGGCGCTCGGTGATCACGCGCACGCGCTCGAGCACGCGGCGATCGGTGACGAGCTTGCCCTCCTTCTGGTACTTGCCCATCTCCTGCGCGTAGGCCTGGCGCGACGAGCTGATCGCCTGCTCTTCGGAGACGATCATGAATTGCGTGCGCCCCGTGGGGCTGGTCGCGCACGCAGCGACGAGCAGCACGAGCGCCGTGACGATCAATGGCTTGCGAACGTTCATCCCGGAACCCTTTTATCCTGCCGAACGACGTCGGAATGGAATAGATCATGCCTCCCCGCGCCTCGGGTAGAAAGGCCGCGCGGACCCAAACCGGTTCGAGGTGAGGTAAGCTCGGTCTCACGGCGCAGCCCGTTGCGCCCGGAGGCAGCCATGTCGCGGCCGACCCATACCCGATTGTCCGCCAGCGGCGTGGTCCTCCACGTTCGCCAGGCAGGAACGGGTCCTGTCGTCCTGCTGCTGCACGGCTTCCCCGATTCGTCCGAACTCTGGCACGACGTCACGCCACGGCTCGTTGCGGCGGGCTATCGCGTCATCGCGCCGGACCTGCGGGGTTTCGGGCAATCGGATGCGCCGACGTCCGTCGGCGACTATGCGTTGGGAAACATCGCCGCCGACCTGCGCGTGCTGATCAACCGGCTGGCGGGCGACGAGCCCGTGCGCGTGATCGGCCACGGCTGGGGCGCCATCGCCGGCTGGTGCCTCGCGCTGGAACATCCGCAGCTCGTCCGGTCGCAGGTTGCGCTGTCGATGGGGCATCCACGCCAGTACGCCGTGGCGGGGCTCGAGCAGAAGCTCAAGGGCCTCTACACGCTGGCGTGGCAGGTGCCGGGGGCAGCGGAGCGCTGGCTCGCGCAACGCGGCTACGCGGGACTGCGTGGCTGGGGACGGCAGCATCCGCGGATCGAGGATTGCGTGCAAGACATGTCGCGGCCGGGCCGCCTGACGGCCGGCCTCAACTGGTATCGCGCCAACCTGGGTCGCGTGCTGTTTCGCCCCTGGGAGAACTGCGCCGTGCCGACGCTCGGCGTCTGGAGCAGCGGCGATCATTTCCTCGCCGAGGACCAGATGCGGGATTCGGAGCGGCGCATGCAGGCGCCCTGGCGTTACGAGCGCATCGAACGCGCGGGACACTGGTTGCCGCTCGAGCAGCCGGACCGCGTCGCGGAGCTCGCGCTGCAGTGGTTCTCGCAACACTAGGGGTCAGGGGTCAAATCGAGCTCCTGCTCCGGTCGGTGCCGACTGCGTCCCTGGGGCCTCGCATACGACGCTACTTGACCAGCGTGACCGGAACGGTGGCGAGGTGCACCACCGTCTGCGACACGGATCCCATCAGGAGACTCCCCACCCGCCCGCGCCCATGCGTGCCCATGACGATCAAATTGCAGCCGAGCTCGGCGGCGCGGCGCGCGATCGTCTCGCCCGGCGGACCTTCAACCTGCTCGAGCGTGAACTGCACCTCGGCACCCGCGAGCCGCCCCGCCGCCGTATCGAGCGCGGCTTGAACCTGCTGCGAAGCGAGTTCACGCATATGCTCCTCAGTGGCATACACAGCAATCTCGCCATAGACGCGCACCGGTGCCCGCACCGTCATGACGTACAATTCCGTCGGCGGGGCGGACCGGGCGAGATCGACGGCAAAGTCGAGAGCCCGCAGCGCGTTGTCCGACCCGTCGATTGCAACCAGGACCCTGCGCACTGTCGCACCTCTTCAGGCACCTTACAGCCACGGTCCGTTCAGGTAAATACGCGACTCGACGCTCGCGCCCTCCGGTGGGAGCATCGGCATCAGGAGGCGACCATGGCCACGAAGAAGTTCGTGCGTACCATTCTCGCCGCAGTTGCCGACACTGGGGCCAGCGGTCAGGTCGCGAGGTGGTGGCGCGAACCACGGCCAGGCTGGAGTCGCTTGCCGCCTCGATTGCCGAGGCCGGTGTCGCGGTACGCTGCCAGGTCGCCTGGCAGCGCCGCGTGGCGGAGGCCGTCGCACAGGCGGCGTCCCGTGCGAGGGCGGATCTCGTGGTGACTGAGCCGCGCTATCGCGGCACTGGCCGGCGCCGTCGCCTCTCACATACCGACTGGGAACTGGCGCGCTTGAGCCCGGTGCCCGTGTTGATGTGCCGCAGTGCCGCGCCTTACTCGAAACCGCACGTCATCGCCGCCGTAGACCCGGGCGGGCACGGGCTGCGGCCCTCGAGTCTGGACGTTCGGATCGTGAAACTCGTGGCTTCGGTGGCGTCGGAGGCGGACGGCTCGGTGCGAATCGTTCACTGCATGAGGGAACCGCCGATCTCGCTCGCGGTGCGACCGGAGGTGCTGCGCAGCGAGAAGGAGCGCGTGCGCAGCGTGCTCAGTCACCTCGCGCGGGGCGCAGGCGTGAAGTCGCGGGCCGTGTGGCTCG
>Ga0224505_10002517_pt1 | contig 10713 bp, 5 predicted proteins | sample SF_Jan12_sed_USG_FD_169102 | JGI IMG/M metagenome (GOLD analysis project Ga0224505, IMG submission 169102) | Sediment microbial communities from San Francisco Bay, California, United States - SF_Jan12_sed_USGS_4_1 | ecosystem: Environmental > Aquatic > Marine > Sediment | place: USA: California...
ATCGACGCCGACGGGCGCGTGTCCGACACCCAGCTGTGGGGCCTGATCAGCGCGTTCGCGGGCAAGCTCACCACGTCGATCGCGTCGAGCACGCCGAACGCGCTGCGCGAGGCCGGCCTGCTCGCCCACAAGCGCGAGTGGCTCACCCGCACCCCGCCGATGTTCGACACGCTCATGGCCGGCGACCGCAGCGCCGGCACCGCGTACGCCCGCACCTACTACCACCGGGTCGTACGCCTGGCCCACGCCACCGCCGCGCTCGACCGCCTCACGTCCACTGCCGAGCTCCAGGCGATCGAGTCGTTCCGCAGCCTCCTGCTCGACGCCCTTCCCCCCTTCGGTGCCGGTCGACCCAGCGCCGCCGTCCCGCACGACCGCCCCGGCGCCGGCGCGTCCGCAGGTGGAGCGGGCAGCCAGGCCCCGCCGGCCCCGCCTGGCTCCCAGGGCGCCGCGGCGGCCGCGACCAACTCGACCGGCGAAGCCCCCGCCGCCGAGGAGCTACCACCGGCTCGACCCATCGAGGAGCTCCTCGCCGAACTCGACGAGCTGGTCGGCCTCGACGGGGTGAAGGGCGAGGTCAAGCTCGTCACCAACCTGCTGCAGATCCAGAAGCTCCGCATCGAACGCGAGCTCCCCGTGCTCGACGCGAGCCGCCATCTCGTCTTCACCGGGAACCCGGGCACCGGCAAGACCACCGTCGCCCGTCTTCTCGCCCAGATCTACCGAACGCTCGGCGTGGTGGCGCGCGGCCACCTCGTCGAGACCGACCGGGCCGGCATGGTCGCGGGCTTCGTCGGCCAGACGGCCATCAAGGTCACCGAGATCGTCGAGCGGGCCGACGAGGGCGTGCTGCTGATCGACGAGGCGTACACGCTGGCGCGCGGCGGCGAGCGCGACTTCGGCCAGGAGGCCATCGACACGCTCGTCAAGCTGATCGAGGACCGGCGCGATCGCATCGTGGTCATCGCCGCCGGATATCCGGACGAGATGAAGGACTTCATCGACTCGAACCCCGGCTTGCGCAGCCGGTTCCCGAAGACGATCCACTTCCCGGACTACAGCACCGAGGACCTGCTGAAGATCTTCACGATGATGGGGCGCAAGAACCGCTACGAGGCCGACGAGGCCGCCTTCGAGGCGGCCCGCGCCTGGTTCGACGGCCAGGCTCGCGACAAGGGGTTCGGAAACGCCCGCCTGGCCCGGAACCTGTTCGAGAACGCCGTGGCGAACCACGCGACGCGGCTCGTCGCGATCACCGCTCCGAGCGACGAGGAGCTGACGACGCTCGTCGCCGCCGACATCCCCACGGTCGACGGCGCGGGGTCGGCGGCGCCTGCGAACGCGATCGTGGACGGAGAACGACCGTGAGCCTCGTGTTGCTCGTAGGGTTCCTCGCCGCCCTGACCGCCGTCGCGATCGGGGTCGCCGTGGCCGTTCGGGCCATGCGTTCGGCGGCGGGGCCCGCGGTACAGAGCCGGCTGGGCGGCACGATCCGATCGATCGACCCCTTCGCCGTCGGTGAGCCCTGGCGCATCTTCGTGCGCGACGCCCTCGGCGCCAGGACCCGCTTCGAAGCGGTGGTGGCCGCGGCCCGATCCGGACCCCTGCGCGAGCGGCTCGCCGAGATCGGCACCCGCCTCGACCACGGCGTCGAGCAGGTGTGGGAGACCGCCCAGCGCGGCCACGCCGTCGGTCGGGCCCGGCGCCAGATCGACACCCGACGGGTCGAGAGCCGGCTCGCCGAGGCGCGCCGGGCGGCCGAATCCGACGGCGACGCCGAACTCGCGGCCCGGACGATCGCGTCACTCGAGGACCAGCTCGCGGTGGCGGGGCGCCTCGACGCCGCGACCGAGCGGACCGTCACGGGCCTTCGCCTCCTGCAGGCCCAGCTCGACGAGTCGGTGACGCGCGCCGCCGAGCTCGCCGCCCGCTCGGCCGCCGACGCCGACCTCAGCGCGGTGCGCGACGACGTCGAACACGTCGTCGTCGAGATGGAAGCCCTGCGCCAGGCGCTCGAGGAGACAGCGACGCTCGACGACCCCAGCGCGGGCCAGGCCGCTCAGGGCTGAGCCGTCGCCGCCGCGTTCGGGCCTGCGCTCGACATCGCGGGGGCGCTGCGAAGATCGACGACGCGTGGCTCGAGAACCAGCCAACGCATGCCGGCGGGTCGCTGCTCGTCGAGCGCCCAGCGCCGGTTGCGGCGGCTGACCGCGGCGGCGGCCGGGTGGCGCCGCCAGTCGCACGGCTCGGCGAGCACGATCTCGGTGGTGTGGGTGGCGCGGAAGCGCACCAGCAGCTCGGAGCTGATCGCCGGCCGGACGAAGTCGTGGAGCTCGATCAGCAGCGTCGATGCGGCCAGGTTCGGCACGGCATCGGGAGCGAGCAGGTCCTCCTCGCCGCCCTCGATGTCCACGACGATCAGCGAGGAGGGCCCGGCCAGCTCGTCGAGGCGCGCGGGGGTGCACAGCCCGTCCACGACGACGCGCTCGGCGACGCCGTTGTCGGACGCGACCTGACGGGCGACCGCCTGCAGCGCGGGTTGGATCTCGAACCCGTAGGACCGCGCGGTCGGGCAGCGCAGGGCGAGCCCACACAGGTAGTAGCCGCCAGCCGAGCCGACGTTGACGATTCGCTTCCACGGTCGGCGGCAGAGTCGCTCGACGACGTCGAACAGCTCGGCCTCGTAGTGGCCCAGCAGCTTGGGTCCGAGGCAGAGGTCGGTTGCTGCCGGCACCCGGTAACGCATGCCGACGAACGGTCCGCCGGCGACCACGTCACCGTAGCTGGCAAGTATCTCCTCGGCGGCCCGAACCTGGCCCGACGCGCCGGCCCACTGCCGGTAGCGGCCCCGTGCCGCGCGCACGGTCGGCTGCGCCGCCCGATCGACTCCCTTGCACACCGTGTCGACGAACGCGTCGACGCGGCGACCGATCCCGCTACCCATGATGTCCGCCCGTCACTTCGGCGCCGCCCACAACGAGCCGCATCTTCGAACGCTACCAGCGATCGGTTCGCTGCGGATGGCCTCGACCGGGGTGTGGTCAGCAGTCGGGGGCGGGGTGTGTGCCGCTACACTCGTCGTCCATGTTCAAGGCGCTCCGCCGCTGGTGGAAATACATGGCAGCCAAGGTGTCCGGTTCGCTGAACGAGCGGGCCGATCCGAAGGTCCAGCTCGAGCAGGCCATCAACGAAGCGCAGGAACAGCACCTGCGGCTCAAGGAGCAGGCGGCCAACGTCATCGCCCAGCAGAAGCAGGCCGAGCTCCGGCTGAACCGCAAGCTGGAGCAGAAGGACAAGCTCGAGTCCCAGGCCCGCCAGGCCGTGATGATGGCCGACGAGGCCGCCAAGCGCGGCGACGCGGTCAAGGGCACCGAGTACGCCAAGGCGGCCGAGGCCATCGCGACCCAACTCGTCGCCGTCGAGGCCGAGGCGAAGGACCTCGAGGCGCTGACGCTGCAGGCCACCCAGGCGGCCGACCAGGCCAAGTCCGCGGTCAGCCAGAACGCATCGCTGCTGCGCAACAAGCTGGCCGAGAAGCAGAAGCTGGCCGGCCAGCTCGAGCAGGCGAAGATGCAGGAGCAGATGAACAAGGCCATGGCTTCGCTCAACGAGACCGTCGGCCAGGACGTCCCCTCCTTCGAGGAGATCCGCCAGAAGATCGAGGGCCGCTACGCCAAGGCGCAGGGCATGACCGAGCTCCAGGGTTCCTCGGTCGAGTCGCGCATGCTCGAGATCGAGCAGGCCGCGCAGAACACCGAGGCGAACGCCCGGCTGGCCGAGATCCGCGCCCAGCTCGGCATCACCGCGGTCGACACGCCCGCACCGGCGACGGCGCTGCCTTCCGACGACGTCGTCACCCCCCGCGCCGAGCCCAGCCCGGGCTGACGGCGGCGCGCGCAACAGCCCGGCACGGCGCGACCAGGCTCAGGGCACCAGCACCAGCTCGTCGCGGTGGATCAACTCGTCGTGGCCCCGACCGCCGGCGCGCTCACGGGCGACACCGGCGGGCATGCGCACGAGGCCCTTGGCGAACACCGCACCGACTGGGCCCAGCACCTCGACCGCGTCGCCGACCCCGAACTCGCCCACGATGCGCGTCACGCCAACGGGCAGGAGCGACACGGCCCGCTCGCGCAGCATCCGCTCGGCGCCCGCATCGACCGCGACCTGACCTGCGGCCGGGACCGCGAACGCAATCCAGAGCTTGCGCGCGGGGAGGCGCGCCTGGCGGGCCTGCACGACGGTGCCGACCCCCGGGACCGCCGCGATCGCGTCGGCGAGCACCCCCTCGCGGCGCGCCGCCGCGATCGTGGTGCGCACGCCGCTCCACGCCGCGATCTTGGCTGCGGCCAGCTTCGAGGCCATCCCGCCGCTCCCCCGGCTGGTGCCCGCCCCGCCCACCGCGGCTTCGAGCACCCGGTCGATCTCGACGATCTCCTCGATCAGCGAGGCTGCCGACTCGCGCCGCGGGTCGGCGGTGAACACGCCGGATGTGTCGGTCAGCAGGACGAGCTGCTCGGCCCGCACGAGGTGGGCGATGAGGGCCGCGATGCGGTCGTTGTCGCCGAAGCGGAGCTCGGTGTCGGCCAGGGCGTCGTTCTCGTTGACGATGGGGACCACGCCAAGCTCGAGCAGGCGCTCGAGCGTGGCGCGAGCGTGGAGGTACTGGGTGCGCTGGAAGAAGTCGAGCGGCGAGATGAGGACCTGCGCGGCGACGAGTCCGTGGCCGGCGAGGAGGTCGTTGTAGACCTGGACCAGGCGACTCTGGCCCACCGCCGACAGCGCCTGCAGGGTCAGCGGGTCGCGCGGCCGGGTGTGCAGGCCCAGCGCCGGCATCCCCGCCGCCACCGCTCCGGAGGACACAACCACCACCTGGTGCCCGGCGGAACGGACCGCTGCGACCTCGCGGCACAGCTTGCCGACCGCGTCGCGGTCGATCACGCCGAGATCGTCGGTGATCGACGAGGTCCCGATCTTCACCACCACCCGCATGCGGTCAGTCCTCGTCGTAGTCGAACACGAACGTGCCGATGCGGACGGTATCGCCATCCTGCACGCCCGCTCGACGCAGCGCCTTGTCGACGCCCATGCGGTTGAGGCGCTGGCGCGCATAGTCGAGCGCATCGGGGTTCGTCATGTCCGACAGCGCCACGGCGCGCTCGGGCCCTCGACCCACCACGGTGTAGACGCCGTCGTCGCCGCGTTCGACGAGGAACCCCTCGCCCTCGGGCCGGTGGATGACGAACGCCTCGCGTTCGGGCTCGGCCGTTCGCGCCTCGTCGACGAGACGGACCATGGTCGTGACCAGCTCGTTCAGACCGGCACCGGTGACGGCCGAGCAGCGCATCCCGTCGAAATCGTCGAAGGCGGGACCGACCGTCCCCTCGATGTCGGCGCGGGACCCGACCACGACGCGGGGCCGGTCGAGCAGCTCGGGCCGGTAGGCGGCAAGCTCCCGTAACAGGACGCGCTCCTGCTCGGCGGGGCTGATCCCCTCGAGCGACGCCAGGTCGACCAGCACGACGAGGGCGCGCGCCCGCTCGATGTGGCGGAGGAACTGGTGGCCGAGGCCGCGGCCCTCGCTGGCACCCTCGATGAGGCCGGGCACGTCGGCGACGACCAGCTCGAAGCCGTCGTCGGTCCGCACCACGCCGAGATTGGGTTCGAGCGTGGTGAACGGGTAGTCGGCGATCTTCGGCTTGGCCGCCGAGATGCGCGAGATCAGCGTCGACTTGCCGACGTTCGGATAGCCGACGAGGGCGACGTCGGCCACGAGCTTCAGCTCGAGGCGAAGCCAGCGCTCCTCGCCCAGCTCACCCTGCTCGGCAAAGGTCGGGAGCCGGCGGCGCGGGGCGGCCAGCGACGCGTTGCCGCGCCCGCCGCGGCCCCCTCGGGCCGCCAGCCATCGGTCGCCGTGCCCGACCAGGTCGGCGAGGACGGTCCCGGCGTACAGGTCGAAGATGCTGGTGCCCTCCGGGACGCTGATCTCCAGGTCGTCGCCACGCGCGCCGTTCATCTTCTTGCCCTTGCCGTGCACACCGCGAGTGGCCTTGCGGTGCGGATGGTCGCGGAACGCGATCAGCGACGCCACGTTGCGGTCGGCGACAAGCCAGATGTCGCCGCCCCGCCCACCGTCGCCGCCGTCGGGCCCGCCTCGCGGCACCATCGCCTCGCGCCGGAACGACACCGAGCCGGCGCCCCCGTCGCCGGCGCGCACGTTCAGCTGGCATTCGTCGACGAACTGGGACACGGCTCGCCAGGTTACGCTCAAGGCGGCCGCTGCCCGAGTCGATGGCCCCTCGGTGCGCTGTCGGTTCACCTTGGCGTTCGGCGAGAACGGCCCGTCCTACGACTACCGCCTCGACGCCGCGGCCGGGGCGGTCGTCGCCGACCTGGTCGCCGAGCTGCGCGTCCGCCATCCGGAGGTGGCCGCGCTGCGATGCGGCGAGCGGGCCCTGGACGCCTCCGCACTCCTCGGTGACGCCGTCCTCGACGGCTCGGTCCTGACCGTGCTCGATCGGCACGGCCCGCAGCCGCTGGGCCCCCAGGCACCTCCGCACGGCGAGGCCACGGCCGGGGACGGCGAGCCGCCGGCCGGGTGTGAGGCGCCCCAGCTCTGGGTGGTCGGCGGACCCGACGCCGGCGGACGCGCCGCGGTCCCGCCCCGCGGGCTCACCCTGGGTCGGGGTGGGGCCGCTGAGCTGCGCGTAGCCGACCCGACACTCAGCCCGCTGCACGTTCGAGTGAGCAGGGCCGGGGCCGGCCCGGACGGGCCGCTGACGGTGACCGATCTCGGCTCGCGCAACGGCATCGTCGTCGACGGGGCGCGCGTGGACGGTTCCGTCACGCTGCGCGTCGGCGCCGTGGCCCGCGTCGGGGCGACCACCCTGGCCGTCGGTACGGCGCCCGACGCCGCGCTCCGCGAGCCGGACGGCGACGGAGGCCTGACGCTGCATCGCAGCTTCCGGATGGCGCCGCCGACGGCGACCCGGCGGTTCGAGCGGCCGCAGGCGCCGCGCCCAGCGGAGACCCCCGGACTCCCGCTCCTGGGTGCGCTGGCGCCGGCCGTCGCCGGCGTGGCGCTCGCCGCCATCACCGGGTACTGGCAGTTCCTGCTGTTCTCGCTGCTCAGCCCCATCATGATGCTCGGCAACGCCCTCGCGAGCCGGCGCGGGGTCCGACGACGCGCCAAGCTCGATCGAGTTGACTTCGAGGCCCGCTGCGCCGCCTTCGAGGCCGACGTCACGGCGGCCTCGGCCGCCGACGCCGCCCGCCGGCGCGACCAGGCCCCCGACCCGGCCCGCATCTGCCGTGACGCCGAGACCGGCGGCCGGGCCCTGTGGTCGCGCCGGCCGACCGACCCCGACTTCCTGCACCTGCGGGCCGGACTCGGCGACCTCCCGGCCGATGTGGAGATCGTCGGCAGGTCCGACGGCCTCGCCGGAACGGGTGGGCCCGGCCGAGCCGGCGGAGCGGTCGCCCGCGACGTTCCGGTGCGTGTGGACCTGGCCGGCGCCGGTGTGGTCGGCCTCGCCGGCCCCCGAGACGCCACGACCGGCCTCGCCCGATGGCTGGTCGCACAGCTGAGCGCGCTGCACGGGCCCGACGACGTGCGTCTGGCCGTGCTGTGCGGAGCCCCCGCGGTGGCCGACGCAGCCGACTGCGAGCGGCAGTGGGGTTGGGTCCGCCATCTGCCCCACGCCCGCCGAGCCGACGGCGGCGTCGACGTCGCCACCGGACCCGAGGCCGAGGAACGACTCGTCGCCGCGCTCGCCCGTCTGGTTCTGAGCCGCTGCGAGCATCGCGGCTCGACGCGCCGGGACGACCCGTCGACGGGCGGGCACGCCGTCGTCGTCGTGCTCGACGGCTCGGCGCGCCTGCGCGCCCTGCCCGCTGCGGCGACCATCGTGCGCGACGGTCCAGGCGTGGGTGTCTACTGCCTGTGTCTCGACGAGACACCGGCGCGCCTGGCCCAGGAATGCCGCGCGGTCGTGCTCTTCGAACAGGACGAGCCCGCCGTCACCGCGCAGGTCCAGGTGAGCGGCCGCCACGACGTGCGCATCGTGGCCGACCAGCTCGGCCTGGCGGCGACCATGCGCTTGGCGCGGCGGTTGGCTCCGAACCGCCTGGCCGGCGGTGATGCCGCCACCGGGGCCGGGCTGCCGGACTCGATCCGCCTGGCCGAGCTGACGGGTCTCGATCCGCCTTCGGTCGACGAGGTGCGCGCCCGCTGGCGCCTCGCGGACCGCAGCTCGGAACTGGTGCTGGGCGTCAGCAAGGACGGCCCCCTCGTGGTCGATCTCGCGGCCAAGGGGCCCCACGCGCTGGTGGCGGGCACCACCGGGGCGGGCAAGAGCGAGCTGTTGAAGACCCTGGTCGCGTCCTTGGCCGTGCGGAACCGCCCCGACGCCCTGAACCTGGTGCTGGTCGACTACAAGGGCGGTTCGGCCTTCGCCGAATGCGGGCGGCTGCCGCACACCGCCGGTCTGGTCACCGACCTCGACGCCCACCTCGTACGGCGCGCGCTGGTGTCCCTGCAGGCCGAACGCCGTCGGCGCCAACACGAGTTGGCCCGGGTGGGGGCCGCGTCGCTCGACGAGTACTGGCAGCTGATCGGGGCCGACCCGAGCCTCCTCGACGGCGCCGAGCCGCTGGCCCGGCTCGTGCTGGTCATCGACGAGTTCGCCATGCTCGCCCAGGAGTTGCCCGAGTTCATGAGCGGGCTGATCGACATCGCGCGGGTCGGGCGCACCCTCGGCATCCACCTCGTGCTGGCCACGCAGCGGCCCAGCGGCGTCGTCAGTCCCGAGATACGGGCCAACGTCAATCTGCGGATCGCCCTGCGCGTCGCCAACGCCACCGAGAGCATCGACGTGCTGGAACGGGCGGACGCCGCGTCGATCGTCGAGGCCCATCGCGGGCGGGCCTACCTGCGCGCCGGTCACGAGTTGTTCGTCGAGTTCCAGTCGGCGCTGGTCGGCGGTCCTCGACCCGCGCTCGAGCCGGAGCGCCGGGTGCATCTGGTCCTCGACCGATGGGAGGACCTCGCGTCGGCGACGCCGCCGCCGGCCTCGGGCGGTGCGTCCGACCCGCACGACACCGACCTGCGGGAACTGGTCGACGTGTTGCGGGCGGCTGCCGAACACGAGGGCGTCTCGATCGCCCACTCCCCCTGGTTGGCGCCGCTGCCGGAGACCCTCACGATCGACGGGCTGCCCACCCCGCCCCGCCGGGCGTCGAAGCTGCCACCGCTCGTGCCGTTCGGGCTCGAGGACCGCCCCGCCGAGCAGTCCCAGGTCGCCGCCACCTTCGACCTGGCCGCCGGTCACCTGGCCGTCGCCGGCGCCGCCCGCTCGGGGCGCACCACGCTGCTGCGGGCGATCGCGGCGCAGGTCGCCACGACCATGACGCCCGACCGCTGCCACATCCACGCGCTCGACGGGGGTGGCGGCGGGCTCGCCCCGTTGGACGGCCTCCCCCACACTGGCGTGATCGTCCAGCGCGACGAGATCGACCGGGCGCAGCGTCTCGTGGCCCGCCTCCTCGCCGAGACCGCCTCGCGCCAGCGCGCCCTGCGAGCGGAAGGCTTCGCCGGTCTGTCCGAGCAGTGGGCGGCAGCCGGGCGGGCCGAGCACCTGCCCTACGTGCTCCTGCTCGTCGACCGGTGGGAGAGCTTCGTCGAACCCTTCCGCGAGATCGACGGCGGCGAGGCCGAGCGGGCGTTCTACCGGCTGCTCGCCGAGGGTGCCGCGGTCGGGATCTGCGTCGTGATCGGCGGCGACAAGTCCGTGCTCGCCTCGAAGCTCTCGAGCCTGACCACCCACAAGCTCGTGCTCCGCCAGAACGACCGCGACGACTACGCGCTGGCCGACCTGTCGCCGCGCACCGTCCCCCCCAAGCTGGCGGTCGGGCGGGCGTTGCGCGCCGCCTCGGGCACGGAGATCCAGATCGCGCTCCTCGACCCCGACCCGTCGGGGCCCGCGCAGCTCGCCGCGTTCAAGCGCATGGCCGACCGCGCCCGGCGATCGGTCGTACCGCCCGCGAACGGTCGGGCGGAACCGTGCCAGGTGCCGTTCCGGCTCGACGTCCTCCCCGACGAGATCGGCTGGGCCGACGCCCTCGCCCTCGAGGGCGCCGCGCCACCGGGGATCGCCGCCACCGCAGTCGCGAGCGGGCACGGGGCCCGGGACCGGCCCACGTCTCGCCGTCCGGTCATCGTCGGGGTGGGTGGCGACCGGCTCGCGCCGATCGAGGTCGATCTCGACCGCTCGGGTGGGTTCTGCGTCGTCGGTCGTCCCCGCAGCGGCCGCAGCGGCGCCCTGCTGGCGATGGCGACCAGCGCGCTGCGCAACGGCAGCGACGTCGTCGTCGTCGCCCCGCGGCCGACCCCGCTGCGGGCGTTACCCGGGGTGCGGGCCTTCGGCGGCGACGCCGCGGGCCTCGCCGAACTCGCCGAGCTGATCGGCGGCGCGCCGCAGGGCGGTGCTCCGGACGACACGATGATCACGGCCGCGACAACGACGACGATCGCGACACCGGCAACGGCAACGACAACGACGCCCGCCGAAGCGGGTGCCACGGCGACCAGAGGGTTCGTCGTGATCGTCGACGACGCCGACGCGCTGAGCGCGGACCCGGGCGTGCTGGCCCAGCTCGCCGCCGGAGCGTGTCCGGGCACCGTGATCGTGGCCGCGACGACCGTCGACGCCGCCC
>Ga0224505_10002518_pt1 | contig 10712 bp, 13 predicted proteins | sample SF_Jan12_sed_USG_FD_169102 | JGI IMG/M metagenome (GOLD analysis project Ga0224505, IMG submission 169102) | Sediment microbial communities from San Francisco Bay, California, United States - SF_Jan12_sed_USGS_4_1 | ecosystem: Environmental > Aquatic > Marine > Sediment | place: USA: California...
ACCTCACTGCCGACTCATGAGCGAGGGTTCGGGCTCATGTTCCAGGGTTACGCCTTGTTTCCCCACCGAACAGTCGGGGAGAACGTCGGCTTTGGCCTCAAGATGCAGGGCGTGGAACGGCACGAGGTCGAGGTCCGCGTTGCGGACGCCCTCAGCTGGGTTGGTCTCGACGGCTTCGCGCGACGGCACATCGAAGGGCTGTCGGGGGGCGAACAGCAGCGGGTGGCGCTCGCCCGGACCCTTGCGCCGGAGCCGAGACTCGTGATGCTGGACGAACCGCTCGGCGCGCTGGACCGCCGCCTCCGCGACCGCCTGGTGGACGAAGTCGCCGAGCTCCTGAGAGCCCGGAACGCCACCGCTCTGTATGTCACCCACGACCACGACGAGGCGGACACCGTGTCCGATCGGGTCGCACTGATGCGATCCGGCGTGATCGCCCAGGTCGGCACGCTCGCGGAACTCAGGTCGGCGCCCGCCGACGACTGGGTTGCCGACTTCGTCCGCTGACGGACATGAAAGACACGTGAGAAAGGTAGGAGCCGGACCCATGCCCTTCTCATCCGCCTTTCAGAGATCGGTCGTAACCTCTGGCCCATGACCAACGGACGACTCCTCGTGGTGGAGGACGACCAGGGTGTCCGGGAGTCTCTCGCCCGCGCCCTGCAGTACGAGGGCTACGACGTGGCCACGGCCGCTGACGGTTTCGCCGCGCTCGATGCGGTGCGCCGGAGCGAGCACGACGCCATCATTCTCGACGTGATGATGCCTGGCCTCGACGGCCTCGACGTGGCACGCAAGATCCGAAGCAACGGTCACGCCACTCCGATTCTCATGCTCACCGCCCGCCATGAGGTGTCGGACCGTGTGGCCGGTCTCGATGCCGGCGCGGACGACTACCTGGTCAAACCCTTCGCCCTGGACGAGCTGCTCGCCCGCCTGCGGGCGCTCCTCCGGAGGGGCGGCGTCACCGAGAGTCGGGACGTGTTGACGGTCGCCGACCTCGAGATCGACCCGGCCGCCAGGACGGTTCGGAGGGGCAGCCGCAGGATCGACCTCACGAAGACCGAGTTCGATCTGCTCGAGTTGCTTGCTTTCAATGCCGGCATTGTCCTCACCCGCGAGGTCATCTTCGAACGCGTGTGGGGCTACGACTTCGAGACAAGCTCGAATTCGCTGGACGTGTACGTCGGCTACCTCAGACGCAAACTCGAGTCCACCGGCGAACCGCGACTGATCCATACCGTACGGGGCGTCGGCTATGTCGCTCGCGCGGAGCCGTGACATGACGCTCCGAACCCGCTGGGCGCTCACGTCGGCTGTCATCGCCGCCCTCACCATCGGGCTCGCCATCCTCGCCGCGCTGGCGGTCACGTCGAACCAGCTCCGGCGCGAGGTCGATCAGGACCTGCGCCAGCGCATCGTCGCGGTACCGGCCGACCTCCGGGAGCTGCTCGGGCGCTCGTTCCGCCCGTTCGGGAACCGGCAGCCGCCGCTCCGGTTCGATGCGGTGATACAGGTGGTCACCGAAGACGGAACGACTATCGCCTTCGATGAGGCACCGGCTCTACCGGTGGGCGATGCCGAGCGCCGCCTCGCCGAAGGTCCTGGGCAACCGGTGCTGCGAACGGTCGACGTGGACGGGGCTCCCCATCGGATGATCACTGCACACGTGTCGGCGAACCAGGTGAGTGGGGCCATCCAGATCGCCGTCGACATCTCATCCATCGACCGATCCCTGCTCGCGCTTCGCCGCAGGCTGGTCCTTGTCTGGCTGGCGGCGTCGGGAGCCGCCGCAGCGGCCGGCTGGCTGACAGCTCGGCGGGCCATGGTCCCGGTGGAAACCCTCACCTCCACCGCAGAGCGCATCGCGGCGACGAGCGACCTGGACGCCGGCGACGTGGGTCTCGACACGGACGCGCCCGCTGAGATCGGCCGGTTGGCATCGGCATTCACATCGATGCTGAACGCCCTCCGCCAATCGCGGGATCAGCAGCGCCGGTTGACATCCGACGCGGGCCACGAGTTGCGGACTCCGCTCACCGCTCTCCGCACGAACTTGGAGACACTCCGACGGCGCGACGCCGACCTCACCGACGAGCAGCGGACCGAGCTCCTCGACGCCGCCATCGAGGAGGTGGGCGAATTGAGCAGCCTCTCCGCAGAGCTCGTCCAGCTCGCATCCGACGCGGGATCGGAGGAGCCGATGGTCGAGGTGGATCTCTTCGAGCTGGCCGTGGCCGTGGCTGACCGGTTCCGTCGCCGATCCTCTCAGCAGATCTCGGTGACGGGCGCTCCGGCCCGGGTGAGGGCCAGAGCGGGGCAGATCGATCGGGCCATCTCGAATCTGGTGGACAACGCCTTCAAGTGGTCGTCGGGTGAGGTGTCGATCGCGGTCGACGGAACCTCGGTGTCGGTTCGTGACGACGGCCCGGGCATCCCCGAAACCGATCTCCCCCACGTGTTCGAACGGTTCTACCGGGCGGTGGGGGCCCGTTCGACTCCCGGGTCGGGATTGGGGCTGGCAATCGTAGAAGCGATCGTGGCGGGTCACGGGGGCACCGTGCGAGCCGAGAATCACCCCGACGGCGGTGCCGTGGTCGGGTTCACCCTGCCGTCCGCCTGATCAGTGGCGTGGATGCGACTTGACCGCGGCTATCGCCTCGGTGACCCGCAGCGTTATCTCGGCGGTGGTCTCTGGCGATTGCAGCCGGGCCAGGGCGTGGTTTCGACCCTCATCGCTGGTCACGTAGGCCGGGGTCACCTGTGACAGGGCGTACGCAGAGACGTCGGTGAGGCATTTCATGCACCCGCAGAACTCGGCGTCGGCTGCGGTGAGGCGGTCGGCGATCTCGAAGACGTGATCTTCCACCATGTTGTGCGGACGCATTGGTCCTCCTTGCAGCTGCTGTGACTCGGATCGCAGGTCCGTCTCGTCCGCCCGTTTTGGAGGTCGTCCGCCGGCGAGCCCACGAGAACCGATGAGATGGGTGTCGGCATCATCCGACCAACCTTGAGAGATCGGTACCATCGGCTCTCCAGAATCGAGGAAGGACGACATGCTCCGCAACAGAACCCTGCTGGGTCTGCTGGTCGTGGTGGGCCTAGCCGCTGCCGCATGCGGCGGCGGTGACGCCGGTGGTGACACCACAGCCGCACCCGAGACCACGGCGGCTCCGGAAACCACGCAGGCAACAGAGGCACCCGATACGACCGCTGCCCCCGAGACCACCATGGCCACCAACCCATGCGGTCCCGACGGACTCGCCACCGTGCAGCCTGGCGTGCTCACCGTGGCCACCGGCGAGCCGGCGTTCCCGCCATGGGTCATCGACGACGACCCCACGAACGGGCAAGGCTTCGAATCGGCAGTGACCTACGCCGTCGCCGACTACCTCGGCTACGGCGCCGATCAGGTGACGTGGATCCGCACGGGATTCGACGATGCGATCGCCCCGGGACCGAAGGACTTCGACTTCAACATCCAGCAGTACTCGATCACAGCCGATCGGGACGAGGTGGTTGATTTCTCGGTGCCCTACTACACCACGAACCAGGCCCTCGTCGCCTACGGCGACTCGGCCGTGGCCGGAGCCGCCTCCGTGGGTGACCTCACCGGCGCCAAGCTGGGCGCCCAGGTCGGGACGACCTCGTTCGACTACATCGAGTTGGTGATTCAGCCGGAGACGCCGGCCGCTGCGTACGACACCAACGCCGACGCCAAGCTGGCGCTGGACGCCAAGCAGATCGATGGTCTGGTCTTCGACCTCCCGACCGCGTTCTACATCACGGCGGTCGAGATCCCCGAGGCGTCGATCGTGGGTGTCTTCGACGTGTCGCCCGACCAGGCGGACAACTTCGGCCTGTTGATGGCCGATGGCAGCCCGGTGAAGGCATGCGTCGATGAGGCGTTGGAGGCGCTTCGCGCCGACGGCACTCTGGACGCACTGGCGGCCGAGTGGATCGTGACCGGGTCTGAACTGACGACGATCGCTCCCTGAACCTAACCTGGAGCCTCCGCCATGTCACAGACGCAGGCTCCTTCAGACGAACCGAGAAGCCGGGGTCGCTCGCGGCCCCGGCTTCTCCTGTCCGAGTCCGGCGCTCGCGGTGCGCTGATCGCCTTCGCCTCGACCGTTGCCTTTCTGGCGATCGTGGTCTGGCAGGTACGAACGTCGGAGGCCTGGCCGGCCATTCGGCGCCAGTTCTTCTCCCCCGAGGATTTCGTCGAGTCGTGGCCCGCTGTCCTGCGAGGGTTCGGTCTCAACATCCGGCTGTTCCTGCTCGGTGAAGTGGTGATCCTCGTGTTCTCGCTGCTGCTGGCGATGATCCGCGCACTGCGGGGCCCTGCCTTCTTCCCGCTTCGCGCCACGACAGTCTTCTTCATCGACGTCATCCGGGGGATTCCAATGATCCTGCTGATCATCGTGATGGGGTTTGGCGTGCCCGCGTTGCAGATCCCCGGTGTCCCCAACAGTTCGCTCTTCTGGGCGATGACGGCGATCATCCTCTCCTATTCCGCGTACACCGCCGAGGTGTACCGCTCCGGCATCGAATCGGTGCACGAGAGCCAGCGGATGGCGGCCCGGTCCATCGGGTTGACTCAGGTTCAATCCTTGCGGCACGTCATCGTGCCGCAAGCGGTCAGGAACGTGATTCCCGCCCTCTTGAACGGCTTCGTGAGCCTCCAGAAGGACGTGGCGCTCGTATTCGTCGTCGGAGCCAGGGAGGCGGTCAGGGAGGCCCAGATCATCACGTCGCGGACATTCAATTACACGAGCTACATCGCCGCGACGGTGCTGTTCCTCCTGGTCTCGATTCCGCTGGCGCGGTTCACCGACTGGTACTCGGAACGAGATCGCCGGCGCAAGCAGGCGGTGTCGGTGTGACCGAGCTGAAGCTCGAGGTGAGCAACGTCCGAAAGTCCTTCGACGACAAGACCGTGCTCGACGACATCGACCTCCAGGTAGCGCCTCATGAGGTGGTGTGTCTGATCGGTGCTTCGGGATCGGGCAAGTCGACGTTGCTGAAGGCCATCAACCTCCAGATTCCGATCGACGCGGGACGGATCGTCCTCGACGGCAAGACGATCACCGATCCGGGAGTCGACGCCGACCGGGTTCGAGCGGGCATGGGGATCGTGTTCCAGTCGTTCAACCTCTTTCCGCACAAACGAGTGCTCGACAACATCACGCTGGGCCCCGTGAAGGTGAAGAAGACCGATCGAGCCGAGGCCGAGAGCAGGGCACAAGGCCTTCTCGAGAGGTTCGGCCTCGGAGACAAGGCTCGTGAATACCCCGACCGGTTGTCGGGGGGTCAGCAGCAGCGGGTGGCGATCCTGCGAGCGCTCGCCATGGACCCGACGTTGTTGCTGCTCGACGAAGTGACTTCTGCGCTCGACCCGGTGCTGGTGGGTGAGGTGCTGGCCCTGTTGCGTGAGCTGAAGAGCCAGGGCATGACGATGCTCATCGCCACCCACGAGATGGGCTTCGCCCGCGATACGGCCGACCGGGTTGCATTCCTGCATCAGGGCAGCGTGTGGGAAGAGGGCCCACCCTCGGAGTTGTTCCGCTCCCCCGCCCGACCCGAAACCGCCGATTTCCTCAAGAGAATCGTCGAGGCCGGACGCCTGTAGAGAGTCGCCAGTCGCCAGTCCCCAGTCGCCAGTCCCTCCCCTTCCGGTTGTCCCCGGAGCGAAGCGAAGGGGGGGGAGGGACCCACAAGCCAAGCGCCGTGGATCGGGGGACCCTCAACGCGGGAGCGGAACAGCGCCGCTGAGAGGTTCGGTTGTCCCCCGGAGCGAAGCGAGGGGGGAAGGTACCTGCCGGCCGGAGGCCGGGAGGTAGGGGGATCCTCAACGCGGGAGACGGGTCTCCTGTGTGCCACCTCCCGCTAGATGACGCCGTTGCGAGTCTCCCAGTGCCGGCCGGTTTCGGTTGGTCACCTCGCACGGTGACCTCGCGTTGAGCATGCCCCCTACCTGCCAGCTCCCTTCGGTCGATGGCAGGGACCTTCCCCCACTTCGTGGGGGACCATGCCGCGGCCTCGCGAATTTCGGGCTTGGTAGAGCTTCAGCAGCCCGGCCCGCGTGCCGACTGGTATCCCATGCTGGCCTGGTTGTTTCTCTTCGGTCTCGCGACATTTGCGCTGATGTCGTTCCGACGAGCCATCGGCACCACCGTCTCCAACCCGCGAGACATCGTGGCCGAAGCAGAACGTCTCACGGGGTACACCCCGCCAAGCCGTCGCTGGATCCGTCCGACGGCCGCCTCACTCGTGACATGGATCGCCACGATGGTGATCCTCACACCGGTCAACCCTGCGCTCGCCGTGTGGGTGGGTGGTGTCGTGGTTCTGGGCGGCGCCCTCGCTGTCTACCTGTCGATGCCGAACCCCCTCAAGATCGATGCCGTCGAGTTCGACAGGGAACTCCAGGACCTGCTCGATCAGTACAGCTGACGGTTCAACCAAACCGGGCTGCGGCCGCCTCGAATCCGTCCGGCGCCCTCACGGGCCGCCCCTCCATCCCCACGAAGGCAGCCTTGACTTCCAGCGAGACGACTTTTTCGTCTCCTCGCCACGCCGTTTGCCGCCACCTGCTGGTGGCACGCTTCACCTCGATGACTTCGGTATCGATCCGCAGCCGATCGTGCAGACCGGCGGGGACGTGAAACTCGGCATGCAGGTCGACCAGTACGATCTGGTAGCCGGCGGCCGCCATCGCGTTCATACCGAATCCCATCTCGTCAAGGGCCTCGATCCTCGCCGACTCGAAGAACGTCAAGTAGCGAGCGTGGTTGACGTGGTTGTACGGATCGAGGTCACCGAACCGAACGATGATTTCGGTCTCGTGCCCCACCTCAGGTCGCAGAGCCGAAGCAGAAGACATTCTCTTCGGGGTCTGCGTACACGTTCCATCTGAATCCTTCGATGGTGTGCTGCTCGACCAGGCTGCCCCCGAGGTTCCGCACCCGCTCGGTGAGGGCGTCGAGGTCGGAGCACTCGCCATCGACGTGCAACCGGTTCTTCCCCGGTGTTGGATCTGGTACGCGTTGGAAAGCCAGACGGTATCCGTTCGGCTCCTGCCCTGTCAGCCAGACGTACTGGTCCCCGAGCCGGTTCCGGACCTCGACTCCGAGGAGCTTCGCCCAGAAACCCGCCAGGACCTCGGGGTCACGGCAGTCGACCATGACCTCGGTGATGGTGGGAACAATCGTCATTTCTCGACCTCCTGGATCGAGAATAGTGGGCCGGCTATTCCTGACTGAGGGCTCCGTCGACGATCCTGAGCGTCCGATCGGTGAACTCCACCATTCGCAGGTCGTGAGTCACCATGATGCCGGCCTTGCCGCGCTTCTTCACTTCACGGGCAAGCAGCTTGACCACTGCCGTACCGAGTTCGGTATCGAGGCTGGCGGTCGGCTCGTCGACGAGGATCAGGGCAGGGTCGGTCACGAGTGCACGCCCGATGGCGACCCGCTGGCGCTCGCCACCGGACAGCTGTTCGGGGAGGTTGTTCCTCCGCTCGCCCAGACCCAGTTCCTCGAGGAGCTGATCGGCGCGAGCTTCGATCTGCTTCCTCGGGGCGTCCGATATCGAGGCCATCACCGTGAGGTTCTCCCGCGCGGTGAGAAACGGCACGAGGTTGAACGACTGAAACACGAATCCGATGTTGTTGGCCCGAAATCGTGTCTGTTCGCGTTTCGAGAGCGTGGTGAGGTCGGTCCCTCCGATGTGGATCGTCCCCTCGGTGGGGGTCAGCAGCCCGCCGACCATCGACAGGAGGGTGGTCTTGCCCGAACCGGACGGTCCGAGGAGACCCACGAACTCGTTGCCCTCCACGCCGAACGTGGCTCCGTCCACGGCGGTGACGGCGGTGCGGCCTTCACCGTAGATCTTCGTGAGATCGCTCACCGCGAGTGCCGTGCCGGTGGTGGGCGGAGGCGTGTGGTTGGTTTCGAGTGTGGTCGTCATGTTGCACCTCCAAGAGCGGTGGCAGGATCGATCTTCAAGATTCGGCGGAAACTGAACAGTGCACCGAGAAGCCCGGTGACGATGGTCGTGGCGAACACAGACAATGCGGACTCGGTGAGGAACAGGGCGGGGACGTCGGCCGGAAGAACCAGGCCAACACCTCGAGCCGCGACAAACCCGACTGCGAATCCGGCCGCACTGGCGATGAGCGCCTGCGCGAGCACGCCACCGAACAGGCGGCGGCTACCCATTCCGATCGCCTTGAGCACCGCGAACTGGTTGCGCTTCTCGAGGGTGATGAGGGCGAAGAACAGACCAATCACGATCGCCGCAACGAGAAACGTCGTGTTGACGATGGCGTCGATCGTGCTCCGCTGCTGCTCGGCGGCAGGCAGGGCGGCGATGGCCTCCGATACGGAAGCCGTTTGGTAGGGACCGGCCTGGTCGATGGCCGTGCGGATGGGCTCCGATGAGGTCCGCAGCGCGACCGCCTGCACGACGCCCTCGAGCCCCGCGAGCTCCGGTCGAACCACCACCCTGGTGTCGTGCCACGTGTCGAGCGACGTCCATACCGTGTCGAAGCCGTATCCGGCGTCGTTGGCCAATCCGACCACTTCGAGCGACGGCCCGTCCACGATGGTGATCACCGAGCCGAGGTCGACACCGCGCCGGCGCAGCTGAGAGTCGATCACAACGGCAGACTCGCCATCTGCGGGCCATCGCCCTTCGACGATCGTGTTCGGACGGGCAATCCCCGAAGCGCCGATCATCGAGAGCTGGAGCTCCGATCCGTCGGGCGTGGTGGCGGCCAGAGTGGACGTCCCGAGGGCTCCCTCGACAGGGGCGATTCGGGAGATCTGGTCGACTGCTTCGGAGTCGAGCCCGGAGCGGGCGAGCCCGAGCCCGGAGTCCTCCGAATAGACGTAGGTGCCGGTGTCACCGGCGCGATAGATCCCGGTCTGTCCGAGGTACAGCCCGTCACCCAGGGCGGAGAGGATGAGGGCGAGGAAGACGATGAACGCAACCGCCCCCACGATGGCTGCGAACCGCCCTCTGGTGCGGCGAAGCTCGGCGAACGCCAGCGTCATCGGCTGCCTCCCATTGCGGCCGTCGCTGCTTCTTGACGGATGACTCGGCCTATGGGGAAAACCCCCGCGATCAACGAGAACGCCACGACCGCGGCACCGACGACGGCCACCAGGCGGTAATCGACGCCGATTGCAAACACGTCCCTGGTGCCGACCGCGGTGGCGGCGAGGAAGCCGGTCCCGATGATCACGCCCAGTCCGACCATGGCGACGATCTGGACGGCGACGATCCCGGCGAGGCTCCTTCCCGATGCGCCGATGGCCTTGAGGACTGCGAACGCCTTGAGCTTCTGCACCGTGAGGATCTGGAAGAAGAATCCCACCACCACAACCACGATCACGAAGGTGATTCCGACGATCAGCCCGAAGCTCTGACTGATGGAGCTGACGCCGGGTGTGGCGGCTGCCGCAGCCTGCCGGTCGAAGGCTTCGACGCCGTCGACGGCGGCGGTGATGGCCGCGGCCACCTCCGCCGGCTCGGCATCGACGATCGCCCCGACGAGGTTGGTGGGAGCGAATCCGCCCGCTTCGGGATATTCACCCGCGAAGACCGATGCCCATGTGGTGTGGTCGGTGTAGATGGTGGGGGTGACGGCGTAGGTGGCGTCGTCTGCCACCGCGACCACTTTGAGATTTGTGTTGCCGATTTCGAGCAGTTCCCCGATTTCGGCACCCGCTTCGAACGCGGACCTGTCCACCACGGCCTCGCCTGCCTCCTGTGGCAATCGACCCTCGGCCAGCTGAGGTGGGGTGCCCGGACCCCCGATCGTGACACCCCACACCGAGACGTCGACTGTCCCGGTGCCGATCCGGGCGCGGGTGGTGAGCTCAGAGATGGGTTCGGCGCGGACCACGCCTGACACCTCGGCCACGGCTCCGACCACCGATTCGTCCAGGCGGGAGCCCGGGATGGTGGCCTGGGCCTCCTCGGCGAACACGATCACGTCGGCGGAGCCGTTCTCGATGGCGCCAACGAAGGAGCCGAGCAGGGTCGAGCTGAGCGTGTTGAGGAAGAGCAATAGGAAGAAGAGCAGTCCGACCGCTCCGGCGAGCAGGCTAAACCTGAGCTTCGATCGCCAGATGTCTTTGAATGCGATCCGCATTCGGTCACTCCAGATTCGAGCACTAGGAAATTATTAGTACTAAATCTATCACGGAGTGCTACAAAGGTCCAGACGCGACGAAACCCGGGGCCTCGCTCCGGGTTCCGTTCTCCCCAACCTCAGTTGGAGACGTTGACCACGCCGTCCATGCCCACGTCACTGTGGACCGAGCAGAAATAGCCGTATGTACCCGGCGAATTGAAGGTACGGGTCACGCTCCACAACGAAGTGGAAGCCGCGCTCATCCCCGATCCGCCGTCGTCCCAGATCAGATTGTGGAAGCCACCCTCATTCGTGAACCGGACCCGATCACCCGTCTCGATACTCACCGAACCCGGGGAGAAGGCATTGAGACTGGCACCGACGCCCACCCGGACATTGAAGGTGTCGCCCCCCTGGGTGGTCGAAGTGGTGGCGATGGTGGTGGTAGTCGTGGTGGTCGTAGTCGGTCTCGGGGGTGGGGTGTCGGGGGTGAGACCCAACGCCCGGCCCAAGAACGTCGCCATCTGAGCACGAGTCACCGGATCATCAGGACAGAACAACGTGTTGT
>Ga0224505_10002519_pt1 | contig 10710 bp, 8 predicted proteins | sample SF_Jan12_sed_USG_FD_169102 | JGI IMG/M metagenome (GOLD analysis project Ga0224505, IMG submission 169102) | Sediment microbial communities from San Francisco Bay, California, United States - SF_Jan12_sed_USGS_4_1 | ecosystem: Environmental > Aquatic > Marine > Sediment | place: USA: California...
GCTGTAACCTTACCAGGGCCGGATCGTTTAAATGAACACTGCGTAACACATCCAAACCATGGAGACCATCATGAAGTCAATCGCCCTGTTTGTTTCAATCCTGTGTTTTCCGCTGGCCCTGTTCGGCGGAGAGAAGAAATTCGAAAAGAAGTTTGATGTTGATTCTGGAGGGCGGCTTGTCGTCAAAACGGATTTCGGGGATGTTTCCGTCAAAGGAACTTCATCGGATGTTGTGTCAATCAATGCCCTGATCCGGGGGAGCATGAGTGACCTCGACGAATTCGAGGTGACAGCGGATCAATCGGGCAACACTGTTGAGGTCCGGGGCAAGGGACCGAAGAGCGACAGCTGGTGGAGCTCGGGTCTGGACAATATGAGTGTGAGGATCATGATCGAGGTACCGGAACGGTTCAACATTGATGTTTCAACCGCCGGGGGTGACGTCACTGTTGATCGGATCGAAGGCGCCGTCGAGGCAGGAACGTCGGGGGGTGATGTGACGGTGCGGGGGATACGCGGAGAGGTCTCCGTCGGGACCTCGGGGGGCGACATCGTCGCGGAGGAGTTGACGGGGAATCTGAAAGGATCAACATCGGGCGGCGATATCCGTGTTGCACAGCTTTCCGGTAATGCCGGTGTGGAGACCTCCGGGGGCGATATCCGGATCAGTGGTGTCGGCGGGAGTGTCCGCGCAGAAACCTCCGGTGGTGACATCGTTGTCCTGCTGACCGGTACCAACAAGGGAGTGATGGCTGAAACATCAGGCGGAGACATTGAGATCCGCGCAGCAAAGGGAATTGCCGCAAACCTCGATGCATCCACCAGTGGCGGTTCCGTGGTATGCAACCTTCCAATTCTGCTGGTGGGTGAAATCGATGAAAGCGAAGTGCGGGGGACGATCAATGGTGGCGGCGAGATGATCAGAGCGCGGACTTCCGGCGGAGACATCCGCATCAGGCAGGCGGACTAATCAGAAATTGCGTCGGCGCATTGACGCGAGCAGTGCGCCGATTGCATCCTGCACATTTCTGTAGGGTGTTGCCTTGCCGGCGTACTGTCCCATCAGGATGGAAAAGCAAAGAAGCTCGCCGTCGGCAGTCCGGACATAGCCGGTGAGGCTGGAGAGGCCTGAAGCTGTTCCTGTTTTAGCTCTCAGATTCCCTTCCGCCGCCGTACCTTTCATCCTGGATCGCAGCGTTCCGTCCACCCCTGCAACCGGCAGGGAAGATTCGAAGAGACCGGCAAGATCAGGTCTCTGAGAGACTCCTTCCAGAAGGTCCACGAGTGTTGCTGCCGACACGAGGTTGTAGCGGGAGACCCCTGAGCCGTCGGCGATCAGCACTGCCGATGTATCGATTCCGAATCCGCTGAGAGAATTCTTTACTGCCATCGCGCCGCCTTTCGTGCTCCCCGGCCGCCCGGTCTTGACCTGGCCCGCAAGCCGGAAGAGCACCTCCGCGCTGAGATTATCACTCTGTTTCATCATCGTGACAATCGCCGAGTCAAGAGAACCTGTGCGCGTCCAGACCGGTTCGATCCCGTCCGGAACAACCCGCGGCGTTTGTTCGATTGACGTCTTGATCCCATAGTGATCAAGGGCCTCCCCGAGAAGTGTCAGCCAGTAGGCGACCGGATTGATTACGCTGATGTCAACCGATTTCGTCTTCCGTTCTATCGATCCTCGCAGGGCGATCTCTTCACGATCGTTGACAGCCGTACGGCTTACAATCAATGAGTCATCATTCCGTTCCCATATCCTCACACCGTTGTCGACATGAACATACGAAGTGGGGGGAATGACCTCCGTCCTGGTCGCATTGACGCCGCTGTTCGCCGGGAAGAGTATAGTCCTCACAGCATTGCCATTCACCGAAAGGGGGGATATTCTCATCACGTAATCGCCGGGATCGTCATCCCACATCCATCCCCGTCCCCATTGAATACTGTCAAAGAGTGAAATGTCCGCGGCCAGGCTCCAGGTCCTGTCCGCTGTAAGCGCACCGGAGAGGCGGCGGGCTATCGAGTCGATGTCTGCGGTCCGCAGAAGCGGGTCTCCGCCGCCTCTGATGACGAGCGAAGAATCGCCGGCAACGAAACACTCCGTTCGCAGCTGAAAGCCGGGACCGAGGAGGTCGAGCACCGTCGCCGCGGTGAACAATTTCTGGTTGGAAGCAGGGGTAAAAAGAAGATCGGAGTTCAGGGAATAGAGCGGTTCATTCCTCGTCAGTGAATGGATCAGGATCCCTGCATTGGAAGGAGGAAAGAGTGTATCGGGGAGAAGAGAATCAATGGCGAATGCAAGAGACGGGTACGGGGACCAGCCCCGCGCCTCTGGCTTCTTGAGTTCGGAGGTGGATCCGCAGGCTCCCAGGACGAAGGTCAGAATGAGTGGAAACAGGAAATGGGGGCGCATTCGGTCAGGTTGATTGAGATGCCTATTGTCGCTATATTTATCAAAATTTTGCGTTGTTCACAACTTCCCAAGGCTCCATGCTTCCCTGGCTGAAGAAACTGTTTGGCAGTAAACATGAAAAAGATGTTCGGACTCTCACCCCCCGTGTTGAGGAGATCAACAAGTTCTATGCTGAATTCGCGAACCTGACCGAAGAAGAACTCCGTTCGAAAACGGAGCAATTCCGGGAACAGATTCGCGAGGCGATGAAGGAGATCACGGAGGAGCAGGCGGCTCTGAAGGAGAAACTGAAGGCAGTGGTAGACCATGCCGAGCGGGAGAAGCTCCATTCAGAGCAGGATGAGCTGGAGAAGGAATACGAGGAGGTTCTGAACGAGACTCTCGACAGTCTGGTTCCGGAAGCGTTCGCCGTTGTGAAAGAAGCGTGCCGTCGTCTCTCCGGCGAACAATTCGATCTGATGGGAAGTCCTTCCGTCTGGGAGATGATTCCGTTTGATGTCCAGTTGATCGGCGGCATTGTTCTGCACCAGGGCCGTATTGCGGAAATGGCGACAGGAGAGGGAAAGACCCTGGTTGCAACGATGCCGGCATACCTGAATGCGCTTCCCGGGCGGGGTGTCCATATCGTTACCGTGAATGATTATCTGGCGAAGAGAGACAGTCTCTGGATGGGGAAAGTCTATGAGTATCTCGGTCTGACGGTCGGGTGTATTCAGAACCAGATGGATGCCCAGCAGCGGCGGAAGCAATATGCTTGTGATATTACGTACGGCACCAACAATGAATTCGGTTTCGATTATCTGCGCGACAACATGGTGGTCTCGCCGGAGGATATGGTGCAGCGACCGCATGCCTATGCGATCGTTGACGAGGTTGACTCTGTCCTGATCGATGAAGCGAGGACCCCTCTCATCATCAGCGGACCCGTCAAAAGCGCCGACCACAAGTACAACGAAATGAGGCCGCATGTTCAGCGGCTTGTCAATGCCCAGAAGAGTCTCATTTCTCAGCAGGTTGCAGAGGCGGAGAAATTACTTGCGGATGGAAAAGAGGAGGAGGCGGGACCTCTCCTTCTCCGGGCGAACCGCGGCCTGCCAAAGCATCCTCGACTGGCGAAAGTCCTTTCCGAACCTTCCACCAAGCGGCTTCTCCAGCGGACCGAAGTGGAATTCCTGCGCGACAGCTCGCGCCGGATGCCGGAGATCGACGATGAGCTGTATTATGCGATCGATGAGAAGAGCCACCAGATCAATATGACGGAAAAGGGGCGCGAGCTCCTGATGCCGCTGGTGCACGACAAGGATTTCTTTGTGCTCCCGGACCTGGGGACCGAGTTCAGCATGATCGAGAATGATCCTGTGTTCTCAGATGAGCAAAAGCAGCAGAAGAAGGATGAGTTCAATCAGCTCTACGCCGAGCGAAGCGAGAGGATTCATACTGTCACGCAATTGCTCCGTGCGTTTTCCTTGTACGAACTGGATGATGAATATGTGGTCACGGACGGCAAGGTTCAGATCGTCGATGAATTTACCGGTCGTCTGCTCGCGGGGCGCCGGTATTCTGACGGACTTCATCAGGCGATCGAAGCGAAGGAAGGTGTGAAGGTTGAGCGTGACATGCAAACGCTGGCAACGATCACGCTCCAGAACTATTTCCGGATGTACAAGAAGCTGGCAGGGATGACAGGAACGGCGGAGACGGAAGCAGGCGAGTTTCTGGATATTTACAAACTCGACGTTGTCGTCATTCCGACCAACAAACCGATCGTCCGGGATGACCAGCATGATCTCATCTATAAGACCAAACGGGAGAAATACAACGCCGTTACGGAAGAGATCGAAAAGATGCGGGCGGCGAACAGGCCGGTGCTGGTCGGCACGACGAGCGTCGAAGTGTCGGAAACCGTCAGCCGGATGTTGAAGCGAAAGAATGTCCCGCACAATGTTCTGAACGCGAAACAGCATCAGCGTGAGGCAGAGGTCGTCGCCCACGCAGGGCTTCCCGGTTCGATCACAATTGCAACCAACATGGCGGGCCGCGGGACGGATATCAAGCTCGGTCCCGGGGTGAAAGACGCAGGGGGGCTCCATATCGTCGGTACCGAACGGCATGAGGCGCGGCGGATCGATCGTCAGTTGCGGGGCCGCTCCGGCCGTCAGGGTGATCCCGGATCGACCCAGTTCTTCCTTTCACTCGAAGACGATCTGATGCGCCTTTTCGGGAGCGAACGGATTGCGGGGATTATGGAGCGGCTCGGCCTCAAGGATGGTGAGGTGATTCAGCATCCGATGATCACCAAGTCGGTTGAGCGGGCCCAGCGAAAAGTGGAGGAGAACAATTTTGGCATTCGCAAGCGTCTGCTCGAGTACGACAACGTGATGAACCAGCAACGGGAGGTTGTCTATTCCCGGCGGCGCCGCGCGCTGACCGAAGAGCGGATCAAAGACGACATCCTCGACCTGGTTGATGATACCTCGCGTGATCTGGTGGACAAATACTATGGTGACGGCGATCTCGAGGGACTGCGCGCAGAAGTGAGGGGGACGCTCCTTGTGGATCTGAATCTCGGGCAGGACGAGTTCCAGCGGCTCGGTCCGGACGGTGTTTCGGAACGTATCACGAAGGAAGCGGCTGAATTCTACAGGCGTAAGGAAGAAAAACTCGGTCCGGAGATGATGGCACGGATCGAGAAGGGTGTTGTTCTTCAGGTGATCGACGAGCGCTGGAAGGACCATTTGCGCGAGATGGACGATCTGAAAGAAGGTATTCATCTCCGCGCCTACGGTCAGAAAGATCCGCTTCTCGAGTACAAGTCTGAGGCATTTCGTCTGTTTGCTGACCTGCTGCGCGCGATGAATGCCGAGATCGCAACCACCGTTCTTAAGTTGTTCCCGGCAACTGTCCGCGACATGCCTATCAAAGGACCCCAACCGCCGCCGACACAGATGCAGATGTCGCACGATTCGGCAGTGGGGATGGGGTTCCAGGGAAACCGCGAGCCGGTAGCCGGAGCCGCGGGCCAGGCCGCCGGAGGCGGGGGGTCCGAAGGGCGGAAGGCGCCGGGCAAACCTCAGCCGGTCCATGTGGGAGACAAGATTGGCAGGAACGATCCCTGTCCCTGCGGGAGTGGAAAGAAATACAAACAGTGCCACGGCAGATAGCCGCCACCCCGGAGATACCCTATGAAGAAAATTGAAGCGGTGATCAGACCATTCCGGATCGATGATGTCCGCGAGGCCCTTGCAGAAATCGGGGTCCGGGGGCTGACGCTGACCGAAGTGAAGGGATATGGTCGTCAAAAAGGACACACCGAACTCTACCGGGGATCTGAGTATCAGATGGATTTCCTCCCGAAGATGAAAATCGAAGTGATTGTTGCTGACCCCATGGCGGACAAGGTTGTTGACACGATCATGAAAGCGGCAAAGACAGGACAGGTGGGGGACGGAAAGATCTTCGTGTCGAATATCGAAGATGTCATCCGTGTCCGCACCGGAGAATCGGGCGAAGAGGCGTTGTGACGGATCCTTCCGGCGACAAGCCAGTACACGATACCGATGACCCCGTTTTTCAACCAGACGGGGTTTTTCATCCCGGGACCATCCCGGAGGATTTCCGCTGTGGCTATGTCGCGATCATCGGCATGCCGAATGTCGGAAAATCGACTCTCCTGAACGCTCTGCTCGGGCAGAAAATATCGATTGTCACGCCGAAACCGCAGACGACGCGTCACCGTCTCCTCGGCATTCTGACGACTGATTCCTATCAGACAATCTTTCTGGACACTCCCGGAATGCTGGAACCGAAATATCTTTTGCAGGAACGGATGATGGAACAGGTATCCCTTGCCATCGGTGATGCGGATGTGCTGCTTCTTCTTGTCGATGCGACGAAGGCTGCGAGTAATGCATGGCTGGAGCAGGATGCGATGGTGGCACGCCTCAAGGAAACCGGCACCCCGGCTATCCTGATCATCAACAAAATCGACCGTGTGCAGAAACTGGCGATACTGCCGATGATCGCATCCTATGCCGGAACAGGACTGTTCACCGAAATTATTCCGGTTTCTGCGTTGAAGAGGGATGGAACTGCTGAAATTCTTTCTGCCCTCGTCAAACTGCTCCCCCGGCATCCACCCTTGTATCCGGCGGACATTGTCAGTGAACAGAGCGAGCGTTTCTTCGTGTCGGAGATTGTCCGCGAGAAAGTGTTCCTGAACTGCAAAGAAGAAATTCCGTACTCAACAGCAGTGGATATCGTTGAGTTCAAAGAGCGGGAGAAGGGAAAGACCTTCATCAGAGGAGAGATCTATGTCGAGCGTGATTCCCAGAGGGGTATCGTGATCGGTCGTGACGGGGCGATGCTGAAAAAAATCGGAGCCGCGGCACGTCGGGAGGCGGAGTCTTTCCTGCAGCACGAGGTCTATCTCGAGCTTCACGTGAAAGTCCGCGAGGAGTGGAGACGAAAGGGAGAATGGCTTGACAAGATGGGGTACAAGACGCAATGACTGACAATCCAGAAACGGACGACGATGCCTGAAATAAAACCGTTCTGCGCCCTTCGCTATGATGCCGGAAAGGTCCGGATCGCTGATGTGGTCGCTCCTCCGTATGATGTCATCTCGCCGGATCACCAGACACAGCTTTATGATCGGAGCCGGTACAATGTTGTTCGCCTTATTCTTGGACGCGAGGAAGACCGGTATACGGAAGCGCGAACCAGTCTGCTGGCCTGGAAGGAAGAACAGATCCTCACCCGGGATGAGACGGAAGCAATCTATTTTCTGACACAGTCGTTTGTCGGCCCTGACGGTATCAGCCATACCCGGCGGGGATTTATTGCGGTCTGCCGGGTCGAGGAATTTCAGACAGGAGCGGTGCTGCCTCATGAGAAGACACTTTCGAAGCCGAAGGAGGATCGCCTCAAGCTTGCACAGGCGGCCAGAACGAATCTGAGTCAGATTTTCAGCATCTATTCCGATCCGGAGAATAAGATGGGAGAGCTTCTTGACCGGGGGATAACCGGAGCGCCACTCATTGAGGTCGAGTACGAAGGAGTGCTGAACAGATTATGGAGGAGCGCCGATGAGCCGCTGATTCGGGATGTCATGGCAGCAATGAAGGGACGGACGGTCCTGATCGCAGACGGCCATCATCGCTATGAGACGGCGCTGGCGTACCGGGATCTCATGCGGATCAAGACCGGCTCCGGTTCCGACGATGCTCCCTTCTCGTATACGATGATGTTTTTCTCCAGCATGGACGACAGGGGGCTGGTGGTCTTTCCCACCCACCGCCTTGTGCACAGCCTCGACGGTTTCGACGCCGGAGCACTGATGACCGGACTGGGAGAGCACTTCGACATCACACCGTACGGCTCAAGGGATTCTCTGCTGGAGAGCCTCATCAGCCGCAGGGAATTCGCCTACGGTGTGATCGAAAGGGGCGGTTATCACCTGGCTGTACTGAAAGACCGGAGATCTCTTAAATCGGTCATCGGTAGTCAGATTCCTCCTGAGGTACGGGAGCTTGATGTCACGCTCCTCCATTCCTATGTCCTGGAGGATCTTCTGAAGATCAGCCATGAGTCGCAGGAACGGAAGGAGCATCTGGAGTACGTCAAGAACGTCGAAGAGGCCGATGAGGCGGTACAGTCAGGCCGCGCCCAGCTTGCGTTTCTGATGAACGCGACGAAACTCGAGCAGATCAGGCGTGTTGCCAAGGCGGGCCATACGATGCCGCAGAAGTCGACATTCTTCTATCCAAAGCTGCTCTCGGGACTGCTTCTTTACCCTCTGGAATGAGCTCATGAGGAATACATGTACAAGAGACTGACCCATATCGGAATCGCAGTGAAGGATCTGGGGATTTCCGGTCCGGTCTTCGCGCGGCTGTTCGGGAGGAAGGAGGACCATATTGAAGAGGTTGCCGAACAACGTGTCAGGGCCATGTTCTTCAGGATTGGTGAGGGCGGAGTGGAACTCCTTGAGCCGACCGCAGCTGAGTCACCGATAGCGAAATTCCTGGAGAAACGCGGCGAAGGTGTTCACCATCTTTCTTTTGAAGTCGACGACATCGAAAAGGAGATTGACCGGCTGACTGCCGAAGGCTTTGAGATGGTCGACAAAGTACCCCGACGGGGGGCTGATGGATTCCGAATCGCGTTTCTTCACCCGAAGTCGACAAACGGCGTGCTGATCGAGATCAGCCAGAAAACCGACTGAGATGCGACGTGGAGCGTTCACCGATCCACATTACGATTACGGCTGATACTGTTTCGCTCTCCCAGAAGCTGGAAAATCTGCCGACGGGACCCGGCGTGTATCAGCACCGCGATGCCGACGGCAAAGTGCTCTATGTCGGCAAAGCGAAGAACATCCGAAGCCGGGTGCGCCAGTATTTTCAGATATCAAGGAAAGCGGATCCCCGCCTTGAGATGATGATCTCACGGGCGACCGATGTCGAGATCATTGTTACGGATTCGGAAGTCGAAGCGCTGATCCTCGAGTCGAACCTCATCAAACGCCTCAAACCCCGCTACAACGTCATTCTGAAGGATGACAAAAGCTATCCCTACATCGTCGTTACGAATGAGCCGTTTTCACGGGTATTTGTCACGCGGCAGATACGGAAAGACGGCTCCCGGTACTTCGGACCGTATACTGATGTCAAGAATGTCCGTTCAGCCCTGAAGGCAGTCAGGGATATCTTCATGATCAGGAGTTGCAATTACTTCATCGATGATGAGGTGGTCGAGAAACGGAAGATTAAAGTCTGTCTCGACTATCATATCAAGAAGTGTGAGGGGCCGTGTGAAGGACTTGTTTCGCAGGAAAGGTACGGGGCAATGATCGATCAGGTTGCCGGGCTCCTGGAGGGTAGGACCGGGGTCCTGATCGAGAGACTGGAAAAAGAGATGGAGCAGTTGGCAGGAGAGATGAGATTCGAAGACGCAGCGTTGATGCGGGACAGGATCAAGGGTCTCCGCGCATACAGTGAAAAGCAGAAGGTTGTGAGTCTTGACGGTTCGGACCGGGATATTGTGGGTCTTGCGGTCGAAGAGGATTCCGCGTGCGGGGTGGTCTTCAAGGTGCGGGAGGGAAAGATGGTGGGACGTCAGCACTACTACCTGGCAGGCGTGAGAGGGGCCGGCGGTAGTGAGGTGCTGGAGGCGTTGCTTCAGCAGTATTATCTGTCGGCCGAGTTCGTTCCTCCGGAAGTTCTCATTCCGGAAGAGCCGGAGGCGGCGTCCACAATCGGGTCGTGGCTGACGGGTCGACGCGGGGATGAGGTTCAGCTTGCCTGCCCGACGGAGGGCGAAGATGCCAAACTGGTCCGCCTCGCGAATCAGAACGCGCAGTTTCTTCTCGGGGAACTGAAGCTGCAGCGGCTGCAGCGTGCCGGCCAGATCCCGCATGCTGTCGATGCCCTAGCGAAGGATCTTCGCCTGAAGACCCTGCCGCGGAGAATCGAGTGTTTTGACATCTCCAACGTTCAGGGCCGTGATGCGGTTGCTTCTCTTGTCGTCTTCCGGGATGGAAAGGCGAAAAAGAGCGAGTACCGAAAGTTCCGGGTTCGTTCAGTCGAGGGTCCGGATGATTTCGCCAGTATGAGGGAGGTGATCCACCGGCGATACACACGGCTGGTGGAGGAACAGCAGGAACTGCCGGATCTCGTCATCGTTGACGGAGGAAAAGGGCAGCTCTCTTCGGCTGTCGATGTTCTTGATCAATTGGACCTGGGCGATATGGCCGTCATCGGTCTCGCGAAACGGCTCGAAGAGATCTTTGTCCCGGGGACCGGTGAGCCGGTTATCCTGCCGAAAGCATCCGCAAGCCTCAGGCTGCTCCAGAGGATTAGGGATGAAGCACACCGGTTCGCGATTACCTACCACCGTGCGGTGCGAAGCAAACGGACCCTCCAGACCGAACTCGATCTGATCAAAGGGATAGGAAAGAAGCGGGCCAGGGAACTGCTGGAAGCGTTTGGATCGGTTCAGGGTGTGAAATTTGCGACAGAGGAGCAGCTCGCGGAGATTGTGGGACGGAGTGTGGCGGAGAACATAAAAGAGCATTTCGAAACGGAGCAGGCCGACTCGCAGGGCGGGGCGGCCTGAACCCCTTCGAGTCCTCTGCGGTCAGGGGCCCAAAGAAATGAACCGCAGAGATCGCGGAGTACACAAAGGGGGGTATTGTCTTTTCTCTGCGTTCTCTGCGCACCCCTCCGAGTCCTCTGCGGTTAAACACCAAGGCCCGAAGAATGAACGCAGAGATCGCAGAGCCGTTCACAGAGTACGCA
>Ga0224505_10002521_pt1 | contig 10706 bp, 7 predicted proteins | sample SF_Jan12_sed_USG_FD_169102 | JGI IMG/M metagenome (GOLD analysis project Ga0224505, IMG submission 169102) | Sediment microbial communities from San Francisco Bay, California, United States - SF_Jan12_sed_USGS_4_1 | ecosystem: Environmental > Aquatic > Marine > Sediment | place: USA: California...
TCCCTCGGTCGTGACGGAGCCGAGGTCCTTGCCCTCGAAGCTCGCCGCGGCGCCCCAGAACTCCATGACGTCCACGAACGCCACGGACGGGAGCTGTGTGAGCCGCTCGGCCTCCTCGATGCGGATGTGCGGCCGCCGCCGCCACGGACTCATCTCGTCCGAGCCGTCCGAGACGGTGATGCCGCCGCGGAAGTACCGATCCACGAAGAACGTGCGGGAGCCGGCCTCCTCGAAGAGGCGGGCGACGTCGGTGTTGATGCCGTTGATGATGGAGGCAATCACCATCACCACCATGACGCCGATGGCGATGCCGAGGATCGTGAGGGCCGCGCGCGTCTTGTTAGCGCGGAGCGCCGCAACCGCGATGCCGACCCCTTCGAAGACCTGCGTCATGTTTCCTGCCGCATGGACGCGATCGGATCGAGGCGCGCTGCACGGCTCGCCGGGTAGATCCCCGCGATGATCCCGACCCCCGCGCCGAGTCCGACCCCCACCGCGATGGACCAGGGGGCGACCGCGGCTGGCAGCGGGGTCGTGGCGTTGACGATCGCGGCGGCGGCGAGTCCCACCCCGACGCCGATCGACGCGCCTACCGCCGAGATCGTGCTGGACTCCACCAGGAACTGGCTCAGGATGTCGCGCCGGCGCGCACCGAGGGACTTCCGGATACCGATCTCGCGGGTCCGCTCCGAGACCGCCATCAGCATGATGTTCATGATGACGATCCCGCCGACCACCAGCGAGATGCTCACCAAGCCGGGCAGCGCCATCATCAGGACGCGATTGATCTTGGCCCAGAAGTCGAGCACGGCATCGGCCGTCTCGATGGCGAAGCTGTTCTCCTCGGCCGGCCGCAGCTGCCGGCGGGTCCGCATGGCTGCCTCGGCCTGCGTGATGGCAACGTCCAGCTCCTCCTGCGATCCGGTCTTGACGATCAAGGCGTCCACGACGCCCGGCGGGTTCACGAAACGCTTGGCGGGTGCATGCGCCGTCGTGATCGCGAACTTGTCGAGCGAGATACCGAACAGGTTGCCCTGCTTCTCGACCACACCGATCACCCGGTACGGGATGCCGCGGATCTTGACCTCACGACCGAGGGGATCCCGCCCTTCGAACAGCCGCTCACCGAGCTCCCAGCCGATCACGAGCACCGGAGCACCGGCCTTGACCTCTTGGGCGCTGAACGGTCGCCCCGCCTCGATGGGGAGATCCTTGATCTCGAAGTAACGCTCGGTGGCCGCGGTGACTTCGATGTCGCGTGCGATTCGCCCACGGTACTCGAGTTCGGCCCGCGCCGTGGACTCCCACGCCGCGATGTGCGGAACCGTGATGGCGGCTTCGACGGCATCCGCATCCTCATAGCGAATCCGCGGCCGGCGTACCCAGGAACGCCACATCTCCGGCGTTACCTCGCCGGTCTGGAAGTTCGGGAAGCGCCGCAAGTGGAACGTGTTGATTCCCAGCAGCGTCCCCGCGAAGCGATCCACCATGTAGTTGTTCATGCCCTCGACGATCGAGACGACGGCGATCAGGAAGGTCACGCCAATGAAGACGCCGATCACGCTGAACGCCGTCTTCATCTTGTTCGTCCAGATCGTCTGGAGCGCCAGCCGGACCGCTTCGAAGAGGGGCATGGACTACGCTGCTTGCCCGAGCATGTCGCTGAAGACGCACCCGTCACGCAGCGTCACCACCCGGTGCGCGTGCGCGGCGATGTCGGCTTCGTGGGTCACCATGATGACCGTCTGCCCCTGGCGGTGCAGATCGGCGAACACCGCCATGATCTCTTCGCTCGTCGTCGAGTCGAGGTTGCCGGTGGGCTCGTCCGCCAACAGGATGCTAGGGTCGTTGACGAGGGCGCGCGCGATCGCCACCCGCTGCCGCTGACCGCCCGACAGCTCGTTGGGCTTGTGATGCATGCGGTCGCCGAGGCCCACCCGCTCGAGCGCTCGCCCAGCCCGCTCCCGCCGATCGGCGGCGCGGGTGCCGGCGTAGATCAAGGGGAGCTCGACGTTGTGCATCGCCGACGCGCGGGGCAGGAGATTGAACGTCTGGAACACGAAACCGATCTCGCGGTTGCGCACCTGGGCGAGCTCGTCGTCCGTCATCCGGGACACTTCGACCCCGTTCAACCAGTACTCGCCCGCGGTCGGCGTATCGAGGCAGCCGATCACATTCATCATCGTGGACTTGCCCGAACCGGACGGTCCCATGATGGCGACGTACTCGTTCTTGGCGATCTCGAGATCCACGCCGGCCAGGGCCTGGATCGTCTCGCTGGCCATGCGGTACTCGCGGGTCAGGCCGCGCACCCGAATGATGGTATCGGTCGGGCTCATGGTCATCTCCCGGTGGCTGGCGTCGCGCCCATCGGGCGGACGCGTGTGCTGTCTTTCAGATCGCGGATGGCCTGATACGGTCCCGCCACGATGGAATCCCCCAGCGCGATCCCCTCGAGCACCTCGAAGTGCTCTTCGCCGGCGATCCCGACCTTGACCGGTCGGAACTGCGCGATCCCGCCCTGGACCACGAACACGCCCTCGGTTTCCTTCTTCCCCTTCGTGGTGTCGGCCGGCGCGGTCTCGGACGAGATCGGCGTGTTCTCCCTGACCGTGAGGGCGATGATCGGGATGCTGAGCGTGCTGTCACGCGTCGCCGTCACGATCTTGGCCGTCGCCGAGAGGTCGGGCCGCACATCTGGCGGGGGGTTGTCGAGCGTGATCTCGACGTCGTAGTCGACCGCCCGATCGGCTGCCGTCGCCGCGGTCAGCCGCGAGGAGCTCTGCGACACCTCGGTGACGCGTCCCGTGAAGGTCGTGTCGGGAAACGCGTCGATCGTGACCTCGGTGGAATCACCCAGGTGGAGCCGCACGACGTCCGTCTCGTCCACCTGGACGTTGACCTGGATGACCGAGAGGTCGCTGACCGTCATCAGGAGCCCCGTCTCGCGGGAGAACGTCCCCGGGACCGCGACCTCACCTTCCTCGACGGCGACGCGGGTCACCTGGCCGTCCATGGGCGCACGCAGCACCGTCTTGGCCAACTGGTCTCTGGCCTCCTGCAGGAATGCCTGTGCCTGATCCACCTGGCGCTCGGACGAAACGGCCACCGCCTCGGCGACGCGGAACGACGTCTCCGCCTGTTCGAGCTGTTCGTCCGACACGAGATTGGGATTCTGCGCCCGCAGCTCGCGGGCTCGCTGTGCCGCCCGCTCGGCCTGCGCGCGGTTCGCTGCGGACTGGACCGCGGAGGCGCGTGCGGAAGCGAGCCCCGCTTCCGCCCGGGCCACCGATGACTCGAACGTGGATGGATCGATCCGGAGCAGCAGATCCCCCCGGCGAACGAACTCGCCCTCGCGCACCCGGAGCTCGATGATTCGGCCCGTGATGTCGGAGCTGATATCCACTTTGGTCATTGGCTGGATCTTGCCGCTCGCCGTCACCGTGGATACCAGATCCCGCCGGCCGACCTCTTCCATCCGGACCGCAACTCCGCTGTCACCGCGACCGCGCAGCATGGCGGTCGCCCCGATAGCCACCACGACGACCACGATGCCGCCGATCACCAACCGTTTCCGTTTCATAACAGTCTCGTGTCCTCTCCGTATGCTCAGCGCAGGGGGCGACCGACCGCCGCTTCCAGCGTGGCGATCGTCCGGTGGTACGCGTAGATGGCGTTGATGTAGTCCGCCTCGGCCGTCTGCTCGGCCACCTGAGCGTCCAACAACTCAAAGAAGGTACCGGATCCCACGCGATACCGTTCGGTGGCCAGCCGCAGCTGCTCCTGCGCCGCGACCCGATTGGCTTCCTGGATCCCAATGGCCTGATATGCCGCGATCAGTCCGTAATAGGCCTGGCTCACGTTCGTCCGCACCCAGAGCCGCTGATTCTCGACCTCCTCCATGGCGTCGTCCGCCAGCTGTGACGCTTGGGAGATGTCCGCTTCGCGGCCGAACTGCGTGAAGATGGGAAGCGAGAGTGACACGCGGGCCGAGAAGGGCTGGGTCGTGAAGCTGAAGGGGAAGACGTTGTTCCCGGCAATGATCCGCTGCTCATCCTCGGGCGAGAGCGCCAGACCGCTGCAGGGGAGTGGCGTCTGCCCCGGGTTGAGCCACGCCGAGTTGGTGTATTCGCACTCCGTCCTCGATGCATCGAGTTGGCCACGCGCGCTGGCCACCAAGAAGTCCGGATTCGAGTATTCGCGCGTGAACCCCGACCAGCCGGCCGAGAGGCTGAGCGTTGGCAGCCATTGCGCCTTGGCCGATCTCTCGCTCGAGCGCGCGGCGGCCGCCCGTGCTTCCAGGACCGCGACGTCCGGGTTGTCCATGTCTGCCGCGCGCAGCAGGGTGCCCAGCTGCCACTCCGGCTCGGTCACGGGGAACGTGTCGGGGAGGACCAGCGTGGTGGGATCCTCTGGGGCCGGGAGACCGATCTGCTGGTACAGACGCAGCTTCTCCACGATCACGCCCTGTCGCGCCTGGAGCAGCCGCACGTCCGCCTGTCCCTTGGCCACCTCCGCCTGTCGCACGTCGAGCATCGTGGCCTGACCCACCTGAAACCGGGCCTGGGCGAGCCGCAGGAACTCCTCGTTCCGTGTCACCTGGATCTCGACGATGCGGACCTGCGCCTCCGCCTGCAGGGCGGCGAGATACTGTTGCTGCACGTTGGCCCGGAGATTGACCTCCGCCCCATCGATCTGGGCCTCCGTGGCACGCATCTGCGCCCGGGCAAGGCCAGGCTGAGTGAGCGTCGTGCCGGACAACCGCCAGTTGAGGTTGAGGCCGTAGTCCGACCCAATCGTGCTGGATTCCTGGGTGAACTCCTGATCCAGGAAGGTCTGTGACCCGGCGCCGCTGTAGCCAAAGCTGAGGCTCGCCGACATGGAGGGGAAGAACAACTGGGAGTAGGCATTCCGGACCCCCCACGCCGCCGCTGGCCGGTCGTTGGCCACCTGGCGGTAGCTCCGATTGTACCGGAGGGCCAGGTCCACGGCGTCACTGAGGGTGAGGGACTGAGGGACGGACGGCATCACGGACCGCTGAGCTGCGGCCGCACCGACCGTGCTCCCCACGAGGACGATCGCCAAACCAAGCGCGCGCATGAGTTTCCCCTACCTGTTACGTGGCGAGTTTGTGTTCGGGTCATCGTACGCTGGCGGGTGGGGAAAGTTTCAAGGTGGGACGTCGTCGTCGGGCCGGGTTCGACCCCGCTGGGCCCCGCTGGGTCGCCCCACGAGAATCCGGGCTCAGGCCACCGGATCTGGGGAGGGGTCGCCGCCGGAGGAATCGCCAGGGCGACCGGGTTGCCCCGGCGAGCTACCTCCGCGGGATCAGGGCCGGATCACCCGCTCCGCCGACAGGCCGCGACTTGGGATCTCCACGCGGAGCAGGCGCCCTCCTCCGTCCAGCCAAACCCGGACGATGTCTTCCCCGGACCGGAGGGTCAGCCGCCGTGCCGGCGGGCCGCCGTTCGGCATCGGCGCGGTGCCACCGTCCTCGAGCGTCCCATCCCGCCGCCCGCCGGGCGGCGGTCCGTGGACGATGACGGGACCGGGCTGGACCAGCGCCAGCAGGGCGTAGAGCGAAAGCACACGTTCGTCGGCCACCACGGATCGGGGTCCACCGGGATACTCCCGGGCGACCTCGCCCGTGCCGGACGCCACGCGCATGGTCAGCCGCCGGGGAGTGGTTGTGACCGCCACGCGAAGCGGGTCAGTCCCGCCGGTGGTGGTGGCCACGAACCGGATGGCATCCTCCCCATTCCCCGAACGGAAGGCGAAATCCTCCGTCCCCACCGGGGCGCCATCCTTCATGACGACGAGACGGGCGCTGTCGCTGGCGGGAGGCTGGGCGGCGAGCGGGGTCGCCAGCAGCAGCGGGGCGATCAAGAGAGGGAAGCTCGTGCGCATCAGTCAGACCCTCGGTGTCCTGAGCGGCCGGGCCGGGCGCCCGAAGATGCCCGACGCGATCCGCTCGAAGATGAATTCGTACAGGCGCTCCCCCGTCTCGACACTCGAGCGGGTGGGCCGCCCGACGGAGCCCGGCCCCTCCGGCGGAATGCTGCGGCGGGCCAGCTTGCGCCACGCCCGCACCCGAGAGGGTAGGGGAACGTAGTCCTCGGCGAGGTCGAGGTCCACGAGGTTGGCATCCAGGTAGAGCAAGAGGGAGGTGTCCAGTGCCCCTCCATGGCTGGGTAGCCTCGCGTCCTCTCCTTCCAGGCGCACCGTGAAGATGTCCACGGTCCGAATCGTCGCCCGGATGGTGCGCAAGGTGCTGAGCGCCTCCTGATGCGGGTCGTGCCCGTGGGCCGTCAGGATGATGAAGCCCTCGACTCCGCCCTCTTCCCAGGATCCGACCAGGTCGTTCATGAAGCGGTGCAACGTCTTCCGGCGGACCGAGGCATTGCCGGGGTAGGAGGCGCGGGTGGAGGCGTTGACGCCATATTCCACAGTCGGAGCCCGCAGGATCCCGAACTCCGCCGAGAGGTCGTCGGCGAGCCGATCGATCAAGATCGTGTCCGCGCCGAGCGGCAGGTGCGGGCCGTGCTGCTCCGTCGTGCCGACCGGCACGATCAATCGGGGGTCGCGGGACAGTGCGTCCCGGACCTGTTGCGGGCGCAGGTATTTGAGACGCAGGGGGCCAGGCTGCGAGGTCGCGTCGCTCACTGGGAAGTCGCCACCGTCGTCACCGCGCTCGTTCTCGCGGCGTGGTTGCGCGCGCCCCATCTCGGCGTGGCGGTTGGGGCGGTGGTGGCGGGTCTCGCCGCTTGCGCCCTTGCCGTTCGGCCCCGGCCCATTGCCGCCATCGTGATTGGCGCTGCCGCACTCCTTGGCGTTGGCGGTGCCCTCCGCACCTCCGCCCGTGTCGGCGATGTGGAGACCGCGTGGGATGTGGCCGAAGGTGGCGTGCGGTGGCGTCTCATCGAGGCCGCGGGCCGTCGGCTCGACACCGAATTGGCCCGGGCGCTGACCCAGGTTCGGGCGTTGGCCGAGGTCGGGACGCGGGCGGCGAGCCTCGAACGCGATCCGGCCTTTGCCGAGCTCGCCGGCGTGGTGGAGCCGGGGGTACCGGAGACCGGCATCATGGTGTTCGACTCGGCCGGACGCCCCTGGGCGTGGGCCGGGCGACACCGGATGGCGGCGTCCCGCGCGGTTGGACTCGAAGTGCGCACTACCCCATTCTACGCCGTGCTTTCCGCTGGTCGCCAGGGCGCACGTGGTCGGCGCGCGGTGGCCCACCTCCTCCTGGCGGCGGATAGCGTGGTGCCGGACGCGGACCGCGCGCTCGCGGAACGGTTCGCCACGGCCTCCGGGGTGCGGTTGGAGGTCTTCCCCCCGGGAGGCGGACCGCAGCTCGACGACGTGTTCGACTACTGCGTGCCGGCGTGCTCTTCCACCGATGTCGTGCCGGACACGCTGTTCAGTGTCCGACTGGTACCGCCCAGTCAGGGTGCCTATCGGCAGGCGCTCCTGGCGGCCGGCACGGCCTGGGTGGCGGGGGCAGTGGTGGGCCTCCTGTTCGTGCCGATGCTGCTCGGGGGCATCGGGGGCCGTGCCCTCGGTCTCCTGGGACTCGGGGCGGTGCTGGCGTTGACTCCGGCCGGTCGGAGCTTGCCGTTCGACCCGCTCTTCTCCTCCGCCGCCTACTATGCCGATCTGCTGGGGCCCATCTCGGCGTCGGCCGGGGCGTTGATGGTCGGGGCCGTGCTCCTAGCCGTTCTCGCGATCGGACTTGTGCACCGCAACTGGCGGCACCGCGCCGCGCTGGCCGCCGCGATCCCGGTGCTCCTTGCCACGCCCCTGGTCCTGCGACGACTGGCGACCGGCATCACGCCGCCCATCGATGGGGCCGATGCCGCCCTGTGGATGACGTGGCAGGTGGCGCTCGCGCTGGCGGGCACAGCCATCCTGCTGTTCGCCGCCGCACTCGCCCGGTTCGGTGAGGCGCCCCGAGCCACGGCCTGGACCGGATTCGCGAGCGTCGTCGGGGGGCTCCTGCTCGCGGGTCTGGGCATCGCGTTCTGGGTGCCGGGGGGGGGATGGCCGGTCTGGCAGACGGCACTGTGGATTCCGGTGTTTGCCCTCGCTGTCTTGCCGGCGCCCCGGTTGATCACGCTGGTGCTCGTCACGGTCGTCGCCGGGGCGGACGCCGCGGTCCTGGTGTGGGGTGCCGCCGCGGACGGGCGGGTGCTCCAGGCCGACCGGGACGCGGCCGCCGTACGGCAGGGGAGCGACCCGATCGCGCTCGGGCTGCTGGAGCGGTTCGGGGGACAGATCGAGACCGGGACACCACCGCGCAACGCCGCCGAGCTGTATCAGCGGTGGCAGCGATCGCCCCTGGAAGCCGATCGGTATCCCGCCGTGCTCGGGATCTGGGATTCGACGGGGACGGAGCGGGTTCGGCTGGCGTTGGCGCAGCTCACGAACCTGACACAGGAGACGGTACGTGGTGTCGCGCAGGAGGCCGGCGCGTTCGGGATCGTGGTGGTCGAGGGCCTGAGTACGGCGTCGGACGTGCACTACGTCCTCGCGGTGCCCATGAGCGACGGACGCGTGCTGTCCGTCGGACTCGGACCACGGACCCGGCTGATTCGCCCGGTGCGGGTCGCCCGGTTCCTGCGGGGCGAGCGCGTCTTGCCGCTTCCCTACACGCTCACCGTCGCACCGCTGCTCTCGGACGAGCAGTGGGAGGGGATGCGGTGGCGCAGGGACGGCGCCATGGCCCACGGCGAAGCGCGGGCCACCCTGGGTGCCGACACACGCCGGCTCGTGGCGGAGGTGCCGCTTGGGCTCCCCAGCAGCTTGCTGCTGCGCGGGACGCTGGTGCTGGTGGTGGATCTCGTCGTGCTCTCCCTGCTCTGGCTTCTGGCAGAGCATGTAACCGGCAACCGGGTTGGGTTCGCGGTTACCCGGGGCATGACTCGCCGATCCTACCGGCGGCGTCTGGCCGGCGCCTTCGCCGTGTTCTTCGTCGTGCCGACCGTCGTGTTCGCCGTGTGGGTCGCGGCACAACTCCGCGAAGAAGCGCGCCGCTCGCGCGACGTGGCGACGCACCAGATTCTCGCCGAAGCGGCGGGCGATCCCCGGGGGCTGGCGCTCGGAGTGACGCGGCCCGACACGCTCGGGGCCTTGGCCGGCCGACTCAACGCGGAAATCCTGCTCTATGCAGGCGATGAGCTGCGGGCGACGAGCGCGCCGATTCTCGCCGAGCTGGGTGTGGTCGAGTGGTATCTGGCACCCACCGTGGTCCGTGCCCTCGGGCCGGTTGGTCACATCGAGGCGGACACCGACCAGCAGATCGCCGGGCGCCCGACCCGCGTCGGCTATCGCGAGATCGAGGCCGGGACGACGAACGACCTGGTACTCGCGGTGCCGAGGTTGCTGGACGATCCCGAGACGCTGCGGAACGAGCAGGACCTGGTGTTCGGGCTCCTGGTGGTCACGTTGGGGGGACTTGCCGCCGCGTTTGGACTGGCCGCGCTCGCCGCGCGCGCGCTGGCGACCCCCGTCCAGGCGCTCCAACGCGCGGCGGAGCAGGTCGGTCGGGGCGAGCAGCCGAGTCCGTTTCCGCCGGACGCCCCGCAGGAGTTCATCCCGGTCATGGAAGCCTTCGATCGCATGGCGACCGATGTCCGCAAGTCGCAGGCGGCATTGGAGGCGGCACGCCAGCGCACGGCGGCGGTACTCCGCAACGTGGCTACCGGTGTCGTCGCGCTGGATGAGTCCTCCCGGGTGGTGACGTCCAATCCGCGGGCAGAAGAGCTGCTCGGCGTGACGCTCCATGCCGGCGATGTCCTGGAACAGGCGAGTCTCGCGGAATGGGCTCCCTTGTGGACCTGGCTGGGTGCCCTGCGTCGCGAACAGGGGGATCCTGAGCCGCGGGAGTTCGTCATTGGCGACCGGCAGATCCGCGCGCAGGTGGCGCCGCTGAGCGGTGCCGCCCGCGGCTGGGTCGTGGCGCTGGATGACGTGACGGATCTCTCCCGTGCCGTCCGGGTGATTGCCTGGGGTGAGCTGGCGCGACAGATCGCCCATGAGATCAAGAACCCGCTGACCCCCATCCGGCTCGGCGTCCAACACCTGCGTCGGGCATACCAGGCGCCGCGGCAGGACTTCGGCGACGTGCTCGAGCATACGAGCCGCCAGATCCTAGCCGAGATCGAGCGCCTGGACGCGGTCGCGCGCGCGTTCTCGCGGTTTGGAGCACCGCCCGCGGGCCAGGAGCCGCTCGCACCGGTGGACGTGGCGGCTGTCGCCCATGACACCGCGGCGCTCTACCGGCTGGGCGACGAGGGGCATGTGTCGGTCGAGGGTGAAACCCGCGTGCAGGTCCTGGCCCGTCGCGATGAGCTCAAGGAAGTGCTCATCAACCTGATCGAGAACGCCCGGGCGGCCGGCGCGGAACACGTTGCCATGCGGCTCACGGTCGGCACCGAGATGGAGATCGCGGTCCAGGATGACGGCCCAGGGATTTCGGCGGAAGACCTCCCGCGGGTCCTCGAGCCCCAGTTCTCGACGACCACCAGTGGGGCCGGGCTCGGGTTGGCGATCTGCCGCCGGCTCGTCGAGTCGTGGGGCGGCCGGATCACGGTGGACAGTGCGGCAGGGCAGGGGACTACGGTGCGGTTGATGCTGCGGTTGGTGGATGGAGGGGTGGGCGGATGACGGGATGACGACATGGGCGGCGTGACGACGATGTACCCGCCCCG
>Ga0224505_10002522_pt1 | contig 10703 bp, 9 predicted proteins | sample SF_Jan12_sed_USG_FD_169102 | JGI IMG/M metagenome (GOLD analysis project Ga0224505, IMG submission 169102) | Sediment microbial communities from San Francisco Bay, California, United States - SF_Jan12_sed_USGS_4_1 | ecosystem: Environmental > Aquatic > Marine > Sediment | place: USA: California...
GGAGGCGATCCCTCGACCATCACCTTCGCCGAGGTCGGCAACGTCGACTACCGGGTCGGGTTCGACCGCGGCGACTACGACTTCGTGTGGATCTTCGACGGGTGGGACGGCATCCGCCTCGACCAGGAGGGCCTGGCCACGACCACCATCCCCTTCGCCGAGCACCTCGACTGCATCCCGGACTGGTACACGCCGCTGCTCGCCACGACCGAGCAGGTGATCGCCGACAAGCCCGACGTCGTCCGCTCCTTCCTGGCTGCGACGGCGCACGGCTACCGCGACGCGATCGACGATCCGGGTGCCGCGGCCGACGCCCTCCTGAAGGCCGCGCCAGAGCTCGATGCCGACCTCGTCGAAGCGAGCGCCGAGTGGCTGGCGACCCGCTACGCGGCCGATCCCGCGACCTGGGGCCGCCAGGACGGCGACGTCTGGACCCGGTTCGCGGCGTTCCTCGACGACGCCGGGATGCTGGACTCCCGGGTCGACGCCGCCGACGCGTTCACCGACGACTACCTGCCCGAATCCTGAGCGTCGCCGAGGCAATGGACGGACGGATCGAGGTCGCGGGGCTCGCGCAGCGGTTCGCGTCCCCGATCCCCGTCGACGTCCTCGCCGGGCTCGACCTGGTGGTCGGCGAGCACGAGTTCGCCTCGCTGATCGGCCCGAGCGGCTGCGGCAAGTCCACCGTGCTGCGGGTGCTCGCGGGCCTGCTGGTTCCCTCCGCCGGATCGGCCAGCATCGGGGGGCAGCCGGCGATCGGCCGCCCGGGCCTCGCCGCGTTCATGCCCCAGCGCGACACGCTGCTGCCATGGCGCCGGGCGCTGGCCAACGCCACGCTCGGCGCCGAGGTAGCCGGCGTCGACCGGGCGCAGGCTCGAGCGGCCGCGCTCGCGCTGTTCGAACGCTTCGGTCTCGCGGGTTTCGAGCGGGCGTGGCCGGCGCAGCTCTCCGGCGGGATGCGCCAGCGAGTGGCACTGCTGCGGACGCTGCTCGCCGGGCGGCCGGCGCTGCTGCTCGACGAGCCCCTCGGCGCCCTCGATGCCATGACCCGGCGTGAGCTGCAGACGTGGCTGGCGGCCCTGCTGTCGACCGAGCCCCGCACGACGTTGCTCGTCACCCATGACGTCGACGAGGCCCTCCTGCTCTCGGACCGGGTGCACGTGCTGTCGCCCCGCCCGGCCACGTTGCGCGACAGCATCGACGTGCCCTTCGAGCGGCCGAGGTCGCCCGGACTCGTGACCCACCCGACGTTCGTGCAGCTCAAGGCCCGGGTACTCGACGCCCTCGAAGCCCGCTGAGGAGCACCACTAGGCTGAGGCGGGCCCGGGGCGGCCAGGCCCCCCTCAGTGATGCTCCTCGACCCAGAGGCGGTGGGCGTAGGTCTTCTGGAACCACCGCCGCTCGATGCGCCAGACCAGCTCGTGGCCAGCCTCGCCGGGAGCGGTGCGAGGCCGCGGACGCGCCTCGGTCTGCTGGAAGCCGAGGCGGCGCGGGATGCGGGCCGAGATCGTGTTGTTGACGTCGTGGTGGATCTCGAGCCGGTCGAGGACCCCGAGGTTCAACACGGCGACGACGAGCGCAGCCGTACCGAGCGTCGCCGCCCCCGAACCGGTGCGGTGCTCGAGGGTCCAGTAGCCGATGCTCGCGCCCTGGGGGTCGGCGGCCAGGGGGTGGGTGCCGACGGAGCCGACCAGGTCGCCGGTGAGCGCGTCGTAGGTGCAGTAGGTGAACCCGGTCCCCGCCTGCCATTGCGTGCGGCAGTAGCCGACCCAGAGCTCGCTGGCGGCCAGCGTCGGGACCGGCTGCGCCCACCCCTCGTACTGGGCGAGGTGGGCATGACTGGCCCGCTGCGCCTCGGTGTACACCTCGACGTCGACGTCGTGGGTGGGGCGCATCACGAATGAGCCGATGCGGAGCTCTTCGCTGGGGCGCACGATCACGGCGGGTCCCCATTCGTCGTTCGGGCCGCCGCCCGGATCGGCAACGGCGCTTGGCGCAACGCTAGCTCCCGAGCCGATGAGCGGCCGCAGAGCGGCGATGCCTCGCCACGAGGGCGATGGCGGAGCTTCGGGTGGCGGCTAGGCGGCCTGCTGGCGGCGGGGCGGGTTGCGGGGCTGGCGCGGCGGGCGGCGCGGGAAGTCGAGCGGGGCGTCGTCCTCGCTCTCGCTGCGGGCCACGTTGAGCAGCGCCAACCCACCGGCGGCGGCGAACACGGCCATCACGCCGAAGCCGAGCCCGAACCCTCCGACATCGACGAGGGCGCCGACGCCGTACCCGCCGATCGGCGCACCGATGTCGAAGAAGACGTTGAAGCTCGACATGGCGGTGGCCCGCTCCCGGTCGGGCGCTCGGTCGACCACGATCGAGAACAGCACCGGGAACAGCGCCGAGAACCCGGCGCCGTACATGGCGAGCGCCACGTAGGTCGGCAGCGGGGCGCGGACCGCCGCGAGCACGGTCATCGCGATCGTGCACAGCGCGACGCTCGGCACCAGCACGGCGATCTTGCCGAACCGCTCGGCGAGGTTGCCCGCGAAGGGCCGGATGGCGACGACCGTGATCGACAGCACGATGAACAACCCGTCGCTCGACCCCAGGCCGATCTCGCGGGCGTAGAGGGCGAGGAACGACGAGATGGCGGTCCAGCCGACGCCGACGCACAGGAACACGATGCCGGCAGGAACCGCGGCAGGATGGAACATTCGGCGCCGGATCCCGACCCGGGCCGCCGCCGCAGCCGCAGTCCCAGCCGTGCCAGCCGCCGCCGTGCCGGCCGATCCGCCGGTCTCGGGCAGCGTCGACGCCACGACGGCGCCGGCCCCGGCGAAGGCGACGACCGCCCACCAGACCGACGTGAAGCCGAACGAGCCGATCAGCGCCTCCGCCAGCCATGGCCCGAGCGCGAAGCCGACGTAGAAGAAGACCCCGAAGCGGGCGAGATAGCGGGTCCGCTGCTCGGGCGGTGCCAGGTCGGCGACCATGGCGGCCGCCGCGCTGTAGCCGAGCGCGCCGCCGAGGCCCTGGAGCAGGCGCATGGCGAGCACGCCGGCGACGGACCCGACCAGCGCCAGCCCGACCCCGGAGGCGGCCACGAGCGCGGTGCCGGCCAGGATCACCGGCTTGCGACCCCGGCGGTCGATGACCGGACCGGCCCACACCCGGCCACTGAGGCCGGCGATCGACAGCGAGCTGACAACGAGACCGGCCATCGCCTTGGTCGTCCCCAGCTCGGTCGTGAGGTACAGCGGCAGCGCCGGGTAGAGCAGCCCCTGCGCCATGTAGGTGCCGAACGTCGCTGCGCACACGAAGAGGAACGCACGCTGCGATCGCACCGCCAGCATTCTCGACGCCGCCCGATTCGCCGTCCAAGTTCTGCGCCTAACCCGACCTCCCCCGGCTCCGCCGCCCGACCGGCGCACGGCCCGCTACGGGTGCGAGCCGGTAGCGTCACCCGTCGATGCCAACGACCGATCATGACCTCCCCCGCCTCCGCCAAGCGGTGCTCGTCGCCGCCGACCACGAGGCCGTGACGTCCGTGTTGCAGCGCGAGCTGGCGCTCGCCGACCCCTTCGTCGACCCGGGAGTGGCCGAGTTCGGCCTGCGCAACGGGGTCTTCGCCGTGGGCGACACGTTCGTCGAGGTGGTGTCGCCGGTGCGCGACGGCACCACCGCCGGGCGCTACCTGGACCGCCAGGGTGGCGACGGCGGCTACATGGCGATGTTCCAGATCGCCGACGTGGAGGCGGCCCGGGCGCGGCTCGCCGAGCTCGGCGTGCGCGTGGTGTGGACGGTCGACCACGACGACATCACCGACCTGCACCTGCACCCCCGGGACGTGCCCGGCGCGATCGTCGACGTCACCGAGGCGCGCCCGGCGGGTTCGTGGCGATGGGCGGGCCCGCCGTGGGAAGGGGCCGTGCCGGCACACGGCCCCGGCGGCATCGTGGGGCTCACCGTCGCCGCGGCCGACCCAGCGGGGATGGCGCAGCGGTGGGCCGAGGCGATCGGTGCGACCGCGCACGTCGACGGCCCCGGCGCTCGGATCGACCTCGACCGCGGCCGCCAGACCGTGCGCTTCGTCGAGGCCGCCGGACCCCGCGAGGGCATCTGCGGGATCGACCTCGCGGTGCCGGCCGAGGTCCGCGCCGGGCGCGACCGGCTCGACATCGGGGGTGTCGGCTTCACCCTGCTCGACGCCTGACCGAGCCGCTGGCGGCCCTGCAGGCCAGGGTCAGGGTCGGTCGCCCGAAACGTCGCCCAGGAACCGGACGGGCCCGACGCCGGATGGCGTCGGGCCCATCGGATCGGCGGCGTCGAGCGCCGAACGGAGGGTTCAGTACCGGTAGTGGTCGGGCTTGTACGGACCGTCGACCGGAACGCCGAGGTAGTCGGCCTGGTCCTGGCTCAGCTTGGTGAGCTTCACGCCGAGGCTGTCCAAGTGCAGCCGCGCCACCATCTCGTCGAGCTTCTTCGGCAGGGTGTAGACGTCGATGCCGTACTCGTCGGCCTTCGTTTGCAGCTCGATCTGGGCCAGCACCTGGTTGGAGAAGCTCGCCGACATCACGAAGCTGGGATGCCCGGTGGCGTTGCCCAGGTTGAGCAGCCGACCCTCCGACAGCACGATCACCGAGTGCCCGTCCGGGAAGACGTACTCGTCGACCTGGGGCTTGATGTTGATGCGCATGACGTCGGACATGCGGTTCAGCCCGCTCATGTCGATCTCGTTGTCGAAGTGGCCGATGTTTCCGACGATGGCGCCGTTCTTCATCTTGGCCATGTGTCCCGCCAGGATGATGTCCTTGTTGCCGGTGGTCGAGATGAAGATGTCGGCGCGGTCCACGGCGTCCTCGAGCGTGGTGACCTCGTAGCCGTCCATGGCGGCCTGCAGCGCGCAGATCGGATCGATCTCGGTGATGATCACCCGCGCGCCCTGGCCCCGTAGCGACTCGGCGCAGCCCTTGCCGACGTCGCCGTAGCCGCACACGAGCGCGACCTTGCCGCCGATCATGACATCGGTTCCCCGGTTGATGCCGTCGATCAGGCTGTGCCGGCAGCCGTACTTGTTGTCGAACTTCGACTTGGTCACCGCGTCGTTCACGTTGATGGCCGGGAACAACAACTGGCCGGCGTCGCGCATCTGGTAGAGCCGGTGTACGCCGGTCGTCGTCTCCTCGGACACACCGCGGATCTCGCGCGCGACGCTGGTCCAGCGCTGCGGGTCCTCGGCGAGGCTGCGGCGCAGCACGTCGAGGATCACGCCCCATTCCTCGGGGTCGGACTCGGCGGTGTCGGGCACCGCGCCCGCCGCCTCGAACTCGACGCCCTTGTGCACGAGCAGGGTGGCGTCGCCGCCGTCGTCGAGGATGAGGTTCGGTCCTCCACCGTCGGGCCAGCGCAGCACCTGCTCGGTGCACCACCAGTACTCCTCGAGCGTCTCGCCCTTCCAGGCGTAGACCGGCACGCCCTTCGGGTTGTCGGCGCTGCCCTCGGGGCCGACGACGACGGCGGCGGCCGCGTGGTCCTGGGTGGAGAAGATGTTGCAGCTGGCCCAGCGGACCTGGGCGCCGAGGGCGACGAGCGTCTCGATCAGCACCGCGGTCTGGATCGTCATGTGCAGGCTGCCCGTGATGCGGGCGCCCCGCAGCGGCTGGTCGTCGGCGTACATGCCGCGGATGGCCATGAGGCCGGGCATCTCGATCTCGGCGAGGTTCATCTCCTTGCGGCCGAACTCGGCCAGCGAGAGATCCTTCACCTTGTGGTCGGACAAGAGGGCGAGCGACATTCCTGCTCCTGGGTGGGCGCGCCGGCGACACGTCGCGGCGCGCATCGAGGTCAACGGTCACGGGCCGGGGTCAACTGACGCCACTCTCAACAGCCCTGCGTGGCAGTGTAGGCACGGCGGGACACGGCCCGACACGAACCGGCCCGACAGGAACGGCCCCGGTCAGCCCCGGTCGAGCTCGGTCCCCCTCGGGCGACGCCCGCCCACCGACTCAGCCGCCGACGCAGGCCCGGTACACGAGCCCCTGGCCCTCGATCTGGTACGGCGGCTGGCAGGCCGGCACGAAGACCGACTCGCCACGCGCCAGGGCGATCCCGTCGATGGCGACCGAACCGCCGAGGCAGATGAGGATCTCGGGTCCCCAGGGCTCGGTGCGGAACGGGGCGTCCTCCCGGACCGACAGCCGGGACAGGCGGAACTCCGCCGCAGGGCTCGGGTAGACCTCTTCGAGGTCGGAGGCGACGGGCTGCAGCGGCTCGATCTCCTCGGGCGTCACGTCCAGGATCGACGCGAGCTCGGCCAGGTTCACGTACTTCGAGGTCAGCCCGGCGCGCACGACGTTGTCGGAGCTGGCCATCACCTCCACGGCCACCCCGCCGAGGTAGGCGTGGAGCCGCCCGGCCGGCGAGTACAGCGCCTCGCCCGGCTGCAGCCGGACCCGGTTCAGCAGCAACGACGCCAGCACGCCGCTGTCGGAGGGATAGCGGGCCGCGAGGACCTGCGCGATGCGGGCCTCGGCCACCCAAGCACCCTTCGAGATCTTGGCGGCGGCTTCGGCCGCGGCGGCCACCAGGCGGGCGACCTCGTCGGTCGAGAGGTCCCACAGGTCCCAGAACACGGCGGCCAGCTCGCCGGCCTCGAGCCGCCGGGCGTAGGGCCGCAGCGCGGAGGCGCCGGCGGCGGCGAGCGTCGTCCACAGCTCGGCGGAGGCCGACGGGTGACGGAACCCGCTGAGCGCATCGAACGGCGTCAGCGCGCAGAGCAGTTCGGGCTTGTGGTTCCGGTCTCGGTAGGTGCGCCGATCGGAGCCGCGGAGCACGCCCGAGACGTCCTCGCGCGCGTAGCCCTCGGCCGCCTGCGCCTGGGTCGGGTGGACCTGGAGCGACAGGGGCTGGGCGGCGGCGAGCACCTTGAGCAGGAACGGTAGGCGCGCACCGAAGCGGTCGACGACGCCCACGCCCAGGTACTCGTCGGGATCGCGGCCGATCAGCTCGATCAGGCTGACCCAGTCGTTGCCGTCCTGGGCCCGGCTGGGCGCCGACGCATGCGCGCCCATCCACAGCTCGGCCTGGGGCCGGCCGTCCGCCTCCGTGCCGAGTATGCGCGGGATCGCGTCGGCGGAACCCCACTCGTAGGGGAGGACTTCGTTGCGTAGGCGGTGCAGCGCCGACTACTCCTCGAACGTGGGCCGAATACCCTCGGACGCGGCCTTGGCCATGAGCCGCTCGTGCTCGTCTGCGTCGGCCAGCTCGGCCTCTTCGACGATCATGTGCGGGATGCCGTCTTCGATGCGGTACTTGCGCTGCAGCCGGGGGTTGTAGAGCAGGTCGTCGTCGGCGAAGTAGAGCAGCGCGCCCTTGTCGTCGGGGCAGGCGAGGATCTCCAGGAGTTCGGCGTCGAGGGCCATGGGCGCCAAGCCTATCGGCCACCCATCGCAGCCTGGACTTCCGCCACGCGTTCGGCCACCTGTGCAGCTGTCGGCGCCTCGAGGTTCAACCGCAGCAAGGGCTCGGTGTTGGACGGCCGCAGGTTGAACCACCACTCGCCACAGTCGACGGTCAACCCGTCGAGCCGGTCCTGCGCGGCCGACGAGTAGTGGGCGGCGACGGCCTCGAGCACGGCGGCCTGGTCGTCGACGACGGTGTTGATCTCGCCCGACGCGGCGTAGCGGTCGAAGGGCTGTTTCAGCTCCGACATGGGCACGCCGGCCCGGCAGAGCTGCTCGAGCACGACCATGGTGGCGATGAGACCCGAGTCGGCCCGCCAGTTGTCCCGGAAGTAGTAGTGACCGGAGTGCTCCCCGCCGAAGAGCGCATCGTGGTCGGCCATCACCGCCTTGATGAAGCTGTGCCCGACGCGCGTCCGCACCGGGGTGCCGCCCCGCTCGCGCACCACCTCGGGCACGGCCTTGGAGCAGATCAGGTTGTGGATGACGGTGGCGCCAGGGTGGCGGTCGAGCAGGCCGCCCGCCACGATCGCCGTGGTGAGGGAGCCCGAGATCGGCTCGGCGTGCTCGTCGACGAGGAAGACCCGGTCGGCGTCGCCGTCGAACGCGAGGCCGAGGTCGGCGCCGACCTCCAGCACGCGGGCCTGGAGGTCGCGCAGGTTCTCGGGTTGGATGGGATCGGCCGGATGGTTCGGGAACGTCCCGTCGAGCTCCGGATAGAGGATCTCCAGCTCGAAGGGCAGCCCGGCGAACACGCGGGGTACGACCAGCCCGCCCATGCCGTTGGCCGTGTCGGCGACGATGCGCAGCGGCTTGAACGACGACGTGTCCACGAACGAGTGCACATGGCGGACGAAGTCGTCGAGCAGGTCGGCGCGGGTGCGGGCTCCGGCCGGCCCGTCGGCGGGCGGGTCGGCCGCCAGCTCCTTGATGCGGTCGAGCCCGGTGTCGGCCCCGATCGGTCGAGCCTGGGAGAGGCACATCTTGATGCCGTTGTAGCGGGCCGGGTTGTGACTCGCGGTGAACACCGCGCCGGGGGCGTCGAGCGAACCGGCCGCGAAGTACATCATGTCGGTCGAGACGAGACCGATGTCGACGACGTCGAGCCCCTGGTGGGCCACGCCGTCGGCGAACGCGCTCGCCAGCTCGGGCCCGGAGGGACGCATGTCGTGACCCACGACGACGCGCGCCGACGCCGGTTCCGCCTCGCGCACGAAGCGGCCGAACGCCGAGCCGATGGCGCGGCAGACCGCGGCGTCGATCTGGTCCGGGTAGGTGCCGCGTACGTCGTACGCCTTGAAGATCGATTCGAGCGAGGCCATGCGCGGATGGAGGCTACCGCCGAAGTTGCGCCGTCCGATCGCCGACCGCCGGCGCGGCAACCGTCGACGCTCGGTAGCCGCCGCGAAGATCCCACCAGCGGATGCGCAGCACATCGCGGATCAGCCGGGCCGTGTCGCGCACCAACCGCACGGTCGACTGTTCCGAGTTGACGAGCTGCACCGGCACTTCGAGGGGGGCGATCTCGAAGCGGTCGGCGAGGTGGAACAGTTCGATGTCGAAGGCGAACCCGTCCACCCGGCCAGCGCCGAACAGCGCCCGGGCCGCCTCGCGCTCGAAGGCCTTCAACCCGCACTGGGTGTCGCGGAGCACGCCGAGCAGGAGCACCATGGTGGCGACGTTGACCGCCCGGCTGCCGAGCTGGCGAATGCGACGAGCCCGGACGACCGTGGTCGTGGCCTGGTGGTGACGGCTGCCGACGACCATCCGCCAGCCGTCCTCGACCCGTTCGAGCAGGGACACGATCTGTTCGGGCGGGTAGGCGAGGTCGGCGTCGGTGAAGACGATCGTCGCGCCCCGAGCGGCGAGCACCCCGGCGCGGACCGCGGCGCCCTTGCCCTGGTTCGTCTCCTTGACGATGACCTGATCGGCACCGGCCTGCCGGGCGCTCTCGGCGGTCCGGTCGGCCGAGCCGTCGTCGACCACGACGATCTCGACGCCGCCGCGGGCTTCGACGCAGGCGAGCGCGTCGCGCAGGGTGGCGACGGTATCGGCGATGTGGGCGGCTTCGTGGAACGCGGGGATGACCACGCTCAACCGGAAGGTGGGCGCGTCGCCCGGCTCCGGCGATCTCGGTGCTCGGGCGAACGGGCTCACTGCGGCCGATGGTAGCGACGAGCCGACCGGAGGCCGGTTCGCAAGCTGGCGGCCCGCTCAGCTCCGGCCATCGCCGTCGCCCTCCCCCGGCAGCGACGGGCGCATCGGGTCGCGGTCGACCCAGGTCGCGTCCGGCGCCGGCCCGACCTGACCGGTCGGCGACTCCGTCACCGGTGGCGGTAACGGCGGTGGCGGGACTTCGGAGCCCGCGCCGCCCAGGGGCTCCGCGCCGCCCGGGAGGTCTGGTGGGTCGGGTTCGGCGGGTCGCGTCCACCGCTCCGATCCGGCCGGCCATCCGGGCACGGCTTCGGTGGCCACCGACCCGTCCTCGGGCGCGGACCCCGGCGCCGGGGCTTCGGTGGGCATCGACACCTGCGACCAGTCGAGCTCGCCGTCGTCGCCCGGGCCGAAGAGCTGGTCGGGGCTCGCAGGCGCGGGCACGGGCAGCGTCAACAGGCCGCGGCGCCGGGCGGCCAACGCGGCCAGACCCACCAGACCCAGGGCCGACAGCCCGTAGGCGCCGGCGTCGAGCGGGGTGTAGCCGTAGTGCAGGCGCACGGTGGTTTCGGTGGGGACGACGACCATGAGGTTCGGCATCACCCGATAGGGCCCCTGCGCCCCGTCGACCTTCCAGTTGGGGAAGTACGACGCCTTCACCAACACCGGCGATCCGACCCGGTCCACGTCGAAGGTGATCGTCTGCCGACCGACGTCGACGCGCGACACCGTCGCAGGCTCGACCGCGACGTCGGGGGCGTCCTCGTCGAGCGTCGCGCGCGGCCAGTCGGTCGGGCCGTCCGCCGCCGGGAACGCATCCCAGCGGGTCGGGTCGTTGTGGAACTCCGCCGCCGGTTCGAGCCACTCCTCCTGCGCCTCCCCGATGCCCTCGACGACGAAGGGCTGGCGGTCGAGCGGCTGCACGATCGGCGAGTCGAGTACCTCGAACACGACCCACGGCTTCGTCCGGTCGATGGCGTCGGGGTCGGGCGACTCCTGGTCGCGCGCGGCCGCCTCCTTCAACGGGTCACCGCCGAAGCTGGCGAGCTCGCGCAGATCGGGCTGGGCCCGCGCCGCGGCGACCACCCGCTCGCTGAAGGC
>Ga0224505_10002523_pt1 | contig 10693 bp, 10 predicted proteins | sample SF_Jan12_sed_USG_FD_169102 | JGI IMG/M metagenome (GOLD analysis project Ga0224505, IMG submission 169102) | Sediment microbial communities from San Francisco Bay, California, United States - SF_Jan12_sed_USGS_4_1 | ecosystem: Environmental > Aquatic > Marine > Sediment | place: USA: California...
GACGGGGCGGGAGCGCGCCGTGAGCGAGACGTGGGTGCCGTGAGCGAGACGTGGGTGGAGGTGCGCGACGAGCCGCGCCACCGCCGCCGCTTCGAGACCGACCTGGTGCGCGTGTACGACGTGCTGATCCCGCCCGGTGACACGACGCTGTACCACCGCCACACCGAGGACACGTTCTACGTGGCGGTCAACGAGGCGACCGTGCGCGACCGGACCTGGGGCGAGGACGGCGAGCGGACGGGCACGGCGCTGGCGGGGTCGTTGCTGTGCCGGCCGCACCGGACGCGCCCGCTCATCCACCAGGTGTCGAACCTGGGCACGGCCGAGATGCGGCTGCTCGGCGCCGAGATCAAGGGATCCACGCCGGTGGCGTCCGCCGAGGCGCTCGACGCGCCGCACCACACGCTGATGCTCGAGCGCGACCGGTTGCGGGCCTACGAGCTGGCCCTCGGGCCGGGCGAGTCCACCGGCGCCGTCGACTACGGCTTCGCCGGCCTGACGGTCATGTTGTCGATCGCCACGCTGCTCGTCCGCCACCACGACGGGCACGAGGACGTGCGCGTGTTCGCTCCGGGTGACGTCGTGTGGTCGGCCGAGCCTCGACGTCTCACGATCACCAACGTTGGTGAGGAGCCGTGCCGGGCCGCGATCGGCGAGTGGCGCTGAGCGCCGCGACGAGCGTCGGCGGGGCGCTCCGCTGAACGAGCAGACGGCTCGGTGTCACACCGGCCCGCTACCGTTCCGGCCATGACCACCGACACGCAGATCGCCGTCGCCCGGCTGCACCACAACGCCTACGTCACCCGCGACCAGGAGGCCACCCGCCGCTTCTACGAGGACCTCATCGGGCTGCCGCTCATGGCCACCTGGTGCGAGGCTGACGAGCTGTTCGGGGCCGAGCGTGTCTACTGCCACACGTTCTTCGGCCTGGCCGACGGTTCGGCGCTCGCGTTCTTCCAGTTCGCCAAGGAGGAGGACCAGGAGCTGTTCGGCCCGACCATGCCCGACACCCCGTTCTCCCACATCGCGCTGAAGGTCGAGCGCGACGCGCAGGACGCGGTGGCCGGGCGCCTGGCCGATGCCGGCTACGTCGAGCCGCAGACGTTCGTGCTCGAACACGGCTACTGCCGCTCGCTGTACGTGCGCGACCCCAACGGCCTGCTCGTCGAGCTCACCGCCGACCATCCCGAGGTCGAGTCGATCAACGCCACCCGGCAGGCGTCGGCCCGCGCCGACCTGGCCCGCTGGCTGGCCGGCGACCATACGTCCAACAACACCTATCGCTGACGATCGGGGAGCCGGTGCGGCGCGACCCCGGGCCGGGTCGCGGCCCTGCCGATCAGAAGGGCTTGTCGCCGCAGACCGTCACCCGCTCGACCAGGCGCGTGAGTCCGCCGTAGTCGGGGATGGCGTAGTGCTGCGTGCAACGGTTGTCCCACTGGGCGATCGAGCCCGGCCGCCACCGGAATCGGCACTGGATCTGGGGGATGCTCGACTGCTGGCACAAGCGCCTGAGGAGTTCGTCGGACTCGGCGCGGTCCATGTCGTCGATGCGGTCGGTGAAGTTCCGATTGACGTACAGGCCACGCCGACCCGTCTCGGGGTGGGTGCGCACGACCGGGTGGCTCGCCTCGGGGTACTTCTCGAGCAGCTCCGCGATCTCCTCCGGGCTCTTGTTCCGAGCGAAGGTCTTCACGAAGCTGTGCGTGGCGGTGCGCCCCTCGATCTGGTCCTTGGTGGCGTCGTCGAGCAACTCGTAGGCGAGCTCCATGTCGGCCCAGGCGGTGTCGCCGCCGTAGGCCGGGATGTCGCGTCCGTACAGGATCGAGCCGAGTGAAGGCTCGACCCGCCACGTCACGTCGGAGTGCCAGATCTCGGCCGCGACCTGCCGCTCGGGAGTCGACTCGAGCACGACGATCTCGGGGAACCCGTCGGGCGCCTCGATGAAGGGGTGGACCTCCAGCTCGCCGAAGCGCCGACCGTAGGCGACGTGCTCGGCCTGGGTGAACGGCTGGTCGCGGAAGAACAGCACCTTGTGGGCGAGCCAGGCGTCGTGGAGCTCGGCGAAGGTGTCCTCGTCGAGATCGCGCAGGTCGACGCCGCTCACCTCGGCGCCGATCGCGCCGGTGATCGGCTCGACCCGGATGTGCTGGTAGTCGGCGACGGTGGTGGCCTGGACGAACATCGGTTGGCTCTCCCTCGCTCGGTGCTCAGACCCGCTGCGGGCCGCGGATGAGCTGCCCGGGCAGCGCACCGGTCGGCTCGCCGTCGCGGTAGATGACCTGACCGCGCTTGATCGTCGCCCGGTAGCCCTCGGCCCGTTGGACGAGGCGGCGCCCGCCGGCGGGCAGGTCGAACACCATCTCCGGCGCGCGCAGCGTGAGGTTGTCGTGGTCGATCACGTTGAGATCGGCCAGCATGCCCGGCTCGAGCGTGCCCCGGTCGTGCAGGCCGACGTGGCGGGCGGTGTCGCGGCACTGGCGCTGCACGACGTATTCGAGCGGCAGGCGCTCGCCCCGCTGACGGTCGCGCACCCAGTGGGTGAGCATGTAGGTCGGGAAGCTGGCGTCACAGATGACGCCGCAGTGGGCGCCGCCGTCGGACAGGCCGGGCAGGGTGCCCGGCGCGAGGTTCATCTCGCGCACGACGTCGAGGTCGCCGGCGGTGAAGTTGGCGAGCGGGAACAGCAGCAGCTCGTGGCCGTCGCGTTGCAGCAGCACGTCGTAGACGAACTCGGCCGGCGAGACGCCGGCCGCCGCGGCGCGGCCCTCGATGCTGTGCTCGGGCGCGGGCTCGTAGTCGGGCGGGTCGCCGAGCGGGAACATCTTGTGGAACGACTGCGCCACGATGCCCGACATGCCCTTGGTGCGGTGTTGGTGCTCGTCGAGCAGCGCGGCGCGGACCTCGGGCTCGCGCATCTTCGCGACCCTGGCCTCGAGCGGTAGGTCGGCCAGCTCGCGCCGGTACGTCGGGCAGGTGATGAACGGGTGCATCGACGATTCGAGCCCGAGCAGGAGGCAGACCGGCCGGATCGCCACCTGGGCGGTCAGGTCGTGGCCGGCGGCCCGCTCGGCGGCGATACGGTCGAGGATCTCGCGCCAACGATCGGGGCTCTGGTCGTTCTGGACCAACAGGATTGACAGGGGCGCGCCGCCGCTGTCGCTGAGCCCGCGGAAGATGTCGAACTCCCGGTCGAGATCCTCGAAGTCGGACACGATCTCGAGGTGGCCGAAGCCGGCCTCGCGCAGCGCCTGGCTGATGCCCCACAGCTCTTCGGGAGCGTTGGTGAGCGTGGGGATCTGGTTGCCGCCCTTGTCCTTGTGGTTGATCGTGCGCGACGTCGTGAACCCCAGGGCGCCGGCGGCGAGGGCTTCGGCGGTGAGGCGCCGCATTTCGGCGATCTCGGCCTCGGTCGCCGCCTCCTCGTGATCGCGGCCGCGGTCGCCCATCACGTAGACGCGCAGCGCCGAGTGGGGCATCTGGGCGCCCACGTCGATGGCGCGGGGGAGCGTGTCGATGGCGTCGAGATACTCGGGGAACGACTCCCAGTTGAAGGTGACGCCCTCGGCGAGCGCCGAGCCGGGGATGTCCTCGACGCCCTCCATGACGCTGATGAGGAAGTCGTGGCGGTCGGGGCGGACCGGCGCGAAGCCGACCCCGCAGTTGCCCATGACCACCGAGGTGACCCCGTGCCACGACGACGGGCTGAGGGCCGGGTCCCACACGACCTGGCCGTCGTAGTGCGTGTGGATGTCGACGAAGCCTGGGGTGACGAGGAGCCCCGTGGCGTCGATCTCCTGGCGACCGGCGTCGGGCACGGTGCCGATGGCGGTGATGCGCTCACCGTCGATGGCGACGTCGGCGATGCGGGCCGGCGCTCCGGTGCCGTCGACGACGCGTCCGTTGCGGATCACCAGGTCGTGCATGTTCGTTCCCCCGATTCCAGCGCTGCTGGCCCGCATCCTAGGACCCGGCCGGCGCCGCCGCACTGGCTGGCGACGGTCGCGCCCACGCCGCTCTCGTGCGAACGGTCGCCGTCCACAGCGGTCGAGGTGACCGATCGGCCCGGCGGCCGGTCAGTTGGCCGCGGCGTAGACGAGGTTGCCGACGACGATCAGCACGACGAGCGCCGCGCATCCGATCGTGCAGAGGGAGGCTGTGCGATTCGACGTGCCTCGCCGGCGCGAACGCCGCCAAGCCGTCCCGCTGACCACCCCGCCGACGCACGCGCTCGCGAGGCCGATCGGCGGTACGAGCAGGCCGAGCACGGCGATGATGGTCGCCACGGCTCCCACGCGTGTGGGGAGGTCGAGCTCGGCCCAGTCCATGGCGGGAAGGGTACCTACGGCGCCGAGGCACATCGTTCGGGCTGCCGAGGCCTCGCTCATGTCGCAGTGACCCTCGCGCAACACAATTCGGGCTCTCGCGCAACACAATGCGCCTGATTCGGGCCCCGAACGGCGCCCTTTTCGGCCGATTGTGTTGCCGAACACCCCGAATTGTGTTGCGCGACCTTGTGGGGCGCGACGTTGTGTTGCGCGACCTCTGGGCTACCGGCTCGGTGCGGAGACCGGCTCGTCGTCGACGATGCGGCCGTCGCGCACCTCGATGCGGCGGGTGAGGCGCACGGCCTCGAGGAACGCCCGATCGTGGGTCACCAGCAACACCGTGCCGTCGAAGCTGTCGAGGGCCGATTCGAGCTGCTCGATAGCCGGCAGGTCGAGGTGGTTGGTCGGCTCGTCGAGCACCATCAGGTTCACGCCTGCCGCCTGGAACGCCGCCAGCACGGTGCGCGTCCGCTCGCCGGGTGAGAGCTGCGACGTCGGCCGGGCGACCGCCTCCGCCCCGAGGCCGAGCTTGGCCAGCGTCGAGCGGGCCTCGTCGGCGCGCAAACCCGTCTCGGCACAGAACGCGTCGAGCAGCGACTCGGCGCCGGCGAACCGGTCGCGAGCCTGGGCCAGCCTGCCGACGACGACCCCGGAGCCCCCGTGGCGCGTACCTCCGTCGAGGGCCACGTCGCCGATCAGCGCGCCGATCAGCGTCGACTTGCCAGCCCCGTTCGGCCCGACGATGCCGACCCGCTCGCCGTAGCCGACCTGGCAGTCGAGCGGCCCCAGCGTGAACGTGCCCCGCCGCACCACCGCCCCGGCCAGCTCGGCGACCCGGTCGCCCGAACGCCCACCGCTGGCGAACTGCAGGCGCAACTCCCAGCCCTCCCACGGCTTGTCCACCTTCTCGAGGCGCTCCATCGCCCGGTCGGTACGGGCGGCCCGCGCCGCCAACTGCTCGCTCTGCTGCTTGCGGAACGCTCGGATGTTCTTGTCGTTGTCGCTGGCTTTCTTCGTCGCCTTGCGGACCCCTTGGTGGGCCCACTCGCGCTCACGCTGGCCCCGGTCGACGAGGCGCTGGCGCTGCTCGACGAAGGTGGCGTAACGCTCGCTGGCGAGCGAGCGGGCGGTCGACCGCTCGGTCAGGTACGCGTCCCATCCGCCGTCGAAGAACGCGCCGGTGCGGCGGTGCTCGTCGATCTCGAGCACCCCGGTGATCGTGCGGGACAGGAACGCTCGATCGTGACTGACGATGACCATGGCGGCGTCGGAGCCGACGACGAACCGTTCGAGGAGCTCCAGCCCGGCGAGGTCCAAGTCGTTGGTCGGCTCGTCGAGCAGGAGCACGTCGGCCTGGCTGGCCAACACCACGGCCAATCCGAGCCTCGCCCGCTGGCCGCCCGAAAGCGCCGCCGACGCTCGGTCGGCCATGGCGGGGTCGAGACCGACTCGCTCGAGCGTGGTCGCCACGACGGTGTCGGGGTCGATGGCGAGGTAGCGCTCGAGCGCCAGCGCGTAGCGGTCGTCGGCGCCGGACTCGCCTGCGGCCAGCGCGGCGGTCGCCGCCTGGTACTCGGCGTCGACACCGGCCAGGCCGGTGCGTCGCAGCAGCACCTGCTCGACGGTCTCGCCGACCTCGTCGTCGAGCTCCTGGCGCCACAACACCACGCGCGCGGTGGGTGGGTGCCGCTCGACCCGGCCCCGTTCCGGGGTGAGCTCGCCGGCCAGCAGGCGCAGCAGCGTGGACTTGCCGACGCCGTTGGGGCCCACCACGCCGATGCGGTGGCCCGGCGCGACCGTGAGATCGACGCCGGCCAGCACCGGCGTGGGCCCATGGGAGAAGGCCAGGTCGCGGCAGATCAATTGGGCGGTCACGAGCGCGCTCCTGCGGGATCCTCGAACGGTGGGACGGGACGGGGACGGAAGGGCGCGGCTCACACCATGGGCGCGACGCTACCGAGGCTCGGCACGCTCCGCCGGGCGATTCGCGGCCGCCCCGCCCCGCCGATCGGTCCGCTGCCGCCCTGGCCGCTGGGCGGTCAGGTCCCGGTGTAGTTCGGCGCCCGCTTCTCGAGGAACGACTTCACACCCTCGCGATGGTCGTTGGTCTTGAACAGCCGGCCGAGGTTGGTCGACACCCAGCGCCCGAGCTCGTTCCAGTCGGGGTCGACCGCGGTGCGCAGCCCCGCCTTGAGCGACTGGACGGCGAGCGGGGGGTTGGCGGCAATCCGCCGGGCCAGCGCCAGCGCGGAATCCATCAGCTCGTCGTGGGGAACGACGCGCGAGACGAGACCGATGCGCTGCGCCTCGGCCGCGTCGATGATGTCGCCGGTGAACAGCAGCTCGGCCGCCTTCTCGCGCCCGACCAGCGAGCTGAGCCGGCCGATGCCGGCGACGTCGGTGACCAGCCCGCGCAACACGAACAGCTCGCCGAATCGCGCCTTGTCCGAGGCGATCCGCAGGTCGGCGAACAGCGCCAGCTCCATGCCCCAACCCACGGCGGCGCCGTTCACCGCCGCGATGACCGGGATGTCGGTGTGCAGCAGCGCGTCGGCCGCCGGGGTCAGGCGGGGCTCGCGGCTCGACAGGTCGGGTGGCCGGTCGCCGCCGCCCATGATCTGCTTGACGTCGTCGCCCGAGCAGAAGGCGCTGCCGGCTCCGGTGACGATCAGGCAGCGGGCCTGGCTGTCGCGCACGGCCGCTTCGAGGCCGGCGTACGCCGACCAGGTCAGCGCGTTGCGCGCCTCGGGCCGGTTGATCGTGATGACCCCCACGTGATCGTGGGTCTCGTAGAGCACCTCGGCGTCGTCCATGGCCGCATCGTAGAGGCGTCCCGGCGCGCGCTACTCGATGGCACACTCCAGGTCGGTCGCCGGGCCCAGATCGACGCGCTTGGCGGTGTAGTCGCCGTGCGGGCCGTCGTTGGCGAGCACGTACGCGTTGGTGCGGTTCGGGTCGCCGGCCACCGCGATCACGAAGCGCGACGGGTCGTCGACGATCGGGACGAGCCGCTCGGGGTCGGCCGAGCGGGCGTACACCTCGGGCAGGTGGCCCAACCGCACGTGCTCGACGAGCGTCCGGCGACCCGGCGTCAGGTTCGACCACTCGCCGATCAACTTCTCGAACCGCCATGCCGGGATGCGGGCCCGTTCGAACAGCGCGGCCGCCAGGTCGGCTTTGGTCCAGCCGGCGCGGGCGATCGTGCGGGCGAGCACCGGCGACAGCACGAGCAGCGGGCGGAACTGGCCCTGGCCGAGACCGTGCACATGAGTCAGGTCCCAGCCGGCGACGCGGGCCAGCCCGTCGGCGAGGTAGGGGACGATCTCGTCGGGCGTGGAGCCGACCACGCTGCCGACGATGATGCCGCTGTTGAACCGGGCCATCGTCAGCACGTCCTCGTCGGCCCGGTGACCGAAATCGACCCCGACCGGTTCCCAGCCGATCTCGGCGAGCGCGTCCATGTCCTCGGCCAGCACGACCCGGAAGCTGTTGCCGAACGTGGCCTTGTCGTGCTCGTCGGGTGTGAAGCCGAACACGTTGCGCAGGTAGAGGCGCAGCCAGCGGCCCACCGAGGTGTTGGCGTGGGTGCCGTCGCGCAGCGCGCCCGGCCCGTGGTTGAACCCGAGCGCCGACGCGCACGGTCCGTCGAGGATCATCAGGGCGTCGGCGCCGGTGGTGTTGCCGCTGTGCTGGGCACCGTAGTGGGGGTCGGCGAGGATCTCGGCCGCAGCCACCAGGACCGGCAGGTGCCGGGGCGAGCAGCCGGCCATGACCGCATTGACCGCGACCGACCACACGGTGAGGTCGCGACCCGACGACGCGGCGATGCCGAGGCGCTTCCACGGATCGTGGCCGGACGGTGCGAGGAACGCTTCGACCGCGGCGCGGGTGGGCGGCACGATCGGCAGACCGTCCGTCCAGCCCCGTTCGACGAACGCGGCGGTGATCTCGGCGAGCGTGCCCGACGCCACCACGTCGGTCGCCGCCGGCTCGGGCGCTGGGGCGGTTCCGCCAGGCTCGGGGCCGGCTGTTGCCGTCAGCCCGGCGATGACCTGGGCCAGCGTGCGCTCGACGAAGTTGGACGCCATCTCGTTGTAGGACTGGGCGTCGACGTGGCCGGCGAGCACCCCGAGGGCCAGCCCGTCGAAGCCGTGGCCCCGGCCGGTGGCGAGGGCCTGGCGCTCGAAGCCCTCACAGACGAGGGACACCGAAGGGATGCCTGCCGCCTCGGCGGCGATCGCTGCCCGCATCACGGCGGGCGTGCAGCTGCCTCAACAACCGACTCCCGACACGACGGCGTCGATTCCTTCGGCCCGCAGCTCGGCGGCGAGGCCGGCCACCACGTCGGCCTCGTCGGACCCGTGGGTGTTGCCGAAGCGCTCGTGGTCGACGACGACCAGCCGGGGAAAGCGAGCGCGCAGTTCGGTGGTGAGCAGCGGGAACAGCTCGTCGCCGCGGAAGAGGTGATCCCACAGCAGCGCGACGCGCGTGCCGTCGAGGCCGCTGAGGCGGGGGGCGAGCCGATGCTGCTGGATGCCGAGCGGCGAGCGCGGCCAGACGACGTCGTAGACGGGTTCCACCGCCCCATTCTGCCCGTCGCAGCGGGTGCCGGCGCGGCGCCGGTCGCGCCGGCTGCGGGAGTTCAGCCCGGTCGGGGCGGGGCGCCGAGCGCATCGAGCGCGGCCTCGGCGTCGAGCTGGGCGGCGAGTTCGACGTTGCGCTCGCGCCAGGCGCGCACCCGCCGGCCCAGCTCGGCGTCGTCGGCCAGCTGCTGGAACCCGTCGAAGCCGAAGGTCAGCTCGACGGTGGGGAAGCTGAGCCGGTGGCCGAGCTCCCAGTCGTAGACCTGGTAGGTGGCTTGGCCGAGCAGCGCCTGGTCGGCGGCGCGGGTGAAGGTCGAGTCGGCTCCCGAGCTCACCGGCGGGACCGATCGGGGCGGGCGTCGCGCATCGGCGCCGACCGTAGCCGTACCGGGCCCGGCCTCGGCGGCCGAGCGGATCGCCCAGGCCCGCCGGCTGCCGTTCGCTGTCAGGGTCGAGCGGTAGAGTGCGCCCAGTCGAGTTCGGGCAGCGACAGGAGGCCACGATGGGTGAGCAGATCAACAAGCGCGACACGGCGGTCGCCCCCCTCGGGGTCAACCACATCGTGCTCCACGTGCGCGACATCGACGAGTCGCACCGGTTCTGGTCCGAGCTGTTGGGCTTCCGCCAGGTGGGCGAGCTGCACCCGAAGGAGGGGCGGCCCAACATCCGGATGCGCTTCTACAGCGGCGTCGTCAACGACGACGTCAACCACCACGACATCGCGCTGATCGAACGGCCCGAGCTGCCCGCCCCGAGCGACGAGTGGTCGATGTTCGTCGCGCAGAACGCCATCAACCACATCGCGATCACCTACCCGGACCGCGAGTCGTGGCTCGAGCAGGTCCAGTTCCTCACCGACAACGGCGTCGAGGTCGCCCGCCGGGTCAACCACGGCATGACCCACAGCATCTACATCGCCGACCCCAACGGCTACGGCGTCGAGGTGCTCTACGAGCTGCCCGAAGACGTGTGGAAGCACGACATCGACGGGGCGCTCAACTGGGCCGAGAACCTCCCGACGCACCAGACCCTCGTCGACACGACCGACTACGCGACCGACTTCACCAGCGCTGCGGTCACCGGCTGAGCCGGGTCCATGGCGACGGACACGACCGGCGCGCCGAGCGCGAGCGCCACCGCGGCCGAGACGATCGAGCGGGTCTTCAAGCCGATTCAGCAGTTCACCCGCGGCTGGATGATGTCGCCCGCCACCGACCGCTACGGCGCCGAGGTGCTGGGCCTCGACCGGCCCCGCCAGTTCTGGATCGTCGGGCGCGCGGGCGTCATGGGCAGCTGCACCGCCGAGGTCGCCGCCGCGGCGATCGCCTTCCACGCGCTCGACCACGTGCGCGAGGCGTGGGACAACCTGCCGCCCGGCCGAACCCATCTCGAGGTCGCCGAGCACTACCTGGGCCGCATCGCCGCCTGGGGCGACGAGGCGTTGGCGGCGTTCGACGCCGGGCGCATGGCGCGCCTCGACGAGCTGGGCCGGCGCATCATCGCTGCGGCGTCGCCGAGCCTGGGCGGACTGTTCGCGGGCTGGCGGGCCATGCCGGTGCCCGACGGTGTCGGTGCGCGGGTGGCGCTGACCACCCACGTGCTGCGCGAGCTTCGCGGCGCAGCGCACCTCAACGCCGTCCTGGCCACGGGCCTCAGCCCGCTCGACGCGATCCTCGCCTCCACCAACGCGCCGCCCCGAACGGGGCCCGAATACGCCGAGCGCATGGGTTTCGTCGGGCCGTTCCGCGACCCCGCCGAGGTACGCGACGCCCGCGGCGAGGT
>Ga0224505_10002524_pt1 | contig 10691 bp, 13 predicted proteins | sample SF_Jan12_sed_USG_FD_169102 | JGI IMG/M metagenome (GOLD analysis project Ga0224505, IMG submission 169102) | Sediment microbial communities from San Francisco Bay, California, United States - SF_Jan12_sed_USGS_4_1 | ecosystem: Environmental > Aquatic > Marine > Sediment | place: USA: California...
CCGCGCGGTCGAAGGCCTCGACCAGATCGATCGCGTGATCGACATCGACCAGAGCCCGATCGGCCGCACGCCGCGCTCGAACCCGGCGACGTACACGGGCATCTTCGGTCCCGTGCGCGAACTGTTTGCCGAAGTCCCGGAGGCGCGCGCGCGCGGCTACGACCCCGGGCGCTTCTCGTTCAACGTGCGCGGCGGCCGCTGCGAGTCCTGCGAAGGCGACGGCGTGATCCGCGTCGAGATGCATTTCCTGCCCGACGCCTACGTGACGTGCGATGCATGCCGCGGCATGCGCTACAACCGCGAGACGCTCGAGATCCGTTACAAGGGGCGCAGCATCGCAGACGTGCTCGACCTCACGATCGAGGACGCGGCGGTTTTCTTCCGCAACGTGCCTGCAGTCGCGGGCAAGCTGCAGACGCTGCTCGACGTGGGCCTTTCGTACGTGCGGCTCGGGCAGAACGCGACGACGCTCTCCGGTGGCGAGGCGCAGCGCATCAAGCTCGCGCGCGAGCTCGCGAAGCGCGCCACCGGCCGCACGCTCTACATCCTCGACGAGCCGACCACCGGCCTGCACTTCCAGGACATCGAGCTGCTGCTCGGCGTGCTGCACCGTTTGCGCGACGACGGCAACACGATCGTCGTGATCGAGCACAACCTCGACGTGATCAAGACCGCGGACTGGATCGTCGACATGGGACCCGAGGGCGGCGATGGCGGCGGCTCGCTCGTGATCGAGGGCACGCCGGAAGAGGTGGCTGCGACACCTGGTTCGCACACCGGGAAGTACCTCGCGCGCGTCCTGAGGTGACTTACCTCTCCCGCGTCAGTGGGAGAGGTCGCGCGCAGCGCGGGTGAGGGTTCTTCCGGCACGCCATGGTGATTGCCGCGTGGTACTGGGCTTGCGGAGTGACCTGTCCTGCCGCGCTTGGAAAGGCAGACACGCGCGCGGCAGGACAAATCACTCCGCAGCCCTGACGCATCGCAGCAGCCGTCAAGCACTCCCGGACGCACCGCACCGCACGTCGCAAGCCCCGTCTAGGCCGCGCGACACACCGCGAGCGGTTGGTTCCGTGCCTTGTCCCGAGCGCGTGTCTGCCTTTCCAAGCGAGGGACAAGGCACGGGATCAGCCGCTCGCGGTGGTGCAGTGAGCGGTTGATTCCGGGTCTTGATGGAGCGCGCGTCTGCCGTCCCAAGCGAGGGACAAGGCACGGGATCAGCCGCTCGCAGTGGCGCAGCAAACGCTGGACCGCTTTGCCGGGAGAGGCGGTGCGTCAGGACGCGCCGCGTACGGACGGATGCGCTTCCGTCTTGAAGCGGTGGCGCACTTCGCCGCCCTCGCGGGTTTCGGAGAAGCGGCCCGCGGTGTACCGCTCGATCACGCGGCGCCAGAACTGCAGCGCCGGCCGATTGCCCTCGTCCTCCAGCACCTCCCAGTTGCCCGCGAAACGCGCGAACAGCAAGGCGGCTGCGCTGGCACCGATGCCGCGGCGGCGCGCAGCGCGCGTCACGAAGAATTCGGCCATGCGGAAATTGACGGGCGTCTGCGGAAACGCCGGCGGACGCGAGACCAGCGCGAATCCGGCGTGGTGGCCATCGCTCAGGATGACGAACGGATGGGCGCTGGAATCCGCGAACCAGCCGGCGAGGAATTCGCCCTCGCGGGAATCCCATTCACCCAGTGCCGGGAACAGGCCGGTCTTCGAAACGGAAAGTTCGGACAGATAGTCGCGGTAGACCGTGCGGATCCATTCACGGTCGAGGGAAGAAGTGCGAGCGTCGCGTACCGTAACTGGCACTGCTCGACCCGCCTCCAGCGGGTGCTTCGATCGCCGGGCCGATGCCGGACCGGGGCTGGTGGGGTTCCTGAGGCGAGAATGGAGCGGACCCCAGCCGGGATCCGCTCCATCCTGTGTCGTCATCCCCGCAGGGATGACGAACGGTCGACGCCAATATTACTTGGCGGCTTCCGGGGCCGGAGCAGCAGCGTCCGTCGCGGCAGCGGCGGCGTCCGTCGCGGCAGCGGCGGCGTCCGTCGCGGCAGCGGCAGCGGCGTCGCCCGTGGCGGCAGCGGCGTCAACGGCGGCGTCGCCAGCAGCGGCGGCGGCGTCCGTCGCGGCAGCGGCGGCGTCCGTGGCGGCGTCAGCAGCCTGGCCAGCGGCGGCGGCGGCGTCAGCAGCAGCTTCCGTCGTGGCTTCGACGGCTTCTTCCTTCTTGGCGCAGCCGGCGAGGGCCAGGGCGGCGAGGGCGGCGGCGAGGGCGATCTTCGCGTTCATTTGATAAGTACCCCAAAATGTCGGTCAGTTGATGTCGAACTCATTTGCACCTTCGGCCGGACGCCTGCCTTGCGGTAGGAGCCAGCCTGATGCGCGGAGGGGATTCTAGGACCCCTCCCCGCAAACGGAACTGGCGAAACTGTCTCTATCTGGCGACAGCCCGCCGGGTCGCCGCGCCGGTACCCCTGCCGCCCGGCCGCCTTTCTCCTATCATCCCCGGACCTCGACCGCAGGGCCCCCGCCATGACCGACACCGTCGATTCGTTGTTTCCCGCCCATCTGCAGCACGTGATGCGCCTGGCCGACCGGGCCCTCGAGCGTGCCAGGTGCGACGGGCTGGTCGTCTATTCGGGCCGCCCCACGGAGTATTTCCTCGACGATCACGGGCCGGCGTTCAAGGCCAATCCGCATTTCCTGCACTGGGCGCCGCTGCAGGAAGCCCCGGACTGCTTCGTCCGTTACTCGCCCGGCCAGCGCCCGCAGCTGGTGTTCCACCAGCCGGCCGATTACTGGCACAAGCCGCCGACCGTCCCGACGGCCGCCTGGACCCGCGAGTTCGACATCGCGGTGATCCGCGAACCGGGCGAAGCGCGGGCGCTGCTCGGCACCGACCGCCAGCGTCTCGCGTTCGTGGGCGAGGCACCGGCCGATATTGGGGGCTGGGGATTCGCCGCGATCAATCCGGATCCCCTCCTCGCCTACCTGCACTACCACCGCGCGGCAAAGACGCCTTACGAACTGGCGTGCCTGCGCGAAGCCTCGCGGCTCGGTGCGATCGGCCACATCGCCGCGGCCGCGGCATTCCGCGCCGGCGCATCCGAGTACGAAGTGCACCAGGCCTACTGCACGGCGATCGGCCTGCGCGAACAGGAACTGCCTTACGGCAACATCATCGCGTTCGGTGAAGGCGCGGCGATCCTGCACTACACGGCCTTGGGCCGCTCACGGGACGTGCCCCGGCCGACGTTCCTCATCGACGCGGGCGGGCAGTATCGCGGCTACGCCAGCGACATTACGCGCACGCACGTGGCGGCAGGCGCGGACCCGACGTACCTGCAGCTGATGGCGTCGATGGAGAAGCTGCAGCTGGAACTGTGCGCAGCGGTGAAGCCGGGCGTCGACTACCGCGACATCCACCTGCTCGCGCATCGGTTGATCGCGGGCGCGCTGGTCGATGCCGGCGTGATCAAGGGCTGCACGGCCGACGACGCCGCGACCAACGGCGTGTCGCACGTGTTCTTCCCGCACGGCATCGGCCACCTCCTGGGCCTGCAGGTCCATGACGTCGCGGGCCTCGCGGCGGACGACACGGGCCGCACGGACATCCCGCGGCCGGCGGGTCATCGCTACCTGCGCCTCACGCGCAAGCTCGAGCCGGGCTTCGTCGTCACGATCGAGCCGGGCCTGTATTTCATCGACCTGCTGCTCGACGAAGCGCAGGCGAAGGGGCTCGGCAGGTTCATCAACGGCGAACTCGTGCAGCGGCTGAAGCCGTATGGCGGCATCCGCATCGAGGATGACGTTGCATGCACGGCGACTGCGACGCCGGAGAACCTGACGCGGGATGCGTTCAAGCGGGTAGCGTAATCGCGCGGCCTTCGCAGCATCGTGCAGCCGCGGCGACCGAGCTTCCCGGGTCGGTTCCGGAAGACACGCCGTGAATACGTCCCTGTAGGCTCGCGCGCGACGTCCATGTCGCGCGACGGTCTTCCGGAACCGACCCGGGAAGCTCGGTCGTCGCGGTGACATTGCGGTGTGGCGTCGAGATCACGCAACCGGGGATAGACGCAGTCGCCGCGCAACTTCTCCGGCGCAGTCGATCGCGAGCGCAGCGCCGCAGCAGGGCTCGGCGGCAGCTTCAGCCACGCCGCTTCGGCGTAAGCGGCGCGATCCGCGACACCTCGGCAGCGGTCCCTTCCTGTGGAGTTCGGGACGACCGTCGCGAGCCATGGATGGCGAGCGCGAGCCTACAGGGACGTATTCACGGCGTGTCGTCCGGAACTCCACAGGAAGGGACCGCTGCCGCGGAATCGAAGTATTCCGCGGGATCGGCCGGCTTACTGTTTCTTGAGCAGGTCGCGGATCTCGGTCAGCAACACGACGTCGGGCGCCGGCGCCGGATCGGCAGCCGGGGGCGGCGGCGTCTTCAGCTTGTTGATCGCGCGCAGCGCCATGAAGATCGCCGCGGCGATGATCACGAAGTCGAAGATGCTCTGCAGGAACACGCCGTACTTCACGAGGATCGGCGCACCGGTCGGGTCGGTGCCGATTGTCGTCGCCAGGTTCTTGAAATCGACGCCGCCGATCAACAGGCCGAGCATGGGCGTAATCACGTCGCCCACGAACGACGACACGATCTTGCCGAACGCGCCGCCGATCACGACGCCGACCGCCATGTCGAGCACATTGCCCTTCATGGCAAATTCCTTGAATTCGCTGAGGATGCTCATGGCGTTGCTGTGCTCCCGGATGTTGTTGCAGGTGGACGAGCCTGCACGTTATTGCAGTGGGCGAAAAAAAAGAAGCCGGACACGAGGTCCGGCTTCTTCGTTCGTGCCTGCGAAAGCGTTCAGGGTGAACGCAACCTCAGGCTGGGCGGCAGCGGGATTACTCCTCGGCTGCGGCCTTCTTCTTGCGCGCGCGCGGCTTCTTGGCCGGCTCTTCGCTCGCAGCGGCTGCAGTCGTGCCTTCGGCAGCGGCGGCGTCCGCGGTCTTCTTCTTGGCGCGCGACTTCTTGGCCTTGCCTTCGTCGGCAGCCGGGGCTTCGACGGCCGCAGCGCGATCGACCAGCGCCATCAGCGCCATGTCGGCGTTGTCGCCGGCACGCGGGGCCATGTGCAGGATGCGCGTGTAGCCGCCCGGGCGCGCCTTGAAGCGCGGGCCCAGGTCGGCGAACAGCTTCGTGACCACCTCGGCATCGCGCAGGCGCGAGAACGCCAGGCGGCGATTCGCCTCGCTGTCCTGCTTGCCCAGCGTGATCAGCGGCTCGACGAAACGGCGCAGTTCCTTCGCCTTCGGGATCGTCGTCTTGATCGTCTCGTGCCGCAGCAGCGAGGCCGCCATGTTGCGCAGCATCGCCGCGCGGTGCGGTGCGTTGCGGCTCAGCTGCCGCCCGGTCAGTCCGTGTCTCATGTCTGTTCTCTTCTCTGACTAGTCACTAGCCCCTAGCCACTAGTCACTTTCTTAAAGGACGTCGCGCTCGTCGTCACGCTTCAGGCCCGAGGGCGGCCAGTTGTCGAGGCGCATGCCGAGCGACAGGCCGTGGCTTTCCAGCACTTCCTTGATCTCGGTCAGCGACTTCTTGCCCAGGTTCGGCGTGCGCAACAGCTCGACCTCCGTCTTCTGCACGAGGTCGCCGATGTAGTGGATGTTCTCTGCCTTGAGGCAGTTCGCACTGCGGACGGTGAGCTCGAGCTCGTCGACCGGGCGCAGCAGCAGCGGATCGAAGTGATGGTCGGCCGGGCGCGACTTTTCTTCGTCCTGGCCCTGCAGATCGACGAACACCGACAGCTGGTCCTTCAGGATCGAGCCCGCGCGGCGGATGGCTTCTTCCGCGTCGATCGTGCCGTTGGTCTCGATGTCGATGATCAGCTTGTCGAGGTCGGTGCGCTGTTCGACGCGCGCGGCTTCGACGTTGTACGTGACCTTGCGGATCGGGCTGAACGACGCGTCGAGCAGCAGGCGGCCGATCGGGCGGCTGGCTTCCTCGAACGCGAGGCGCTGGCCGGCCGGGCGGTAGCCGCGGCCCTTCTCGACCTTGAGCGTCATGTTGAGTTCGCCGGCCTTCGTCAGGTTGGCGATCACGAGCTCGGGGTTCAGGATCTCGACGTCGTGGTCGGCCTGGATGTCGCCGGCGCGGACCGGGCCCGGGCCCTTCTTCGACAGGCGCAGCTCGGACTCGTCACGCGAGTTGAGGCGCAGCGCGACCAGCTTCAGGTTGAGCAGGATGTCGACGACGTCTTCCTGCACGCCTTCGATGCTGGTGTATTCGTGCAGCACGCCGTCGATTTCGACTTCCGTGATGGCACTGCCCGGCATCGAGGACAGCAGCACGCGCCGCAGCGCGTTGCCGAGCGTGTGGCCGAAGCCCCGCTCGAACGGTTCGATCGTGATCTTGGCGTGACGCGGCGACGTCGGGGTCACCTTCACCACGCGCGGACGGAGGAATTCCGCAACGGCTGATTGCATTGAAGCCACCTTGCCTGACAAGGACCCGGTTCAACCGGGCCCGTGGGATTACTTGGAATACAACTCGACGACGAGGCTTTCGTTGATGTCCGGCAGAATGTCGCCACGCTCGGGCAGCGACTTCAGGACACCAGAGAATTTCTTCTCGTCGACTTCAACCCAGTCCGGGAAACCGGTCTGGGAACGAATCTGCAGCGCCTGCGCGACACGCGCCTGCTTCTGCGCCTTCTCGTTCAAGGCGACGACGACGCCGGCCTTGCACTGGTAGGACGGGATGTTGAGGCGCGAGCCATTCACGAGGATGGCGCCGTGGCTCACCAGCTGGCGTGCTTCGTTGCGCGTGGCAGCGAAACCCATGCGGTAGACGACGTTGTCGAGGCGCGACTCGAGGATCTGCAGCAGCGTCTCACCCGTGGCGCCCGGACGGCCGGCCGCCTGCTGGTAGTAGCCGCGGAACTGGCGCTCGAGCACGCCGTACATGCGGCGCAGCTTCTGCTTTTCGCGCAGCTGCAGGCCGTAGCCCGACACGCGCGCGCGGCGCTCGCCCTTGATGCCGCCCGGCGGCACTTCGAGCTTGCACTTCGACTCTAGCGACTTGACGCCGCTCTTCAGGAAAAGATCAGTGCCCTCGCGACGCGAGAGTTTGCACTTGGGACCCAGATACCTTGCCATGTTCTCTTATCCTCGACCGCGGCGCGTCAAACGCGACGCTTCTTGGGCGGACGGCACCCGTTGTGCGGGATCGGCGTCACGTCCTCGATGCTGGTGACCTTGAGGCCGGCGGCGTTCAGCGCGCGCACGGCGGATTCACGACCGGGGCCCGGGCCGCGGACTTTGACGTCCACGGTGCGGACACCGTATTCCTGCGCGGCGACGCCGGCCTTCTCGGCGGCGACCTGCGCGGCGAACGGCGTGCTCTTGCGCGAGCCGCGGAAACCGCAGCCGCCCGACGTCGCCCAGGACAGCGTGTTGCCCTGGCGGTCGGTGATCGTGATGATCGTGTTGTTGAACGAGGCATGCACATGCGCAACCGCGTCGGTCACGACGCGCTTGATCTTCTTGCGGGGTTTGCCTGCGGTCTTCTTGTCGTCAGCCATTCGAGTACAACCTTAATGTGCGGTCGGACGGGGCGTAGGTATTACGCCTTGCCCGGAGGTGCATTCAGCTTCACGGCCGCCTTGCGCGGGCCCTTGCGCGTGCGCGCGTTGGTGCGCGTTCGCTGGCCGCGCATCGGCAGGCCCTTGCGGTGACGGACGCCGCGGTACGAACCGAGGTCCATCAGGCGCTTGATGTTCATCGACACTTCGCGGCGCAGGTCGCCTTCGACGGGAAGCTTCGCGATCGCAGAGCGCAGCGCGGTGACTTCGGCGTCGGTGAGGTCCTTCACCTTGGTGTCAGGCTTGACGCCAGCCGCCTCGCAGGCCACCAGGGCCTGGGTGCGACCGACGCCGAAAATTGCAGTCAGCCCGATGCAGACGTGCTTGTTCATCGGGATGTTGATGCCGGCTATACGGGCCATATTTGGCTCACTTAGGGGCGCGAAAAGCGCGGAATAATATCAAAAAAACCGGTATTGCTCAATGCAAGGACCGGGCCATCAGCCCTGCCGCTGCTTGTGGCGCTTGTCGCTGCTGCAGATCACGTAGACCACGCCGCGACGCCTGACCACCTTGCAGTTCTTGCAGATACGCTTAACCGAAGGACGAACTTTCATGACTGTTTCTCTCTGGCTCTATCTAGACGGCCGGGCGCGCTGTCAGCGCACCTGGCCGGGCCGGCCGTAGCCGCGCAGGTTGGCCTTCTTCATGAGCCCCTCGTACTGGTGCGACATGAGGTGCGCCTGCAGCTGGGCCATGAAGTCCATGATCACCACCACGATGATCATGAGCGAGGTGCCGCCGAAGTAGAACGGCACCCGGAACTGGGAAATCAGGATCTCGGGCAGCAGGCAGACCAGCGCCACGTACAGGGCGCCCCAGACCGTCAGCCGGGTGAGCACCTTGTCGATGTATTCGGCCGTCTGCTGGCCCGGGCGGATGCCGGGGATGAACGCGCCGGACTTCTTCAGGTTCTCGGACGTCTCGCGCGAGTTGAAGACCAGCGCGGTGTAGAAGAAGCAGAAGAAGATGATCAGCGACGCATAGATGATCATGTGCACCGGCTGGCCGATGCCGAGGCTTGCCGCCACGTTCTGCAGCCAGCCGAAGTTTTCGTTGGTGCCGAACCAGCTGGCGATCGTCGCCGGGAAGAGCAGCAGGCTCGAGGCGAAGATCGGCGGGATCACGCCCGACATGTTGAGCTTGAACGGCAGGTGCGTGGACGTGCCGGCGAACACGCGGCGGCCCTGCTGGCGCTTGGCGTAGTTGACCGGGATGCGGCGCTGGCCGCGCTCGACGAACACGACGAACCACGTGACCGCGCACACCATGACCATCAGGATCAGGGCGAGCGCCGGGTTGATTTCGCCGTTGCGGACCAGTTCGAGCGTGCCGCCCACCGCCGCCGGCAGGCCCGCGACGATGCCCGCGAGGATGATCATCGAGATGCCGTTGCCGAGGCCGCGCTCCGTGATCTGCTCACCGAGCCACATCAGGAACATGGTGCCGGCCGTCAGCGTGGCCGTGGCGAGGAACACGAACTGGAAGCCCGGGTTGATCACCACGCCCTGGTTCTGGAACGCCACCGCGGCGCCGGCGCCCTGGAAGATGGCGAGGCCAACGGTGCCCCAGCGCGTGTAATTGGTGAGCTTGCGGCGGCCCGCCTCGCCTTCCTTGCGCAGCGCCTGCAGCTGCGGCACGACGACGGCCATCATCTGCACGATGATGGACGCCGAGATGTAAGGCATCACGCCCAGGGCCATGATCGACAGGCGCTGCAGCGCGCCGCCCGAGAACATGTTGAACATGCTCAGGATCGTGCCCTGCTGGTCCTGGAAGAACCGCGCGAGCGCAACCGGGTCGATGCCCGGCACGGGAATGAACGTGCCGATGCGATAGACGATCAGGCCCCCGATCAGGAACAGAAACCTGTTCCTGAGCTCGGTCAACCGGGTCGCTTCGCCGAGCGCTGCGACTGGGTTGTTGGACTGGTTGGCCACTGCTGGTCCTTACTCTGTCTTTACGTGTGCGCGATCAGGTGCGGATCAGGCCGCAGCCGGTTCGACGACCTTGCCGCCAGCCTTCTCGATGGCCGCGCGCGCGCCCTTCGTGACGCCGACGCCGGTGACCGTGAAAGCCGACTTCACTTCGCCCGACAGCACGATCTTGGCCTGCAGCGTGTCCGCCGGGACCAGGTTCGCGCTCTTCAGGATCGCGAGATCGATGTTGCCGCCTGCGATCTTGTGCAGCTCGGAGAGACGCACTTCCGCCGTGCGGCGGCCGAGCGCCGAACGGAAGCCGATCTTGGGCAGGCGGCGCTGCAGCGGCATCTGGCCGCCTTCGAAGCCGACCTTGTGATAGCCGCCCTTGCGCGCGCGCTGGCCCTTGACGCCGCGGCCGCAGGTCTTGCCCTGGCCGGCGGACGCGCCGCGGCCGACGCGGGTGCGCGTCTTCTTGCTGCCCGGTGCCGGGCTGAGGGTGTTGAGCTTCATGATCTGTTCAGGCCTCTTCAACGCGCAGAAGGTGCCGCGACGAATGCAACATGCCGCGGACCTCCGGGGTGTCGTTCACGACGACCGTCTGGTGCATGCGGCGCAGCCCCAGGCCGCGCACGGTGGCGCGATGCCGGTGGATCTGGCCGTACGTGCTCTTCACGAGCGTCACCTTGACGGTCTTGCCAGCTGCGGTGTCTTTCTTGGTTGCCATGGTGGTCTCGGGGCCATCAGCCCGTGATTTCGGCAATGGTCTTGCCGCGCTTGGCAGCGATGCGCTCCGGAGCCGGCATGCCGGTCAGGGCGTTCATCGTCGCGCGCACGACGTTGATCGGGTTGCGCGAGCCGTACGACTTCGCGAGCACGTTGCGGACGCCCGCGCACTCGAACACGGCGCGCATGCTGCCGCCCGCGATGACGCCGGTACCGTCGGCGGCCGGCTGCATGTACACCTTCGAGGTGCCGTGCTTGCCGACGGTCGCGAAGTGCAGCGTCGCGTTGCGCAGCGGCACGTTCACGAGGTTCTTGCGGGCCTGCTGCATCGCCTTCTGGATCGCGACCGGCACTTCACGCGCCTTGCCGTAACCGAAGCCGACGCGGCCGTTGCCGTCGCCCACCACGGTGAGCGCCGTGAAGCCGA
>Ga0224505_10002525_pt1 | contig 10689 bp, 25 predicted proteins | sample SF_Jan12_sed_USG_FD_169102 | JGI IMG/M metagenome (GOLD analysis project Ga0224505, IMG submission 169102) | Sediment microbial communities from San Francisco Bay, California, United States - SF_Jan12_sed_USGS_4_1 | ecosystem: Environmental > Aquatic > Marine > Sediment | place: USA: California...
CGTTTCATCTGGGTCGGACGGTTTACCGCTGGCGGTAATCATCTGCCGAGTGCCTGCGCAAGTTGTCGCACATCCAGTTTCGGTGCGCCGTCCTCCCGCCACTCTGCTTCCAACTGCTGGTACTCGGCCATGGTCATGTCGGGAATCACATGGAGTTGTTGTTGCGGGAACGAGCGACGGTCGCCGCGCTTCCACCTTGCCCATGCCCACACGTTCACCCATGTCACCGACGGGTCATCCGAGCAAACCACATGTCCATCGGTGGCGTGCAACCGTTCGATGGAGCGCCGCAGGTCAGCGAGGGTGGGGCGTTGGGTGCGCTGCCTTTCGTACAGGCTGATAACGCCGGCTGATGCTTCGCTTGCCCCGTAGCCGCTGATGGAGTCACGCCACATCTGCCGCTCGTCAGCGGAGAACTCAAGTTTCCACGCGGTTTCAATCATCCGCACCGTTTCCTGGGATTCCTGTTCCGTCATTCGACGCCGTGAACGTTGAACATGTGTTCGGCCAGCGCACCTTCGGTGGCGACGCCGTGACCACAGCAAGGACAGGCGTGCTTGCGAGCGTGAAGTTCGCGCAGAGTCTTGTTGAACGTTGGCACCGACGGCGGGTCTTCCTGGCGGTCTGCGATGAGGCGTAGGCAGTGCAGGACTTCGTCGGAGTCTTTGTCTTCCAGCCAGAACTTCCAAGCGACCTCGCCGTCGTCGGTGAGGTACATGGTGGGCCAGGTGCCGCGCATCAAACGGATGATGCGGTCGGTTGCGGCGTCGGTCACAGCGTCCCCCTTCCAAGCTGCGGGCGCTTCGCCGCGTCACGCTGCTCACGCATGATGTTCAGCATCTGCTGCATCACGGGGTCGTTGTCTTGCTTGTACTGCGCCAACGCGCGGCGGTAGTCCTCGCGGTTCTTGAACGCGCCGGCCTTGTGCAACGCGATGTCAGCGATGATGTGGGCGGTGTAGCGGCTCTTTCCTTGTTGCAACGCGAGCAAACATCCTGAGAGAACAACGTCTGGTTCGATGCCGTCTTCGAGTGCTTCGGCGCCTTGTTTGGCGGCGATGGCGATGATGGAGCGCGGTAGTCGTATGCCGTCTCCGTTGAGGGTGTCAACGATCGCGGTGAACAGCGCCTGCCCTGCGGTTGGTGGTTTCCGCTCGGGTGTGCCGCTGATCGGTACGACTTCGCCCATCATTCGCCTCCATGTTCGTCGTCGATGCCACGTTCGACGCGTGTTGCGCGTCAACCGAACGTAGTGAGGTTGTTCTTCTCTAGGAGAACTACCTGGGTTAGATGCTTTTCGGCAGTTCGTAGAACTGCGTTGTACGCAACTCAGCCTTTTCACCCCGGCTGGGAACCGGTACACAACCATGCGTTTGCGATGCATCACCCGGTGGCCGCACCGCTCGATCCGCCCGGATGCTTCCAGCCGTTTGCGGGCTGAGAGAACGGTGCGAACGGAACAGCCGAGTGCTTTCGCGGCGGTTGCGTCGGAGCAGAAGTACAGCCTGTCGCGCAACCGTGCTTGCTCGACCATGAACCCGAACAGTTGGTTGTCGCGTGCGCTCGCGGAGCGGCTGACGGCCAGTCGTGGGGTGCCATCCCGCATTCCGGCCGAAGCCTTATGACCGCCCCGTGGCACTGTGGGGGGCGTGGTCACCAGCCGCTCCGCCAACGCACCTGCGTATTCACTTCTCTCGCCGCCAGAGGTCCGCGACTGTTGCCGTGACCTCAACGGCGACTGCTGAGACGAAGATCCACCATGGGGCGTCCACGACGATCGCTGCGATCATTATCGCGAAGCGACCCAAACGGCCAGCATCTCTCATCGCGGCTTCTCCACACCGTGTGCGCTCGCGGAGCGGGGCCGGTTGGTCAAACCGCAGGACAACAGCCCAGAAGCCACCACAGCCCCTCGCGCCGTCGTGCCCCGCTCCGCCAGCGCACCCTGGGGTTTCGCTGTCACTGCTCGTCCATCCAGGGAACGATCTTCGGACGCTTGCTACGGCCGCACTCGCTGGTCGCTACTGGCCCCCACCAGACGCCATCGCCGTCTCCGCCATGTTCCTTCGCCTGCTTCTCCCAGCGCCGCGCCCGCGCATTCCTTTGCTCCCTGGAAACCTCCTGATCTGCGCTCAAGAGTTCGATGAACCGAAGGCGTAGCGCCTCTAGTTCTTTCTCCTCGCGCTCGCGACGAGACATGCACGTGCATGGAGGATTCCAGTTGGCAGGGACGCAGTTTCCCGATCCATCGCAGAACCTTTGGGGTTTCGCTGAACCGGGTTGTGTGGTATGTTCGGTCAAGCGCGTCCTCCTACCCAGGACGTTTTGAGCGGCCTCCCTCTTGTTGACGCGGCGCTTCCTGTGGGCGCCCTTCAACACACAGAGGGGGGTTGCTCGCTGTTTACAGGGAATCAACGCATGTGAGGGAACACTGTACTCGTCTGCGCCTGCGCCGTCAACCATCCTCTGGTTCCCACACCCAAACATCGTCCTGACTCCTCCATCCCCACGCCTCCATTATCTCGTCTGTCACAGGAGTCCCATCATCAAGAAACGATCCGTCTCGGTTGGTCGTCACGTTGCCGCTCTGTAGCGCGCGCATGTGGTTCAGTTGTCTGTTCATGTCCCGCGCCACCTTGATCCACGCACTGTGGATCACAGACGAAGGCAGTTCTTCGCCGCAGTGGTTGCAGCACACCGCCATGTCGTCGTCGTTCATCTCTCCTCCTCCCACACCACCAGCGGCAACTGATGCGACAAACACTCATGCCGCTGACACAACAACCGGATTGTTTCACGCACGTTCGTCACCGACAGGTCAAGCTCATCCGCGATCTGCTCCCTGTCCAACCCTTGGTCGATCAAGCGCACGACAGCCCACTGTTTCGCGGTCAGCGTGTCGCCGTCGTCGCTCACGATGACCGTTCTCCGCTGTGAATGTCCCCTAGCAAGGTCACACCAACCGCTGCGCGTTCCAACAGGCCGGCGGCTTCCACCATGCTCAGATACTCCTCATGCAACTGTTGGTAGGCGCGTCGCGTCTTGCGCAACCGGCGCAGTTCACGCACCGCGAACACGGTGATCGCAAGGTTCGCGGCCAACACAGGCACCACCACGTAGCCGTTCATCCCTCCTCCCCTGCGAGTTCAGCCAAGCGGTCACGATCGGACACGTACCAGTCGTCGCACATCTCCTGCTGCCCCGCCAAATCATCGATGATGGCGACCGCGTCCCGCAGTGCTGCTTGTAGTTCCGCCACGTACTCCTCGGTTGCTTCCAACGCATCGAACGCGCTTTCGGCAAGCGCAGCGAAGTCACCATCCCACGTTCCATCGTCATCATCGCTCATGTCCCGAACTCCGGCAGACCGTCGGCCTGCTTCTCAACCCTGACGATGCTCACAACAGCACCACCGAACGCCCACGCGAACGCCTGCTGAACATCATGATCGGTGATCGGGGGAAACGACGACACCGACGTTGCCTCCTTCACCTTCACGCACATGTTGGCGTACCTGCGCGCGAACTCCTCAAACCGGTCCTTCGGGATCTGTTTCGCTTCGGAAACCCCGTAGTGCGCGGTGATCGCTTGCGTCACCATCGCAGGCCAGTCCACAGACGGGTCGGCGCCGGTCAGCATTTTCATGCCGTCGGACACGAACTTCTGCCCGTGCGGAGCACCCTCCAACAAATCCACGCCAGGGTCGAACTCTCGGGCTGGCGTGGTGTCGTGCGGCATCTCCTCCGCCGGGGTTGCCTCGAACCCCGCCAACGTCATCACGAACCCCAGCGGCGCGCGCAGGGCTTTGCTGACCGCACGGGTTTGCGCCATCGACCTGAGCGCGTAACTGTCTCGGTCCTTCCACGTTTTCTCCGAGCGGGAGCATTCCGCCTCGGCCGCACCCACCACCTGTCCCGCCAGGGTGCGGGCCTCCACCCGCGCTTCCCAGCCGCCGTCATCGGTTTTGCGGGTCCAGACGACAACGGGGAACACGCCGAGCATCGACCCAAGCAGCGTCCATGCTTCCACCTGAACATGCTCCTTGCCGCGAATGTTGCTGATCAGGCCTCGGCTTCGCACCACGTCCGCCAGCGCGTTGGCGTAGCCGACAGCACCGTCGATGAACTCGGCGGGGCTGCCGCCACGGATCAGCACCCCGCCAGGATGCGCAACCACCATGTCCGTGCCTGTCTCCTCGACCGCGTCCGCATCGATGATCTCGCTCATGCCTCCACCTTCCTTTTCGCCGCGTCGCGGCATCGCTGCTTCAACTCGTCGGTTATCAAAGGCTCCTCCGCCAACTCCAACAGCATGATCTGCGCCTCTGACACCGCGTGCTCATGGTCGTAGCTGTTCGCGATCCCCACCAGCGTTTGTAGTGTTGACCCAACCAGTCCCCAGCCTCGCGTAATCAACTCCAAATCTGTTGTCATCGCTCGCTCCTTTCTGTCATCGCCCACCCCAATGTGTTCGGGCCGGTGGGCAGAACGATGGCGAGGCCGTTGCGGTATGCGTCGATCAGTCCGGTGGTGAGCAGCAGCGGGTCGTCGTTCGTCCACTTGTTGAGGGCGGCGTATTGCACGGTGAGCGCATCCCGCGCAGCCCGCGCATCCCAAGCATCCCACGCATCCCACGCATCCCGCGCAGCCCACGCATCCCACGCATCCCGCGCAGCCCGCGCATCCCGCGCAGCCCACGCATCCCACGCATCCCGCGCAGCCCACGCATCCCACGCAGTCACGGAGTCGTCGTAGCGGACAATCTTCCATTCCAGACCACGCTGGCGCAGCGCCCCACGCAATCCCTTCTCCACATTCCGCACGTTCCGCATCGGCCGTGCCAGTGCCTCCCACCATGCAACCTGCGCCTCCCCCATCGTCCCGGCATACACGCCGAACGGACGACCGAGGTGCTGCACCATCGTTGCGCGGTCGGCGTGGCCGTCGATCACCAGGCGATCGGTGCGGATCTTGTCACCGCGTGCGACAACCTCACCAGCCGCTCGTACCCGCAACACCCGTGACGGGTTCCCGCCCTTCCACAAGCCTGCGATACGCGCGGCCGTCGCGATGTCGGCGCAGTAGTTCCAACCAGCGCCGCATTCGTCGTCGGAGCGGTCAAGCGCGACCGTCGGCAACTCGAACGGCACAGTGGTGCCGTCCCACAACACCGGCCCGCCGGTCTGAACGGGTGACCGGTAGTCGTGCGTCAAAATCTTGAATCCTGCGTCGCTCATGCTGCACCCTTCTCGTTGTTGATTGACTTCACCCACGCCGCGTGACACTCGGGTTTCCCACAGAACACCAGTTTGCGCATGGTGTTGATGATGCGAACATCAGCGGTGTTCAACCGGTCGCCGCACCCATCACACGGGCGCTTCCCACCAACAGCCTGCCACAGACCGTCACCGGTCACCGAATCCACCATCGTTCGTCTGACACGTCAACGATCATCCACGCGTTGTAGCGGCATCCGGGCCGGTCGCAGCGCGCCCACGTGCTCAACCGAAGGCCGGTTTGCTGCGACCGGTACCGCCACCGATGCCACCCGAAACGGCACAGAAGGCTCATGGCTTGCTCGCTATCTCGCGCAGCCATTCACCTGACACGACGAAGTTCTCTGTATAGCGACTGCGTATCGAATCGTATTGCGGAGACACGTCGGTTCCCAGCCTCCTCGATAGTTCAACCGCCTCGTCTTTGAGGCGCTTCGCGCGTGCGCGCTCATCGTTCCACTTGCGTTTTTTCTCCTCCCTGACCTTGCGGGCGCGAAGATGAATGCCACATAACCCATCCTCCTTGACTTTGCGCCCGCACACATGCCACGCGAACCCTCCGGGCGTGACGACCGAAACCCGACACCGCTCCTGGTCGCTCACCACGCGCTCCCAACAAACGGGTTGACCAACCATCCACCAATGCCATGCTTGCCTCCGAAAACGTCGTACACGCCCACACAGCGGCCGTCTAGCGCGTGCTCCTGCGCCAGCGTGAACAGTGCGACACCGATCGACTCCGCATCCGGCCCCGACGCCTCCAGGCGCTTCTCGTTGCCATGCCCAACCGAGTACAACCGGTACCGCTGCTCGTCGGTGCGCGGGCTGATGTCATCCGACGACAACGCCCCTACCGCCGGCGGTACACCCGGTGCGTCCAGCCAGCGATAGCGGTGGCTGCGCGTCTCGGTCGCCCCCCGGACGTGTTCGTGTTCGATGCGGAAGCCGCGAGCGCGAAGCTCGCTGATGCGGCTGTTGAGCCTGCACCCCCGCCCGATCCTGCGGTGGATGCCTGCGGTCGTCCACCATGCGCCGTCCGCGAGCGTCGACAGGATCCGTTCGTTTTGCGATCCGGCCTTGACGCCGTCGAACCTGCTTGTTGTGGCAGTGGTCATCGCATGCCCCATTTCTCGTCGGGGGTGTCGTGGTTCCACGGGTGCGGCTCGTTGTCGGGGCACACGTTCGCCTCGGTGTGCTTCGCCGCCTCGGCGTCCTCCCACCGTGCGAGCGCGTTCAACACGTCGCTCACGACGCCGTCGCCGCCCTGTTTCGCCCACTCTGCGCGCATCTCGAACAGGTCCTCGATGAACTGGCCGGACGACTGCCGCGGATCGCACATCGCCTGCATGTGCTCCAGCAGGATCGCGGCGCACTCCAGGCTCACGCGGTTGACCGGGATGGTGCTCCCCAACCCCTCGATGTATGTCTCGTAATCGCTCATGCTCGATGCTCCTTCGCTTCGATGGTTCGTTTCGCTGTTTGCCGGTGGCAGACGACGCGGCCGATGCCGTCCCGCACATCCCACCCGTCCAGTTCGTGAATCAACCGTTCCGCGGCGAGTTCTTGCGCTGCTTGCCACTCGGAGAGCACGCCCTCACGCACGTGCGATTCGGTGCGTCCGAGTTCAGTTGTGGTAACGACAATCCGGTATTCGGTCATCGCCGTAGCGGTTCGTTGACGTGCCGGCGTACCGCCGCGCGGTACAGCGCTTCGGCGTTGTCGTCGGCTGCCTGCTGGTAGGCACGCTCGCGCTCACGCTCACGCCGTGCGTTGTCGTGTCGGTCCGCCCATTCGCACCACGCGACACCCGCGCACACCGGCAGCAGCGCCAACCCGTAGTAGACAAGGGCGAGCGCGATCATGCGGCATCGTCTCCGAGCGTGACCCACCGTGGCACCACGTAGTCGTGCAGGTCGCACGCCAACCGCGCGACGATGACACCCTCGATGTACTGGCGGCGGCGGCGCATCATGCCACCGCAACGCGGGCACACCGGGACCGGGTGGTAGTCGTCGTCCCATCCCTCGGCGGACAACGGGTAGTCCGGCGGCACCGGTCCTTCATGTCGTTCGCTCATCGCTCGTTCTCCGTTCTCCGTCGCCGCTACAGGCGTCGGACTGTGGGTTGGCGGCCCGCCCGCCTCCCCTGAGTGTCGGGCGGGCCGCTCGTCGCCGTCGTGCGTGGACGGGACGTTATCGCACTTTGCCGCGGCTGTCTACCGCCAGCGGTATCTACTTCCCCCTTTCCTGGTCGCGTGCGAGGTCGGCTGCGCCGCTGTCGACGTACGCGCCGAACGACTCGTCCGGGTCGCCTGCCTCATGCACCGGGCAGGTGTCGCCGTCGTGCATCAGGCGTCCGGCGTCGTCCATGTATCCGGTGCAGAACGCGCCGAGCGTGTCGGCCTTCCACCCGTCGAGGTACTGGTCGAGCGGCACGCCGGCGCGCACGGCACGCTGCGCCTCGTCGCGCTCGGCCAGATATCCGGCCCATGTCGCGCGTAGCTGCTCATACAGCGCGATGGCTTCGTCGTCGCTCAGGCGCAGCGTCAGTGCGCCGTTGCGCTTGATGTCGTAGACGGTGCCGTGGTCGTCGTTCTCGTCCATCGTGAACGTGTCGAACCTGAGCAGCGACCGGCGTGCTTCGGGGTCGTCGTGGTCGTATCGGATCGCGTCGCTCATGTCTCTATGCCTCCGTTCCTGTTGGTGGTATGCGTCTGTCTCTCGGTCTGACGATATGCCGTGCGGCTGCCTGGGTAACGCCGGCAGCGTCCGCGATAGCGCGCCACGTGTGCCCGTGCGCGCGCGCGGATGCGAGCGCCGCCCGGTATTCCTGGTCGGCCTCGCCGCGTCGTCGTGCGGCGAGGCTAACACGGTCGAGCGGCGCCCCTCCATGCGGGATGCTCACGCGGTTACCTCGCCGGCGATCCATGCGTCCGCGATCTCCTGCCAGTCAACGTGCGCCAGTGCCCAGCCGAGCAGGTCTGCGGGGAACGATGCGCCGAGGTCGGGCGCGAGGTCGTCTGTCACCCAGTCGCGCAACCGGTCGGCAACCGCGATCCGATGGCGCTCGGGTTCGTCCGCCCAGACGTAGCGGGACTCGCTGCCGAGCAGGTAGACCGGCTCTGTGACGAGTTCACGTGTCGCCTCGTACAGGCCCTCGTCGTTCGACAACCAGAGGTTGACGCACCACGTGGGGTAGTTCGCCCAGCCGTTGTAACCGGTATCGCTCATCGCTCATCGCTCCTATCTGTTCGTTCGGTTGCCGCTACGGGCATCCGATGGTTAGTGCCACGGTACCGCGTGGCGCGGGCAGATGTCAAGCAAGGTCGATTGTTTCGGCGTCCGCGAGCTCCCTGCACGTGTATGCCGCTAGCGCGATATCGACGACGAACGAAGCGTCGTCGTCGTCGGAGGCGTCGCGGATCGCGTGCAGGATGAGCGAAGCGTTACGCAACGTCGCCCGTTCCCTCGCGGTCAACCGCGCTACGGCAGGCCCGTCGCCGAACAGCCCGATCGTTTCGCGTCTCATGCCGCACCCTTACCGCGGGCGGTAGCGCGAGCCTGCAGCAGCCGCGCGACGCGTGCGGCGGTCGGTGCGGCGGCGAGCCTGGCGCGCACGACGCGCGAGCTTGCGCCGGCGCAGGTGTACGGTCGGCATCGGTTGGTGAGAGTGGGCATGGTCCCTCCGTTCGGTTGGCCGTGCCGGTTGGCACGCATCCGCGCACGGTGCGCGTGCGCGGATGCCTACCTAGCGTGAAGGTTCAGGCTGCTCGCTGGTAGGGGGTTGTCCACGCGTCGCGTGAGTACCATCCCGCGTCGACCCGTGCTTGCACCTGCGCGATAGCGTCGGCTCGCGTGCCCGCGTAGATGACTCCGCCTGCTCCGTCTGCCGTGACCGCGTACGCGGTCCCCTTCAGGGCGGTAACGGTTACGGTTGAACCGCCCCGATGTTTCCACGTTGCAACGACATCGCTCATGCTTCCTACCCTTTCCCTGTTCGCGCTTCCCCCCGTTCTATGCCGGGAGCCACAGCCGCACCCAACGGTACGACTGTGAACGCGCTTCACTCAGGCGAATTGGGGCACCAACGCGCGAACGAGCCAAGCACCGACTCATCCGCACCCCGCATGTACGCGTACGCGTCCAAATCCACCATCACCGCGCCGCAATACCGGCACGATGCCATACCATCACGTGCCGCACCCAGCTTGTGCCCACGCCGAGTCCCCTTCGACCCGCAGCGCATCACCCACAGTGCATGCCTCGGAGAATCATCCGGGACACTAGGGTGACCAATCAACCGCTCGCCCATCACTCCAACCCCTCCGCTAATCACGCTACACCCCCAAACCTAGTAATAGTGCAAGGTTTAGGCTCAACCCTCGAACCACCAACCAACACCCTCGAATCCGCGCCTCCCCTCAGGTTGTGCTTTGCCATGCCCCCCACCTTAGGGGACCATGGTACCCCCTGTCAAGGGTTAGGGGTGAATCCCGCATGAATCCAAGGGCTGCCGGCATCCCGTCGACGCTGCCGGCATCCCGTCGACGCCGGCGGCGCCTCTACGAGGGGCAAGCTTTCGAGGGGCAAAGCTCCCTGCCCACCACCATGGGGGAGGGGCCCGGAAGGGGGCGCGGAGCTGCTACCAGGGTTTGTGGTGTTTGTCGAAAGGGGGTTTGCTTTGTCTTGCTTTGTTGTGCTTTTTGTGGTTGTATGGCATGACGATGCATGACGATGCGTGACAGTGCATACATGGGGGTGGTGGGTGGTGGCGTATAACTGTTGGCCGCTTGCGGCGTGTTCTGTGACTGGGGTTGTGGTGCGCCACGGGGAAATGTGTTTCTTGCGAACGTGACGTTGGAGTTGGAGTTGGCGCATTCTGTTCTTGGTTGTGTTCTTTCGGATGTTGAGGATGGGGAGATCGTGACGATCACGTATTTGGGTGAGCGTCCGGCCAGGGCTTTTCGGGGGAAGGGGGCGTGGTATCACGCTTACAGCGTTGAGAAGGGGACCTTGTGAGGAGGGTGACGTTGAGTGTGAGGGTGAGGCCGCAACTGAGGGATTGGTTGGTTGCGGCGGCGGCTGAGAACCGCAGGTCGGTGGGGTCGATGCTGGAGATGCTGTTGGAGGAGGCGGCGAAGGACGGGGATCCGTTTCAGGTGGTGGTGGAGGGGTTGAGTGAGAAGGGTCGGGTGCTTGGAACGGCGGTGGTGGGACGGGATGGGGTTGGCGATAGGGGCCTAGGGACCGGCGGGTTGAGCCTTGGTGCTGAGTCAACGACAGGTCGGGGGGACGCAGCCGCGGACTTGTCCCGTCCCGCGACCGCCGTGAAGCGGTTTGACCGGGATTGCGCGTGGGCTGAGTCGCATGTGGAGGGCAGGGTGTGCAAACGATGCGGCGGAAGCCGTTGAAGTAG
>Ga0224505_10002526_pt1 | contig 10686 bp, 10 predicted proteins | sample SF_Jan12_sed_USG_FD_169102 | JGI IMG/M metagenome (GOLD analysis project Ga0224505, IMG submission 169102) | Sediment microbial communities from San Francisco Bay, California, United States - SF_Jan12_sed_USGS_4_1 | ecosystem: Environmental > Aquatic > Marine > Sediment | place: USA: California...
GGCCCGAGCGTATGGAGCTCGTCGAGCAACACGAGGGCGATCGGCTGTCCCCCGGGGCCAACGTGCTCGCGGGGACCGTTGCCGAGACCGTCTACCTCGGCGTTGCCCGGAAGGTCGTGGTCGACCTCGACCGCGGCGGCACCGTCCACGTGCGCGTCGAGCGGGAGCGTGGTGTCACCGAGTCGACGCACGGCACGCGGGTGCTCGTCGGCTGGGAGCCCGCGGCGGGCGTGGTCGTCCGCGGCCGTCCCTGAGAACGTGTGAGGGCCGGGGCTGTGGGCCCCGACCCTCGACGGCTCTCCTCTGGAAGGAAGCTCAGCGAGAGGCGACGAGCCGGAAGGTCGGCTTCGCCACCTTGAGTCGCACCGGAGCCGACCAGGACATCTCCGGCTTGCGCGCCTGGAGCTGGTTCAGGCCGCGCACCCGGAAGAACCAGGAGCCGGGAGCGAGGTCGAGCACCGCCGACGTGGAGTACGTCGTCTTCGAGCCCTGGGCGCGCCACGGGTAGCGCGTCCGCGACCACTGCACCTCGTAGGCCGTGGCGCCGAGCGCCGGCAGCCACGCGACGAGCGGCGTCGAGTACACGAACGGCCGCTTCTTGCCGCCCGCGGCGGAGAGCAGGCGGCCGCCGGGCGTGAGGCCGGAGACGTAGCGGGCGCCGGTGACGACCGGGTCGCTCTCCTTGCCGAAGCTCAGCACGCGGCCCGCCCGGCAGGCGTCCTGCGGCAGGTCCATGTCCTTGTAGAACCGCGTGCCGTCGGCATCCTCGAGCAGGGCGACGGGCACGACCGTCCAGAAGTAGCGGGTGCTCGGGAAGTCGACATCGGGGAGATCGACCTTGGCGCCGGTGACGAGGTCGAAGCCTTCTGCCGTGCCGCTGGTCGCAGATGCGCTCTGCACCGTCTCGTTGGTGACGATCTTCGCGCCGTCGATCGTCCGCGTGTCGCCCTCGTCGTTGGCGTCCTTGAGGTAGACGTTGAGCGCCTTGTCGATCTCCTCGTCGCTGAAGGGCAGCGAGAGCGGGCCGGTGGCGCGCGGCGCGTACCCGGGGCTGCCGACGACGGCACCGCGGTAGACGACGTTGACGCAGTCACGGTCGGTGAACGCGTACATGCGGAAGAGGTCGAAGGCACGGCCGTCCAGCGACTGGTTGCCGCGGAACGAGAACGCGGGCATCAGCTGGTGCGGCTTCGTCGCCTTCGCGCCGCTGACGCGGTCGGAGGTCGCGAACGCGAGCGTCAGCGGCCCCGTCGCCTTGCCGGGGTTGAAGGCCGAGTAGACGGGGCTCCACGGCCCGTACGAGACCGGCTGCAGCCCGTTCGGGACGTCGCCGAAGACCCGGCGGATGGCGCGCACGCGGTAGCGGACACCGGCCCACCAGCCTGCATCGAACTTCCAGGTGTAGAACTCGCGCTGGTCGGCGACGTTCGTCACGGTCGTGAACACCTTCCCGGCGTCCGGGAACCAGACCTGGTAGGCGGTGGCGCCGATCACCGGCGTCCAGCGCACGAGGCCCGGCGCGGCCGCTTTCGGGCGCGGCACGCTCGGCCAGCGCATGTTGAAGCCGAATCGCTTGCTCCACCCGGTGGGGCCGCGGCTCGTGATCGCGCGGACGCGCGCATGGAGGGCGTAGGGGTTGCCGGTGAACCAGGGCAGCGCGACGTCGACGGAGACAGCCGGCACGCGCAGCGGCTGGATCATGCTCGTCACGGCGGGATCCTGAGCCCCGGTCGTCGAGCCGGAGCTCGACTCGGAGCCGGAGCTCGACTCGGAGCCGGAGCTCGTCGAGCTCGCCTCGGCGGCGTCGGAGGCGGCCGGCGAGCTCGCCGGCACGGCCTGGCAGCCGCCGCCCGGCTTCACGCCGTAGCGCACGTTCGACCAGACGAGCGAGCTCTCCGTGAACGTCTTGCTGGTCGCCAGCTCGAACTCGTAGCACAGCGCGCCGCGCACGGGCGCCCACGTGAACGCGGGGGTGCGCGAGAAGACGTGCACCACCTTCTCGCTCGGCCTCACCAGGAAGCCGCGGAGATTCTTGGGTGCGGTGGGCTTCGACTGCTTGGCGAGCGCGGTCGAGGGGACGACGAGGGCCGCAGCGGCGGCGAGGCACAGTGAGAGAAGGCGAAGGGTGCGCATGGCACATCCTTTGTCGGCAGCGGCTCCGTCCCTGCCGTCCCCCGAACGGGTGAGGGCGTCGCTCGCGTCCCCGACGCGCCGGCCCGCTCAGTCCAGCTGCAGGTAGACGAGCGAGACGACCGCGGTGCCGACGAACAGCAGCACGAAGAGCCCGAACAGGGCGAGGCCGAAGCGCATGTTCTTCCGCTCGAGCTCGGGATCCAGCATCTAGGTGACGAGGGGGTCGATGGCGGCAGCGACGAAGAGCACGGCGAGGTACGCGAGAGAGTAGTGGAAGAGCGCGGCGGCGCTGTGCCGCGTCTGCTCGCGGCGCAGCCGCCACGCGAGCAGCAGCAGCCATGCGCCGACGAGGCCGGCGGCGGCCGTGTACACCGGGCCGAGCAAGAGCCCTGCGGCGAGCGTGAACGCGACGAGCACCACGGAATAGAGGAGGATCTGCCGCCGAGTCTCCCTGTCGCCACGGGACACGGGCAGCATGGGCACGCCGGCCTTCGCGTAGTGCTCCTTGATCATCAGCGCCAGCGCCCAGAAGTGCGGCGGCGTCCACAGGAAGACGATCCCGAACAGCGCCAGCGCCGGCCAGCCGAGGTCGCCGGTCGCGGCCGCGTAGCCGACGAGTGGGGGGATCGCGCCGGCGGCTCCGCCGATGACGATGTTCTGATCCGTCGAGCGCTTCAGCCAGCCGGTATAGACGACGACGTAGAAGAGGTTCCCGAGGAGCGCGAGCGCCGCGGTGAAGACGTTGAGCGTGGAGGCGAGCAGCGCGAACGAGACGGCGGAGAGGGCGATCCCGAACTCGAGGGCGCGCGGCGGTGGCACGCGGCCGGAGGCCACTGGCCGGCGGCGTGTGCGCTCCCCCATCAGGCGGTCGATGTCGGCGTCCATCACGTGGTTGAGCGCGCTCGCCCCCCCGCACGCGAGGCCGAGGCCGGCGAGCAGCGCTGCCAGCTCGACGGCTCCGGGCCAGCCGGCGGCGCCCACGAACATGCCCCCGGCGCCGGTGAGCAGGAGCAGGATCATGATCGTCGGCTTCGTCAGCGTGACGTAGTCCCGCCAGGGCCCGAACGGCACCGGCGCGCCACGGAGCGATGCCGCGCACGTGACGAGCGCGGCGCCGAGGGAGGAGCCCGCGAGCAGCACGTGGAGGCCGACCGCCCAGCCGGCGTCGCCGCTGACGGCCACGACGCCGCCGCTCGCGATCGCCGCGAGGAGCAATACGAGCGCCGCCGCCGCCGAGGGGACGAGCCGCGGGTAGGCGGCGCGCGCGGTGACGAGCACGGCGACGAGCAGCGGCAGCGCCACGAGCGCCGCGCCCCAGTGCGTGTGCCCGAGCTCGACGGCCGCGCTGACGACGACTGCGCCGGTGGCGACCGCGGCCGCTGCTGCCGTCAGGCGTAGGACAGGCCCGGGGGTGATGGCCGGCTCAGAGCGCACTGCGCTCCTTGAGCGAGCGTCGCAGGTCGGACAGGGGTCTGGCGCTCGTCACGTAGGGAACCGTGTCGAAGTTGTGCGGCGGCGGCGGGGAGGTCGTGTACCACTCGAGCGTGTCCCCGAGCCAGGGGTCGTTGCCGGCCCGGCGACCGGTGCGGCTGCGCGCGATGGCGAGCATGAAGACGAGCACGCCGACGCCCATCAGGAACGAGCCGACGGTCGAGACCATGTTGTACGCCTGCCAGAGGCCGCCTTCGGAGTACGTGTAGATGCGTCGCGGCATCCCCAGCAGGCCGAGCATGTGCTGGGGGAAGAACGTGACGTTGAAGCCCACGAAGAGCAGGGCGAACGTGAGCTTCCCCAGGCGCTCGGAGAGGAAGCGCCCGAACATCTTCGGCCACCAGTAGAACAGGCCGCCGATGATCGCGAACAGCGAGCCGCCGAACAGCACGTAGTGGAAGTGCGCGACCACGAAGTACGTGTCGTGCACCTGCCAGTCGATGGGGAACGCCGCGAGGTAGATCCCGGAGAGCCCGCCGACGGTGAAGATGGAGAGGAAGCCGATCGCGAACCACATCGGCGTGTCGAGGCTGAGGTTCCCCCGCCACAGGGTCGCGAGCCAATTGAAGATCTTCATGCCGGTGGGCACCGCGATCACCATCGACACCACCATGAACCACGCGTTCAGGTAGTTGGAGAGGCCGACCGTGAACATGTGGTGCGCCCACACGATCATCGAGAAGCAGCCGATGGCGACGGTGGAGAGCGCGATCGCCTTGTAGCCGAAGGCCGGCTTGCGCGAGAACACGGGCAGGATCTCCGAGATGATCCCCATCGCCGGGAGGATCATGATGTACACCTCCGGGTGCCCGAAGAACCAGAAGACGTGCTGGTAGAGCACCGGGCTGCCGCCGTCCTCGGGGACGAAGAAGTGGAAGGTCCCGGGGAAGCGGCGCTCGAGCAGGAGCAGCGTCAGCCCCGCGGAGAGCGCGGGCAGCACGAGCAGCAACAGCCAGGCGTAGACCTCGATCGCCCAGACGAAGAGCGGCATCCGCATCCACGACATGCCAGCCGTGCGCATGTTGTGGATGGTGACGATGAAGTTGATCGCCCCCGCCAGCGAGGACACGGTGAGCAGGTGCAGCGAGAGGATCCACAGGTCCTGGCCGTTCCCGGGTGAGAGCACTGAGAGCGGCGGGTATGCGGTCCAACCCGTGCGCGCGGCGCCTCCCTGAGCGAAGAAGGAGAGGGCGAAGACGATCCCGCCCGCGGCGAACAGCCAGTAGGAGAACGCGTTCAGCCGGGGGAAGGCCATGTCGCGGGCACCGATCTGGAGCGGCACGAGGAAGTTGCCGAGGCCGGCGAGGATGGGCACGACGACGAAGAACACCATCGCCGTGCCGTGCATGGTGACGACCTCGTTGTAGCTGTCCCCGGTGAGCACGGACTGGTCTGGGCGGGCGAGCTGGATGCGGATCAGGAGCGCGAGCACGCCGGCGAGCAGGAAGAAGAGCCCCGCGGTTGCCAGGTAGAGGATCCCGATCCGCTTGTGGTCGACGGTGACGAGCCAGCTGGCCACCTTGCCGCGCTGCCACTGGGGTGCGGGTGGCGACTCAGCCCTGACTGCCAAACTCCGCCTCCAGGTACGCGTAGAGGGACTGGAGCTGCGCTGCCGTCCAGTCGCGGCCGACCGAGGGCATCACGTTCCGCCCGGGGAGCGCCCGGCCGTTGCGGATCACCGTCTCCAGCGCGTCGCGGTTGGTGAGCGTGGCGGCCGCGAGCGTCGGGCCGTAGCCACCCTCGGCGGCCAGCCCGTGGCACTTCGCGCAGACGCCCTCCCACAGCTCGCGGCCCAGTGCCGGGTCGGCCTGGTGTTGCGCGGAGAACGCCGTTGTCAGCCACTCGTCGAAGTCGGCCTGCGGCAGCACCTCGACCCCGGTCAACATCTTCGCGTGGAAGGCGCCGCAGAGCTCGGCGCAGCGGCCCTCGTAGAAGCCGGGCTCGTTCGCCCGGAACCAGGTGGTGTTCATGCGACCGGGGATTGCGTCGATCTTGCCGCCGAGCCGCGGGATCCACCAGGAGTGGTTGACGTCCCAGTCCGGCGCGGTGACGTCGAGCACGACGGGCCGGCCGGCAGGGGCGCGCATGCGGTCGATCGCGATCACGCCGTTCGGGTAGCGGAACTGCCAGTAGAACTGGTGCCCGACCACCTCGATCCGGAGCGGCCCGCCGGACGCCGTCGCGTCGGGCGAGTCGATGATGCCCGGGAGCTTCGCGAACACGAAGACCGCGATCGCGAACAGGATCAGCACCGGGCCGGCGGTCCACGCGAGCTCCAGGCGGTTCGACCCGTGGATCTGCGGGCCGTCCGCGTCGCGGGGTCGCTTCCGGCGGCGGAAGCGCACGACGAACACGACGAGCAGGCTCTCCACGAGCAGGAACACGCCGAGCACGAGCGCGGTCACGAACCAGAAGCTCGTGGCGATGCCCTCGGCGTTCGGCGACGCGGGGGACGTGGGCCCGAAGCCTCCGTTGCCGGCTGCCGCTGCGCCGGCCAGCGCGAGCAGCGCGGCGAGCACGCCGATGATGAGGAGCAGCCTGGGACGCACGGGCGGTGTCATTCTATGAGGGTGACCGACGACGCGCGTCGTCCAACCCGCGTCCGGCTGCCGCCCGACGTCACGCGCCCCTTCGACGTCTATGTCAACGGCGTGCACAGGGTGGAGGGGCGCGACTACGTCGTGCGTGACGGAGCGCTCGTGTTCGAGGACCAGCTCCGGCAGGAGGGCAGCCTCGGTGTCCGCCGCTGGACGTCGATGGTCCTCGGCGTCGCCGGCACCTACCGGCAGAACGACTCCGTGGACGTCGTCTACACCCGCAACGGCAAGCGCGTCGTCGCCACGAAGCTCCCGCTCGAGGGTGCACCTGGCCGGACGGCAGGGCCTGGCTGAGGCCGGCCCCGCGGCGGCGCTGCGGCGTCGTGCGGGCCCCCTGGGTGGCACGCCGGCGTCGGCCGCTCCCCGTGAGGGCGGGAGCGCGTCGGCGAGCCTCCGGGGTGAGGCTGTAGCCTCACCCCGCCGTCGTCATCCCGCCGTCATCCCGGGGACGGAGCGGGGACGTCGAGGCGCCACACGTTCTCGCTGCCGAAGCGCGGAGCCCACACCCCGCCGGAGCACGGTGAGAGGCTGAAGGGCGTCGCCGGGGGCGAACCGCACGACGTCGACGAGCTCAAGTACGGCTCCCGCCGGAGCAGCTCGCCCGCGGGCCGCCCGCTGACGAAGACCTGGAGCAGGACGTTCGTCCGCTGCGCGATCGGGTCACGCACGCCCGGCCTCCCCGGCTGCCCTGTGGAGGCGTGCCGCGTGGTCGTCGGTCAGCTGACCGGGCTGCAGGCGCCAGGCCCAGTTGCCCTCCGTCGTCCCCGGGCGGTTCATGCGGGCCTCGCTCCCGAGCCGGAGCACGTCCTGAACGGGGATCACCACGAGTGACGCCCGCGAGCCGAGCGCCAGCTCGAGCAGGGCGGCTGCCTGATCAGCGCCGAAGTGCCCCGCGAGCGTCTCCGTGTCGTGCGTTGACGTGTAGAGCACCGTCTGCTCCCGATGGTTCTCGAGTCGGTGGAAGCTCTCCGGCTCGCCCTCGAACGCCCAGAGCAGCACCGCCATGCCCGGCAGGCCGAGCTCGTCGCGGAGCGCGTACACGTCGGGCGTGATCAGGCCGAGGTCCTCCACGATCGCGGGAAGGGGGCCGAGCGCTTGCTCGGCCGCTCTCAGCACCGCACCGCCGGGGCCCTGCTCCCACTGTCCGTCGCGCCCCGTCGCCGACCCTGACGGAACGGCCCAGTAGGCGACGAGCCCGCGGAAGTGGTCGATGCGGAAGACGTCGACCAGCTCGACCGTCCGGCGCAGGCGCTCCACCCACCAGCCATAGCCGGTGCGGGCGTGTACATCCCAGGCGTACAGCGGGTTCCCCCAGAGCTGGCCGTCCTCGTTGAGCAGGTCGGGTGGGGCGCCCGCGACGCGGTCGAGCGGCAGGAACAGCTCCGGGTGGGCGCGATGGTCGCAGCCGCCGGGAGCGACGTAGATGGGGACGTCGCCGATGATCCGTACGCCGCGCTGCGCCGCGTAGCTCCGCAACGCCGCCCACTCCCGCGCGAAGCGCACCTGCTCCTCGATCGCCCCCTGCCCTGCGAACGCCTCCCAGTCGGCGGCCCAGCTCGCGTGCTCATGCCGAAACGCGTCGGCCTCCTGCGCCGTGACGGGCGCCTCGGGCTCCGCGAGCAGCCCTCCCCAGCCGGCGAACGCGGACGGGGACGCGTACGGTGACCCGAAGCGGTCGGGCGGGCCGAGCGGCAGTACCTGCCACCAGCGCACACCCGCGGCGGCGAGCCAGTCGACGAACGCGTACGCGTCCGGCCCGAGGCGGCCTGACGGCAGGGACGTCGGGTGGAGCTGGATGCCGACCGAGCGATCGAACCTCACAGGTCGTTCGTATCAGTCACGGGTGCCGCGGTGCGCAGGAGCAGCCGCGCGACGTCGGGTTGTTCGACTCGGCGGCGGCTGCCACCAGCGTCGCGTCCCGCGGCGAGTCGCCGTCGGGTCGAGGACGTGGTGCCCGGGAGCCGGTGCCGGCTCGGCCACGCGCGACGCGATCCGGAGCCCGACGGCTGCGCCTCCGCGGGCTTGCGCAGTGTGCTCGGCTCCCGGTGCGGGGTGCTCACGCCCGACGTCCAACGCACCGTCACGACGGCCCACGGCCCGCGACGGCGGGACTGGCTCATGTGGTTACCTGCAGGGTCGCGATGGCGCCGGAGAACAGCATCGAGGTGGAGAAGCTGGTCCGCGAGTTCCCGAAGGGGCCTCGGGCAGTGGACGAGATCGACCTGCGTGTGGAGCCCGGCGAGATCTACGGCTTCCTCGGCCCCAACGGCGCGGGCAAGTCGACGACGGTCCTGGTGCTCACAACGCTCCTGCCGCCGACCTCGGGCACCGCCCGGGTGGGAGGGTTCGACGTCGTCGCCGAGGGGCCGAAAGTCCGGGGCGTGATCGGCGCCGCGCTCCAGGAGGTCGCGCTCGACCCGCTGCTCACCGGCCGCGATCACATGCGGCTGCAGACGATGCTGCACGGTCTGGCGAAGGCGCAGCGGCGCAGGCGCGCCGACGAGCTGCTCGAGCGGGTCGGGCTGACACAGGCCGCGGATCGCAAGGTTGGGGGGTACTCGGGCGGCATGAAGCGTCGCCTCGACCTGGCGCTCGCGCTCGTCCACGGGCCGAGCATCCTCTTCCTCGACGAGCCGACCACCGGGCTGGATCCCCAGAGCAGGAGCGCGATGTGGGACGAGGTCTCCCGCCTCGCGCGGCACGAAGGGGTCACCGTCTTCCTCACCACGCAGTACCTGGAGGAGGCGGACGTGCTCGCGGACCGCGTCGGGATCATCCATCACGGGCGGATCGTTGCCGAGGGGTCGCCGTCCGCGCTGAAGGACGAGATCGGCCGGCCCAGCGTGCACGTGATCCCGTGCGACCCGGACGACCGGCAGCGCGTGGGGGCGCTGCTGGACCGCTTCGGCGAGCCCCTCGCCGGCGAGGACGACGTGGCCGTCCGACTTCGCGAGGGCGTCGGGCTCACCGACGTCGTGCGGGCGCTGGACGGGGACGGGATCGCCGTCGAGGACATCGAGCTGCGGGCGCCGACCCTCGACGACGTGTTCCTGGCCAAGACCGGGCGGACCCTCGAGGGCGCCGCCGAGGAGGCCGTGGTCGAGCTGGAGCCCGAGCCGACGGCCGAGGCGACCGCGGGTTGACCGCGCTCGCCACGCAGGTCGGCGCGGTCGCCGGGCGGTCGGTGCGCCGCTCGCTCCGCCAGCCCGCGAGCGTGATCCCGCCGCTCGTCTTCCCGGTGGCGCTGCTCGCCGTGAACGCCGCCGGGCTGCGCCCGTCCACGCAGCTCCCGGGATTCCCCACCGACTCGTTCCTCGCCTTCGCGCTCGCGGTGCCCTTCATCCAGGGCGCGCTGTTCTCGACCATGAACGCGGGCACCGACCTCGCGCGCGACATCCAGACCGGGTTCCTGAGCAGGCTCTCGCTGACCCCGCTGCGCGGGTCGGCCCTGCTCGCCGGGCAGCTGAGCGGCATCGTCCTGCTCGGGCTCTTCCAGGCCGTCTTCTACATCGCCGTCGGGCTCGTCACCGGCGTTCGCTTCGCGTCGGGCCCCGGGGGGATCGCCGTCCTGCTCGTCTTCGCGTTCGTCGTCTCGCTCGGCTTCGGCGCGCTCGGCTCGTTCTTCGCCCTCCGCACCGGGTCGGGGGAGGCGGTGCAGGCGCTGTTCCCGGTGACGTTCGTCTTCCTCTTCATCTCGTCGATGAACGCCCCCCGCAACCTGATGACCGTGGAGTGGTTCCGGATCGCCGCGAGCGCCAACCCCGTCTCGTACCTGATCGAGTGCGTCCGTAGCCTGATCATCACCGGCTGGGACGTCCGCGCGCTCGTGCTCGGCTTCGGCGTGGCGGTCGCGATCGTGGTCGTGTCGCTCGCGCTCGCCTCCTGGGCGCTGACCGGCAGGCTGAGCCGGACATGAGCGCCCCGGGGGCATCCGGCTCGACGTTCGACGTGGCCCGCGCCGTCGCGTGGCGCACGATCCACAACGTGCTGCGCACGCCCTCGCTGCTGCTGCCGAGCCTGATGTTCCCGCTGTTCTTCTTCGTCGCCTTCGCGGGCGGGCTGAGCCAGGTGCAGAACGTGCCCGGGTTCGACTTCCCGGACGGGTACACGGCCTTCCAGTTCTCGTTCGTGCTGCTGCAGTCCGCCGCCTTCGGCGGCGTCTTCACGGGATTCGGCGTGGCGCGGGACTTCGAAGGAGGCTTCGCGAAGCGGCTGCTCCTGGCGGCGCCGAACCGCAAGGGGATCGTGCTCGGCTACGGCATCGCCGCGTTCGTGCGCTGGGCGATCGTGGCCGTGATGCTGACGGTGATCGCCCTGGTCTTCGGCATGCGCGTCGGCGGCGGCGCGGTCGATCTCGTCGGCCTGTTCACGCTGGCGCTGCTCGTGAACGTGGTGGGCTTCTCCTGGGCGTCGGGCATCGCGATGCGCTTCCGCACCATCCAGGCCGGCCCGCTGATGCAGATGC